>Ga0209296_1000198_pt1 | contig 53708 bp, 56 predicted proteins | sample S_130206_EF_Meta_FD_187319 | JGI IMG/M metagenome (GOLD analysis project Ga0209296, IMG submission 187319) | Freshwater microbial communities from Lake Simoncouche, Canada to study carbon cycling - S_130206_EF_MetaG (SPAdes) (version 2) | ecosystem: Environmental > Aquatic > Freshwater > Lake ...
ATGGGATCCCCAAGCTCTACACCCAGAAGATGAAGTAGGGGCCTTGAAGCCTCTAAAGATTCAGCCAAGGCATAGCAGCACCGTTCGTACCACCGTAGCAGGCCTCAGAATTTCCCTCCTTGCACGTCTTCCCCGGGATTTTGTAGAGCCAGTCCTGATAACTTCCCTGATCATTTGGTATCGAGGTATTGGGCTGTGTCACAAACATTCTCTGGCTCTGTGTCTTGCCGAATACGTCCGTAGGGTCACTTGTCCACTGTACGCGAAAGAGGGCATCCATCGATTCCTTGGCCTCCTGCGTCTGAAGAGAAGGTGCCGGGTCACGTGTCGGGGCATATGAATACTGGTCAATCGTCACATTCTGAAACGGGTTTCTGGCTTTCTCCACGGTTGCCTCATCGTAGCCAACCACATTTGACACAGGTATCTTCACAGCTTGAGAGGGGTTTATAAATTCCACCTCACTCGGCTGTGAATTGAATCCCTCGCGCACGGCATGTAGTCTCTGCAGTGCCATATACGTCGGTAAAAGACTGATTGTAGTGAGAATCCAGAGGATAAAATACACGGCAGTATTCGACGTTATATTGTGTAAAAGGATTGCTATGATAGTCGAAATGACGTATACAAAGAACACTCTGTTCACTAGATGACTAGCACACGGCTTCTCGGAGGGGTATAGTGACTGAACTATATATTTGGGATTTTCCCAAAAATATGGGTCGCATAAGTCCATCTAACGTCTACTTGTTTTTGTTCTTCTCTCTCTCTGCAAGCTTCTTCTTCAGACGCTCCTTGACAAGAGAAAGTCTGCCATTCGGCTGACGGCCTGCCGCCCGCTCGAAGTCGTCCTCTCTCGCACCAAATGCATTGCGGAAGGACTCCATCATCTGCACAAACTGCGGGTTGTCGCTAAACACCTTCATCAGCTCCTCCGCCTCGGCCATGAGCTCCTTCGGGCGAATAGAACCGGACTGTATCTTCTGCTGCAGCTTCTTTGATAACTTCTGCACAGTACCCTGGAGGATTGCCGGATTTTTGGTTAGGAGGCCGAGCATAATCTCGAGAGTCTTGGACGGATCCTTCTTCGTTGCCTCCACATCGGCGGGACTGATCCCGAAGTCCTCAATGTTTAACTCCTTGACAATCTCCTCGGCCAGGCGAGCAATCTGGCCCTTGAGAAACTTCTCAGGGAGCTGGGGGAAACCGCCGGCCATTCCGGCCATTCCGGGCATTCCAGCCATTCCAGCCAGTCCAGGCATGGCGCCGAAAAGCTTCTTCATCTTCTCCGTAATGTCGGCAAAGTCGATGCCACCCATCTTACTCTTCATGTCATCCATCATAGTCTTAGCCCAGCCCTCCGTCCAGTCAGAGCCGAATACATCTTCCTTTGTCCCCATATCGATCAGCACGCAGAAGGAAAGGAGCGTCAGATGCTCCTGCACGGCGGCCTTGGTCTTGTCGCTGAACGACGACCACATCTCCTCGGTGATAACGACGCCAGGCAGGACAGATCCCGGGCACTTGGCCTGGTCCCGCTTGGGAGAGCAGGTAGGCAGCACCCGCTCCTTGAACTGGGCCACCTTGTCAGCATCAGAAATGTACAGTGCCATATCAATATCCCCCTTCAGTTCAGGACACGTTTTTAGCAAATCATTTGCAAAATCAGTGTACTTGCTTATGAACATATCAGGCATCTCTAGACTATATAGGATAGTTTACAGGTGTTTCTTTACGCCGTTGCCTCTCAGGCAGTTACTGCTTAGCGGCTTCAGCCCCTTGAGGCCCTCTCACTCAGAAGAACCAGCACCTTCAGGTGCTTCCAAATGGCGGAGCGGTTGCTATCAGACATCTCGGGCCAGTACTTCTCAAAAATACTGAGTGCCGGGTAAATTTCATTGAACTGGGTCTGAATGGCCACCTTGGTGTATGCAACAATCTTGTCAACATCCTCCGCCAGGATATCCTCGCGGAGCGGCTTATATACATGCTCATCGAACAAATCGTGAATCAGTCTGGGATTCACCTTCTTCGCTGCCTCGAGACCCTCGAGGGCAGCCTTAATCTCCTTCTCCTCGGGATAGGTCTCCTTCAGATCGCGGAAGAAGGCAATCAGCTTATCGGTAAACAAGCCAAGGGGCGTAGGGGCTTTCGACATCTCTCCCATGTTACTACGATATTTCTTTAGATGAACTGCATCTATTGTCTCGCCGGGCCCTGAGGAATTCCCTGATCTCTCTGTTGCTTGTACATGTCCATCTGTTTGTCAAAGATGGCCTCCTTCTTGGAACGAGTTCCCTGGTTCTGAACCGCCGACGAGAGAGAGGCGTCGCTCTGCTTGTCCCCAAATCCTGTTAAAAAGGTAAAGCTTCCGGGGATCGTGGCTCCACCGTCTCCCCCCGTAGTCATATCGGCATCGACGAAACTGTAGCCCGTGTCTCCGTACCCGGTCATTTCACTACCGAGCCAAGATGCAGGGCCATCAACGAGGGCCTGGGCGGGAGATGTAGTAGCAGGCTTACTGGGCTGCTCTTTCATCTTCTTCTCGTAGAGCCAGTTCATAACCTCCGTATCCGTCTTTACGGGAGACGGATCACCTTCGATGACGAGTGTCGGAACCTGTTTTAACCACTTCGGAAGGGCGGGGCGATTTCCCTGTGCATCGGGATCAACGCATCGGAAGTCGAATTCCTTGACCCAAGGAGTTTTGGCCAGTTCTTCGATAAAGGCCTTTGACCACTTATCCTTATTACTGTAAAAACAGGTGTTCCGCATCTGACTCATCTAACCATTCGTAAATTCTTTCTGGCAACACTTACACGCAAAGGGTTTTGCTTTAGCATTCGCCTTCGGCTTACTGTTCGCCTTCGGCTTATAAAGTTGAAATCCGGGCGATTCCATAGAGAAGTCCTACAATGTCGTCAACGTCTGTATTCCATTCCGTTGAGAACGTCGACGCAAAGACCACCACTTTTACACTCTCCCCCACCAATGTAACATATGCCAACTGTCTTCGGCGGTCCATCCAATCGGAAGTCAGTGTCCTCGGTTTCCGTGCCGACATGACCGACACCGGTACGACGACCGATGTCAAGGTAACGAAGAATACCACCCCAATGTCAAATGAGATGCTCGCTGACCGAATTGGCCTTCTGCCCATTGCAACCCCCAAGAACATCGAGTCCTGGGATAAGGAGCGGATCCTCTTCCGCCTTGCCGTTGAGAATAAGACGGAGGATGTGATGCTGGTAACCGCCGGCATGATTGAGTGCCTGGAGAAGGTTCCCACCTCCGACGAGCGAGTGAGAATTCCGAACACCCAGTTCTTCCACCCCGACCCTGTTACAGGGGATACTTGCATCATTGCCGTCCTCAAGCCCTTTGTTCCGGGCCAGTCCCCCGAGGCGATCGAGCTGACCGCGTGGGCTACACTTGGAAAGGGTAAGGAGCACGCTCGCTTCAACCCGTCGTCGCAGTGTGCATACGGATATACCCGCGACACCGATGAGGCTCGCATTATGAAGAGATGGCAGGAGTGGCTAATTCAGAAGAAGGTGTCGATCAAGGATCTCGAGTCGGACGAGACCAGAAAGAAGCAGCTGAACAACGAGTTCCGAAGCCTCGAGATCTACCGCTCCTACAAGATTGACGCAGAGGGAGAGCCCTATAGCTATGACTTTACGGTCGAGACCCTTGGCACCATGTCTGTGTACGACATGGTATACTCAGCACTTATCGAGCTGTCGAGGCTGTGCGAGAAGTACACGGCACTAGATGTTGGTGAGCTGCCTGATAATATGGACATTCGCCCCGCCGAGGGTGCCATGAAGGGCTACGATCTCTGGTTCCGTGGCGAGGATCATACGCTCGGGAGTATGTTACAGGCGTGGATTGTTGCCAACACGGTCGGCGAGGTTGTCGACTTTGCCGGCTACAAGATCCCGCACCCGCTCCGTAAGGAGATGGTGGTTCGCCTGGGCGTGGAGGACTCGAAGAAGTTTGACGAGAAGGCTGCACGCTACACTCTGGCGGCGGCGGCGAAGGGGCTGGCTGACATGTACCGCGAGTGGTCGGTGGAGTGGTCGGTCCTTGCGGCGGAGAACGGTAGAGCCGTAGGCGTAAAAGGAACAGAAGGAGCCGTAGGCGTAGGCGCAGAGGGAGGCCCCAAGAAGCCGTGGGAGGCACACGCCGAGATGAAGACGAAGGCCAAGGTATAGTAGAGATATGCCCACCCCCCAAATCGTATACTACGTTCGCAAATGCATTAGCTGCCTGAACAAGGTAACACTCGCCGTTACACTGCCGAACCCTTTTACAGAAACCGAGTGCACACATTGCAGGGCGATCATTCGCATTTGGCCGTAATATAAAAATTGAGTAATTAGTACATTACTTATTTTTATAGATGGATTCCCTAAACCCTACTGTATCATTTACGTGTACATGTGGCACCCTACATAGTAAGTCGAAGCGAGCCTTCGATATAAGCGGCCCTTTCTGTAAACATTGTACGCAACGAAATACCGCAATTAAAAAGATAAAGAATAAAATAGCTCTTAATAACAAACTTATCTTGCTAAAAGGTGGCGACCGTACGGAAACATTTGTCGCATCGCTATCTGAGAAACCGGGTCAAAGCTAGGAAAGAGACTGGTGAGCCAATCGACAATCTCGACTTTTTTCTTAAGGCAGGCATGTAAATATACCTTTTGGTACAGGTACTGCCAATTGGAAGCTAACTCACTCTGAACATCAGCGTAATACTCCTGGAGACCTTTGAGGTCGCCAGCAGTAACAAGTGCCTTGCAGTCATCGAGAACACTCATCTACTCCTTTAGTGTTCTTTGTCCTTCGTATTTAATCAACCTCCTCGATCTTGGGGCCGGCATCTGCAGAAGCCGACGTGGAACTAGCAGATGCAGACGCATCCTCCGCCGCCTTCTTAGCCCGAGCCTCCTTGACACGCGGGTCGTCGCTCACCTGCAGAAACAGCATCACATCGTGAATCGCCGTCTCCACCTCCTTCTGCTTGGCCTCATACACCTCCTTTGACTGAGACACCGCATCCTGGTTCGCCTCCAGCCACTCGAGAGCCGCCTTCACGCACTCCACCGCAGCCGGGCCATTCTCACCATAGCTATCCTTCTTCTCCTCGAGGGTGTTGCGTACACCATACAGGTAGGCCTCCAACTTGTTCTTGGCCTCCACCTTCTCGAACATCGCCTTGTCCTCCGCCTCGTGCTTTGCCGCCTCCTCCACCAGACGCTCCACCTCATCACGGCTCAGGCGACCCTTGTCGTTCGTGATGGTGATCTTGTTCGTCTTACCGCTGCTCTTCTCCAAGGCCGACACATTCAGAATACCGTTCGCATCGACATCGAACGTAACCTCAATCTGCGGCTGGCCACGCGGCATAGGCGGAATACCCTCCAGCTGGAAGGTACCAAGAAGATTGTTGTCCTTCGTAAACTGTCTCTCGCCCTCGTACACCTGGATGAGAACACCAGGCTGGTTGTCCGAATAGGTGCTAAAGGTCTGGCTCGCCTTCTTCGGGATCGTCGAGTTACGCTTGATCACGGGAGTCATGATACCACCCGCCGTCTCGAGGCCGAGGGACAGGGGAGCCACGTCCAGCAGGATGACGTCCTCCGTCTTCGCCGAGCCGCCCATGAGAATGTGGGCCTGCACCGTCGCACCGTAGGCAACCGCCTCATCGGGGTTCACGCTGTCGTTCAGCTTCTTGCCACCGAAGTAGTCCGAGAGCAGCTGGCGAATCTTGGGGATACGCGATGAGCCGCCAACCATGATAATCTCGTCAATCTCGCCCTTGTCCATCTTCGCATCACGCAGCAGGCCGTCGAGGGGAGCGATCGTACGCTTGAAGAACGACTCGCACAGGCTCTCGAACTTCGCACGCGTCAGCGTCGTCTGGAAGTCCTGGCCCTCGTGCAGGGAGTCAACCTCGATCGTCGCCTGCGTGGAAGAACTCAGAGATCTCTTCGCACGCTCGCACACCGTGCGAAGGCGACGCAGGGCACGAGGGTTACCGCTGACGTCCAGCTTCGTCTTCTTGCGAAACTCGTCCGTGCAATATGACACTAGCGTGTTATCAAAGTCCTCACCGCCCAGGTGCGTGTCGCCAGCCGTCGACTTCACTTCAAAGACACCGTCATCGAGGCTGAGAATACTTAAATCGTGTGTGCCCACACATTGTTATCGTAAGGCTCTTTATCCTTACTTCTTATGGTTTCCCATAAGCTCAGACTATATCTTATCATTCTTCCTGCCAGAAAGCAGAAGAATAACCCAGGCATTCGTGGCCATTTCTCCATAGTGCTAAAGCACGTTAGGTTACTTTGACTAGTCGTTGAACCTTCATCTTATTTCTAAGATGCTTGGCTGCGGATTGCCCAATCTCAAACCTTTTTACCGTACCGTGAGTAATTACTTCACGCCGCCCTCTCTGTCTCCAGGAGGGGTTGGTAGTTTGAGCTCTTAGGGGTTTCCCGCAATTAACCTGGTTCCTTATTTTACATAAGGGAGGGTTTTCACCTCAGGGAGCAGCAAGTGTATATGCATTATTTACGACCTTATAATTAACTAGACCCAAAAATATTTTTTACGGGTAGTTTTTAGGTCGTAGTTAGCATACACAGAAAAATTTACCCCCACAGTCGAATATCAGTATCTTCTTCTCGCCGGCACCTGCAGCACCAACGCGATCCAGGCCGTAGGCGAGGGCGGCGGCGGTCGGCTCGTTGATGATACGGAGAACATTCAGGCCGGCAATCGCACCCGCATCCTTCGTGGCCTGACGCTGCGAATCGTTGAAGTAGGCTGGGACCGTGATAACCGCATCCTTCACCGTCTGGCCGAGGTACGCCTCCGCCGTCGCCTTCATCTTCTGGAGAACCGTCGCCGAGATCTCCTCAGGGAGAAACTCGTGCTTCTCGCCCTTCCACTCCACCTGAATCTTCGGCTTGCCGGCCGAATCGATCACCTGGAATGGCCACAGCTTCTTCTCGGACTGGACGACTGAGTCATTAAACTTGCGACCAATGAGACGCTTTGCATCGAATACAGTATTCGTAGGATTTGTCGCAGCCTGTGACTTTGCCGCATCGCCGACCAGACGCTCATCGCTGGTGTATGCAACATAGGACGGCGTGGTGCGATTTCCCTGATCATTTGCAAGGATCTCAACGTGGTCATTCTGCCACACACCAACGCAACTGTAGGTCGTTCCGAGGTCAATACCGATTGCAATACCCTTCGACATCGCTTATAAACATCCATAGCTGCAAGCTTTTAGGCCAATGCACGGGGTCTTCTGTTCATTTTTTGTCCGTACGCATTTGTAGAATGAGCGAAGAAGATGCTTCGCCGGGCATTCAGATTGGAGATAGACTATTAATTACAGGTGGAAACCTGGACGGAACACGAGGAAGGCTATATGGAATGTATCCTGATCACCTTGCCATTCTACCCGATGGTGTAACAGATCGGATTATACGCATCCCGCTCATCGATGGGTCACCTGACCCCGAGCTGGAGATCGAGGCATTCGATATTCTCGAGTCGGCCACTCGCCCTGGATTCCTGCAGCTCAGCGGAATGCGGGCGGGTGATATGATTCAGACCTTCGGGGAGGATGGAACGGCGAAGGGTGTCTTTAGCGTCAAGAGTTTAGACTTAGAGGAGGATTCGGCTATCTTTCTTACGGAAACGGGAGAGGAGGTGCCGATTGTGTTTGGGTTCAGTGGAATCCCGCAAGGAGAGTTCGACTTTGAGGTGCTCCGTGCAAGGGAGGCCCCGGCTTTGAGCGGAGCGGAAAGAAGCCGAGCGGAAAGAAGCGGGGCTCCTGGTCAAAGTGGAACAGACAAGTCCGCCGAAGTGAAGGTCGAGGAGTCACCTATCGAGGTCACAGTGGAAAATGAGGGAGAAGGCGTATCGATGGTTGTTAATACGGCACCTGAGGATGAAGACGAGGATGCAGATGCAAATACAGAAGAAGACGACGAGTTCCCCTTCGAGATCATCGAGCAGGTGACGATCCCTGTCGAAGTCCGCCTGAAGAAGAAGGACTCCGCCGACCGCATCATCCTCGACGTCTTCCAGAAATCCGACTTGCTCACCCAGCTCATCCAAACCCTCTCCCCCGAAGACCAAAAGGACCCCATCCAGCTGCAAGCCGTCCGTCGCCGCATGGAGGTCCTGATGTTTCTGCAAAAGAAGGTCGTTAACTACGGAATCACGGGCGAGCCGCAAGGTCTCCGCAATACATCCGTCGAAACCATGTCCGAGTACGTGAAGTACACCAAGATCCCCATGACACGCAAAGTGGTCACTGCAACGAAGGTTTTCTATGCCAAGAATGGAGTCGATGTCGAAGAAGATGATATTCGCGTCGAAGACGACTATGCACTGGCCCCCCGTGCCGCCGCCCTGCAAAAGGAAATGGACGTCGAGGGAGGCGTCAAGGTCGGCCTACCCACCTTTTACTCGAACATGGAAAAGTACCGTGCCATCCTTCAGTCCCCCTACATCCTGCAACCGAGCAACAAGACAGTGACGGTAGATGAGGAGGCATTCCGTAATGAGATGCCCACCTTTGACAGCGAACCAACCGTCACTGCCCGTGGAAGATGGGGGAGCGATACCCAGCCTCCCGTGGTACAGGTCCCTTATTCTATGCTCCGTCTGCTCAAGCCCCGTACCGTACAACTCCAGGATGCCATGCGTATCATCGAGGCCGGCGACTCTGCCAGTACAACAAATACCCTCATCTTCCCCAGGTCCGCGGGCAGGGATCTCGGCCCCATTCGCAGCGGCCGTCTTTCCCGTGATATAAGCTACGGCATGAAATCACCCAACGCTACCTATGATCTCCTTTCGCAACTGGGCACTCCTACCGAATTCCCCACGGCCAAAGATATTCTCAGTATAGGCCCCGAGGGAAGTGTCCCTGGAGGTATTCGCCTCGAGACCTGGCTCGACATGCAGAACTATCATCTCTTCGGACCCGGCGATATATACGAAGAACTTGTCGGCTATTCCCTCGACAAGATCGAATTCACAAAGGAGCAACAGGAGGTCCTCTCCTTCAAGATCAAGCAGGGAATCGCCGCCCTCCGCCTCTACATTACAAAGAAGCGGGAAGAGAGTCGCACCAGCCTGGCCAACCTCCGTTTTACACGCAATGATCTGCTGCCCGTCGAACGAAATGGTCGCCTACATACCCGTGTTCTCAACGAGCCGAGTCTGCAGGATCTGATGAAGGGATTCGAGCAGCAAGTCGGCCCCGACGTAGCCCAGGTAGACTCTGCCTGGTTTACCTACCTCTACATGAAATATCCCGACTTTCTTCTTGCCGTGCTCGGCGAGTCGGCCCCCGTGGTCACCAAGTTCCGCCACATCCACGTGAGAAACTCGATTCTGAAAGTGATCCAGAACGCCTACCTTGACTCTGTTACAGAGAGATTTCGTGGCGATCCGCCCATGGAAAACAAGTGCACGCACGTGAAGGCACTCTATGCCATTGAGAAGGCCGACGACGACGTGGACAAGATGAAGAAATATATTGCTCTGCTCGGCGAATACCGCGGACCTGCCGTTGATTCATGGATTGATTGCCGCAAGTGCAAGCAGCACCTCATCTGTATGCACGAGCTTCTGCAAATCCAGGAGTACATGCGTCCCAAGGAGAAGGACATTCTGCACAAGGAACTCCTGCTGAATTATTCGGGCGGCCAGTTCTCGGGCAAGTACATGTGCAAGGGCTGCGGCAAATTTATCGGCGATCTGGAATTCGACACGACGCTCGAGTTCGACGACCAGGGCCACCCTCTCATGGGTCGTGCGGTGATGGAAGAGGAGGTCGATACCGAAGGTATCTCCGATGTCCTGGAAGCTATCAAGGAAGACGAAGAGGAGGCCGGCATGAACGAGGCAGAGAAGAGACATATGCGGGTCCTGAAAAATATCACGGAACGCCTGGGAATTCACCCCGATGTAGCCGATTTCCGTGCGATGGTGGAACAGGTGGGTCAGTATCTTCTGACTCTTATTCCGAAGGAGGAGTACGCTGAGCTTCTGCGGGCCAAGCGGGTTCGCCAGGACTACGATATTTACTATAACATCCGCTACGTGGCGGCGGCGACGGCAGTGCTTCTTCTAAACATCCAGTGCCACATCCCAGATTATACGATTTACTATTCGCGTGCCGAGTGCAAGGACGGGTTTCTAGGTTTCCCCATTTCGGGAGATGAGAGCATGGTGGGCGTCCAGTGCCTCTGTAGCATTGTTGCGGGAATCCAGGACAAGGAGGCCCCGTGGAATATGACGTCGCTGCAAAAGGTGGCTGACATCGCTAAGCGGCGCGAGGTGTTCCAGCCGATCGTTGTCAAGCTTCTCGAGGAGTACGTCGAGACAAAGCCGACGGTGCAGGCGGCTATCAAGAGAAAGCGGGAATACATGAAGAAGACATTCGGAACCGTTACGGGTGCAAAAGTGGATACGTTCGCATCCTCGTTTCGCCCCGAGCCCTATGTTGCCAAGGAGGAGGCCGCGAAGGCTCCCATTGTGGAGGGTGCTACTCCGCTGTTCCAGGCGACAGCCTGGATTCGACAGGCACACGATATTGTAAAGGGGAATACAAATCTCCGCGATGGATCAATTCTCTCCCAGACCACGTCATGCCTCCACTCCATTCTTCGGCCGAATGAATTCTGGGAGGGAACCTCGATGCCGCCGCTGCCGCCGAAGCAGTTCGAGGGACGGCTGGCACGGACAAAGACGCTCACGCTGAAGAACATTTACAAGCCGAAGGAGAAGGTGGTCGGCAAGGTAGAGGATCAGAACATGTACAAGCTGTTCCTCGATCTCTGCCATGACGGGGCCAGGAAGGGTCTGCCCCACGAACTCGGCCTTGGACTCACGTGCCTCAGATGCGGTCTGAAGTTCGAGGAAAACCCGAATCTGCCTGTGATTTCCGATATTCCCACCTCGGCGAAAGCGGAAGTGCAGGAGGAGGGTAAGCGGGTAGCGGCGGAAAAGGCCAGGGCACAGCAGAAGGGGGCGTTGGAGCAACAAGGTATTGATGTGAGCCCTGATGCGTTCAATGATCTGCTCTTCACGTCCCACAGGTTGGCGAAGATGGAGACGCCCAGGCCGAAGCGGGTGGAGATCGACACGATGCAGAGTGTTGCTGGTATGGTAAATCCGCCGTTCGAGGATTGGGGCGATATGCTCCTGGCGGCGAACAAGGCTCTCGGCGAGATTGGGGACTCGTATACGGAGATCCAGATTGTGAAGGCTGCCGAACCCTTTGTTACACGGGTTTTGGAAATGGAGGACGAGATCGCCAAGCGGATGGGGCCTGCGGTACGCGATGCTCTCCTGTCGATGGCAGGGGGTAGCGTTGCCCAGTGCACGGAATATGTGCGTACCTATTTAATCGTGCCGTTTCAGCGGTGGCTGCAGGGGATTGATGGGAACTCGTACAGTATTCTGAAATCGTATGGTCTGGATCCGGTTGCACAGGCTGAGATCATGGTGAAGGGAATGGGGGCACACTTGGAGGGATTATCAGAGGATATGCCGACGGGTATTCTGCGGTCCAAGGTGGAGCAGATGGTGGCTGGTCTGTCGAATGCCTGCCGCAATGTATTTCCGAAGATACGGCCGATCTTTCTGCGCGGCGGGGCGACGATGGCGAGATATATCGTGCGTGGTTGCCTCATGGGGTTTGTGAGTACCTATATCAATCCTAATATTGTCTCGGCCGAAGAGGATACTGCCGGAACCCCTTTTACTATCGAAAAGGCCTACAAGAGTCTCGGGAAGGCGATGTACAAGTATAGCACGGGAAGCCGCGTGCCTAGCGAAGAAGAGATTCGCATGCGCCTGGAGGAGCGTATCGAGAAGGAGAAGCAGCTGTTTATCGGATCTATTGGTGGAATGACGGCCGAGCGGAGAAAGGTGGAGTTGATGAACAAGCAGCTGGGAATCGGCAAGTGGGCCGTGCAGGACAAGGATATTCGCAAGTACAACCCTGAGAGATTCTTGGTGGAGCAACAGGAAAGGCTTGACAGTGGAGTTGTCGAGGAAATGGCTCTTGATTCTGGATACGACCATGATCAACAGGCGGAGGATGATTATTAGAAGGTAAGTCTAAACAGGTATTTCAATACGCAACAAACCAGTCATACTTGTTTGTTCAGTAAATCTCACGACAAGTCCCTCGAAGTGTTCTTGGAGGAAGGTGATATAGGACGGGGCACCAGGAATATCGCCTACAGAATCCAGATAATAGCACCCCTTTAACATACTTACATTGTCCCCGTTCCATGCCTGATACAGGTAGGAGTTGAGGGGATATTCTACGAAGGTCCGTCCATTCTTGGCAGCTGTCATCAGATCAAATTCCATTATACCGAGTGTTACATGCCGAGTCCCCTGGATTTTGTCGAAGCAAAAGAGGGGGAGCTTGTTATCGGCAAAGCGATTGATATCTGAGATGGCCCTCTTTTTTAGGGGGGTTATGCGATCTGTGTAGGTAGCTCGCAGCATTACGAAGTAGTTATTGTATTCCTTTCGGAGCCGGTCTAACATAGAAAGTGCACGCAGAGAATTTTTAAGCTCTGCAGAACTATCAATATAAGATAGATGTGGACATTCCTTGTGGCAGGGATTGTGTATTTATTTGGAATTGCCATTGTCCTAGTGATTCGTCCGTCGTATATGTTTACTCCGGATGGGATGTGGAAGGAATTTGGCATAGAGAAGGGGGATGAATATACTCTTTGCCCCTTCTGGCTCTTTTGCATTGTCTGGGCTTTTCTCTCATATACCCTGGTTGCGGTGTTAGAGGGGGTTGGGAAGAATTCTCAGAGGAATTCGTATGAGAATGGGGAAGAGTTGGTAAACCATCCGTCTGGGCCGGTCGAATTACCGAAGGGGTACTATGTTCTGAATAATAAGGCTAGTCGCCTAGCCGGCGTCCCCAAATACGTATACCTGGGGCAAGAGAATCCAAATGAGTAGGTCTCTGTCCTTCTGCATTAGGCATTCGTCCTTCGTCCTTAGCAAGAGCCAACCACGCCCAGCAAAATATAGATCGGCAGTAAACCAGCCCAGAACATCCAATAAGAATATCCACGCGAGTACGTCTGCATATTCATGGAGTTGACATCGTCGACCCTGTCAACAGGGAAAGCCGCTGTAACAATACTCATTAAGAAATCGCCGCTAAAGCCGAAATAGAGGACAATTGAAAATAACATCACAACGGTCGAAACACAGCCGCTCGATATTGCAACAGAAAGGGGATTGAAGGGGCATGTTAGAATTTGGAATATTCCCGTGAATAGGAAGGCCGCCAAGAAAGATCCAAGTATCATGTAACCTCCTATTGTCAGCTTATCAACCGTGTAATAAGGTATAAGGAAGCCTGCTACAGCAAGCACACCTCCATATATCACCGATACTATGAGTTTACTTCTTTCAGACGGGCGTATAATGGAAACAGGTGTCACGGGAGCCATTCTAAGGTTATATTCGGTTGAAAGTAGAGAGATGGAACCCGGACAAGAAGAGAAGGGGTTACTCAATATAGTCCGCGAGGCTATACTTCCCCCAGAGGCTGCGAACAACATACACGATATTGCCGAGGAGGTTGTTGAGGAGTTTGAGGAGGCAGAAGCTCCTGCTGCAGCAGGAGCAGGAGCAGTAGGAGCAGTAGGAGCAGTCCCTGCAAAACGTGCTCGCAAACCAAGAGAAATAAAGCCCACCGATAGCAAATCGTTCTTCAGAGCCCGTGCAAAAGATGTTGGCCGCTTCAAATTCACGTCGGATGGAAATCTTCTTGTTCCCCCGATCGGCGGTGAGGAATCAAAGATCCTACCCCTTCCCTATTACAGCGAATCAACCCCGGAAGAAAGAAAGGAAATTGACACCAAGCGGCGGGATGATATTCTGGCCGTGGAAAGGGAATACGATGAACTTTCTCGCCAGCTTCACGTGGCCATGGAAGAGTGGAAGAGTTCGGGGGACTACGTGGATGCCGTTCGCCTTCAAAAGGAGCTTCTCGCTCTCGACTCGAGGAGAACGTCTCTTCGTAGCCCGATTCGATGGGGAAATAAGTTTAAGAACCCGACCATTAAGACTGTTCTCATGCACGAGACGGCGGTTGTGGATGAGAAAAATCAGGATCTGAAGCTTGGTTACGATGTTGTATGCTTAGTCGGAAGACCCTATACCTTCGAGCAGGAGGTGAGAGTAAGAGATACGAAGCCCGACGCGAAGCTAGCAGGCGACGCAAAGCTAGCAGGCGACGCAAAGCTAGCAGCCGACGCGAAGGTAGCAGAAGAAGCCGAGGAGGAGTCCTTTGTCGTTTTCGGACCGCCCCAGGATCCCGAATATGGACTCCTCTCTCCCGAAACTCCCGTCGAATTCGTCTATAACACAACCAAATATACCAGCATTCTGCAGGCGTACTATGTGGAGCGTGCAACCCAGGTGGGTCGCATCGATATGCGTGCAACTCTGTTAAAATCGGTAAATCCAAGGACAATCCGTTCGATCGGATCTCGCGTCGTTGGTGTCGAGAAGAAAGAAATCGATATGCCGCTAGAACTTCTTACAGATATCGTACAATCTCTTGTTCTGCAGGACGCCCGTTATGCTCCGCTTCTTCGGAAAACGGGAGTCGACACTCTCGTATACGCCGAGCCCCTCGACAAGATTCTGGGCGTTGGACTTTCTGGCGAAGAGGCCGCGAATCCTAGCCAGTGGAATGGAGCCAAGAATCTTCTTGGCCAGGCATGGCAGGCGGTTCGCAAGACACTTCCTGCGGAGGAAGAGGCAGTGCAGTCGGGCGGGGCAGTCTTGGAATCTGGTAGGACGGTACAAGATGTCAAGTCGGTTCGTGCCAATATACTGAAGGGGTATTACAGACGTAGACATTAAAGCTTCAAGCGTCAAGTGTCAAGTGTCAAGTGTCAAGCGTCAAGTCTCACGCCTGCACAGGGTAATCCTTCATCGTAGCCTCATTCGCATCGCAATTTACTTCATTGCTAGTATATGTGTAACATGTATTATTATGATCCTTGAACGTCTTTGTACTCGCATCGGAGGGATGCGGGTACTGATGGATGACCTGTTTTTCCGGTTTGTAGAAGTGTGCAACAAAGGCACCTACAGCTAAGCCAGCAACAAGAGGTACAAGCTTGAAATGCCAGAACCCGATATCCATTCTATTTCTTACGACAGACTAATTAGTAAGATGTTTGAGATACTTAAGACATCGAAGTTCGACATAATATTCAGCTTCCTCGTTGGATTTGCCATAATGGCCATGACAATCCCTCTCTGCAAGGGTGATGCATGTTACATAAAGAAGGCCCCGTCTATCGAGGAAATGAAGAAGACGACCTTCAAAATAGGCAGCAAGTGCTACCAATTCAAGCACGATATCGTTGCATGCCCTGCCTCAGGATATATTGAGGCGTTTCAGATATGGACGCCTGGTTCTTAGAACACAGGCAGCCTGGTTCTTAGAACACAGACCAGATGCGTAGAAACAGCCCGTGAACTAGCCAGAAGAATTGTTAGAACTATGGCCGCAGCAGGAACTCTTCTTCAAGACCTAGATTCAACCTCCGGTGGAGACAATGATCTAGTACAGAAAATCCTATCCGACATGAACGTGCAGTCGGCCCCTGGACATCGCCCCATCCCGCCCGCCATGCCCGCCCAGACCCCTATGGCAGAGCAGAGAATGGCACCGGGCAATTCGCAGTTTACCATGGATTCCACAATTCCGACATCGCATATGATAGGAAATCAGCACCCCTCCCCGGCCGACTTTGCCGCTGCGGTGGCCGGTGCCCGCCCCCAGGAAGCCATGTACACCATGCCTGTTGGCGTCATGCCCGGTGCGGGCCCTGTGTACGTAGAGGCACCCCAGAAGAAGGGAATGTCGTGGCTCTCGGGCTTTCTCCTTGACGAGCTGAAGACGCCCCTTCTTGTCGCGATCCTCTTCTTCCTCTTTTCCCTCCCTCCCATGCGTATCGTCATTTCTCATTATATTCCGAGTATTGTGAAACAGACGGGTGAATATTCCACCGTGGGCCTCGCCCTGGTATCGCTGATCCTGGCCGCAACCTTTTGGCTCCTACAGCGAGTGGTAGCACCTCTCCTTTCGCTATGAATATTCGTTGAACAAGAATAGAATGAAGGGGATTAAATCAACAGAACAGACACGTATGCTGGCGAAGGTGCTGTTCGCTGTATACGTTTTATACGGAATGGTAAGCCTCCCCCTGGTTCAATACGCGGTGTCCCTTGCCATCGGCGGTGTTGTCTATGGCATGCTGAAGTCGATCGAGGCTGCCCTTCTTGCAGTTCTCATTGTAACTGCCGTCTTACCGATCTGCCTGTACACGAAGGAAGGATTTGCCGATGCCAGCCCGAGTCCGAGTCCGAGCCCTGTACCAAGCCCCCCTGTAACACAGGATAAGACGGTAACTGGGGTGGGATCGCACACAACGGCTACGGCTGGAGGTGACACGCCCTCCTTCACGGGGACATCGACGCCGGCATCTGCCAGTGCAACTGCTTCACCTGCAAATAAAATCAGTGAATCGGGCGTCCCTCCTGTAGCACAGCCTGCTGACCTGATCAACAAGGAAGACTTCGTTGACCCGGCCGATGGAGGTCTCTTTCAAATGGGTAAGATACCCGTAGATGAGAAGGGCGGTTTCCACCTTGACGCTGGCTCGAGTGTGCTGAATGCCCTCAAGTCGCTCAAGCCTGACCAGATTAGTGCCATGACCCGCGACACGAAGCAGCTTATTGAGACACAGAAGACTCTGATGAATATGTTACAGTCGTTCAAGCCGATGATGTCTGAGGGCAAGGAGATGATGAGCAACTTTCAGCAGATGTTTTCCCCTGGCGGTGAGGCCACGGGAGCCCTGGAGACTGTCAAGAATACATTAAAGATGTAATAAGTAGTAATGAGCCAAATATCACTAGAAGTCGTTCTTTTAGTTATATTGGTGTGCGGCGTATACCTCTCGCAGAGACAACAGATTATTGTTATTCCGAGCGAGCAAGGGCATGATAATGGGCAAATACTAGGCCAGATGCAAATGCAAATGCAGATGCAGCAGCAGCGAGGCGGAGACGACAGATATACAATTGCTCCCCGACCGCAGCGTGAGTGGCAGACACGCTACGAAGTGCCAACACGCGGTGCCCTTGATCCCGTTGCAACCCGTGGCCCGCCCGAATCCTACCAGCAAATGGGCATCGTCGACGGCGGCGACGGCAAGCTCCTGCCCCTCTACGGCCGCCGCGTTGCCCCCAGGAGCGACTTCTTCAACTACTACACACGCACAGATACCTACAACCCCGTTGCAGTTCCGGTGCAATTTAAGAGACGCAACTGCCAAGACAATGTCGGCTGTGCGGAAGTATCGAATGGCGACGAAATCGACCTCGGCCCCCTCGGCCAGAAGGCCAAGGTGACTCTGTACGGATTTGATGGACCAAGATATGCACCATAGATTAGTAGATATGACGGCAATCGTGAAAAACGTCGATACCTTTTCCCTAGACCCAAATGTCGTCCAGTTCAGTACGACACCTGTGACAGCACCTCCGTTCGTGATCCAGGGATCCACGACCTCGATCCCCCCCATGAATCGGACAAGTGCAACCATGTATACAAAGATCGACTCAATGCAAGTGAATAATGGAAAGCAGATCCAAGCAACTCCGCCCAATTCAACAGATCCGACCCTCTATGCCTCGAGAACCGTGAATCTAACGAATATCCTCTTTGGCAAAGATTATCTACCCGCCACGTCGCTCGTCGATATCGTAGATCCGTCGACCCCCCGCTACGAACTTCAATTCATAGCAATCCACGTAAATGACTTGCAGAATGCCACCTATGACTATGTGACGAAGCTGCCGGTGAAAGGGCAGCAGTTCAATATATCGATCGTGTTTCGCAACGGACGTGACATTTATCACATCATAATCCCCCTCTATATGAACAATGCACCGATTGCATCAGTGAATCCCTTTCTGCGTACGTGGCTGCTGAATGACAAGAATCCAACGGGGAACTATTCTGTCAATCAACTCTTTAACTTTTCCTCGACGACCGTAGCCGAGTTCGACAGCTTCACGTATACGGCAAACTATAATCAGCTGTCAACGAACCGTTTCGCTGGCCGATACAAGCTGTGTGTCTTCAAAACACCGCACATCATGCCGAACTTCACCTCGGACGTCTACGACCAGACCATTTTTGGTATGTCTGATGTATACAAATCTGCTCCAGAATTCATGTATACACTTTTCTGGTACTACGATCATATCTTCAACTTCGCCGCCTACGGCGATATGAATCTGGCCTACCCGTCATTCCCCCTGCAACTCAGCCCAGATAAGCACGTGAGACAGGTAACGCCAAATTCGTACCCACTCGCCACCTTTTACACAATTCCCATAAACTTTTTAATGAACATCAAGATTCCGAAAGATCATGTGAGAAAGCTCAGTTCAGTAAAGTGTTATCCCATTGATTTGGTGTCACAGATGGACAATGGTGGGGGGATTTATGTGGATGAGCAGACGGCTCAGCCGGTTGACTTGGCACAGGTGATGGGGGCTGATATTACACGCCCGTCAGTAACGCCTATCCCAACGACCACTACGCACTTTAATTACTGGAATTTTATTTTGGCCCTTGCCATCCTCTTTTTACTGATATTGTTCACGTACGTAGTAATCACCATGGTGTTCAAGCACAGAATGATTGCTAATCCGGTTGCAAGCGAAGCGACCATGGCAAGCGAAGCGAGTTTATTGCATTCAGCAAGCGACGCTACTGCAGCTGCAGCTGCACCTGCCGCTGCAGCTGTAGCTGTAGTAATGTCTGCATCTGCCCCTTCTCAGCAAATGCCACCTACTCAGCAACCTATCTACCAGGCACCTAGCTACCAAGCACCTATCTACCAAGCACCTATCTACCAGCCGCAAATGCCTTATCCTCAAGGATACAGAGGATACCAGGGGTACCCTAGTCAAGGGTATCCTGGATATCAAGGATATAATCCATCTGCCCCTGGTTCAACCTATCCGCCGCCCGAGGCTCCTATTGGATCAAATACATCTGTAACAAATCCAAAGGCAGTAAAGGAGTCTGCTAAAAAGTCTGTCAGTCCAGTCAATAAAAAGGCTGCCACGGCACCTCCAGCTTCGCCCCCAGCGTCGCCTCGCCTCCCAGTACCATCAGCACCGCCTCAAGCAGCCTCTCGCCTCCCACCGCCTCAAGCAGCCTCTCGCCTCCCAGTACCATCAGCACCGCCTCGCCCAGCCACAGCACCACCTCGCCCAGCTACAGCACCACCTCGCCCATCTGCAGCCCCGCCCATCGGCAGAAGATAACTAAAAAAGCCCCTCCTCTTAGATGAGATTGAGTCTCAGTTGGATTGTAGTGGTCTTACTACTCTCTTTCATTGTATTCTTCTTCACATACGGATGTAAGGTATACGAACAATATGTAGACGTGAAACCCATAGAAGGATTTATGGGTGCCTGGATACAACTCTACGCCTGTCCACCCGAGGAGGAAGACCAGTCAATTCAAATGACATCGCGCATTCCCGAGGGGAGTACCTACACATATTGCTACGACCAGGGAGTGCCTATGTGCTCCTTGTCCGTCCCGCAAGAATCCCCGGAGTCGTGCAGCACCTATTACAGCCAGCTCCTTGCATCCTACGGATATAACAAGTGTCCAGCATCTATGCGGACCTATTTCCAGGATCTCCATATTGAAAACAACATCGACTCCTCCCTGCGTGGCTGCACAGCCGGCAAGATTACCAGCGACGGCAAGGCCCCCGTCAACTGGGGTGATCCCCATTGCATCATCTATAACAGTGAAAAGGATGACATGGAAAAGTTAGACAGTTGCACGAACATCAAGATGCTTGATGCGACCCATTGTTTTGCGACGAAGGTGGAAGGTGTTACAAAGAGGCTGGTTCCGAACAAGATGGGGAGCCCGTTCGTGGAATGCGACTTCAATCTCATGCAGAGTGTTAAGAAGGGCACCACCGTGGCCTCGATACCTTACCAGGACGTCATTGGCAACGACGGCAGCGTCTCATGCCAGGATTACTGCGAGGGCGTCTACGGAAAACCCTGGAATGGAGAGCTTCCGATGAGCTGGAACGGGGCGGTCTGCATTGGAACGCCGACAGATCCGAATATTGGGTGCAACAAGGTTACGGGGAAACCGGTGGTGTGCAGATGCCAACGCTCAGGGCAGGGATGGTACCAGGGTGGGCCGAATATTGCCCCTCCGCCGGCAGCCGCTCCTATTATACCTGAAGCTCCGCCTGCACCCCCGCCCCCGCCCCCGCCTCCGCCTCCGCCGCCTGCTGCTCCCTGCCCGTCGTATCAGGTTGGTCCTGAGGTGTCAAAGGCGTCAGGCCTAGCAGCTGTTGGAAATTCCTTTTGGACGGGTCGTGGTGGCTGGGAAAATAACGCTGCTCCAGCTTCTTCTGGTTTATCTTGGATCTGGTGGCAACCAATGTCATACGGTGCAGATACTGACCCCGTTCATATATTCAGTAAGACATTTACCAATTCGGGGGCTGCATATACAACAACTGTATATTACGCATTTGATAACTATGGTATTATATATATTCCTGGAAATCAACCGAGTTCTCCGCTAAATATTACTGGCTCGTATAATATGACCATCCCATCTGGAACATTTACCATGGCGGTCAATGCTTGGAATGCTGGAGGCCCTTATCCAAATCCCGCTGGATTTTGGCTGCAATTCAAAGATCCGAATGGCAATTACTTCGTTACAGATGTCTCGTGGTCCTACAACGGTACGACGCCGGTTCAAGCACTTCCTTGTGGAACCGCTCCTACAAAGCCAGGTTGTCAGTGGACCGAAATAAGGGGTGCCAGTATCGATAGTGTCCAGTGTCCGCCTGGTGCGGCCCAAGGCTCGTGGGGCAAAGATAGATGCAATGTGTCAGATGTTTCAACTGCAAAAGCAAACTGTGAAAGTGATCCATCATGTTCAGGTATCACCTCACAGGTTGATGCGGCTCACGGTGGAAGTGATATTCCAGGATGGGAACCTCGTAGCAACCGTAACGGTTACCGTACATGGCCAGGAGTAACTTCCTATGAATGCAAAAGATCGTAGATGACTAGCCTTATGTAAACAAATAGTATTTACTATTGTATAGGTCATTTACTCGTAAAAACTCTAGACTTAATCGTGCCTACATGTAATATTAAAACACATATTTTTAATATTACACGACGCTAGAATGGGGAACAAGCCGAGTTCACCGGCCGGTCCGAATCCTGGAGCTCTTCCTCCCGTCCCGCCGCCGCCCCCGCCGACGAATCAGCCAACTATCAGTGTAAAAGCTGCTATCTATGCTGCCAACTGTGGGCCGCGCGATCTGACGGCTTATTTCCAGAGACAATTTGACGGGCAAATATCGGTGAATTATGCAGCACATTTCAACGATATTGTCGGCGACCCGTGCCAAAATACTGCAAAACCATTCTCAATTACCTACGCGTGTGGCAGCGGCGCCAATGAGACGAAGAATTATGGTCCCGCATCAGGCGAAAATTACACGATTTCCATCAGTTGTCCTGCAGCTCCTGCAGGAGCTCCTTCTGCTGCTCCTTCTCCTGCTGCTCCTACAAATCGTTATACAGGAGTACAGCTAATAGGCCCTCCTTCTCTGTTGGCAGGCCAGTATTTCGAGGTAAAAGCCCTGGGTGACTGGACAGATGCAAGAGGAGCAGTGTGGTCTCTGAACGGAATACCGAATGCAGGATGCCAAAATCCTGGATGTGGATTCTACGCCCCCACTACCGTGCCAACTGCCACTATAAGTTATACAGTCCAGGGCAAAACGGGGACACTAACTATTCCGGTCTCAGGCACCGGCCCTCCCCGCATTCGTCCGAATGCACCTACCGATACGTATATCGACGTATTCTCTCCCGAGAATGTCGCCTACACCTGCACCGACTTACAGAGCTACAAGAACTGGATCAATTCCATCCAGATCCTGTACCCCGAGGTCTACGCATCGTCCAAATACAATCTCGATAATTCCGCATCCTGGTCCGATGCAAAGAAGAACACCTTTTGCAATATCCTCGAACGGACCACGATCACAAAATCACTCACACCGCAAGCCTTAAAAACGACATCTGTACTTTAAAGTTGACATAAACTAGATGGCTCCTCGAGGTATGACAAGGAAGCAGAAGAACCGTAAAGGTGGATCGAGAAACACTCCGAAGAAAACTCTTCAGAAAAACAGTAAAAACAGTTTACGTAAAAGCCTAAAGACACCGAGTCCATTTCTCAGTAAAACGCCACCTACCCTGCGTAGAACGCCGAGTCCCAGTAAAATGAATGGGCTTGAAACGGAATATCATCCCGAATTTCAGCCGCTGATCGATGCTCTCGGCGAGGAGAATGTATTAGACAGCATAGCTCACGATATGCTCGGAAGAGAAGGAATGCAGGTAATTACTCCAGACGGCGAAATGAGTGCATTAGATAGGAGACGTGCTTCTCAGGTTCCAAGTGATTTCTCGGGTGTTGTGTATAAGAGTGGGCACTGGATCGGCTATGAAGTAGAAGAAGGTGAACACAGAAGAAAATACAATTCTTATACGGAAAATCTTCAACTTCCAGGTACAAGTAATTTCTGCCAGAGTTTTGCCACCTTTCTCTGGGCAAGACGGGGAGACTTTAGCTTTCAGAATTCGGAACTTAATATTACCTTTGTTCCTGGCGAGTATGCTAGAAATGTCCAAAAGATGGCGACTCTCTTACTTGCATGGATTCATCGCATGAGTGCTGATGCGAGTACCCGGAAATGGCTACGTGATAATTTTAAAAGCGACGAATATCCTTCTAGCGTGGAACAGCTGGTATCCACGCTGCAAAGACTTGCAAGCGATTTTGAGTATGCGACGGAGTTTTCGCGAGGTGAAGAGTAAGTTACACGGAAAGTTTGTGATCCATGAAGAATTTTGCCGAGTGTGCCCCCGTGGGCGCAGCCGCCAATCTCGGATTGTTGTCCGTATATATCTGTTCGTCGTTACTCGTCGTTCTCAGTGCAGGGTACTGGGTGCCAGCCAGGTTCTCGAACACCACGTCCTTTTTGTAGGGGATTGTCGCATTGGCCGACGGGAATCCGATGAGAGCCCGGAAATTGCGTTCACCGATCACCGTTACAGCCGCGAGGACAGCCAGGAGGCCGGCAAGGGGCGAGATGCTTGTGGAATAGAGTACGTAGAGAAGGAGAGCGAGGCGGACCAGCGTATTGGACGCAAGCTCAAAGGACAGACCTATGTGTCCAAGGAGGGGAACTCCTAGAATTAACACAATGCTGGCAACTGATGTATCGATTCTCATCTACCGTACAGCCCTTAAATTTGATAAGCAGAACCCCTACTTGCCTAAGTCCACAATGTTGACTCGGAGAGGATACGCCATCCCCAAAGAGGGACTGAATCCCCTCCACGAGAAGATGATTATCAAAGAACTCTCTGTTACACCTGTTGTGCCAGGGATGCAGCAGCGATTTAGTCAAGCAGCCACCTTTCGTGTCTACGCCGAGTCTCTTACCAAATACTATCTTCCCCGAGTATGGGCTACTGAGAAATTCGGTCCTGCTACCGAATCGAGCTTGTCCGATGGCACACCTCTTCGCAGTGACCTGCTATTTACAGGTACTCCCTATGAGTATCAGCATGACATTGTGAATAAATTCCTGGCCGCCCCCAATGGACTTATCTGTGTTCCCTGCGGACGAGGAAAGACCTTCATGGCAATACAGATCGCGGCAAAACTTGGCCGAAAGTTCATGATCGTCGTGGACAAGGAGTTCCTTCTTGATCAGTGGATGGGTGAGCTGTCGGCTCTGATGCCAGGGATTCGCATCGGTATCTTACAGGAGGATAAGAGACAACTGGGATTCATGGAGAAGAAGCCACTTACGATTCCAGAGCTAAAGGAGGAACTCAAGAAACACGGTCTTCCTCTTGCAGGAACGAAGGCCGTTCTGCTCGAGCGTCTTCGCCAAGTTGTTCCGGAAGATGCTCCTGTTGCATACGACTGCTGTATCGCAATGATTCAGACCCTGGTATCTCGGGAATTCTCTCCCGATGAGTTCCATTCCTTTGGCCTGACAATCTTTGACGAGTGTCATCATTTGGGGGCTGCCCATTTCTCACGAGCATTGTTAAAGGTGCAGACGAAGAACATGCTGGGGCTGAGTGCAACGCCGGTGCGAGATGATGGATTAACGCGGGTCTTCGAGTGGTTTATTGGGAAGCCGGTCTACTGGGAAAAGACGCGGGAAGCGGACCCCGACGTGATTGTGCAAAAGGTGGGGTTTCATTCCGATGAGGTCGAGTATTCTGAGGTGCCGGTAGATTCTCGGGGAGAGCCTGTGCTGGCCCGCTTACTGAGCCAGATTGTGGCCTTTGAGCCTAGGAATTGCGTAATTGATCAGATTCTGGCGAAGCTTCTGGAAGAACCGTTGCGGACCGTGCTGGTTCTTAGCGAGCGGATTGACCACTTGCATAGGATTCGGGCGAAGATTCCTGCTGGAGTACCTGTAAGTTACTACATTGGCGGAATGGACAGCGAGAAGCGGCAGACAGAGGCAGCGGGAGCAAGAGTCTTGCTAGGGACGTATGCGATGGCCTCGGAGGGGATGAATATCAAGACGCTGAATACTATGATTATGATCAGCCCTCGAAAGAAGATTGAGCAGAGTACGGGACGCATTTTGCGAACACAGAAGAGTGCACGCGAAATACCGCCATTGATTGTTGATATTGTTGATAGCCATTCGATGTACCAGGGGCAGTGGGCTAAGCGAAAGGCATATTACAAGAAGTGTGTATACAAGATTGTCGATACGAAGGGGGAGTATGCGTTGCCGACTGCAACTGCAAATGTATCTGCTTCTGCTCCTGCAGAAGTCGAGAAAAAGGACAGTCAAATCAGTACAAAGTATATGTTCGAGGATTAGCGTCTGGACTTAGACTTAGACTTAGACTTAGACTTGGAGTTCTTAGACTTCTTAGACTTATTCTTTTTCGACTTACTTCTCTTGCCGCCCTTTGTCTGAGCCATCATGGCAGCCACGGGGGCTGCAATATTCATTGATGCGGGGGACGGGCTGCCCATCATAGGAGCCATAGGCATAGGAGGCGGGCTGCCCGGCGGCGGGGGCATAGGCATGGTCGGGCTGGCACCACCGGCCTGGTTCCACAACTCACCGCCACGCACATTTAGCTGCTGCCCAGGGAGGGCACAGTTTGTCGGAATGGACCGCATGCCTCCCATGGTGCCATCAGCAACGAGGCCAGCAGGCGTATCAACCATCACCCCCGTAAATCCATAGTGCGTACCGCCACCACCACCACGCTGCGAAGACATTGAAGACATTGAAGACATTGAAGACATTCCAGGCAGACCAGCACCCGTGGCAGGGTTCAGGCGGTCCGCGCCGTTGGCACTGTCAGAGCTCTTCCAGGCCATCGGATTATTCATGGTTGCATCGGCAGAAGTAGGAGCGAATGACCAATAGGACGTGCCGCCGCCTCTCTGCTTACTAGCGGTGCGTCTGCTTCTCTGACTACGCTTATTGCGTCTGCTTCTGCTTCTGCTACGCGTGACAGCCATTCTATCTATGCTATAGAAACTATCTCGTGTGATGAGAATTCAGGGTTCCATGCTACATTCACAGGGATCTTCGCCTCTGTCCCACGATCGCGTAAAGCACGGCTCAGGGTAAGTCCCTGTACTGCTGCATATCCCTTTTGCTCTCCATTAATCATCAATAGGTAGGTATCGGGGAACTCCTTGGAGGGGATTACGTAGGTATCTTTTGCCAAAGGAACTGGTGGAGAAGAGACATGAATCTGGCTTTTTTGCTCCTGGCCCTGGCCCTGGCCCTGGCCCTGGCCCTGGCCCTGGCCCTGGCCCTGGCCCTGGCCCTGGCCCTGCCCACGGTTATGCTGCCTCTGTTTCTCCTTCTCCTTCACCAGCTGCGAGGGCTCCCTCGTGGGTGGATACTTCCTCTCAGGTGCATAGTTCTTCACCTCCTTGTCACGGATTTGAATCCGGATTCTCTTTCTCTGGGTCTCCCCCTGCGCCACCATGTAGATCGGCGTATTCTGATCCCAGGACGCAGCCGCCTCTAGAGGGTAGTACACAGCCGGCTCAACCGTCAACCCCCCCTGTAACACGGTATCGCACACATAGGAGTTTCTGTAAAAGTCGAGAAGGATCTCCCACCGCTTAGAAAAGGGGTCCGCCTCAATATTCTTCCCTGCAATGTATCGCATATCCTCGAGAACAAGGAGTCCATCGCTCATTTGCAGCGAGGCCAGACAGATCGTCCCTTGTAGCAGTTCCTTCGATACACGAATCGAGATTTTGAAGGACATGGTCCCCTTTTCATCCATCCACACAATCGGGGAATTCGGGGCCATGACAAGGAAGCCGTGCTTCCCCCCGCGGAGCCAGTACCAAGTCCCCTGCTTCACAAGGGTCGATGCATATTTCAGGTCGGCGAATTGACTAATCCGCACGTCACGCATATGGCTCTCCACGAATCGTTGTGTCGCTTCGTGGAGAGCCGGTTCAGTCTTTGCAAATCTGCAGTTTACGGGGCGAGGTGCACTAGAACGTAAGCTCGCCTCCATATACTATATCATGTCACAGGGGTTTTAAGTGTTTGACTACGTCAAACCTAAAAGCCGGAATATGCTACCGCCGCACTATCATCATTGGCTACAATGCCTTCCATGAACTGACCACCATTTTGCACAAACTCGGGGCCAAAGGTCTGCTCGGCACGAGCGGTCACATCGGCAGAATAGCTTGCCACCCCTGAGGCTACCGCATTCTGTGTTTCGTCATTTACATAGCCGGGACTAAAGGAACGCTCGGGATGACGAAGGCGTTCGGGTATCTGGGCGGACTCCTCGACATGTTCGCTAGGATCGAAGGGGGCCTCATCCTTTACGTGCATTACGCGTTGTACAGGAACTTGTTGCTGCACCTGCATCTGCTGCTGCTCCACAATACGTAAGGCCATATCTGCTGCTGCAGGAACCGGCACCTGCACCGGTACAAAGCTCTCCACTGACGTGGCCACGACATCCTTCTCCGCCTGAGAATACAAGCAATACCCTACGTACAAGGCAAGAACAATTGTGATAGAAGCGTAAAGTCTGGCAGTCATCTGATTAAGAAAACAATTAACCTATTGGCGAATCGCATTTGGTTGGAAGAGGGCGGTAGGAGGGATCCAGTTCGACAGGGGGCTCAGTTCCCAGACAGCAGAAGCGGAAGCAGAAGCAGAAGGAGAAGTTAAATCCTTCTTCTCAATGGTCCACTGCAAGCATGTCTTTGTGTGCTTTGCAAATATCTCCGCAGGTATGGCAGATTCTTCCAACCGTTCTAGAACCTCTCGAATGCGGTCGACACTGAGACACTCTCTCTGGAGTATCCTGTAATGCCGTAGTTCTCCATCCTCATATAACTCCCACTGTTCGCTACCCCCGTCCCAGATTACTGTAGGCACACCCTTTGACGCAGAAGAACGGATCCAAGTGCGTTCCTCATACCGTCCCTCATACCGTCCCTCATACCGTCCCTCATACCGTGCCTCATTCATTCCCTAAAAGTTGAAATAGGAGTTTAAGCAAACACCAAGTCCATTATGCCCGACGTCCAAGTTGTTCTCCTCGGCCAGACCGGCGATATTCGCCAGGGGAAACTGAAGTCGGTCAATCCCACAGATATGATGAAGGCGTTAAAGAAGAAGGAGACTCCCTCTTTACTCGGCTCCTACCCGTGCAAGCAGAAGACCCTATTCCTCTTCGGCTACCTTGAGGGAGTGGACGCCCATGAGAATCAGCACCATCTTCCTCCTCCGCTCGAGGGAATGACCTTCTACGGCGACATCCTTGTCCTTGCCTCAGAGGAGCCGACCTCCTTTGTGAATCCCATTCCCCTGAAGACCGCCGAGTACGAGATCCTGTATACTACGTTGCTAGAGGGCGAGGAGTCTGACGAGGAGGTGGAAGAGGTAGCCGGCGAGATCGAGGAAGTCGACGAGGATGAGGATGCTCCAGAGGGAGAAGCAGAGGCCGAGGTAGAGGCCGAGGTGGAAGAGGAGGAGCCCGTAGAGGAAAAGCCCATCCGTGTTGCACGTGTAAGAAAGAATGCTGTCCCTGCTCCTCTTGATATGACTGAGCTGCCAGATGATTCTTCTTTAGAGGCGTCACCCGCTCGTGTGAAAATGCTGGCAGTGATCGAGTCTCAGTTCTCAGGTGATGCAACAAAGGGGAAGCTGACAACCGATGATGCGGTGAAGCTCGAGGCTAGTATCTTCACAGCTTCTCTACGCACGGCGGAAAAGGAGGAGATCCGCAAGAACTGGTCGTATCCAGCCTTCTGCGACGTGTATTCTGCCATTGCTAGAAGGATTGTCGGGAATCTGAATCCGTCTTCCTACGTGAAGAATACCTCTCTCTGGGAGCGGGTTACGAACCACGAGGTCAGCTTCGATGAGTTGACTTCGAAGAACTACTATGAGCTCTTCCCTGAGAACTGGAAGACGATGGTAGATCATCAGGCCAAGCGAGAGAGAATCCAGCTGGAGGGTGACTTCTCTCGTGCAACCGACAAGTGGCTCTGCAACGGCTGCAAGATGCGGAAGTGCACATATTATGAGCTTCAGACGAGATCAGCCGACGAGCCGATGACGATCTTTATCCAGTGCCTGAATTGTGGAAAGAGATGGACGCAGTAAAAAATTCCCCTAAAGAGTAGATGCCGCCCGCTATTACTAAGTCGCGGCGGTCTTTTTCCGAAGTATACAGGAGAGTAGATGAGCGACGGCTCTTACAGACCGACGCAGGAAAAAAGAAAAACCCGCCGTCAAAGGAAGAACCGTACAAGCGGTCTGAGTTGTCAAATAATGACATATCCTGTTTCAGAGTATTCATCCAAGTGGGTGGGACGTGACTTTTACACGTGGGTAAACAAGAAGTGGATTTCCGACACGAAGATTCCCCCGTTTGATACTTCGTTTAGTGCGAGCCACGAAATAGAGAGCTGTATCGATGACACGATTTCCTCTATTTTTGCAGGCCTCGGCACGAGTACGCAAGAAGACAAAACGCTGAAAGCCCTCCACACCTCTTTTACACGGTATACGAACCAGCAGTCTCTTGATTATGTAAAAGAGAAGCTGGCTTCCATCTATTGTATCCAGACGGCGGATGATGTTATGCGACACCTCGGGTATGCTACTAAGTATCGAATGAACAGTCTCTTCAACCTCGAATACTGTGCCGTCGATAAGAAGCTGGAACTTCTTATACGCCCCGCTATCCCTGCCTTGGCCGAGAACCTGTATTCTTCTTCTGAGTTCATGCGAAAGTATAAGGAATATCTGAGCAAGATGGGAAAGGCCTTCGGCATAGAGCATCTCGACCGTGCCGCCGCTTTTGAGAAGGGGCTAATTCGCACTTTCGCAAACGTTACTGATGAACGCACGACCTCGATGAAGGCGATCCGTTTTTCGAAGAAATTTGGAAAACTCTCTTGGGCCTCCTTTTTTGAGGGCTGTGGAATATATGACTGGAAGTCGATGCATCTGTCGTACAAATATCCCACCATGATTCGGGGCATATCGTCCATGCTCCGCCAATATCCGATTTCCCTCTGGAAACTCTACATTGTCAAAATCTACCTCTGTAACATTTCCAGATATACTCCGCCGATTGACCAAGATTACTTTGAATTCTACGGGAAGTTCATGCAAGGCCAAGAGAAGAAGACGCCCGATACCCGGCTCTTCCTCGATTTCGTTTACGCCATGATTCCAGACACGGTTTCCAAGCTTTTCTGGGATGCCTGCGGCGATGATGCAATTGTAAAAGGGTGTCGAGACATTGGGGAATCGATTCATCGGGCCGCCATCGTCCGCATGCGGGAAAATCCGTGGCTGACAACCCACTCGAAAATCGCGTCGATTGAGAAAATCAAGGCGATCCGCTACAAAATCGGAAAACCGGATTCCTGGGAATCGCTCGATGTCGAACTCGATCCGGAAAATTTCATGAAAAACCGTTTCTTATTGGGAGAATACGCGACAAACGTCTTGCTTGGGCGGCTGGGAACTCGCCACACGTACTGGGAAGAGGGAATCTTCCGTGTAAATGCGTACTATTTCAGTGAATTCAATGAAATCATTTTTCCGTACGGAATTCTCGTCGACCCCTTTTACAGTAAAAAGAAATCGCTGGGGTGGAATTACGGGGGGCTGGGGTGCACGTTCGGCCATGAGCTGTGCCACGCATTTGACGATGATGGGAAAGAATATGATCAGTATGGGAAAGTTCGAAAGTGGTGGACGAGGCACGATATTCAGGCGTTTGCGAAACGGGCGAGGGGGCTTGAAACCTTGTATAGTTCTGTGAAGATTCTTGGGAAGCATTTGGATGGGCAGATTACGCTCAGTGAGAATATCGCCGATATTGCGGGAATGGCAATCTGTTTGGAGGCTCTCCGTACGAAGCTGGAAGCAAAGCGTACGTCCGAGGAGGAACTTCTCGAAGAATATCGTACGTTTTTCATTTCCTATGCAACGTCTTGGAGAACTATCTACAGAACGAAACAGCTGCGGACAAGTATGGCGGCGGACGAACATTCGCCAGCGTATTTACGGGTAAATCTGGTTGTATCACAGATGGATGAGTGGTACGAGGCGTTTGGAGTTGATGCTCGGGATCCGTTGTATATAAAACCGGAAGATCGTGTTCGGTTTTTTTAACTAAGTATAGATAGTATGTTATACATATCATATATACTTGCTTCTATAATGGCAGCAATCGATATTGCCACGATATCACTGTTAAAGATGAATGCAGTAGGATCATGGGGATTGTGGGTTCTCCCAGCGGCGATGGGACTGTATTCCCTGCAACCGATCTTCTTTCGGCTTGGACTCGTGCATCAGACCATGGGACTCTTCAATGTTCTCTGGAATGTTCTCAGTACGCTCACCGTCTGCTTGATTGGATATGTTGCATTTGAAGAAAAAATGTCGGTTACCAATTTGATCGGTGTTATCTTTTCTGTTCTTGGGATTGTTCTTATTGGGATGTAAATTATACTTAAAGCACGTTCGGTAAAAAGTATATCATGAAGTACTCGGCATATTTTGATAAACGAAAAAATACATTCGAAAAGTCATATGAACTAATGCGACGCAATATGAACCCATCTATCACATATCAAATCGTTGAGTTGGGCACAAGTAGAAGTTTTGTATCTGGGGGTGTAGAGGGATGTATGCATCCAGATATAAAATACTGGCACCCAGAGTCTCCTGAACTATGGGATTGGGGGGCGGGAATTTTTACAAAGGTATTTGCAGACAATTTGGAGGGTGCAAACTTTAAACTATACACGATTGATCCTAGTAGTGATGCAGTTTATATAGTTAATACCATGTGTGATTTTAATATGGATGTTGAGATAGTACGAGATTACTCGAGTAACTTTTTAAATATGTTTACTGGCAAGATTGACTTTTTATATATGGATCATATGGAAAGCGGCGAGGATGCGTGCAAGCAGCATTTGGAAGACTGTAAAATTATTATTGAACGAAATTTAATGAGCCCCAATGGTATTATCTTAGTAGATGATGTTGGTGATAAAATTATGAATACAAAAGGTAAATATAGTATTCCATATTTACTTGAACATGGGTATACGAAACTAATGCACGAATATCAAGTGATACTCGTGAAAGATTCCAATTTATGAAAGCATCATTAGATCCGATACCCGCCACATCTCATGGGATCCGTCGGGCATGGTGCGACAGAGGATAAAGGGGATGCACCGCTTCTCCAGCTCCAGCTTCGCAATATCGAGAACGTCTGTCATATGGGGAGGGACCTCGACAAAGGGTCTTGCGCCCTGGCTCAGCATATTCGCCCGCTTGCCCAGAATATGGGTTCTCTCATATTGTGTGAGGAAGGGAGGCGAGCGATGGTTGGCGTCCGTTCCCATGGGCGGAAAGGAGGTGAGTTGGAGCTTCGGGAGAATCGTCTCTGCGTAGTGGATGGTGCACTCGGGATGGTGCTTGCGGAGAGAGTCGAGGGGGTCTTCTACCTGGACATCGGGAACGCCCTCGTCTATGAGGCCGCCATCGTCTACTTCGTAATCAACGGCGAAATCATCATCTTCATCGGCCATTCTGGTAAGGACTAATAGGAAAAGCTTTGGGCCTTTCAACTTTATTGCTTTTGGCTTTTAGCTTTGGCTTTTGGCTTTGGCTTTTGCCTTCGCTGTAAAAGTTGATACGCACCAGGGGCTAAAGTAATGTCCAGATATATTTCCAGATGGACTCAATGAATACGCCTGTTGACAACGTGTTAGTGGAAGAGGAGGTGCTCCAGGAGTACGAGACCTTTGAGGAGATGGACTTGCCCGAGAATGTTCTTCGCGGGGTCTTTAGTCACGGTTTCCTGAAGCCGAGTAAGATCCAGGGGAAGTCGATTGTCCCCATGAAGAATCGCCGTGATATTCTCGCGCAAGCCCAGTCGGGTACTGGAAAGACCGGTGCCTTTATTACAGGTGCACTCTGCCACGTCGACCCCGAGGTCAAGAAGCCGCAGGTTCTTGTCCTGGTCCACGTGCACGAGCTGGCCCGTCAGATTTGCACGGTGGCACGCGGAATCGGTTCCGCACTCAAGGTAAACGTTCTTTGCGCGGTAGGTGGCAATCCTGTGCGTGAGGATATTCGGGAGATAGAGAATGGTGCCCAGATTATTGTCGGCACCCCTGGGCGTATTTACGATCTGATTAATCGCAATGTACTTGATCGCTCTGAGATTCGCGTTCTCATTATGGACGAGGCGGACCAGATGCTGGAGGACCTGTTTTACAAGCAGGTGATGTGCATTCTGGAGCGTGGCTTTCCTGCTCGCACGCAGGTGGCTCTCTTCTCGGCGACGATGCCTGATTCGGTCGTTGCCGTGGCGAACAAGATTCTCCAGAACCCTGTTCGCATTCTGATTCCTCCCACCTCTGTACGCCTCGAGGGCATCCAGCAGTTCTACGTTCCTCTCGATCAGGAGGAGCACAAGCTGGAGTGCCTGTGCGATCTGTACAAGAATCTCGATATTACACAGGCGGTCATCTTCTGTAACAAGAGGCAGAAGGCGGAGATGCTGTCACAGAAGATGGCGGAGTTCGGCTATCCTACCACGTGCATTCACGGCGAGCTCGACAAGGATACGAGAAAGAACAGAATGCAGGAGTTTCTCTCGGGGAACTGCCGTGTACTGATTAGCACGGATATGCTGTCCCGTGGCATTGACGTGCAGCAGGTGAGTCTGGTAATTAACTACGAGCTCCCGCTGAACATGGAGAGCTATATCCACAGAATTGGTCGTGCAGGTCGGTATGGCAGAAAGGGTACGACGATTAACCTGCTGATCTCGGGAGAGGAGGGGATGATGACGGAGATCTGCAACAAGTATGGCATCACGCCGAGCCTTCTGCCGAGTGATATTAAGGCACTCGTACTCTAGTACCAAAGGATACTGTAGTACCAAAGGGTACTGTAGTACCAAAGGATACTGTAGTACCAAAGGGTACTGTAAGCGTGAAAGAAGCAAAGAAGCATTAGATAGTAGTATATGAAATACTAGTATCTATACATTTTTCTATGATTACCTATTAATCATACCTCTCCTCATCCTCTTCTTCTGCAGTTGCAGAAGCAGCTGCAGTCCCCCGAACAACATTGTCCCTCACGTCGTGACGGCAGCTCGGGCAAACTGCATTCGTCTGAAACCACTGATCAATACATACTCGGTGGTAGGCATGCAAACACCCATTTAACTTCCTGCAAGCATCTGTAGCGATAATGGCATCCTGACAAATAGCACATCTCGAATTCACATCGAGGTCCGATCCTGAAAGAAGAGTGGTATTTCTGGCAAGAACTTCTGCAGAGGGCCGAATGGGAACCGGATCCGCAAAGTTCTGGGCTACCTGTATAAAGGATCCATCTATAACTGGTATATCACGCATTCCTGTAAGAATTTCAGCAAGATACCGTGTCGTTTGATCCATACGGGGTGGTGTAAAAGTGAGTACGGGTGCAGGGACAAAGGTAGAAGGCACTGTAGAACTGGCAGCTGTGGGAACAGAAGGCCCAAATCCAGCCTGGCGTGCCCCATATGCCTGAAGATTGAACCGTGCATTCATCTGGGATCGCATGTATGAAAATGCCTGGGGAAGTGTCTGAAACCTACCTGTGTCATAGAGGAAGGCGGGAAAGTAGTTATGCAAATCATCCAGCATGCCCACATTGTATATATATTGATAGGATGGATCCGTCATTCTATGTAGATTCTGATAGATACTCTTTACGTGGCGAAAAACTGAACCCTAAAAAGTGAAATCACACTGGCCTATATGTTCAAGTCCCAGTATATAATGCAAGGTGTTTGCGGCCTTACCAATATAGGTAATACTTGCTACGGCAATGCCGTAATGCAAGCACTCCGCCACCACGTCGATATGACCATCTTCTTCATCCAGGACAAGCATGTCCCGTTACTTAGGGGAATCCACCCTGTAACAGAGGAAAAGCTCCTCAACAAGACAATGCTCGAATCCTATATTCATCTACTCAAACTCATGTGGACCGCCGAAGGGTCGGTGGAGAAGACGGCTCCCTTTTGGAAGGATATGGTTGCTCTGGCAAATAAGACCGGCTACAAGCAATTTCAGGAACGCCATCCCCACGACGCCCACGAGTTTCTCGGATTCATTCTCGACGAATTCCACAAGGGCCTGTCGCAGCCCGTACACATGCATCTTCGTTCTACGCAGGCCGAATCAGAGATTACTTCGGCCCTTTCGTTCTGGAAACAGAGTTTCGAGAAGGCCTATTCTCCTCTCGTGGAGCTGGCCTTCAGTCTTCGCAGAAAGTGCACACGGTGCGAGTGTGGCTACGAATCCATCACCTGGGAGACCTTTAACATGCTGGATGTCAGCGTTCCTCCTGAGCAAATGCAGTCAGAAGGCCAGCTAAATCTCCTCGACCTCATTATCTCCGATGGAAAGGGGGATACTATCGAGGACTACGCCTGCCCCAAGTGTGCTCCCACGAAGACCAAGGCCACCATTACACGCTCGAATTGGCGGCTCGGCAGCTGGCTCATCGTTGCCTTGAAGCGCTTCCACAACGACGGCCGTCGTCTGAACCAAATCGTCGACATTCCCCTCGAGACCACCTTCACCTCAACCTTCCACCCTACAACACCCGAGCCGAGCTTGAAGGATACCTACGAGCTCTTCGCTACCGTCAACCACCACGGAGTGGCTGGCGGTGGCCATTACACTGCTCAGGCAAAACACCCTGTAACAGGGAAGTGGAATCTTTACGATGATGAGCGGACGATGCCGATCACCAGCCCCAGCATCGACAGGAGCATCTATGTTGCAATGTATAGGAAGGTGGCTTGATCTTGCGAAAAAAATTGATGATGCCCTGCATCCAGCATAGGACATCTCCTCAATGGGGCGAAAGACGTGCAGTGTAGCTGACTGTAAGAAGTTTTCTAAAGGCAATGACAAGTGTAAAGCACATGGCGGTGGACCACGCTGCATTGAACCCGACTGTACTAAGAGTGCTGTAGGCAATGACAAGTGTACAGCACACGGCGGTGGGAGACGATGCACTGAAGCTGATTGCAAGAAGGCTGCTGTAGGAAATGACAAATGCAAAGCACACGGCGGTGGGAGACGATGCAATGAAGCTGATTGCAAGAAGTCTGCTCAAGGAAAGACTGACAAGTGTACAGCACACGGCGGTGGGAGACGATGCACTGAAGCTGATTGCAAGAAGTCTGCTGTAGGAAAAACTGATAAGTGTAAAGCACACGGCGGTGGGAGACGATGCAATGAAGCTGATTGCAAGAAGTCTGTTCGAGGAAAGACAGACAAATGTTCAGCACACGGCGGTGGGAGACGATGCACTGAAGCTGATTGCAAGAAGGCTGCTGCAGGAAATGACAAATGCAAAGCACACGGCGGTGGGAGACGATGCACTGAAGCTGATTGCAAGAAGGCTGCTCAAGGAAAGACAGACAAATGTTCAGCACACGGCGGTGGGAGACGATGTATTGAGCCTGAGTGTGACAATGCTGCTCAAGGAAATACCAACAAGTGTACAGCACACGGCGGTGGGAGACGATGTATTGAGCCTGAGTGTGACAAGGCTGCTCGAGATAACAGCGGCAAGTGTACAGCACACGGCGGTGGGAGACGATGCCCCAACTGCATAAGTTGGCCAGATTCTCGCGGCGGTTCCATTAAGTATGATGGATACTGTGCTACATGTTTCAAGCGTCTCTTTCCAAATGATCCACGCAGCGAGGTCGTTTACGAACACACCAAAGAAATCCGTGTTCGCAACGCAATCAACGCAAGGTATGAAGGGTTTATTCACGATAAACCCCTGTACACATCTCACTGTGATTGTACAATGCGGCGACGAATCGACCATCGAAAACTCATAGGTTCTACACTTCTTGCCATTGAGACAGATGAGAATGCCCACGACGGGTATGACAAGCAAGATGAAGAAAACCGGTATCACGACTTGTACATGGGTCACGGTGGAAAGATGATCTTTATACGATTCAATCCCGATGGAAAGGGGGTGGATATGGAAGATAAGCTGGAACGTTTACTAGAGGAAATACAGACGCAAATCGATAGAATTGAAAACGAAGATAACACGGAATTAGTCGAAATTATCAAGCTCTTCTACTAGTGCGAATTTCGCACCCCCCTACAGTAAATTCCTCTCGTTGCTCCGAAGTTTTATAAAGGCAGGTTGTTGTTCCCTGGGAGTTTCTTTTATATATTTTAGTGTACATTCCGTGTCCCACTTGCAATCGACGTGCGGCTTGAACATCGTATCTGATGCATCGACAATGATGATATTTGCCGGCTCAGGGAGAAGGCGCAGAACGTATTGGAGAGCGGCGTGCTGTGTTAAATAGGTGTTGTCGTCGTCCCTCCCATATATATTTGACACGTCGATTTTGGAAAATACCCGTTTTTTGTAGGCTTTGAATCCCATTTCAACGGCCATCGTATATTCCTTGTACCAGAGCTCGATGATACGGCTGCCCTTCGGAGCCATGATGAACCAGTTTTCGATATAGGTTTCAGGAACTCCGCCGAGCGTGTGGCCTTGCAGATAAAATCCGGTGAATTCCGATTCGGCCTCGAGAGAACGCTGGTACAAGGATTCCAGTTCGACGCCTGAATTCACGAGGATGGACGCATCCATCCAACAGCCTCCGTAGACCTTGAGAATATAGAGGCGGATCCAATCGGCCTGGTGCTGGTGGCTGAGCTCGTCGTAGCCCTTCGGGAAGATGGACGGGTCAATGTAGTCATGGACCGTCGTTTTGTTGAGAACGATGTGCTCCCAGGGAAGGACGGCTCTCTCTTCCAACATTGATGCCACCTTGGGAGGAATCACTGGGTCGTGCCAGTACGACCAGATGGTTCTGGGGAGGGTGTAGGATGTGGAGACAAACCCTTCTGTAACAGGTGATACGGATATTTTGTATAGGACTACTATGCATATAACAATGAATAGTACTATGGCAACAGCTACCATTCTATTTAGATCGATATAAACGCCTCCACCTTGCCGCTCGAGGTGTAGACAGTGTTAATACGCCCCATCATTCCATCCTCCTCGCACTCACGGAAGTGTACGTGGGGTTCGATGCGGCCCATCCACGGCACCGTGTACGGCTGAGGATTGCGGACCAGGAGAGTCGCCACGCCCGTCTCATCAGCCTTTACGACACCTACATTCAGGAACTTCAGGTACGCCTTCCGCCAATCGTTCAGCTTCTTCATGCCCTCTGTTGCAGGCTCAGCGGCCCAGTAAATGACCTTGGCGTGCGGTCTCACCTTTACCTGCACCTGGGTATCGGCACCCTGAGGAATCTGCTCGGGAATCATCGTGTGCGGGAATACTGCCTCGCCTAGAAAGGGGAGGTACGTGTCACGGTGGAACATGATGGTCAGGGCAGCGAGACCGACGATGGTGTAGACGATGCGGGTAGCAATGGAGCGGGCACCGAGCAGACGGGCCACGGCGTTGTATCCAAGTAAGCCAACTCCTAGCCAATTTAACGCACCAACGATAACGATGGCAATGGCAGCCTTGTGTATCATTCTACTCTGCATTCCTTGCATTTCTAGTATTGCCATATAAAATACGGTACTAGTAGAATGTCGTCCATTCAAAGCCAGTTTGCCCAGATTCCTAACTCGGTTCGTTTACTCTATGTAGTAACTGGGGGCAATGCCTTCTCAAAGTCTACGCTGTTAACGTATCTTGCTGCGAACAAGTCCCTGATTTATGGATTTGACGGGACGGTGCTGAATGCAAAGAATGGAAATACACTTTTAACAAGTATCTTTAACGCCCAAAGCCCTACAATCCCCGTGTCACCGGGCAATATTTACCGTGATATGGGTAAGAAGCTGTATCTTCAGACAAATGGAGTGCTACAGGATATTTTCACATATTGCCAACTCGTACAGGGACCGAATACGGAGGGCGTTCCCAATGATTACTCTACGAATGGCAATGTCTATATTTGCACCTGGACAAATGACACCGATTCAGGTCAAACTGCACTCGTGGCACGCTCTGGCTAAGGGACCAGAGTCTAGGAACATCTCTCAGCAGATTCAGGACGCTCGATGCTCTGGCAGAAGTACGAGTCATTCGGTACACCAAAGCAGCTATTCAGCTTCTCGCCGATCATATTGATCGAATCCCCGCACTTCTGGGGGATATAGCCAGGTATACAAGAACAGTCTTTTGCACGTGTAATACGGAAGCCCTCGTATGTTGCTAGTCTGCGTGGCAAGTTTACTACGACGATTGCAAGGAAGGCAACGACAAGGACTGCGATTGCGACACGTCTGGTAGACCCCATTCTATTCTCTGATTAGAATGTCAAAATGCCAAATGAATAAATATCGCCCCGGTGGACGATGTGGCGGAGAAGCTAGTCGCTCTGAAACGAATCCTGAATTCGATTCTTCTCTGAGCCGCCTTCTCCAACAAAGAGACCAGCTTGATACTATGATGAAGCCTCTGCCTGAGAAGCCAGAAACTGTTACAACTATGCCTATTCAATTGCCACCAACTCCTTCAAAAGTAGCATATTCGCCGACAAAAGACATTACCGTAGTGCAAAAAAAGACCTACGGAAAAGACCAGGATATTGAACTTCTGTTACAGGGTGATTATGAATAAGGGTCGCGTACTATGTACACTGCGTATTCTACGTATACACTTTCATATACTACGTATACACTTTCATATACTACGTATACATACCATACGGAACCTTCTCCCCCGTCGTCTTCTTCTTGAGGAACAAGTCCACGTGCTCCTTCTTCATGACAAACGGCAGCGAGAACCCAGCAATATGGAAGGGAAGCTCTTTCACATTGAACATGCGAAGCATGTTGATTCTCTGGACAATCTGCTCGATGCAGCGCTTCAGCTCACGAACACCCGTCTCCTCGTTCGCGTAATTCTCAATGATGTGCTGGATGATCTGCGGCGAGATCGACACCTTCTCCATGAGGTTCACCTCCTTGAGTGCAGCCGGCAGCAGGTACTTCTCCGCAATAATGGCCTTGTCCTTCGGCTGGTAGCCGCTGAGAGACACCACGATCATACGGTCGAGAAGCACACGGTCCACCTTCGTGATGTCGTTCGCACTGAAGACGAACATGGTGCGGCTCATATCGAGGGGAATGCCCGTGAGGTACTTGTCCTCGAACTCCATATTTTGCACAGGGTCCGTGAGGTGCACGAGGAGGTTCTGGATCTCCTCGCCCTTCGGCGTAGCACTTACCTTGTCCAGCTCGTCAAACATGAGAATCATCGACATCGACTTTGACTGGGCGAGGCAGTTTGCGATCTTGCCACAGTGGCTGCCCTCGTACACGAACTGGTGGCCCGTGTAGGTGCTGGAATCACTGTCGCCACCGAGACTGATGAACTGGAAGGGCCACTCGAGTGCCTTCGCAATACCGTTCTTGATCAGACTCGTCTTACCAATGCCAGGGGGTCCGACGAGCATGAGTGACAGGCCGCTGGAGGTCGGGTTGGCGATCTTGCTCGAGATGAACTGCATGATCTGGAGCTTTGCGTCGTCCTGGCCGTAGATTGCATCCTCGAGGTAGGAACGGGCCTTCTCCATGAAGGGGCCACAGGCCTCGGGACCCTTCTCCAGATTCACAGGCATCTCCTTGTATACGCCAAGGGGCATGCTTACGAGCTTCTCCATCCAGGCACGCAGCTTGTAGTACTCACCGCTCCCAGGATCCATCTGATTCATCGAGTTGTAGCGAGTCATCACCATTGCCATCATCTCGGGCTTCAGGTTCATCTGCAGAAGACGGAACATGAGCGGCTGCTCCTTCTTCACATACTCGGACCGCTTCTCCAAGGCCGTCAGAAGAAGTCCCTGCTTATCCTGTGACAACTCCTTGAACTGGTCGATCTGGTCGTCAATGGTGTCGACCTCGGTAGGGGCAGTGACCAGCTTGACGAACTTTTGCACGGATGCAGACTCCTTCTTCATCTTGTGGCGGCGAGGGATCAGGCGATTATCGGTCGGCTCGGGGGGACCGCCGATGGAGATTGAGAATCCGTACTTGCCATCGCCTGCCTCCGCATCCTCGTCCTCGTCGTCCTCGTCGTCCTCTTCTGCCTCATCCTCGTCCTCGCCCTCGTCCTCATCCTCGTCGTCTTCCTCGTCCATATCGTCCGTATCCTCTGAACCTAGAGTCTCGCCATCCTCATCCTCGGAGATAACCTTTCGCAGCTTCTTGGGTACATAGGTCTCATCCGTTGTAGTAGTATCGCTCTTGCGGGACTGGATCTTGCGAATGCGACGCCCCGCCTTAACTGCAGCGACCCGTGGACGGCGGCCACGAATATGATCCTTGAGACGCTTCGGCAACTTTCCAGTCTTCTTCAGTGCCTTCTTCTCTGAGGGAGTCATACTTGAGTCATCCTCCTCACTAGACTCGTATTCGTAGTCGATGAGATCAGCAATGTTTCCGCGATCGTCGACATCGCTATCATCCTTGTCCTTGGGACCACCCCGCTTCTTGGTCTTCCCCTTTTGCCCGGAAGAGTTTTTCATTCTAGGACTCAATGTCATTATTTCGGACCTCCTGGAACGGGGGACAAAAAATCATTTTTTTTGATACGGGATAAATACTGATAGTATTTATACCATACGACTGGTAAGTGGACATATAAACTATGTTTAGCGTCTGTCCACTAGTTAGCGACGCTTTTTAGCGTCTGTCCACTACGTTTAACGACGCTGGCGGCTCTGGCGGCGGCTCTTGCGACGGCTCTTGCGATCGCTGCGGCGGCTCTTCACCGACTTGCCGAGGATGAGGCCATTGACCGCACCATTGATGCGTCTACCCGTGGCACTCACCGTGTTACCAGCAAAACCCATTCCAGATCTGAAGATGTTGCCAGTGCGACGGAAGCCGGAAGTTCCGACATCCTTCGCAAGGCCGAGCAGCTGCTCGACCGGTGATAAGAGGCGCTTAGCAAGGCGAAAGCCCTTGTTACCCTTTCTGCGTGTTGTTCTAGGCATTTCTACTTAGATTATACAAATAAATCTTTCAAGTCAAGGAGTCCAAAGCGTGCCTTTGTGCTTAGTCCAGGCCTTTTCTCTGCCAAAATGAACGTGAGCGGGGGGTTCAAGATATCGAGCAGGCTCGCCTTCACTTTGGAAAAGAACGCAGGAGACTTATCCCGCAGGTTCTTTGTCAGTCGGAACAGGCAGTCAATGAACTCCTCCAGGGTCTTAATCTTACCGGAGTCTTCCACATTCTGCACCAGCTTCTGGCATATCGTATCAATCATTTGAAATAGCCGCTCCTTCGGAAGTGCATTTTGCCCCGCCAGCTCGGATATGAAATGCCCATAGCCCATTCTATACTGCTTCTTCTTCACTTGCACGTCATACTCAGATTCCTTGTGGTCCTCGACATCCTCGAAGATAGACATGAACTTGGTATGGTATACATTCATCTCCTCGTAAATGACCGGGAACTTGTGGGCTATCTCGGCAATGAGCTTCGCAAAGAGTGCACAATATAACTCCTCCCGCGTGGCCTTGGTGAAGACCTTCTCAACGAAGTCCTTGATAAAGGCCGTCTCCCCGCTATCAATAATCTGATAGATGAAGTCACGGGTATCGTTATATGTAACAGGAGTAAAGGAGTTCAGCTTGTTGCCGATGATGGATGTAAGGATCTTGTCGTTCATCGTATCGGGGGCCGACGCCTTGAACTGGCTCTGGTAACGGATACGAGGACCGCTGGTAGGGGCAGGGGCGGCCACCGCGGGGCGAGGGGTGTACGTAGGCTTGGAGCTTCTCCACGAACTGCCTCGTCCGTCGGCAGGACTCGCCGCAAAGGATCGGAAGCCCGAGGGCTGGGAACCGGCGGGTGTCTCCATATCCTTTCGCAGGCCGTCAATCAAGATCCGCAGACCATCGGGAGGGGCAGTAACAGTTCGCAAGAGCTCGAGGATCGAATCAACAGAGACATCCTGCACGGGAGTCGCAAGGACAGATGCATAGGATGCCATTAGATAGAAGTAGACTGGTCCGTTTAGGTTTCCGCCTGAATCAAATTTAATTGTCCCTCGTACGTCCCTTGCCCGTTCCTTGCACGTTCATCACCCCCATATAAATTACGAATCCCCCTGGAGAATGGATAGTACGCTGACGCGTGTCCTAGGCATAACCAACCCTTTTACACAGGCTCAGGTACAGGAGGGTATTCTCGCGTGGCCCACCGACTTGGAGGTATGCCGAAAGCGGCAGGCAGTCTTTGCATCGATGAAAAAGAGGATTGACAAGTATACGACCCTCAATACGGAGCGTACCCTCAAAGAGATTGAGGAATCGGCGGTAACCCTCGAGCCCTTTCTCAGAGAACCTACTCCGATCGAGACGGAGGGGTACTCGCAAGTTCTCTTCCAGGGAACACCCTGGTCAGCCATTAACTATATCCCTTTTACTCTGGTCATTCTCTCAATGTACAAATCGTACATCGTGCCTGCCGTAAGCCTTCTTCTTCCGCTTCTAACCTGGATCCTCCCCTATATTCTTCTCCGTGTCATGTACAACGTGCCGATTGAATTTTCTGAATATACGTCGCTCCTCTGGAAAATGTGGAACGGGCAGCGAATTCCCACCACACCGGAAGAATTGTTGAACCCCCTGCCAGACCCTCCCGTTGATGCAGGAACCAGGATCAAGCAGTTGGTGCAAAATGGGTGGACTCTCTTCACCCTCGCCCAGACCATGTGGCAGCCGATCCAGCAGGCCATCCATTTTACGAAACTCGATGCTGATTGCCTGCTCAACGGATCCATGGTTGTTAGGCTCAAGGAGAATGCCACCTTCCTTATTACACACTGGTCGCCGTGGCTCCCTTGCTGGCTGAAGGACTGGATCCCCCTCTGCCCGTCGGATACGAGACAGGCCTTTGCCTTCATTGTGGAAACGCCCTTTTGGCTGCCGCATATGTTCCGTGCACTGGGTCGCTTCGAACTTCTCTTCCGCCTGGCACAACAGCCAGATACGGTTCCGGTCTCGTTCGTGGATGCCAAGAACCCTGTACTCATGTTACGCAACTTTGGAGACGCTTCTATTGAGCTACGGAAGCGTGTTCTCTCGTCGATCTCTCTAGGCGGCAAGGCCCCTCGGCATTCGATTGTTACAGGGCCGAATAGAGGGGGCAAATCGAGCTCAATGCGAGGTGTGCTCATGAATATCATTTTAGCACATTCCTTTGGGGCCGTCTTTGCTGAGAAGGGACAGATGTCCTATATTTCGTGGATTGCGGATGGGATGCGACTGGATGACCAGCCTGGGACGGTGAGTATGTTTGAGCGTGAGGTGGGCTTCGCGTCATCGGTGTTACAGAAGAGGGATGGGGCTGGATTTGTTGTTTATGACGAGCTGTTCCACAGCACGAACCCGCCCGATGCAATACGGACGAGTGAGCTATTTTGCCAGGCGTTTTGGAAGAAGGAGAACTGCATAAGTATGATCAGCACGCACGTATATTCTCTGGCGAAGTCGGCTCCACCGGACACTGTAAAACAGCTGTGCGTAGAGGCACACGTGGAGGATAAGAGACTGGTCCTCTCGTATAAGCTGAAGCGGGGTATTTGCGAACTCAGTAGCGTCGACTCGTTGTTGAAGCAATATGCCTTGTTGGATTAAGGTGATTGCCTTGCAGGCCAGTTGCCTTTGCCTTGCAGGCCAGTCGCCTTTGCCTTGCAGGCCAGTCGCCTTTACCTTGCAGGCAAAGTCTGCGGTTTCTTCCAACTTTTGTTTCCTTGCTTCCGACCAGAATGGCACTTTTAAACGACACTGTCACCGTTGCAATTCTTCTTATTATGGTCTTCGGCTCCACGACCTTTTACCTGTACACCCGCCTTGTGCAGAATGAGAAGAGAGTGGCCCTGCTCGAGAACCTGCTTCTTTCTCTGAAGATGAGTACGGAGGCTTCATTCATGGGTGCTGACATGTTCCGCTCAGGCCCGGACTCGGTGCAGCCCGTATCGTCTCCTAGCCCGCTAAAGGAGGACGATGTTGACGTAATCGACGAGGAGAAGTACGCCGAGATGCTGAAGGAGATTCCCTCCGACGGACTTGCATCTGCCTCTGCATCTGCAACTGCAACCGCCAATGCAGGTAAGTCGGTCGATGTAAACTACGAGGCCATGACGCTCAAGGAGTTACAGGCGACTGGGAGACAAAACGGCGTAGCTGTCCACGGCCTGAAGAAGAAGGAGATCATTGATTCTCTGAAGAAGAAGCTGGGTGGCGAGGAGCTCGAGGGTGCCGACCTCAGTGTCCACGGCTTCACGGTGAACCTGGAGGAGGTTCCCAAGAAGGAGGAGTAAACCAAACGGTCTACATGTATAAGGTAATGCTGGTATGCAGTATCTTATATATTTTTAGTGTTTCACGTTAGATGGACACCGAAGGATATCGTACACCTCAGGAACCCTGGTTTTTTCCGACAACAAACCCCCGTGCCGTCGAGCATCAGGCCAGGGAGAAGGCTACCCCTAAGAAATCCGCTACACCGACACAGGACATTCGGTATGCTGGCTGGGCTGCTCCCATGAACGATGGTCGCCTTGTAACTGATTACCGTTCACGCTGTGAGGTAAACGTACCGGCAGGCGAGCAGTTTGCAACCAGAGCCTTTTTACAACACAATGCGTCCGATATTATCCAGACCTCGCGGAGACGCCAGGCTGAACAGTCGGGTGCCAATCTCCCCTTTAACTCCAAGAATATCATGCCGGCGAAGCGATATGTGAAGTGTGACTCGATGCAGTGTTACACGAAGGATGGGAATCCCCGTGGTCTGGGAACGGAGAGAATGGAACTAGTTCCTGAGTTATTTGGTACCTTTTCGCCGACGTATGCATCGGACGCTGCACCCTCGCAGCCGATGATTACCCGTGTATATGAGGGAGGGAGAAATACCCCGAGAGGAGTGTTTTAATGGAATGTCTGGAATGTCTTGAATGTCTGGAATGTCTGGAATGTCTCAAATATCTTCATCTAAGTAGAATGGGAGCCTTTGGATCGAAGCCTTTAGCTTCTGCGTCGCCTGCAGTGCCTAGCTATACACCCTCTACCTATGTAGCTCCTGCACCTATGAGAAACTCATCTCCTAGACCCCTTGTCAATATGACTGCCAATGCGGCTAACTCGGCTGCCAAGACGGCTGCTAAGGCCGCTAATGCGGCGGCGGCTACTGCGGAGAAGGCGGCTGCCAACGCCGCTAACAAGGCTGCCGTGGCCAATGTGGCGGCGGCGAATGCGACTGCTGCTTCTGCTGCTCCTTCTAGCGTTGCGTCGCCCGCTGCACCGGTGCCCGCCCAGATGGGCGGAAGAAGACAGTCTAAGGCAAAGAAGCAGAAGGGGAAGAAGAATGGAAAGTCAAAGTCAAAGTCAAAGGGGAAGCAATCGCGTTCTCGCATTTGATATCGGTATTAAGAATTTAGCTTGGTGCTGTGGTGACAAGGGCACCACGACGAGCGGTTGCGCAGAGCGCATTACTGCGAGCAGCTGTGGTGATAAAGTCACTTCGACCCTCCACGTACGTGGATGGGCAAATGAAAATCTTGTCACAGGTGTCTCGGCTGGAGACCAAGAGACCTGTGCCGTATGTGCTAAGAAGCCATCATTTACCCAATATAACTCCACTAATGAAACAACACGCTCGTATTGCGTCAAACACTGCAATGCTTTACGCGATCTGAGCGGCAATCTCCTACGAAAAATACCCCCTATGGCAATCCTGAAGGCGATTGCCAAAGAGGCAGGGGCCAGTATAGCCGAGACCAAGACAAAAGAACTCTCCCTTACCTTCCTACGGACAAAGTACGCCCTCCCCATCGTCGCTCAGAAGGTGAAGAGCCTCAGCCTAGAAGATATCCACGACGGCATTCGTGCCGTGGTTCAGCGGAACGCAACCCTTTTTGCATCATGCACGGAGATCCTGCTTGAAAATCAGCCGGCCTTCAAGAATCCTGTTATGAAATCGGTACAGATGATGTTGTTCGCAACCCTGCGTGACATGCTGAAGGGTCCCCCTCGGATTCGTCTGGTCCATGCATCCAAGAAGTCAGCGGGGGCCACCAAGGGAGACGAGGGGTATTCGGAGCGTAAGAATATGACAGAAACCTCCGTGGAGAAGGGGCTTCTCGATGGTACCATTGTCTGTGCACCGGAAAGCGGGAGATATGCGGGGTGGTTCAAGGAGCAGTCAAAGAAGAGTGACTTGGCTGATTGTTTGATTATGGTGAGGGACGCTCTTACGCAGTAGTACCCTGCGGGAAAAAGGGAAACCTAAATAGCCGTTTATAACGAAGAAGGAGATGAGTGTGTCGATTGCAGAAATGGAGCGTGTCGCACTTGGCGGTTCATCCCGGTCCCAGCCTCCGAGCGATTTCGGAAATGTAATTGATCTGGGCGACTTTGGTTCCGGAGATCTCGGCGACGATCTCGGGCTCTCTCTGATTTCCAACCCCACCAAGGTAACCGTCTCATCCGACTCGGGTCCGTCACGTGACACCGTTTCCTTTGCTCCCCCGTCAGATGGGGGGCGGAACGTAAACATCCAGAGCTTTGCCCCGTCATCATCATTTGGCATCGATATCAGTCCTCTGGAGCCCCTGAACGTGGATGGCCCTGAGATGTCCTTTGGAGGAATCCCTATGTCCGAGCCTGCCCCTGCTGCCCCTACTTCCTCCTTCTTTGGCAATGCTCAGAGTTCGTCTGCACCGTCGATTCAGCTTGCCACTGCCCGCGACCCCACCGAGGAGAAGAAGGACAAGTCCGATCTCCTGAACAAGCTCCAGCGTCTGGAGGCAAAAGGCTTCCCCGTGTCCCGCAAGTTCACGATGGACAACTCGCTCGAGGAGATGAAGACGGAGTATTTCCGTCTCGTGGATGCCCGTCAGCTTGAGACCAGCATCAAGTTCCAGCGTCAGATGCTCATGGGTGCCATCACGGGCATTGAGTGGATGAACGGCAAGTTCGACCCCTTCGACCTCAAGCTCGACGGATGGTCGGAGTCCGTGCACGAGAACGTCGAGGACTTCGATGAGATCTTCGAGGAGCTGTACGACAAGTATAAGGACAAGGGCAAGATGTCCCCTGAGATGCGTCTCGTTATGGCCGTTGGCGGCAGTGGGTTCATGTGCCACGTCAGCAACACCTTTTTCAGAAGCAAGATGCCCACGATGGATGACGTTCTCCGCAAGAACCCTGATCTGGCGAGACAGATGGCGGCTGCGGCTGCTCAGCAGGCGGGGCCCGGATTTGGAAACTTTATGGGGATGGCCATGGGTGTTCCGGAGCCGCCGCCTGGAGTAACTCCTCCTGGCATGGGGCCCTTCCAGCCTCCTCCCCCACCGCCGACAGGAGCCTTCTTTGCCGCCTCGGAGGCCCGTATGCCGCAGAGCCAGGTGCAGGCCCAGGCCCAGAAGCCCACGGCCCGCCGTGAGATGAGCGGTCCCAGTGGCGTCGAGGACATCCTGAAGACGTTTGAGGAGGTCCGCAAGGCGGAGAATCAGCCTCTACCCGTCTACACGTCGAACCAGCCTGCCGTGCAGGCGACGATGTCAGGTGGTGCATCGGTAATGACGGATGACATGAGCTATTCTGAGTCGATTAATACGGGAGGCTCGGCGGGCAGACGTAGACGGCGGGCGGCTCCCCCCTCGGGATCGACGATTAGCCTGAATGTGTAATAGGATACCATTAAGCATAAAAATTGATGCCAAGCCCTCAGATAAATAAATTACCAACCCTGTAAATGTCAAATACTATCTTCACGAGCTATGAGTCCGAGCACTACAGCCGCTTCCTCGGCGACTGCGGGGTGAATCGACCCACAATCCTCGATCAGTTTCTCAGCGACGAGCGAACCTGCCGCATGGCACATGAGACCAAACTCCATATTGCAATTATTGTGAAACGGGGGAAAATTCTAGCAGAAGCGACCAATAAGGTAGCCTCGCGAAGCAACGGTGCTGCTTCGCGAGGATCTCGCAATTATATTCACGCAGAGAGGAATGTGCTGAGGACACTCGGGGATACGAGTAAACTGCGGGGGGCAGATATGTACGTGATGCGTATAGGGAAGATGAGACGTGATTCGGAAATCGAGTTCCGCTATTCGCAGCCGTGTCCTGAATGCACTGTCCTGTTACAAAAGTGTATGAGGGAGTATGGGCTACGTAACGTATATTTCACGAAATAGTCTAGCTCGAGATCTTAGTGATAGATGACATGTAATAGTCGAAGGCAGAGGGGTCTCTTTTTTCATCTTCCTTCTCTTTATTTTTCTCCTTTTCTGAAGTGACCCTCTGTGCCTGTGCCTGCTTGTCCTGCAGCCTTTTTAAGATCATGGTCTCTTCCATACTGAGTCCAAACGAGGAGGATTCCACCTTTTCTGTCCGCTTCTCTGCTGTCGAGCGGAATACGCAGAGATCAGAGTTCTCATTTAGCAGATAACCCAGAAGGATGACAACTATAATAGTCAACCCCGCTGCCACCATAACATTTCTTGTTGCTACGAAGAGGACTGCAAAAAGTAGGAATCGCCGCACATAGGGATCACTCAAGAACTTTTCCTGTCCCTTACTCACCTCCAGCGATAAGAATCTGCCACCGATATTCAGGAGGAGCATCATAATTCCAATGAAATACGGATTCGAGTTTATACTTGTCATAAATATATCGAGTGGATTTATGGCTACCGGGAGAACCATACTACCGTGAAATACTATAATTTACGGGGCCGAGCCAAATACCGATATGTCTGCTCCAAGAAATATGAAGGCCAGGGCAGCGAAAATACCCGCATAGGTGTTCCATGAAGCAGTGGCAACTACGAGAAGAAGAAGGCCAATCCTTGTAACAGGGGTTGCATAGAGTTCCACGAGAGTTTCAGGATAGGGGGTCTCGAGGTGGGTTCCTACTTGCCATGTCCACAGAACCAGTAGGAATACAATGCCGAGTTTTACATAAAAGTCGAGATCTCTGCTCATCTACCTACCGAGATGATTTTGTATTCTTCGAATCAGAATTATCTTGCACCGCCTGAGTCACAACCCGATCCTCCATGATTGCAAGAGGGTTCTCTCCCAAGGCATTCTCAACGAACCACTTATCGCCCTGCACCTGTGTTTGTTTAATGGAGGACAGGAAGCCTTCTACCGGCTTACTAAGGGGGCGATTTAGCCATGTGAGTGATATGCCCATTGTAAAAAGGAGGGCAGGCAGGAAGCCGAGGAAGCTGTAGATCGTGTATAGGAGGACGACCGCGAGGAGACGGCCCAGCGTAGACGTCATCACGTTCCTTATCTTTTCGGGAACCTTATCGGTGAAACAGGTCCATACGGTAAGGAGCGATCCGAGTACGATCATGAAGAGGGATGACGGATCAGGTCCGTTTGGTGCAGCAGGTACCATTCTATACTCTATTATAGAGGGGGAATGTCGGCTGGCTGTTCTCTGGACGATGCTTTTCCGGATGGAATACAAAAACCCCCGAAGATCGATAGGGGTGAAAAGAAGAAGCGGAAGGGGCCGGCACTTTCCTTCTTAAAGGGGGTTGGCTCAGATCCGGATCCCGATCGCCCGTTTGCTGTCCCCATGGAAGAGGGATTTGCGAACGAAAAGGAAACTCTCGCAAACCAAAAGGAAAAACAAAAGGAAGGCTTCACGAATCAAGATGATCCCACGGTCGATGTTATAGGAAAAGGTCCTCCGACCGATTCGTACGGCCATGCCCTGAGTTCCTATTTTGGAAAATCGGATACAGATGACTCCCTGTCGCAGTTCTCACCTTCTGTAAAAGATACAACAGGTTATACCCTGAATGTAGAATTTCCCATTCCCCCTAAGGGCACGGTGTCTTCCATGGGCCTTACTGCAAATATTAATGATACCTGGAAGCCGACGACATCCTATCCGAATCGTGGGGGTGTAGAGACGGCATTTTTCAAGGATACGCCTCGCGACCAGGGAAGCGATAGTGATATAAGCGATCTGAAGCAACAACAGGCACAGCTGATACGTCAGATTGACATGCTCTTTTCACGTCTTGAACAAATGGAGCACAGGCGGGGTGAATTTGCACACACGGAATTAGCTCTTTTTATTTTGACGGGACTTTTTATTATGTTTGGCATGGACACGGTGAGAAAGTTTAAGTAAACGGCGAGTTTTTTTAGTCTCCTTCCTACCACCCACAAGCTTAGGAGAATACATCATTGCATATATATTACAGATTTTCGAATGGATAAGTTTTCTGTATTCGAATGTCTTCCCCCGATCAGTAATATCTAACTCTACGCCTACCTGGGTGCCGAGTAGTTTCATCAGCTCCAAGTACAGGGTATGTACTTCAATAAGAGGAGGCTGCACATGTGAATATTCTGATGTGTCTAAGATGGTGCCCAGATTCTGCTCCTTAAAATACGTATCAAGATCGAAGAGTCCCGATCGTTTCACGATATCTTGCGATACTCGATAGGTTCGCAGTGACGGGAGCATCACATTGACTGCCTTGTCGAGGTTCCGCAGATATTGGATGACGGGGTGAGTTGACGTATCTCTGGTAAGGTCGCCACAGGGTTTGGCTGCTCCTAGCGCATGCGGTTGCCAGGGGGCATAGGCTCGACGTGATTTCAGCGTGGCAAGGCGTTGTTCTTCGGCAGTAATCTCTTTATCGAGCTTTGTAATCTCACGGACATAATTCGGATCGCTATTTAATGACGCATCGGCTGCATTTGCAGTAGCCGACGCAACGCTAGAAGCCGACGCAACGCTAGAAGTTGCTGCAATTGCAGAAGCAGCTGCAGAATCCTCCGCCACAGCTGCCTGAGCAACAATGACATCCGCAGCTTTCACCGCCTCCGCCGCATCCTCCCGCTTTTCATCGGCCTTCTTCTTCTTCAACGCAGCATCCTCCTCCACATCCACCTCATTTTGCTCCCGCTTATCATCTTCCTCAGCCTGCTGTGCTTCATCCTCTTCCTCATCCACATCAACGTTGACTACCCTACTATTCTCCGTGTCGTCCAACCTTTGCAAATATCTCTTCAAATCAACCTTTAACATCGTCACCTGACGCACATATACTTCCTCTAAATACTCACGTGCATCGGCAAGTTCAGGGAGTACCTGGAAGGTAAAATCATCGAGCACATAGTTTTCAATGCACGGCTTCCATACCTTGTCAAAAAATTCGCCATAGTTCATATATGACAGAAAATGAAGAGGATAGCCCTTTAGAATAACATCCTTTATATACTGCAGCTCATTCCGCGTGAGACTCTTCTTGATGAAAGCCCGGCGAACAGCCTCCTGCTCAGGATCACGCACCATGTACGGTCCAATCATGAGTGTATATGTATCCTCACTCTGCCCCTTCGGATCCACAACCGCCACCTTCTTCCCCTGTAACACCGTTGTAAAAAGAAGGAGCTGGCTTTTGAATTCAATACTCGTTGTCAGTGACGTGTCCTCCCCGTAGAAAAATACTGACAGTTCATCGAGTTTATCCTGGAGGCTTGTGTGGCCTGAACCCTTCTCATTTACATAGTGCATTGACTTGACCCCTGTTACAGCCTCTGCTACCTTCTCGATTTCCTTGGCTACCTTGGATCCCTGATCGAGACCTACCTGTGTAACTGCTTCAATTACGCTAGTATCATCGATACGTGGTGCAGCAGAAAGTTCCCAGGATGCATTATTAACTTCGAGGGTGAGCAGGCCGAGGAGACCGCTTTCTGAATATGTGCGAACTCCTGAGGTGGATAAGATATTTTTGCCAGTTTCTTGCAGGGAAATATAGAATTCGGCATTCTGCTGAAGATCCTTTAGGGTCTGGCCACGAAAGGTGGGTCCTGCATCTGCCTTTACATCCCCACCTTTCATTACCTGTATCTCAGCAGCCTTCTCGGGGCGTTCGAGCAGGGATATCATGTGGTTGGGCTTTGTTCCGTCACCGCCTCCCCGAAACACCCGTATGGAAACATCATGATTGGGAGTTTCGAGCAAGTCTCCTACTTGTTCCATCTAACGTAGGTCGTTAAAAGTTATGGACTTATACGCTTCTGCTTCTATTTCTGGGAGGCCTAAGACTTCCGAGAATCATATGACTAGTTCGATATGGAATCACCCCCCACGGTTACAGTCGATTCACAGACCCGTAAGAAGATCCAGTGCAAACAGGAACTGATTATAGCAAGCCTCCAGAGATTCTACACGGCAAGAGATGATCTGAATGAGGTAGTTGAACTGCTAAAGGGAACCTCGGAAATCAGCCTGCGTCTGGTAGACTGGTTCGTCACGAACTATGCCAAGGTGCACAGCACGGCATATACGGCAAATGGCCAGGAGTTCGTTGTCTACATGAACTACAAGAATCAGCTAAAGGCGTATAGCAAGAAGCTATTTGACCCCTTTTGTCGTAGGGAACGTATTTCCTTTCAGGTCCCGGGACATGAGCCGTTTCTCACGACGGTGGGGAAGCTGAACTTCTTCCGATGGGCGATTGAGAAAGATATTCTTACCTATATCAAAGGCCATCAAACGGAGATTGAGAGGGAGATGAATGTGTCGATGCGGGAACTTGCGAAGAAGACGACTAAATCGGAGTCTGGTACACGGAAGCGGAACACGACACGTGATATTGCACCGGGTACGAATATTCAGAAGCATACTTGTGAGATCGAGATGCGGTTTGACTAGCGTAAGCGACTGGACTAGCGTAAGCGACTGGACTAGCGTAAGCGACTGGACTAGCGTAAGCGACTGGACTAGCGTAAGCGACT
>Ga0209296_1000199_pt1 | contig 53574 bp, 53 predicted proteins | sample S_130206_EF_Meta_FD_187319 | JGI IMG/M metagenome (GOLD analysis project Ga0209296, IMG submission 187319) | Freshwater microbial communities from Lake Simoncouche, Canada to study carbon cycling - S_130206_EF_MetaG (SPAdes) (version 2) | ecosystem: Environmental > Aquatic > Freshwater > Lake ...
CCTCATTATAGCGGAGGAAGCCCCCCATTATAACGCGGGGGTCAGGGGGCAGAGCCCCCTATCGAAAGTGAAACCCAAAAACATGGGAGTTTGGGAGTATCCGCCATAAAATTGAAATACTTTTCATCGATTAGATTAGAGATAACCCTAACCGAACGAACCAAAAGCAAACGAACCGTACAGACTTAACTTAGAAGCTTAAGACCCATTAGACACCTACCACCAAACGAAAATGGAACAACCCCGCGAAACCAACTGCTGTGACCAGTGCAAAGACAAATGTGACCCCAACTGCTGTGCCCAGTGCGAAGCCCATTGTGAAGCCAACTGCGATTCTAATCTCAGTGGGCGATGCGAAGCCCAGTATTACGGCAAATGCGAAGCCGAGTATTACGGCAAATGCGGCGGCCAAATACGCCAACATAGTGTTGAATGGCATTGCCGGCCCCGAACGGAAGATTTAATCCGCGGCTATTGGTCCTACGACAGCACCCTACATGTCAGCTTATGTGAAAAGCACCGTGACGAGATTGCGGGTAACTATGCCGACAATAAATTGCCCGAATTATACGGCTACGATTCGGTGGACGCCGTCGAAAGCCTGAAGAAGCATTTACACTTCACCGGAAGCAATCCCGTCTATTGTGCCGATTGCGCATTTCAAGCGCGAGAGTTCATTACGAACACGGGCGAGTGTACCCAAACATGTATCGCAATGACGGCGATGAATACGGAGGACTATACATGGAAGTGTACATGCGCCGAGCACTTGAAATGTACCTGCGCGAGTTTTCAGAACAACGAGCTCCACTGGGCGGTCTTGACTTATGTCAACGGCTTTGAATTCGGCGATTACGATTGCGATGCTTGCGCCCGACCTTCGTGGCGCGATTCGTGCGAGTATTACAAGAGTGGTTTGGTTTCCCCCGCAAACATCTTCGCGATGGCCCAAGCCAATCCGGAACTGATTCTCCAGAAAAATGTGGATAACAAAACGCCCATGGATTTGATTCCGTTGATGATTGCGTCATTGGCCGAAACTTTGGCCGACGACCAATATTTGAAATGCGCCGAAGATGGCTGGGGACGCCACAATATGTCTGTCTTGAAAGATATTAAAAACGATTTGCTGGAAGTCTTGGATTCGTATGCTAACTAGGGGGGCTGCCGCCCCCCTGACCCCCCGCTCAGCGGAGATTGGATATCGGTATAAAAATGAAAAACTTAAAAACCCTATTAAAACATTTGAAAAACTTAAAAACCCTATTAAAACATTTGAAAAACTTAAAAACCCTATTAAAACATTTGAAAAACTTAAAAACCCTATTAAAAAATGAAAAACTTAAAAAACCTATTAAAACATTTGAAAAACTTAAAAACCCTATTAAAAAATGAAAAACTTAAAAACCCTATTAAAAAATAAAAACTTAAAAACCTTATTAAAAAAATGAAAAACTTAAAAACCCTATTAAAACATTTGAAAAACTTAAAAACCTTATTAAAAAAATGAAAAACTTAAAAACCCTATTAAAACATTTGAAAAACTTAAAAACCCTATTAAAAAAATAAAAAAACAAAAATTCTGATTTATAAAATCAGTTTTTTTATGTGAGGTTCTTTCCGTCTCATTTCTTTTTCATAAAGGATATAAATAGTTTTGACTATGTAAATTAAAAATGACACCTACTGAATTAGCCGAATTGACCACTCTACTGGATACCTATAATTATAATACCGAAGACTTGATTACACCTGAAAGTCTCTACGCAAAATGGTGGCCAGCGCTGAATCAATTACGCCAAGCTCCGAATAAAGCGGCACTCTTAGAAGGCTGGAAATATAAAAAAGAATTAGAAAGCGTAGAATATTCGCATGCAAATAATGCGAATAATCATATTAAGGTGGATAATGCAGAACAACGGTTTGTGCTGGATTTTTGGCTTTCGATTTACCACTAGGGGGCTTCCTCCGCTGCGCATGCCCTGACCCCCGCTCGGCGGATGCGGAGAATGGACATCTGTATAAAATGATACATCCGTTGCCTAGCGTCTGCCCATCCCCAAAAAATTGAATTGCTTTTTATATGAAGTGTTTATAGTAACACTATGACCGAAATGAAGTTGAATGATATCCCAATGCGATTGCGCACTGAAACCGCCTGTATAAACCGGATGAAAACAGCCATCAAAACTGGCACGTTAGACCAAATGCACGAAGTACTCGAATTTATACCCAAGGACATTTTGATTGCGGCTTATGTCCGAGCCAATAGTAGTGAATTTCGACAGGTAAAGCTTTCAGCGGATACAAACTCGTTGGCAGATACAAAGTCATTGGCCGATATTCCATTGCATGCTCGCACTGAAGCAGTATGTATCAATGCTATGCGGATGGCCATTAAATTAGATGGCTTGCTGAGCGTAAATCACACAAACTATGTGCTCGCGTTTATCCCCAAGGAAATTTTAATTACGGCGTTTGTGCGGGCGAATTTAAGCGAATTTATGGGGGACTCTGCCCCCCACGCCCCCCGCTGAGCGGACGCTGACAACGGATGTATATGGTGTTTTATATGCGTCCGCCTAGATGGGGGGCTCTACCCTCCACACCCCCCGCTGAGCGGACGCTGACAACGGATGTATATGGTGTTTTATATGCGTCCGCCTAGATGGGGGCCAAACCCCCCACACCCCCCGCTGAGCGGATGTATATGGTGTTTTATATGCGTCCGCCTAGATGGGGGCTTGCCCTCCACACCCCCCGCTGACAACGGATGTACCTGGTGTTTTATATGCGTCCGCTCAACGGGGGGTGTGGGGGGGCTTGGCCCCCCAAAAATTGAAACATTTTTTTATACCTAAAATAAGAATAAAACTCTATACAATGCCGTACGAACCGAATTACTACGAGATTAACATCTATCCTATTTTAGTGTCGGAGGGCAAAGAATACCCTTTTATAGGAAACCAAGCTGACCACTGTGTCTTTATTGTTGAACAGTTGCGTGAACATTTGGGCGAGGTAGACATTAAAGAAGGGTATAAGACCGGCACCTTTGAAATCAAGACGCTTTCGCAAAAGCAGATGATAATTTTACGCGATATGCATATCGATACTGCGAGCTTACTTAAACATACGTATTTGCGTTTTAATATTGGCATTCACAAGTTTGATACGGAACCTTGTACCGGCCGGGTCGATTGTGACTGCGCCGACTGCCCGGATGACTATTAGCAAAAAATTGAAATACTTTTCACCATTTAACCGAATGATAAGACCAAACCAAACGAACTAAGAAACCGACAAGATGGCTTATGCTGTGCATATTAAACTAGAAGAATTAGAAAAAGATAATAAAGAACTGCGGGCGATGCTGGCAGTCCAAGCGGCGCAAATAGAGCGCAATACCACAACCATCCATCAATTGCTGGGCGGGTTATTTAATCAACGCACCCAAGCGCGGATACTGAACGTCTATATGTCCGGTTTATTCGTCGAAGATGGAGTAAGCGCAAGCGCATGCGAAACAGCAAAAGCACTTACAAGCGCAAGTGAAGCCGTTACAAGCGAAGCAGCAGATGACGAAGACGATGATGAAGCAGCAAGCGAAGCAGCAGACGAAGACGAAGAGCTAGAAAATCCGTGGCCGACCACGCGACAAGGCGACGAGCACAGCGAACGCCTCAAAGAAATGGAAGAACGTTTCCGGAAATTAGAAGAACAAGTCGTTGCGATGGAAAAAAGACAACTCGAAAAGTTTGGGTCGACCGAATAAACAAATAGAAAAAAAGAAAGGTTTTTATAAAACGCTTTTTTATTTTAAACTTTATTATCAAATAATTTTTCCATCTTTAAGAGCATCGGCAATGGAATATACTCTAAAATAATCGCAGGCGCATTTAATGCAGTGACCATTTTCTGGTTGTTTTTATTCATCAACCATCTTTTATCCACCGTATTAGCATGATGACCCGAGATAACAATTGTTTTCATAGGGTCGAGTTGTTCCATCGGTTCAGTAAACCCATTGGTAAAACTACTTTCTTCGGCTTTATCCAAGCCTGGTGCGTGAGCATGTTTTTCTAAATAAGCGCGTTTATAGGCCAAACAATTGTTCGTCGAATGCGTTTTTCCGAAACTGTGAAATTGAAAGAACTGGCCGCTGGCGTAGAAGTAAAGGAATGCGTTCGAACAGCCGGCAATCAGTGCTGCTGAATTCACAAGCCGATAAACCGCGTGACTCACACGCGTCGGCGGATAATAATCATCGTCGTCCATACAGACAATAATCGCGCCATGAGCCGCCTCGTTGCCAGTGTTGCGCAAATCACTTAAATGTTGATTGAATTGGAACGGGATATAGCGAATAGGTATATTTATCGGCAGGGCCCAAATCAGCTCGGCATTGACCAAGGCATCCGCTTGGACTGGGCTGCCTTCCACTATGACCCACTCCACAATATTTTTATAAATTTGCTGCTGAATCAGCATGGCCAGATTGACTAAACATTCTTTTCTGGCATATTGCGTGACTGTGACAATCGAGACTGACGGCATTTCAGCGTTTGTGGCTACTGCGTTTGGCATTTTCTTTATTTAATTGAATCATATTTTAATAATTATGGTTCAATTTTATTGCTTTAAAAGAAGCAGGGCAAACACTTTTTCTTTAAGGCCTTCAGATTCGGCTGAAACAGCACGAGCTCCACCGAGATATCAAACAACTGTTTGAAGGCCGTCTTATCCACTTCATCGGCGGGATACAATTTATACTGTGTCATAATATAATCATACATTTGGTCCATCTTTTCTTCAATCTCTTCCGCTGACAATTTTACTGATGCGTTTGGCGTTAACACAATGTCCGTCATTAATAAAACCAATTCGGGTATATCATGCTTATCGATTTTGCCGTCTTTCATAATTTCTTTTACGGAGGTATCGATGCGTAGATGCAAAGCCACTATATCGGTCACGACCATTATATATTATCCACTTCAATAGGGTTTAAATGGTTTATTCTACAACCCTTTTTTTTAATATTTCATCTGCCCTTAAAATTTCATCAATCTCTGAATCTTCGATAATCTCCTGAATCGGGTAGTCGTATGCGTTATTTATTGAAAAGAGGATATTCACCATCATCCGGTCTTTCCCCGACCTATTTTTCTGGCCGCGATGATACACGTAATTCGGCATCCGCAATAAAGCAAAAGCCGCTGAATTGGCCGCCTTGAATTCATAGTCGATACCGAGTTGTAATTTTAAAGTTGAGAGATACACAATAATTTCCGCTTGCGTTAAATATAAGGCGCTCATTTTTAGCAATTCCGGGTAATAAACCAAATGATGCTCGGGGTTGATAAAATTCAAATAGGCAGTGCCATTCAAGTCAGTCAATTCGACAAAAGGAATAAAATAACTAATACTGTCGCCTAAATAATCAATATGAAAGAGTTGGTCCACGCAATCCGGCGGCGCATTGATGATATTTATCTGTAATAAAGTATGCTTCTCAATATCTTCTTTTAATTCTACACATTCTGCGTATAATAATGGAATTAAATACTCGTATTTATTTTCCGTCCATTTATTGCAGTACATTAACTTATGATTAATCAATTTACTCGGATTAGTAAAATGATTAAGATGTGTTTGTCGGATGGTTTCGAATTCGGTTTGTAATGTTGGGCTAATTTGGTTTTTGATAACATTCATTCTTTCATATATATTAACGCAATATTATTTTTTCATATATTTATATATTTACTCCAGCTTCAACTCTTGCGGCAGCTCCCGCACCTCCGCCACCCGACTTAAACCGCGGTCGTTGTTCTTATCAATCACAATATTCTCGCCCTCAAACAATTCCTTACGCAAATCTGCTACCGAAATATCTTCCGTGCGGTCCTTCACGCTCACCAGGTTGCCGTCTGTATCAATCGTCTGCGTCAACACATTACCACTTTCTAAAGCCTTTTTCTTATTGTCCTCCATGGCCTTTTCTTTGGTCTCGCGCACCCGCTTCTCAAATTCGGTTTTCGCTGAGGCTTCATTCTTATTCTTCTCCTGCATAATTTGGTTGAGCTCATCCTCTAAATACTCCACCCGACCGGTCTTGTACGACTCGGGGTGAAAAGGCATCCACAGCCCCACCGGACCTACATAGACGTCGTGATTAGGGTCGACCTCGCGCAACAATTTACAGCGCAACTCGGCTTCCTCCTGGGTGGGATAGGAACCACGCACTTTTAGGCCCCGCACGCTGGTCTGAAAACCATGCTCTTTGCCAAAATCAGCTTCCAACCGGGCTTCATTCACGTCGATGAAATTCTTGTAATCATCTTCGAGTGTCGTGAGGAATAAATTATCTTTCTCGTCTTTACAAAAATCTTGTAAATCTTTCGAAATCGAATCAAAATTCAAATTGTATTTATAGGCTAAAAAATTCAAAAAATGGTTGAACTTTTCAAGCGATTTGTTCATATCCCACTGTTTTAGGAATTGTTGAAAATTGAACAATTCTCGGCTTTTAATGATTTTTTCAGGGGAGACAAAAGACACGCAGGTAAATTTTTGACCGGCCAGCGGTTTATCTTCCTCCAACATATCCACGTATTTAGGGTTGGGTGTGCCGTCCGAATTAACGCGATAGGTAATATTTTTATTGTCTCCCATTATATATTTTTAATATATTAAGAGTATTTTAAGTTCTTTTTTCTTTAAAAGAAAATCATTATAATTATAGTTTTTTTTCTTTACATTTAGTATAATATGTTAGGCATTGATATGAAAGAACTCATTAAACGCGCTATCAAATATTTGGTGGAAGGTTTGATGGTGGCCATTGCCGCTTTTGCCATTCCCCAGCAAAGCTTGAAATTTGACGAAATTGCCCTCATCGCTTTAACGGCCGCTGCCACCTTTAGCATTTTGGATACGTACGTGCCCAGCATGGGAGTCAGTGCACGCACAGGTGCAGGGTTCGGTATTGGTGCCAATCTGGTCCACTTCCCGGGAGGGTTCTAATGAGGGGGACTGCCTCCGCTTCGCATGCCCCTGACCCCCGCCATTGAATGTAATGGCTCGGTGGGGTGAAAAAAGAATGAATAAAATAATTTAAAATTTAAATTATTTTACAAAAGGTTTCGGTCTGAAATACTATATCTCTCGGGAGCGGGGTTGAAGGGGCAGAGCCCCTTATTATATGACCTGGGGTTCAAATTGGTGTTCGTTATTAAATTCAATACTAGGCTATTTTTTAATCAAAATATTATTCATATTGCCGTATAAGGAGTATAATAAGTTGTGCTAGCGGGGGACTGCGCCCCCCGGACCCCCCGCCCTTGAGGGTAAATTTGCTTCAATTGGGGTTGAAGGGGTGAAACCCTTTAAAAATAAAATAATTTATAGGTTAAATTATTTTACAATCACTTTAAAATTAGCATATCAAGGTGTATTTATCCATCTACATATGTAATAACCAGGACAATCATATAATATAGCTTTCCCTTTCTTATCTATCATTGTGTCACACAATCTATATCCGTCTACATCGTTTGATATATTATGTGTATTTTTTACTCCGCAATCAGGACATATCACTGTTACAAAAGGATAATTTGATGTAGAAATGTTTAAAAATTTAATATATTGAGTTCCATATAATCAAAGGGTGTATGCCAAACAGACACCCTTTAATAAAAGGGTATTACCAAAAGTAACACCCTTTCACCGAGGGCGGGGGGTCCGGGGCATGCGCAGCAGAGGCAGTCCCCCGCTAGATGGTAGCAATATATTCCCACCCGAGTTCCTCGCAAATTTTTTTCCAAATCTCATCCTGCTCTATCCTCTTCTCTCTATCCTTCAGCATCGGAAAATACGGCAAGAAGTGGCGCTGATTCAAGAGTTCGCATAATTTATAGACTGTATAATAATAATTCAAGAAATTGACGCGGTCATCCGGGCAAAATTTCGCATACGGGCCCTGAATGTCCATAAACAAATTACACAGCATATTCTCCAACTCCGAGCTCATGATGGGCGGTTTGATGCCGAGCTTATCTTTGATAAAGGGAATATGTTCATAATATTTATTGTAGCCGAGCTTCTTTAAAATTTCTTTGGTCCGCTTATTGGTCATGTGTGTTAAATCGATGCGCTCCTTTTTGATTTGCTGAATGATATTTTCAATCACCTCCTCGGGGATTTGCGTCGTCTCTTTCGCCTGAAACTGGGCCAAGATTTCGCGGAAATGGTTGATACGCTTATACGCATAAAAACAGACTTCTTTCGGTGGTTCTTTATACGACGGTTTCTCATTTTCCACCAAATATTTCACACTCGTCGAGCAAAAATTACAAATCATAATGCCTTCATAATCTACCGCAATCATTTCGCCCTTATTACAAAAATTACAAATCTCGGTCGAAATAACAAAATTATTAATATCCAGAAAACTCTCATCGACATTGGTCATATAGGTTTGGATATTTTTCCGCTCCTTCCCTAATTCCGCATTTAATTCATAATCTTCCGTATTGATTTTAAAAAATTTATCCAATAAGGTTGTTTTATTGGCGCAATCGGCTATCTTTTTTTTATTCTCAAAATAATCAAACACATACGACGAATTATTTAGTAAATATTCCTTCTCCTTTTTTTTAATGCTCTGTATTTTCTTTTTTATTTCTACCAACGTATCACACAAATCTAAGCGTTCATCCACTGTTAAATTAAGCTGTTTTAATTTAACGCATATCTCTCGCTTCTCATTTAATAAGAGGGGCAATTGTTCTTCTTTGTCGGCTGTAAAGCCATCGATAATTTCCTTATGTTTTCCGTCTAATGTCGTGATATTTTTTTTAGAGAGATATATTTTTTTAATATTTTTCGGTTTAAAAGTTGGCATATATATTATTCTAGGCGGCATTTGTTTAAGCATTAGGTTTAGAAATAATTAATGTTTTCTAGCCTATTGCTAAAATGGAATTAAATGTCACTCTGGCAAACGCTGATGTAACGCCAGATTTTATTGAAATACAAAAAATGTCCTTTATTCATAATGCCATCGATGCTGGCTGGGCCGTGAAAAAGCGCGAGGAAAAGTACATTTTTTCAAAAAAGCACGAAAATAAAAAGGAAGTATATTTAGAGACATATCTCCAGAAATTCATTGAAACCAATTTAACACCTAAAAAAGTGGTATAAAACTATATTTTTCCTTTTCTTATTCTTTTTTTCTCGTTTTAATATAAAGATTAGAAATTAAAATTTAATTTCTAATATTTTTTTCTTTAGCAATAATATAACAATGGGCGGAGGTTTGATGCAACTGGTAGCTTACGGCGCGCAAGATGTGTATTTGACGGGCAACCCTCAAATTACCTTCTGGAAGGTGACTTACCGTCGCCACACGAACTTCTCGATGGAATCCATTGAGCAGACCTTTAACGGTCAAGCCGATTTCGGTCGCCGGGTGACCTGTACCATCTCCCGTAACGGTGATTTGGCTTACCGCACCTATTTACAGGTGACACTGCCCGAAATCAACCAGGGTATGGCCAATACCAGCACCGCTGGTGTCTGGGCCCGCTGGCTCGATTTCCCTGGGGAGCAGATGATTTCCCAGGTTGAAGTCGAAATTGGAGGTCAACGCATTGACCGCCAGTATGGTGACTGGATGCACTTGTGGAACCAGCTTACCCTCTCCAAGGAACAGGAGCGCGGTTACTTCAAGATGGTCGGCAACACCACCCAGCTGACCTTCATCACTGACCCTTCTTTCTCGTCCGTCGATGGGCCCTGTTCGTCCAACGCCCCCACCCAGGTGTGCGAGCCCCGCAATGCCCTCCCCGAAACCACCCTCTACATCCCCTTCCAATTCTGGTACTGCCGCAACCCCGGGCTTGCGCTCCCCCTTATTGCCCTCCAATACCACGAAGTCAAGATTAACCTCGATATTCGTCCTATTGATGAGTGCTTGTGGGCCGTCTCTAGCATTGCCACCTCGGATGGTACCAGCAAGCGTGTGACTGCCGCCTACAACCAGTCCCTCGTCGCCGCCTCCCTCTATGTCGACTACGTCTTCTTGGACACGGATGAGCGTCGCCGTATGGCCCAGAACCCCCACGAGTACCTCATCGAGCAGCTGCAATTTACCGGCGATGAGTCCGTCGGTAGCTCCAGCAACAAGATTAAGCTGAACTTCAACCACCCCTGCAAGGAGTTGGTCTTCGTTGTCCAGCCTGATGCCAACGTCGACTACTGCTCGTCCCTCACTGCCGGCACCACCCTGTTCCGCACGCTCGGTGCCCAGCCCTTCAACTACTCGGACGGCATTGATGCTCTCCCTAACTCCATCATGGCCTTCGGTGGCAAGGGTGAAGTCTACGATGGTGATTTTATCTCATCGTCTGGTCTCTTCTTTGACCCCGCCGCTGTTGATGTTACCACTGGCTTTAACGCATCTGGTCAAGGAAACTGGAACACTACGCCCTTCGGCGCCACCAGCAACTCGGGTGTCTCCGATGCCGGCACCTTCGTCCTCACCGAGACCTCCCTCGACCTCCACTGCTGGGGTCAGAACCCCGTCGTCACCGCTAAGCTCCAGCTTAACGGCCAAGACCGTTTCTCTGAACGCGAAGGGTCCTACTTCTCCCTCGTCCAGCCTTACCAGCACCACACCCGAAACCCCGACGAGGGTATCAACGTCTACTCCTTCGCCCTCCGCCCCGAAGAGCACCAGCCGTCCGGCTCCTGCAACTTCTCGCGCATTGATAACGCCACCTTACAGCTGGTGTTGTCCAATGCCACGGTTCAGGGCACCAACACGGCTAAGGTACGCGTGTACGCCGTGAACTACAACGTTTTAAGAGTTATGAGTGGCATCGAGAAAGCTTGTGCCCAAAAGTTGGCTGCCAATTTAGTTATTTGCTTACTAAATTGGGTAAACAGTGTAAAGCAGATATGTGTTCAGAAGTATATGAATACATTATGTAACCAGCTAGTCTCATTCTGACTGAATGAGGCAACATTTCTAAATTGCGGGAACATCCTAAGAGCCTTTTCTACTACTTCCTCTTGCGAAAGCAGATGGAATACCCAGGGTAATGACCTCGGGCATAGTAATAACGAAAAGGATTGGACAATCTGCAGCCAAGCCCCTAAGTGCGCCAATGCTAGCATATGGGGAAGGTTCAGAGACTATAATGGAGTGGGTTTGAGGGAGTTAGCAACTCTCGGTGATAACTTAAGGGATAGTCCATGCTTCAGACCAAAATCTGAGGTCGAATGCGTAGGTGGGGGAGGCCTCGCGTATTCAAATTGAGACGTTGTATCGTCACAAAAATATTATTTTATTTCAAAAAATTCATACTATATTTTTATAATATGAATAATTATAAAATTGAAAAGGACTTAAACGTTATAGTCTATAATACAATATACAAGGAATGGATTGTGATAATTTGATTCAAATGGCTCGATTCAAATCTATGCCTCCGCATCCTGCTTATATAGCTGGATTAATCGACGGCGATGGTTGTATTTTCATTCGTAAAATATCGTGTGGTTATCAATCTGGTATAACAATAGCACAGTCTCGTTCGAACGTGTTACAAGTCATTCGCTATCATTTCGGTGGCAGTATCACAACGTCAGTGAACCGGAATAATAAAGTAGAAGATGTTCTAGATGATACGGGCGATTTTTATCATAGATATAATCGAAGAAACCAATATAATTTAATGCTCCGCAGCAATGAATATAAATTGTTATTGGACTACATTAGATATGCGTTCGTCATCAAACAACCACAAATTGAATTCCTAAACGAATTTTATAAATTGGCCGATGTTCCCAATGTGGTTGACATGAAAGAAGCATTGTATCAAAAATGTAAGATATACAATGAAAATAAAATTATGGACGAAACATATCTAGCCCGAATGAGCATTGAATATATCCAAGGCTTATGTGATGCGGAAGGTTGCTTTTATATTGATAAAAATTTTAAAAATTATTCTATATCTATTGCTCAAAAAAATCAACCAGTTGTATTAGAAAAAATTAAAGAATTTTTAGGATTTGGTAAAGCAGGTAAAATTGAATATGTTATTTACAAAAAATCGGACTGCCTCAAATTTATTGCGCTCATGAAACCCGGCCTCATCGTAAAATATAATCAAGCAGTCGCATTTGAAACCTATCTCATGACAGATGATATCAACATTAAAAAAGAGATGTATAAAATTTGTAATGAAGAGAAGCACAAAATCGAATGTTTTGCTGATACTAATTGTAACGAAGAAGGCAAAGAAGCATTCAATGAAACAATGCGCATCCGAGAAATGAAAGACGCAGTTTGCCGCGAAATACACCGCAAGGAAGTCTACAAGGAAAAATCGGAAAAAATGAAAGGCGCAGGCAATCATAATTTTGGCAAAAAAAAATCGGACGAAACGCGAAAGAAAATGTCTATTGGCATCCGCGACGCGAAGAATGGCATCAGTGACGAAATGATATTAAAAGTGCGGGAGCTTATTACGGTCGGCAAGAAAAATACGGAAATTGAAATATTATTGGCTATAACGCGACACACTGTATCGATGATTAAAAACGGTAAACTTGTCTGCCGTAATGAAGAGCGCGAAGAGAGACCCGACCGAACCCAAGAAGAAACAAATATTCGAAGACGAAAAATAAGTTTAGATGAAATGTTAATCGTTGTGGATAAATCCATCGCCGGCGAAAAACCCGGGAAAATCTTAGAACTATTAGACGGACAAAGGTTAAAAGATGGAATAAAAAATGATTTAACCTTGGATATTATCAAGAACATTAAACGCAATTTACAACAAAATAAATTACCTTTTTATAAATCGGAGCTCGATGCGGAAAAATATGAGTATTATGAAACCTTGGTTAAGGGTTTTGTTGAAAAAAACATAAAAACATCCCCCAACATACTATAAATGCAGAATAGTGAGAAAGAAATAAACATCCACAAACAACACTACCTAGCCGCCAAGCGCGAGCGGCGCATAAAGAAACGCACGGACAAGCGTGATATTACTGGCGAAGAAGTTATTTTTATTTTTGAGAAAGTTTTAGAAGGTTGGCCAACCATCCGAATTTTCAATACGATTAAGCAAAGAACGCCTGCGTCCGCGGTGACGAAAAAGAAAGTCGAGGTCATCGCCACGGGGAATTGTAAAGTCTTTGAAAACGAACTAGAACCTGCTCGTTATCAACATTATTTAGAATTAAGACCAAAAGTCTATATAGGGGCGGCGCCCCTACAACCCCGCCTTAGAAACAGCAGCCCATATCTAATCTAAAATGCGGGGTTGTAGGGGCAGAGCCCCTAAGGGGTCGTAGGGGCGGCAGCCCCTATCTAATTCAACGTCCGCCATTGGGAAAAGTGTTTCATCGCATAATACTCTACATACTTGCAATCCAGAAAATCATAAAGATTCGGGTCATTTACTTGCAGCCCTTCCCCAGTGAAATTCAGCTTATAAGTGAATAATTTTTTGTCTTCATATATAATCGTATTATTCAAGAGTAGAGCGTGAGTATCATTGTATTTCACCAACTCAATTTCATTATCATACCTTGGAACGAGGTTGTAAACAAGTATATTTTTCTTGACCAAAAGGGTACCACTTGTCCACTTATTCGTGCGTTTTAAAGAAATATTCAACACTTGCTTACGGAACGCATCATAACCGCCTTTAATAATAAACGACATTTCTGTATTAATTAGTGAGAGCTTTTTATATATATTTTATTATATATTTTTATAATAAGATGTCCACTTTATTCAAAGCCCTAATGCCCTATGAAGAGACTTGGTGTACGAAGATGGGCTATTTTAATCCGTACACCGACAAATTTACGACTCGATTAAGCGGAAAAATGCCTTTTTTTGACAAAGAATGCTATTACCGCTACCCCCGCTTCAAAAATGTCTATGATAAACTTTGGATTGTGAAAAGCCAAGGCTTACCTGCGGGGCGTTTAGATAAACTCAAAGGCAAAGAAGACAAAGTCATCTATCCGATTTTCATTAAACCGCGATGGGGCCATCTCAGCGCCTCTTCGAAAAATTGTTTTAAAGTGACGAATGCGGAGGAACTCAAAAAATACGTCGACTACAAAAACATGATGTGGTCAGAATTTATTGACGCGAAAGAAGGCATGACCGATTTTATTATGCTCAATGGGAAAATTGTCCATCAAATCACGTATATTTATTCCGATAAACAAAACGGCTTTAGTGATGATTGGAAATTCGTGTCGCCGGATTCCACACCGCCCGCCAATATCGTCGAGTGGGTCATTCTCCATTTGAAAGAATTTACTGGGGTCGTCAATGTCCAGTACCGCGACGCCAAAATCATCGAGGTAGGACTACGTTTTGCGCGCGCTGGAGCTTATTTGGTCAGCACGGAGAATGCTCCCCTCATCAATAATATCAATAACATTTTTATTAAAAAAGAATGGGATTACAATTTGACGAAAGAAATGAAATTTAAACCCTTTTATGTGTACAAATGTTTTACCCGCCTGCCGATTGTCTATTTGTTCCCTCAGAAACTCGTAGACAGTTTTTTGCAAAAACGCACGACCCGCCCTTTTTACGAATACTATTTTGAACCGGTGGGTAATTCGGGAATGGTTTTTTTTCAATTCATGGACGATGATTTCGAGCGCGGCATGCAAACCAAGCGAGAGATTGAAAAAATATTTGACCGGGCGCAAATTGCGATGTATATATTAATCGCCGCGGCCATTCTCCTGGCGGGGTTTACGCAGTGGTCCTACCGGTTTTTGTTTCTTTTGTGCGTGGTGCTCCTTTTTCTTACCCGGTTTTTCAATCCAATCATTGCCAATTATAAATTATACAAGGGTCAAAAACAATCGATTTTTCGAGAAGGGCCGACAAAGGATACGGAAAATGATATCGAGCCATTCGATGCTTAGCACATTTTTATATTCACTTATATTAATGAAAACCAAGAAATACACTAGAAAATACAATGGAAAGAGGTACAATGGAAAGAGGTACAATGGAAAGAGGTACACTAGAAAGAGATACACTAGAAAGAAAAACAATGGAAAGAGATACACTGTAAAGAGATACAGAAAAAATAAAAAAGGTGGAACGCCTCGCGTTTGGTCGCAAATGTCCCGTGCTAATCAATCTCTCTGTATTAAAAAGGTTCCTGAAGATTTAAGAAACTTAGGTAACGAATGTTATAAATATGGTGACAGAAAATTATGGATACGTAGCAAATATGATATGAATGATGTCACTGACGAATTAGCACCGTTACGTATATTTAATGAAACGGATATGAAAAATTATGACACTCTTGAGGACGGTATTCATAATTTTATGTTATTTTGGGATGATTCTGAACAAAAGTATACACTGGTCACCGCTTATTTTAATGCGTTTGAATTTGGGACCAAGCATAATATGCTGAGTCTGCGTACCATAGACAAAACACCGGATACGTTTATTATATCAGGTGAAATAAAGAAAGAGGGCAATAGCATACATTTCCACGATACGAGTTCCCAATATTTTCGGCAGGAATGTAATATCAAAAGGCAAGCACCTATCATTTATCTTTATGATTTAATTAATAAAATGCACGCAGAAATAGACGAAGAAGGTGATATTGTTGAATATGAAGGCGAAAAAAGCAATTTTGATATGATTAAAAGCGAAATTTTAAAAAATAATACATTTAATGCTGAATTTAAGGTTAAACTGTCTACGATTCAAACTTTACCCGATTTAAAGACGTTAATGTTGTCTTCATTTCCAATCGGAAAAAAAGAAGATAGTGTTATTTACATGAATTATATAGATTTAATTAAAACAATTTTAGCAGATGCGTTCTTTCGTATTTTTGGAATACAAATTCCGATAGAATATGTATACAAATTTGAAGAGGCTGAATATAATGAACACGGCCAAAAAAATGCGGAGACAATGATTAATAAACTCTGTCCAGCAATTCCGTTTGATGTATATGATGTAAAGAAAAATTGCGAAAGTAAAGATGCGATAGAGAGAGAAAAAAACAAACTTGACTATACTTCTTGTGAAATACCAATAAGTTCTTCACCGAAAGCAAAAAGACCGCGAAATAAATAAGTGGGATTTTAAACCATTATAATCTCACTCTGTATAAACTCACTCTGTATAAACTCACTCCGTATAAACTCACTCTGTATATTATCAAACTCATCCGTCGATCGGAATATATTGATAATATCCGCGCTCGTATATTTACCATCTATGTCCGGTTTAATCGCCTCCTCCAGTACCACCACTGACCAGAACTTCTCTATCATTTTTGTTATATCGTACGCGGAACATTTTTTGAAATGGAGTTTCAGGTCGATACGCCCCGGCCGGATGAGCGCCTTATCCAAGACTTCCACCTTATTGGTCGTCATAATAATAATGCGGCCGCTACATTCATGAATGCCGTCGAGCATATTCAAGAGGGTAGAGAGATTGTTGTTTTTATTATCATTGGATAATTTTAGTAATGAAGTAATTAATTTTAGGTCATTGGTTGAGCCAGGGGTCTCGGGCACGTTTATAGTGGCAGAAGGTGTTGGCGTTTGTGGTCCTGCTGGCGCTTGTATTGCTTGGTGTACTGCTGTCGCTTGTTGTACTGCTGTCGCTTGTTGTACTGCTGTCGCTTGTTGTACTGCTGTCGCTTGTGGTCCTTGCCTTTCTTTCACCACCTCCCCCAGCGCGTCAATGTCTTCAAAAATTAAAATACGTTGATGTTGCGGGATAATATGCGTGTCGTCTAATTCTTCGTTATAAATCAAATGCTGTAAATCATTGAAATCCATCCCGTCATTGAGTTTAATATCAATCCCGTGCCGCTTTGTGTAATTCATCAGCTGTTTAATGAAGCGCGTTTTGCCACAGCCTGGTTCTCCGTGCAAGAGAATGCCCAGATTATAGGGAATACCTTTAGCCAAATACCACGCTTTGTTCTTTAAGAAGAAATCGATTTTCTTTAAGACTGTTTCTATTTCTTGGAAATAACTGTTTTCAAAGGTAATGGCAGATTCCCATGGCATCGATTCAATACAAATCGAACTGGCGCAGCCGCCTTTCTTCTTTTTGCCGCTCGTTTCGACCGGCTTGCCCGTGCGCGCGGTAATAAAGAGTTGTTTGGCATTGGATGTATGCCGCAAATGTTCTTTATAGACCACCACTTTTTCATCAACCCATGCTTGGAGCGCATCCAAGGATAAGGTGTAGGTATAAATGAGCAGGGTATTAAACTCGACAATCTCGGTGTATTGAGCGCCGCGGTGTTTTTCTTTGGTCCCATTCACAATGCGGCCGCTAATCTCTCCAGTCAGTTTAAATTCTTTCCTTTGTTCAACCAAATAGCCGTTGTATTTTTCATTGCCACTATCCCAATCAAATTCCAAATCTTCTTTTAGGCGATAAACTGTCTCATTTCGATTCGCCAAAAAAAACATGATGGCTTTGAACTTCGTGGAGCGCGAATTGAGTTCGGTGCTGATGACGATACTTTTCTTGTTGTGCTCGGTGAAGCGCCGGTAGAACTCTTTGATATATTCCTTATCCGTATTGTAGAAGAGAAAAATGAAGAGAGATAACACGGTGATGTCAAAGAGAATGATGCCAGTTTTTAAGGATTCGATGATGCCGGAAGCTTGACCCATGATGAGGGGGATAATAAAATATTCAGGCGACATCTCTCTATAAGAGTTTATGTATCATATACAAGTTGATTTTAAGTATGTTTATCACAACCTTTGGAAAAGGTTGAACCAAAACCCACACCAAGTTAGGTACGAATTTTGCGGTACTTTTCTAAAAAGTACTGTTTGGTTCAACCTTTTCCAAAGGTTGGTTGAAGAGCCGATTCATATTTAGAACCTCCGGCTTGTTCTCTTCCTCTTGAAACAACTTATAGAGCAAACTATTCGCGCGAAAGCGGACGCTATAGTCCTGTTGTAATTTATTGCGTCCAATGCGCCCCATCGCCTGAATACATTTCTCTTGGCTCATACTTGCGAGGTCATTGCCAATGTAGCCGTGACAAAACTGATAATTCGTACCATAAATATAATCCGTGGACGCGATAATCATAAACAATTTATGGTCTTGCGCCAATTTTTTCATAATCTCGGTATAGCGAGTGCTTTTGTGGGCTGAAAAGACCCCAATCCCCATTAAAAGCAACAACTTCCAATAATCTTGGACATCCGTAATCCGCATAATTTGCTCGACCGTTTCTTCCGATATTTCACATGTAAACGCGTTCAAGTGATTCATTCGATTCGCATATTTATACAAATGGTCACGCGTATTCGGCACATACGTCGGGTTCAAACTGATGGTCTCCATACTTTCCTGTAAGGTTGCGAGTTTTTGTTTCTTGGCTTTCATTTCGGGCGACAGTTTCGCATCCCCTGTCGGTGCCTTTTCTTTTTTTTCTCCAGTTGTATTTTTTGATGCCTCTGCGTCCTCCAAATCTTTTTCCAAATCTTTAATTTGCCCAAGCAAATCGCGATTGAATTGAATTTTTGCCATAATTTCCTTTATCACATAGTCAGGTATTTTCGCATTTTGAATATAAAATTGCGCTATTTTATTAATATCGTCTGCGAGAAAGATAGTCGGGCCATCGGTTAGGGTATAAGCGTCCGTGGTTGTCACGTTCACATTCGATTCATGTATTTTTTGGCGCGTCTCCGTCAAGGTGCGATAAATCGCCGGGTAAGCCTCGGGTTTGAGGTTCCCTAATAAATTCAGATAGAATATTTTCAGGCTAGCCATATCGAGCGAATCCATATCTGGAAAAGCGGTCAGCAATGTATAGCGGTCATTTAGGGTGGCATCTGCTCCTGCTTCTGCCGCCAAGATAAACCGCAGTGCTTCGCGCAAATCAATATACCGCAACAATGTTTTGTAATTTTTACAATGCTCAACCACCTCCGTGATTTTATGATAATCGTCATACAAATAATGCGGCATTTCGACATAGCCTTCGCGATTGATAAGGGGTATTGTTTTCTTACAATCATAACTAATAATCTCGTGTACGGCAACGCCATTAAACCGCGCACAGAAATCCGTAATCGTCCCACTTATTTCGCTCTGCTGGGGCAAGGTCGCAGACGAGAGGACCATATTCGGGATAAGATTTTCCGTCCAATTCTTATGAATGAGTGCGTGTAATTCGTGTTCGGGATAATCCATCGTGATGGTCGGTTCGTCCCAATACGTAATGATTTGTTCCTTCGCATTAAAGGCCAGCATATAGAGCATCGCCGGTAAATACGATTGCACATCGCAAATCATGATTTCGACCTTTTCGCCCTGCGAATTATCGACCTTCCCGATGCCGCCGCTTTTGGCATTCTTCGTATACTCTTTGGCCGCATAATAGTGAAGGCGAATATCCTCCGCATCATTACAGCCAAACGCAAAGGCAATTTTTTTTTGAATCGAGATGGCGGCTTTCGCCAACGACAAACCCACGTGGCGGGCCGCGCAAACAAAGATGACCCGGTGTTTGGTGGCCAGACCCAGTGGCGACATTGTTTTGCCGGTACCTGTCGGCGCGATATAAAGAATCAGTTTCGGTTGCGGCTGCTTACATAAGCTAAACAGCTGTTTCTGGTGGTCATATAATGTCTCGTCCGCATATTTCAAGAGATAATCGTTCTTCTCGATTAGGGTATAACTCTGTTCAACTAGCATGAGCATTAATTCATTGGGCGGAAATTCTAAGACTATCGCATTAATCGTTAGCGTAATATGCCGCCGCAGTTCATGATTCACGTGCTCGATATTGTATTTTAGAAGCCGGTGAATGGTGTAGAGATAAAACAGCCATTCTTTTGCTGCTGCGTTGCTTGCTGCGTTGCTGGCGTCTGCTTTGCTTGCCTTTTTGCCCGCCTTGTTTCCTGTTGCCTTGCCCATCTTCTTCTCCCAGAGTTTCTCCAACAACTCAATCAAGAGAAATTCAAAGATGTTTTGTTTCTGTTCATCCATATGTTTTGTCGTATTTTCCATCCGGATGATGTCGGCTTTTTTCAAAACTATTTTCGCTTTTTTTTGCCCCGCCTCCTCGGGTGGCGGCACTAACCCGTACTTTTTATAGAGGTCTTCCATTTTAGTCTGGAAATAGTGTTTATAAATATAGTCGTCAAATTGCCCGGGGTTGGTGATTTTCATGTGCTGCGCCAAAGAAATCGTATAATTGCGCGAGATATTGACATCAGCAAACCCATCCGCAATGAGCATTAAAATACGTTTTTCATTTTCGTTACACGGCACTTCAATCGTGGCCCATTCTTCTTTCGAGAGTTTGCTTTGTTTCGTGATAAAATCCATTTTGGTTGGTTGGTTCAAGGTGTGTTATAGATAATTAGAAGAGATAGCTTTATTTCAATTTTATATTATATTATTATATCAGTGCTTGTAAAGTATCGCTCATATACAGTGACGATAAGCCGATAATAGGTCCCGTTAAAGATAAAATACTGTTTAACACATCCTTGTTCTTAATATATTTGAAAAACATTGAGCGAATCGCCATAACGAACGCCACAATCACGATTAAATGGAGCGATAATAAGAAGATATTAATGTTTTTGGTGGTCTTTGGAATAAAGAAATACGTTATTTTGTTCGAAATGATGACACACCCAACTAAAGTTATTAAAAAGAGGGTCGTGCCCAGAACCAGTTCCAATACATCGTATATTTTCATTTATACACAAGTAATATAAAATAAAATTGAAAATAAATTTAAGAGTATTATATTTATTATACTTATACACTATGTCGACCGTTCAAGACCAAGCTAACGCCATGCCCATCATTCTCTCCATCGAAGGCAACATTGGCTCCGGCAAATCAACCTTATTAGCGAAATTACAAGACATTTATGGCATTGACACCACAATTTGTTTCCTCCAAGAACCCATCAATATTTGGGATACGATTAAAGATGACCAGGGGGTGACCATTTTACAGAAATACTATGCCGACCAAAAGCGCTACGCGTTTTCCTTTCAAATGATGGCCTATATCTCACGCATTGCCCTCATGCGCGAAGCCCTGAAAAAAAACTACAAGGTTATCATTATAGAACGCAGCGTATACACCGATTCGGCCGTTTTCGCCAAAATGCTGTTCGATGACAAGAAAATCGAAGATATTGAATATAAAATCTATATGCGCTGGGTAAATGAATTTATTGCCGATTTCCCTCCCGTGAAATATATCTATGTGCGGGCGGAGCCGGAGGTCTCTTACCAGCGCATTTTGAAGCGCGGACGCGCGGGCGAAACGATTCCCCTCGACTACCTCGAAAATTGCCATAAATACCACGATGAATGGCTTTTGAACCAGAATACCACCCCTTTATTGGTGTTAAATGCGAATGTGGATATTACAAAGGACAGCCAAAGCTTGGCGATGTGGATACATGATATTAATCATTTTATCTATCAATAGAATTCTTAAAAAACAACTTTTCCAGGTTTGAAGTTCAGAACTCGATTTTGGACATTTCTAGAAATGTCCAAAAACCAGGAACGCCGATCCGGTCTGTGAAAAACATGAAAAAACCACTTGTGACCATAATGCTCTTATTTCCGAAAATGGATGAAAAATAGTGTGATGCTAATTTTTTCTCTTATTTTATCAAAAGTATTTAGGAGATTATTATATTAACTGATATATATGGAATTGTTAATCGCCGACCATCAAAAACTCTCCAAAAGGTTTGTATGCGAAGTTTGTGACTATAAATGTAGTAAAAAAGGCGACTACAATAAACATTTGACTACTGGGAAACACAACAAGTTAATAAACGTTAATCATGTGTTAATCGATAAACCGTCGAGTTTTATATGCAAGATATGTAGCAAAGAATATAAATCTAATGTTGGATTGTGGAAACACAAGAAAATATGCACCTACGAACCGCCGAAAAAACACAAGCTTTATGAGAAAGATAATATTGTGGATGTCCTCATGAAAGAAAATCATGAATTTAAAAATATAATTATTGAAGTCGTTAAAAACAACGCGGAGCTACAAAAACAAAACCACGAATTTCAATTGAAAATGATGGAAATGTGTAAAAAAGGCAATAATACAGTTATCAAAAACAACAATAATAACAACAAAACCTTCAATCTCCAGTTCTTTTTAAATGAGCAATGCAAGGATGCGATGAATTTGACGGATTTTGTCGATTCAATGACCTTAGAATTCTCGGACTTGGAAGATGTGGGCAAGCTCGGTTACGTCGAAGGCATTAGCAAAATCATGATACGGAAACTCAATGAGATGGACATTTATAAACGGCCAATTCATTGTAGCGATTCGAAACGAGAGATTATGTATGTAAAACATGAAAATGTCTGGGAAAAAGAGAAGAACAGCAACGAACACATCCGTAAAGCGATTAAAAGGGTGACGCATAAGAACGGCGGGTTGTTGGTACCCTGGAGCTTGGAAAATCCGAATTGTATGAACCTGGACCATCACCTCAATGATGTTTATTTAAGGATGATGGGCCAGTCGATGGGCGGCAGCGGGGAGTTTGTCGATAACGAGAATAAAATCATGAAGAAAATTGCCAAGGCAGTGTTTATTGACAAAACGTGTTAGGTGACAAGACATGTTAGGTCGCTTACAAATATATATTAATACTATTTAAAATTATTATTATTATATAAATAGTAAAATGCTGTCGGCTAATCTCTCAAATGAATGTATCAAATATATCAAAGACCATCTCCATATTTCATACGACCGCGATTTAATCATCGACCCCCATGCCGGAAATAATCATTTTATGGAAGGTATCCGCACCTTGTCGAAACTGAATTTATTCTATAATAAAAGCCCTACTCACCCCGAGGTGTTGCCTTTAGATTTCTTACAAATTGATTTTGCGCGTTATGATAAAACCTTTCTCTCGGGGTTGTGGTATGACGATGTCCACGTGATTTGTTATCCGCCGCCGGATTTGGCCGAACAATTTATAACCTCGGCGTGTAAATTCGCGGAAAGCATCTCACTGGTGATGCCTAAGAAGGCGCAATATACTTTTCCGGTGAATTACCAGCGGATGTTTACTACGAGTTTACAGGGAACGGGACTAACAGGCACTGAATTGCTCGGCAAGGATATGACGTTTCAAATATGGATGAAGGCGGACTACTAAGCCACCTTTGGGAAAGGTGGAGCCAAACCCAGCACTTTTGAAAAAGTGCCGCAAAACACAACCTTTGGGAAAGGTTGCGCCAAACATCGCACCAAAATTTACGTGCTGGGTTTGGCGCGAGGGTTTTGCGGCACTTTTTCAAAAGTGCTTCAAAAGTGCGAGAGTGCCAACGTCGTATTCAACTGCCTCCGCCCCTTATACTTCAATAAATCTACTTTAGTCGATGTGGTTGGAAAAAGCTCGACGCCATACACGTCTTGCAGTAGGAGCCATTCAAACAATCCAGCGGCGTAAATGTATACATTATAAAAGCCGAGTTTTATCAACTGCTCATATTTTTTTTGGCACGTCTGGTCCGTCGCATTCATACCGTAAATGATTATGCGAGCCTCGGTGTTCTTTTTTAAGAGCGCGTTTAGAATTTCGACCTCGGCGTCAATCGGTAAGGTCCCCGCAATGAGGCACCCTTGTTGATGCGCGTCTAAAGTGTTGATGATAACAGTTTTTTCTTTATCGCCGATGGCGCTTTGTAGGTCTTCAAATGTTATGTTTTTTGTCATAGGCATCGAATTTCCCATTACTTTATGTTTAAATATTAATATTTAAATATAAACTCGCGCACAATAGTGTGCTATTTATCAAACACCCAGTGATGGTCGCCCAAATGGACATGAGTCAAAATACGTTGCCGTAACGCCGGTGCCGATATATTGACATCGCGCGCCGCAGCCGCAATTGTCGGAAATGCGATTTTTTGGCCCGTTGAACAACAGACCTTCAGCACAGCTTGTGCACTATACTGTTCTTCTTTGCTTACGCCTGAATAACGCCAGAGAAAACCCTGACACACGCGTTTCTCTCTCAATGCAATCCCAATCGCTGTGCCCGTCGTTAAGCCCAACGACCTACCTGCCGCTTCAATACTTTCATACGTCTTCATTATTTCGCCTGTTTCTTTATTGATTTGGTCAATGGAACGTTTGGCCTTTTTCACCTGCGGCGCTTCCGGGTCGATATAGTCGATGGACGGACTTGTTGCCACTGGTTCATTTTTTATAATACTTAATAATCGGGGGAGGTCAGTGGCTTGTTCCGTCAATACATTTTCTAAAGCCACCGTAATATCCACAATGAGCTTGACATTTTCAAAAGAACCTTCGAATTTATTCGAGCCCATTAAGGTCATGGTCTGCTTCAACAGAAAGAGCATATTCTTTTCGGCAAAAGGAAATTTCACCACGGCTTTGTATTTCATTTCGCCCGTTGGATGTAAATGTTTTAAATTCGCCTGGATATTCTCAAAATCTTTTTGTCGCGTTATCGAACAAATGAAGCGCATGTCCTCGTATTGAAAGACATATAAAAAATAGCCAAATTTACACAGGGTATAATTACTGGCAATTTTACCTTTTGAGGTGACGGTAATATCATCAAGATTCGTTCCTAAATAGTTTTCTAATTTTTGGGTCAGGGCGGTAATTTTTTTATCCTTCTCGCCATTTGCCGTTTTCAATTGTTGAAGTTCTTCTTCGAGCGCGGCATTTTTAGCCAATAATAAATTATAATTTTCTAGATTGTATTCATTTTGTTTAATGATATCTTTAATAAAACCTTCCACCTTTTCTAAAGTGAAATCGCCATCATCCAGTGCCAACATTTCACGATGGGAAATAGTATCGCTCGTGGTAATGCTGCGTACTCGTTTTTTCAAAATGGGATGTTTTTTGATATGATTTTCGATTTCTATTTTGTTCTTCACCTTGAATGCGGCATACAAAATAAAATTCTCATATGTTTTTTTGTGACAGGCTACGCGTTGCTGAAGGTCATTCGTTTGACCGAATTTAATAACCGTTTCATGGTACATCTTGTGGCCCGGAATTCCCAGTGTTTTGTTATCCACCTTTCCGATATAAATACACTGCGTATTTACGGGGAACTGTTCGATGAGTGTTTTTTCTTTCAACAGTTCTTTGTCTTTCTCGACGGTTTGTAATTGTTTGTTTTGAATCGTGAGTTGTTCTTTTTGCGCAGTCAATTGTTCTTTCATTTCACTATTTTCTTCATTAACGACTTCTTGTATTATTTGTTCCATTTTCAAATAATACTCATGTATTTCATCGGCTTTTTTTGTGCCGGCTTTTAAGCACATGGATTTGAATGTTTTCAAATTCAACATAAAAATTTCTTTATTGTGACCACCCTTGGTGTGAGTTGTTTGCTTTCCCTGTGGGGAAAGCGATTGCTCCTGTGTCTGCGGAAGCGATTTTACGTAGTCTTTTTCAATGACAAAATTTTTTTCTAATAAACTTTTTGCCTTTACCTTTTGATTAAATCCCATCCATTCCCACACCTTATCCAAATCAATCACGAAATCATTCGTCGGATGATGATTCAGATAACAATAAAAACTCGTCAAAAACATCTGTTGTTCAAATTCGGTGAATTGTTCCTTTATTTTCGTCAACATTTTGACATTATAATCGCTTGATAACCGCGTAATCGGGTTTTTCTCAATGAGCTCGACGATATTGAGTTCCATCTCTTTATACTTTGATATAAACAGATGTCTTTATATCAAAATAATCGCTATTGCTTTTAAAAGCGGAAGCGATATATTTTTGCTCCTCCTGCAGGATGAGCAAAAATACACATGAAACCTTTCCCAAAAATGCGTTAGTTAAACTTGATAACAATCTCCACCTCTTCTTTTTTAATGGTTTTACTAGCAGATATTGACAATTCTTCGCGCTTTTTTCGCGTCTTGGTGTTCGAGACAGCCAACAGCTTCCGCTTGGATGTGCTATTTCGATTATTCATATCTTTTTCAATGGCAGCATAATTGCTCTCAATATAATCAATAACATTATTGTCAAAGGCCCATTTAAAAAAATTCAGTTGGCCGAGAGTGGTTTCAATATGGGTATCGTTTTTATACGGTACTGTAATTCTGTCCCAGCGGCAAAAAGGGTCAAAACGGCGCTTCGCGTAAGAGCGTAACTTGAGCTTATAATCGTTATACACTTTGAATCGGTTGCCGTTGGGTAAATCATAAACGGTATAATATTTTTTCGCATAATTCGTCGTGAACCAGTCCACAATCCGTAAGGAAATATTCACATTACCGTTAATAATATTGAGCATCCGGTCGAGATTGTTGTTTTCTTTATAGTAGGCAATGAGATTGTTTAAGAGTAAGCTATTTTGTGAGGAATAGGCTTGCGTCATTTTCTTAAAAGTATTAGCACGAATACTTTTAAGTCTTTATTTTCCCGAAAATAATATTAACAACCTTTTTGGGGCGTGAGAAAATTCATCTGATTTTCGATATCTTGGACATAATTATTGGATGGCATGAAAGGGTTCTGGGTGGCTTGCCCGACTAAATAGCGTTCGTTCATTTTCGCGCTGGCCTCTTCGCGTTTATTGGTGGTTTGGCGGAAGCCGTCTTGTTGGATTGGCGGCGCTTGCTCTTTGGTCTGCTTCTGGGTGTGCTCTTTGGTCTGCGCTTGAATCTGCTGCGCTTGAATCTGCTCCGCTTGCATGTATTGCTCCTGCTCTTTGGTCAAGGCCGGGATTTTATAAGACCGTTCGCATCTCTCATCGCCTTTCCGCCAAACGAGTTCTTGAATAGCTCCTAGTGTTTGCATATATATACTATAACTTCTGTATCTTTAATTTCTTTGTAAACGTAAATTTTTCGAAATTGATGACACGTCGTTGTAAATTACATTTCAAACAAGCAATACAAGTATTCTCTCGGGTATGACTTAAGGCATTATCAATGCGGTCCAAGGTCCACTGCGTCGGCTCGCGTACATTTTTATACAACACGCTAATGGGTTTACTACAGTAGCAGCAGGTCAATTGACTGCCGACTAATTTTTCCAGCACTTCTTCGAGATTAATGAGGGTCGCTTGGTCGTGTAGTTCTTTTTTCTTATCCTGGTCTTTGTAGCTTTGAATTTTGTGATTTAATTCGCTCAAATAGAGAGATGTCGTGGGAGCCAAATGGCCCGGGCCGATAATATATAAATTGCGGAGCACATCTAATTGCGCTGGATGGGCTAACCAAGCTTCATCCAAATTGGCCATATGTTTTCGCACGGCTTTATACGATATATTGCCTATTTCATTTATTTTATCAATATTATGTTTACCAGTAATATTGATTGCGCGCATGTTATATAGTACAGTTTATATATTTATTAGAGTTTAAATTTATTTGAGCAAAATACGATGACCGCTGTTATTAAAATTATATTGATGGCCGTGTGATTGTGTGTTTCAATGGTACCCCAGTCATATTTACTGCCTATAATAATATCCCAAATATCAATGCCGTAATTGGTCTTGTCATTCATATGATGTTGCCGATGGGTTAATGGGGATACTATATTATAATTCATATTATGAACTGTGGCATAAAACAAGGCCCAGAGTAAAATAACCCGATTATCGATTAAATCCAAGAAATATTTCATGATAATAAGGAGGCCGCCTTGAGTCACAATATTATTGATGAATTCCAAGGCAATATTTTGTTTGGTTTTATTGATATCACTATCGTGATGTGTTTTCGCGTGGAATTCACCAAAATCGATTATTTTTACAGCCAACCAATTCAAATACTTATTGCGGGTAAAAATATTGTCATAGGTTTTGTATAATTCCGATATTTTCGTGTTCATGTGATGGGAGACCATATGGACAACATAGCCATAAAGGGTAATAAAGCAAATAGAAAATAAAGCCAGAAGGTAGTTACTCTTGTTATGCGTACATTTGGTAAAGGCGTAGAGAGAAAGTAACATGGTCAAATAAAAAATATAATTTTGTTTCACACTTCTGACAATGGCTTTTACTTGAACATTTGTATCAACGGAGATATTTCTCTCGTCGATTATCTTCTCAGGCCCTTCTTTATTCTTCTTGCCCGCCTTCTTACCCTCTTTTTTGCCATCTTTTTTGCCCTCTTTCTTTCCTTCTTTCTTTCCTTCTTTCTTCTCCCTTTTAATGTCATATTTATTAATATATTTTATTATTGTTTCAACCAATTTTTTTTCAAGATTATTAAAAAAATGTGATAACATTTAATATAGTATTTATAGGTTTATATTTCTATTATTTAGCACATTGTAACTATATATGCTAAATCGCGAGCAAAAAACTAGAATTATTGATTATTTGGAAAAATTATGCGAAACATCCCGCATCTCGAAAAAAACCTTAGGTAATACTATCCGCTCTTATCACGTGAGTTTGCCCTTTGTCCTTTTAATCTTTGCCTTTTATGCTTCGCAACTTTGCGTGACTCTTGTTGGGTTAAGTTTAATCGGGGTTTTTACCCTCTTTTTTCTCACCAACGGCTGTTTATTGACCATGTTAGAACATCGGTTGGTCGGGGATGAATTTACCATCGCCGACCCATTTATCGAATTCTTCGGGCTCGAATCAAGCAGCGCAAATCGCGTCAATATATCTTACTGCATTGCTACGAGTTATTTGGCTTTCTTTGCCTTTATTTATTATTACCGTTTTTACTATAGAATAGGCACAAATAGAATAGATACAATAGGTACAAATAATATCTTATCGTAAAACAAGTTAAAATTAACCCGTTATTATAATATATAAGATGACCGAAGTTGACTTAAACATTAAATATAAAGGTGTTTTTTTAAATAGTTTTGACAATAATTATGAAACAACAAAAGTGGCCAATATCAATACGTTTCTGGAAAAAGAATCGACCTTCAATAAAACGGAATCATGGAATAAATTAGACAAGACGGGAAAAATTCGATTATTAAATACGTACGTGGATGATATAACGGTGCTCCATAATCTCTCGCCGACGGATGTATCGACCCTAAAACAATATCTGGTTGAGAGTTTGGATAAGAAAAAATTACAACATGTGAAGGATGTACAATGCGATAAAGTGACGGGGAAAATAATTGCGATTCCGACGTTACATTTTAACGTGACCTTGCGAAAGTTTACTTTAAAACGGGCTGAAAAACGAGTATCCACTTTAAAATCGTTGGGAAAGGGGAAGAAAACAACACCGACGAATAGTGTTTAACGATTTTACGATGTTTATAAGTATTACGATGTTTATAAGTATTACGATGTTTATAAGTATTATGATGTTTATAAGTATTACGATGTTTATAAGTATTACGATGTTTATAAGTATTACGATGTTTATAAGTATTACGATGTTTATAAGTATTACGATGTATATAAAATTGATATAAAATTTATACTCTTATATCAATTAACAATTAAGAATGGCAAACGCAGTGGGCACAAACGCATTAGAAATAGAGGAAACCGATTATAACGATTTATTCGAATCAATCTGTATTTTAACGGAAGCCTATATCCACTTAAACCTAAAACAATTTATACAGCCATCGTTTCATTCCGGCGCAGTGAAAGATATCGTCTCTATACTTAACCATACCCTGGCGCAAACGGCGTTCGATACAACAAGCCTCGAAAAAGAAGTTGAACGCGGTTTAAGTTTATTTTATAAGCATATTGCGCCGCCCCGCTCAAATGGCCCTACCTTTATTCGCATTAAACCGAATGTAAATAAACTGCGCCAAAAAATAAACTATTTACAAAGCGTGCCTCAACCGGAACAGCGCACCAAAGAATGGTACGAATTTCGTTATAAGCATTTAACCGCCAGCAATATCTGGAAAATATTTATTAGCGACAGCACGCGCAATCAACTTATTTTTGAAAAATGTCAGCCTTTAAATGCCGATAAATTTAGTAATGTATCGCTCGAGTCGCCGATGCATTGGGGGCAAAAATACGAACCTGTCTCGGTCATGCTGTATGAGCATATGTATGCCGCCAAGGTGAGTGACTTTGGGTGTATTCCCCACCGAACGTTGGAATTCTTGGCCGCCTCGCCCGATGGCATTGTGACGCAAGAAACGTCGACACGGTACGGCCGAATGTTGGAGGTGAAAAATATCGTGAATCGTGAAATAAATGGAAATCCAAAGATGGAATATTGGGTCCAGATGCAATTACAAATGGAAGTCTGCGACTTAAATGAATGCGACTTTTTAGAAACCCGTTTTCAGGAATACCCGAGCAAAGAAGCCTTTGTCGAAGATAACCATGAATACAAAGGGGTGATGCTGTTGTTTATGTCGGGCAGCGGTAAACCGGTTTATGAATATGCGCCGCTCTTACTCGATACTTATGACGAATGGCAGGAAGAAATGATGGAAAAAAATAATAACCTGACGTGGATTAAAACAATTTATTGGAAATTGGACCAAGTCAGCTGTGTCTTGGTTTTACGTAATAAATTATGGTTTGCGTCGGTCATTCCACAGCTCCGAGACATCTGGACTATTATTGAACGAGAGAAAAAAGAAGGGTATGGTCACCGCTTACCCAAGAAGGCGGGGATAAAAGTGAAAAAACTCTACAGTAATGGAGAGGAGGACATTCCAATGAAGTCGCAGTGTTTTATAGACGTGAGTAATTTATAGATATATAGATATATATAAATGAACATAGTGCGGTTAGCCTTGACTATTGTGATTGGCTCGGTTGCGGGTGTTATAGGCGGCGCTTTAGGTATTAATGGTTCTATTATCATGTTACCTGCCCTATTGCTTTTAAATATTGTACCTGACTATAAAATAGCGGTGGGTACTATTTTATTATCCATCTTGCCACCGCTTTCCTTATTGGCTGTGATAGACTATTATAAACGGAAAAAAATAGATATCATCGTCTCGATTTTATTGTGTATTTCCTATTTTATTGCGGCCAAATATGGTGCGATGATTAATGCAAAGTATAGCAATAAAATGCTTAAATATTACACGGCTTTTATACTTTTTCTCTGCGGTCTGTATTTTCTTTGGGCGGCTATACACGATAAAGATACGAACTAATACGGCTACGAACTAATACGGCTACGAACTAATACGGCTACGAACTAATACGGCTACGACTTAATAAAAGTTGATGCGCCGATGGCCGGTGGCATTGACATCTAAGGCTACTAAATTCTTCGGACCTTTTTCACTAAAAAGCGGCAAATCATTGGTATAGAATTCCTTTTCTACGTTATCTTTATACAGGTGGCTATTATAATCCTTGTAGTTCATTTGCTGTATTTCATTGGCGGGAATAATGAATGGATTTTCTTCTACCAAAGGCGGTCTATCGACGACTAGCTCACTGTGCTGAGAACGGTCCACATTCGCGTTGGTTATCGGGTCAGCATTGAGACCGGCATTCGCATTTATATTGCTCATAACAAGCGGTTTAACTTTTTTTGGTTTATTCATGAGACAAATGAGATAAATGACCAGAGCTAGAATTATAATACATAGAATATTTTTTAAGATATCTCTCATTCTATATATTATAGTATAACAATTTAAACTTTTATCATTATTATTAATTAGTAATATGGCAAACGTAGTAGGCACCGAAGAGCTGTATATCATCAAGAGAGATGGGTCCAAAGAAATTCTCTCGTTTGATAAAATTCTCAAAAGAGTCAAGGCGCTCGGCACAGAGACCAAACCCCATCTAAATGTAAATTATAGTCAATTGGTGATGAAAGTCGTTGACCAGCTGTATAACAATATGCCTACCTATGTGATTGATGAATTGACTGCGGAACAATGCGCTTCATTAATTACTAAACATCTCGATTACGGAACCTTAGCGGCACGCATCATTGTCTCCAACAATCACAAAAATACATTGACTATGTTTGCCCTAGCCATGGATGCGCTTTATCATTTTCGGGATGTCCATGGCCAGCCAAGCCCCCTCATCCATAAAGATGTCTGGCAAATCAGTCAAACCCACGCCGATTTTTTCCAATCTATTCTGGATTATTCGCGGGATTATTCCTTAGACTATTTTGGCTTTAAAACGTTAGAGCGGGCCTATTTAATGAAAATTGACAAAAAAATCATTGAGCGGCCGCAACATATGTGGCTGCGGGTGGCGATTGGCATTCACGGTGCCGATTTGCCCCGGGTGAAAGAGACCTATGACTTACTCTCGCAAAAATATTTTACTCACGCGACGCCCACTCTCTTCAATGCCGGCACCAATCATCCCCAGCTCAGTTCGTGTTATCTCATCAGCATGGAAGAGGATAGCGTGGATGGAATTTATAATACGTTAAAGGATTGCGCCAAAATATCGAAATGGGCCGGCGGGATTGGCCTCCACGTCCATAATGTGCGGGCGGCCGGGACCCATATTAATGGCACGAATGGCGTGAGTAACGGGCTCGTGCCCATGCTGCGGGTCTTCAATACGACGGCGCGCTACATTGACCAAGGCGGCGGCCGTCGCAGCGGCAGTTTTGCCATTTATTTAGAACCGTGGCACGCGGACGTGGAGGCCTTTCTCGATATGCGCAAAAACCATGGCGACGAAGAAATGCGGGCGCGCGATTTGTTTTATGGTCTCTGGATTCCCGACCTCTTCATGGAAAAGGTGAAAAAGGACGAGGATTGGGCGTTATTTTGCCCCCACAAATGTCCCGGGTTAGCTGATTGTTACGGGACGGAGTTTAATGCGCTTTACACTCGCTATCACTTAGAAGGCAAGGCGAATAAAGTCATTAAAGCGCGGAGCCTCTGGCTAAAAATTCTCGACAGTCAAATGGAAACGGGTACGCCTTATCTCCTCTATAAGGACCCAGCGAATCAAAAAAGCAACCAACAAAATCTAGGGGTGATTAAATCCTCTAATTTATGTGTTGCTCCCGAAACCTTACTTCTGACGGAGACCGGTTATTTCCCTATTCAATATTTACTAGGGCAACCCAGTGTAAAGGTATGGAATGGCACGGAATTTAGTGAGACCTTTATTCATAAAACCGGCACAGACCAAGAATTAATCACAGTCGAAACGAGTGATGGTTGTACGCTCGACTGTACACCTTATCACAAGTTTTATTTGGCCGACGGCACGACCGTTGAAGCCCAGGCCTTAAAGGCAAAGGATATCCTGCTACAAAGCGCCACCTATCCGCAGATTGACGGCACGCAACCGTATCCTTTTTCGCTTGAGTTTGTGCCTATCAATGCGGCCCTGAAAACGAAAATCGATTGGTTATCCCATTATTACAATACGGATTTAAAGAATACGATTCTGCTCGAAGAAAAACTGTATCTAACGCATACCAGCCGCGAATTTTTGTTTCAAGTGAAATTAATGCTCCAGACGTGCGGTATAATTTCGACGCTGGATATACGCAATACGACGTTAAGCGTATCCATCATTCCCTTGAATACATTAGGGTTCAATTCTTTGCGAGTGAATATCCGCATCCGGAGCGAAGAGACAGGAAGCAAGCCAGAAAAAATGATGGTGTCGATAAAAAGCATTACAAAAACGGGGCGTATTGCGGATACGTATTGTTTTAATGAACCGAAAAAACACGCGGGCGTATTTAACGGAATACTGACCGGCCAGTGTACGGAGATTATCGAATACAGTGACGCCGAGCAAACTGCCGTCTGTAATTTGGCGAGTCTAGGCTTAAACAAATTTGTTTCCAAAGACAAAACCTTTGATTATGAAAAACTCCACGCCGTGACCAAGGTGGTGACTTATAATCTCAACCGAATTATTGATGTGAATTTCTATCCAACCGAGAAAACCCGTGTGAGCAATTTACTCCATCGGCCCATCGGTATCGGGGTGCAAGGGTTGGCGGATGTTTTTGCCCTCATGGATATCGCCTTCACGAGCCCAGCAGCCCGCGAAATAAACAAACTTATTTTTGAGACCATCTATCATGCGTCGGTGGAATGCTCGATGGAAATGGCCAAAGAGCGCTCGGAGAAAATGCAAGCCTTGGCCAAATCGCCCTATAAACTCTTTCAAAAGGTGGATATACCGCACTTGGAACTCTTTCCAAAAGTCGATTGGGTCACGCGAGACTATATGCAACTATGCGTGGATGATGAGTTTGTACAAGACCTTTTGCCTATTCCGGCTGAACTTTATGGTTTAGACGGCACACAAATGGGCGCGTATAGTTCGTTCGCAGGTAGTCCGGCCAGCAAAGGCCTGCTCCAGTTTGACCTCTGGGGCGTGACACCGAGCGAACGCTATGATTGGGCCACGTTGAAAGCCGATATCCAGCAGTATGGTTTGCGGAATTCCTTACTGGTGGCGCCGATGCCGACGGCTTCCACCTCGCAAATTCTTGGCAACAATGAATGCTTTGAACCCTTTACGAGCAATTTGTATTCGCGCCGGACCAATGCGGGCGAATTTGTCTTGCCGAATAAATATTTATTGGCCGAACTCATTGAACTCGGGTTGTGGAATGAGGCGTTAAAAGAAAATATTATTTTAAATAAGGGCAGTATCCAACAATTGACCAATCTCTCACCGCACTTAAGAGAGAAGTATAAGACGGTGTGGGAAATACCGATGAAACAATTGATTGATATGGCGGCAGACCGCGGGCCGTACATTTGCCAATCACAAAGCTTGAATTTGTGGGTGGAAGACCCGGATTACAAAGTGTTGACGGCCATGCATTTCTCGGCTTGGCAGGCGGGATTGAAAACGGGCATTTATTATTTAAGACGGAAGGCGAAACACCAGGCGCAGCAGTTCACGATTAGGCCGCAAGGGCAGCAGCAAGGGCAAGCACAGCAGCAAGGGCAAGGGCAGCAAGAAAAAAAGGAAGAAGAGTGCTTGATGTGCTCCTCTTAGGGGGGAAACCCCCCACGACCCCCCATAGCCGAGAGGCGGACGCATTCAGTGGACGTGAAAGGGGCGGAGGCATAACTTATTACCCATCTCAACTAATATAAACAGATTAATTTATATTAGATAAATAATGGGCCTTGATTAAAGATATAAGAAATAAATATAAATAAACTTTATGTATTAAGGTAAAGATGCAGACACAAACGGAGCCTGAACAATCGCAGCAGACACAAGCAGCCTTACCCTACCGCACTATGTTAAAGGATATTTTTAATAAAAAGTATGCGGACGAGTTAAAAAAAACGTTTCAAAACTTACCTTCAGGGCTTCAATCCGAATTTGAAAAGTTTACACAGAATTTAATGCAAGAAGAATATATTTCGCGAAATAATTTATTAGATGCCATCGACCATTTTAAGAAAGTTAATTTTGTTTTATGTAATGGGACCTATAATTGGAGTCGGTTTTCGGACAATGCGTGGAATTACAGGCCATACCAGTGAGGGGACACCCCCCAAACCCCCCGCGGGATAGGCGGACGCAATGGGCGGACGCGATGGGTGGACGCAATGAGTGGACGCGATGGGCGGACGCGATGGGTGGACGTAATAGGCGGACGCGATGGGCGGATGTATTAGGTGTAGACCATTTACTTCACATCCGTCAAGTGCGTCCGCGGGGGGCTGGGGGGGTGTCCCCCCCGCAGTAGGAAGCAAACAACGACCGGAATACGAGTTTCACCTCCACGTCACTCGCAATATCATAATTATAAATGAGCGAAATATAGCAGCGCAAACAAATCATCACGTCGGCAATCGCGTTGTGGGTTCCATGCGGTTTCGTTTTAAATAAATGGACATGGAGCTCCGTCAAGGTAGGATATTTATGATAGACCTCCCCCGTTTTCTTATTCGTGGTTGGTAGTTTACAGATGTCGGTGGTTCGTTTCATGGTACAATATTCGGGTATGGGTAGTCCATTCTTGTAGAAACAATTTCGCAGTTTGTTGCGATGGAATTCCACCATGAGCATCCGCTTATCAAAGAGGACATTGTGACCGACGATAATATCGGCGTCGCTGGCGTTCTCGGCAAAATTGGCCAAGGCATACTTGATGGGAATGCCTTCGGCGAGGCTACGCTCACGCGTGATTTGATGAATAGCAATACTGCCGGGCGAAATGTCGACCGCCGCATCGAGCTGGATGATGCTATCCGAATATTCTAAAATTTCTTTCGTCTCAGTATTATAAACCATAAAACTGAGCTGAATAATGTGGGGCCATTTAGCGGAATCCGTTAGCGGCGCCTGGTGGTCTGCGGGTAAGCCCGTTGTTTCTGTATCAAAGACGAGTACTTTCATTTTCGGTTGGTTAGGTAGGCTTGCTATTAGTATTTCAATTCAATTTTTTGTATTAAATAGTATATAAGATGGGTACAGCTAATAGTAGACCGAAATTTTCCGGTTCAAATTTAAGTGAAGCCCGAAATACAGATGCTGAGAAAAATCCGGATGCGAATGCAGCAGGGCCAGATGCGAATGCTGAGTTAGGGCCAGGCGCCGACGAATTATCGATGAAAGAAGTAAAGAAATGGAAAGGTTTTTTGTCAGGTATCCTTTCATTGAAAGAAGCAAAAGATAAATTAAAAACATTGGAATTAGATGAAAAGGTCAAAGCGGAGGCAAAAGAACCGCCATTGTATGCAAAAGGTATCTATCTTACTGCGGATATTGTTAAAAAATTTGCGAGCGGGGATAAAGAGTTTTTGCCAGACTTAAAATTATTTCTGGGAACCGGCATACCTAGCAAAGACGCTCCGCTTAAATTTGATGCGGCTGCGGCCGAACCCTTATCCATGGGTACGTCTTCGTGGGGGGCGGAAGTCAAAACACCTAAAAAAGAGGTAACGTTTGAAGCCGTCAAACCGATATTCGATAAGCTTATTGAAGCAGCGCGCATTGCGAAAAAACACGCGGTTCTACGGAAGATTATTACGGAATATGTGGCGGACTTGAAGACGTTTAAGGCCACTGAAAAAGCGGCTAATATCTCGGGCGCTAAGGACGCTATAACCAGCGGGGAAGAAGATGCGGCGAGTAAGGCGAAGGCGAATATTGCTGAAGGGAAAGGGAACCCAGGGGGGGACACCCCCCCCAACCCCCCTGCGGCAAAGGGTGGAAATGGGGGCGAGGGAGGGGATGAGGAAGGGGGTGATGGAAGTGATGTTGAGGGAAGTGATGATGAGGAAGGGGGTGATGGAAGTGATGGAAGTGATGGTGGAAGTGATAAGGATACCGACCCGAACGCAAGCGATTCAGAGGTAGATGAGGACACCTTGCCCAATGGGGGGTCTGAGGGGGGCGACCCCCTCTCGGGCGGCGTACGAATCTATGGATTCCGGACCGCGAAAGAATTACAAGAAAATAAACAAAAAGATGATTACAAAAAATTCAAAAAAGAAGCCCGAGGTGATTTTAAAGAAAAGATGAAAACCTTTTTTGATGACAATGAGGCGCTGGCAAAATTCATGGATGCGAATGAAGAACCTTTATTGAAAATGGTTTATTATGGAAAAATACCAGGCAAATGGGTAGATAAAAGTGAAACAACAGCAAAACAACAAGTTAACGATGCTTTAGTGGCGGCTATTAATGCGTATACGCCACCGGGAATTGGTGAAGGAGTACCGGGAATAGACGGACCACCGGGACACGATGGCCCATCAGAAGACAAAGGAGCAGCCAAACCAGCAGGAGCAGCGCCAGCAGCAGCACCAGCAGGAGTAAAAGCACCAGCACTAGCAGGAGCAGAAGTAAAAGCAGGAGGGCAAGGCGGCGGCGGCAAAAAATCCCACCCAAAGAAGAAAAAGTTCACGCGGAAAAAACACCGGCATGTCAATATCAGTATTAATGTCGGCAATAAGAATGCGATAACCAACAGTTCAAGCGATAGCAGTTCAAGCGATAGCGATAGCGATAGCAGTTCAAGCGATAGCGATACAAGCGATAGCGATACAAGTTCAAGCTGTAGCAGTTCAAGTTCAAGCGACACAAGTTCAAGCGATACAAGTTCAAGCTCAAGCAGTAGCGACGAGAGCCGTTCACCCCGGAAGAAAAAATATAAACGAAAGCACAAAAGGGGGAGTGTAAGCGCTTCACATGCCTGACACACCACCCTCGGGTAAGCGGATGCTGACCACGGATTATCAGTCGTTAGCGTCCGCTAATCCAAGCATCCCCCGCCTCCGCTAATCCAAGCATCCCCCGCCTCCGCTAATCCAAGCATCCCCCGCCTCCGCTAATCCAAGCATCCCCCGCCTCCACTAACCCAAGCATCCCCCGCCTCCGCTAACCCTAGCATCCCCCGCCTCCGCTAACCCGAGGGCGGGGGGTCAGGGGGTGCCAACCCCCGACAGATACCAAACGTCTTCCGATGCCACTGCGTAATCCCATACTGTTTAATCCCGTCCATATGTTTTTTAGTACCATAACCTTTATTTTTCAAAAGGTCATAGTGCGTAATGAGGTCTGAATTTTCTTTACATAAATCACTGATATAATCATCGCGCGCCACCTTGGCGAGTATCGACGCCGCCGCAATACACGAGTAGGTGTTGTCGCCGCCTTCAATACAGACGTGCGCCATTTTTTCGTCATTTTCATCCAGAATCGGTGTAAAATCATTCCCATCCACGAGCAGCAAGATATTTTCCTTTTTCTCTTTCAGTAAGACTTCTGTAATTGCCCGGTGCATGGCCTGGTGCGTCGCCCGGCGGATATTCAATTCGTCAATCTCTCGTTCGTCCGCCCACCCCACGGCCCAGGCTAAGGCATTTGCCTTAATATAGGCGGCCACTTCCCGAATTTTCTTCTCACTGTGAAATTTTTTACTGTCTTTCATCCAAGTGTGTTGAAAGGCGGCCATACTTTTAGGTAAGCTCACGGCGCCGGCATACACTCGCCCGAACATGGGACCGCGGCCCGCTTCATCCACGCCGATTTCCTGGACATCTTCATCTAAGCAATAGGCCGGTGTCAAGCCAGAGGCCGGTGTCAAGCCAGAGGCCGGTGTCAAGCCAGAGGCAGGTGTCAAGCCAGAGGCAGGTATCAGGCCAGCCATTCTTTATATACTATTACTCTGGCTATAAAATATAAATCCATTTCAATTTATTATTTTTTCCATCAGTTTATATATATATGAAAAATTTAAACTCATTGATAACATCTATTAAATCAATGAAATTTATTAAATTGATTAAGTCCGGTTTATATAACTTAGCCAAAATAACCCATCTGAAACCCAACCAATTGTATGTTATTTTAGGCTTATTGTTAGTAGTCTTGCTAGCCCTGGCTTTAGGGACAAAAGTATTAGGTACAAAAAGAGAAGGCTTTGAATCCACGGCAAATGCCAATAAGGCGCTCCCGAAAATTGTGGATGATATGAATTATGCAATTAGTAAGGGTTCATGGACGAGCAATAATGAGAAAAATAGCTTTACAACAAATATTAATTTCTGGTTTCAACAGAAAATGCTTTATTTGGTCCAAGGTGGCGTCGATTTACAAACATATGATACCAATAAAAATGATAAAATTTATGAATTAAACCCGGTGTTACAAGGCTCGCTCGATGCCTCCGGCAATGCGGTGCCGAGATATATCGATGACAATATAACCCCTTCCGCAAATTTTTTAAAACAATATACCTTGATTGATATAAAGAATGACATGACACAAGCGGAACTGAACGTTTTTCAAACACAAATCACCAATAAAATCAATAGCTTTTTATCGAGTGACCCCATCGGGAGAAAACGATTACAAGATGCGTTTAATGCGCTTAGCACATATGCGACAAATTTAGGTAAGTTTTTAGTTGCCAACCCCAAAGCAACTGGCGCCCCAAGTTTTGCCAATATTTTAAGCCAAGGTATCTCGAGTGGCGGTGGGGGTGGCTATGGTCGCGGTAGAACCAGTATAGATGTAAGTTATAATAGTACAGGTGGTTGGGTAAATGGCGTATGGACTGACATCGTTGATAATGGCAGTAAATGGGGTAATTATAGAAGTAGATGGGATATGTATGGCGGAGGCGGAGGCTATGGCGGAGGTGGGGGCTATGGCGGAGGTGGAGGCTATGGCGGAGGTGGAGGCTATGGCGGAGGCTATGGCGACGATGATGATTATGGTGGAGGTGGAGGCTATGGCGGAGGCTATGGTGGAGGCTATGGCGGAGGATGGAGAGGTCATTATGGTGGCGGACAAACGACAAGTAGCGGACAAACAAGTAGCGGACAAACGACAAGTAGCGGTCAAACAAGTAGCGGACAAACAAGTAGCGGACAAACAAGTAGCGGACAAACAAGTAGCGGACAAACAAGTAGCGGTCAAACAAGTAGCGGTGGCGTTACCCAGGCTAATATACCCAGTGGGTCGCTAGACATGTACATGTTAAAAACGCAAGTCATACCGCCCTCTAATCCACCGGGGGCAAGGGCAGGTTCAAGGACAGGTTCAAGAAAAGGTTCCAGTTCACGCGCAAAAGCAAGCGCGGATACAACCACTAGCCCGAATGCGAATAGCGGCCCGAGTCCTTGCTCGACCCAGATGAATTGTGTTAACCCCGCCCCCGTGCCGCCCTGCCCGCCCTGCGAACGTTGCCCGGAACCGGCCTTTGACTGTAAACGCGTCCCTAAATACAATAGCCCGGCTATAAATCAGTATCTCCCGCAGCCGGTGTTGGCAGATTTTAGTCAGTTTGGGATGTAAGGTACTTTTCAAAAAAGTACATCAAAACAACCTTTGGGAAAGGTTGAGCCAAATCCTAGCCAAGAGTCTCGGAAATGATTTTGGCCTAAAGGTATGGTAAGATGTTGCTAAATTTTTCAGCAACACCTTATAAATATATTTTACAGGGGTTGTTTTGCGGCACTTTTTTGAAAAGTGCGGGTTTGGCTCAACCTTTCCCAAAGGTTGTTTTGAAAAGTGCGGATTTGGCTCAACCTTTCCCAAAGGTTGTTTAAGCCCCTTGGCTAGGATTTGGCTCAACCTTTCCCAAAGGTTGTTTAAGCCCCTTGGCTAGGATTTGGCTCAACCTTTCCCAAAGGTTGTTTTGCGGCACTTTTTTGAAAAGTGCGCTTTTTGAGGCATTTCTCGTCTATCTGCATCGTCTTACATTTCTCTTCCTGCGGCACAATTTTGATAATACATTTCGATTTCTTTCCATACAACGGTTCCGTACATCCTTTCTCTCCTTTTTTCTTTAACGTCTTGTTTTTATTTTCATTATGTTTAAAGGCCTTAACATCAAATAATTTTGGTTTTTCATTCGTACAACGCGACCGAAAATGTTCATAGCGTTCGCGCACATCACAATACGAGAGACCCGATTTCTTCTTCAACATTTTATTCACCATCTCGTGTAATTTATAGACATAGCGCGAAAAAGCATCCCGATTTAGCAGGTCGCTTGAACGCAGTGGAAAGGCCTTGTAATTTTTTGTCAAATTTTGGCGGCAATATTTACACGGCAAGACATACTGTAAATTCAGCATAAAGTCCTTATAATGTTTCTTATCTTCCGTGGTGGGGTTTATCGGATAATTAAATGACATCGTATGTAAATAATGCCACATACTGGGCCCCCAAACGGTCGTTAACATTCCATCTCCGCTATAATAATCCTTTTTTTTAAAGGTTCTTTTATGTGATTGTTTCATTTTACGTGATTGTTTCATTTTACGTGATTGTTTCATTTTACGTGATTGTTTCATTTTACGTGATTGTTTCATTTTACGTGATTGTTTCATTCCGTTTTTCTGATTTATATATATACTATAATATAATATGAATAAACAATTACTTAATTTTTTGACAATACAAAGCAACTTCATATTCTTTTATGTATTGCCCTTTTGCTTATTATTGTTACAATGATTGCGCCGATTGGCAAAGGGCTTATCAAATATGGTGGTCAAATTGGTATTGTTATCATTTTAATGTATATTCTATTTAAAAATTTCACGGAAACGCATAATTTCGTTTCAGCGCAAAAGAGAATGAAGAAAATAAAAGGAGACGAGGCGCTGAGTGAAAATATATTACAAGATATACAGTACAATACCATTGCCAGTTATGTTTTATGTATGTTTATTCTCCTATTGTTAGTGTATGTGATTTATTCCGTTATTTATTAAAGCCTTTAGCTTTCAGAATAGCCGTATAATATGATTTGTCGTCTTTATAATTCGCTCGTAGTATTTCGACATTCTTACCCTCTATTGTTTTATAAAGCATTGTGTATATATAAACCAATTAGCTTTATATAATCGTTAAACATATATATTCGTTATATTGTCCATTATATTTATTCTATTAAATATATATAATGAATTTGAATGACATAAAGCAAAAGTTAGGCAAGGCCGCCACCAATACTCAACTCTTAATTATCATTCTTGTTCTAATCATTTTTATTATTGCTGCGCTATTTATCTATCGCAAGTCAGTGGCCGGTAAGCTCAATAATAAATATGTCACCAACAACGAATTTAGTAAAAACGCAAATAAAGGTACCATTACTTCGGCCGATATCTATTTCTTTTATACCGAATGGTGCCCGCACTGTAAAACCGCCAAACCTATCTGGGCTGATTTTAAAACCCAAATGGCCGGCAAACAAGTCAACGGCGTGACCTTGAATTTTTTCGAAATCGATTGCGATAAAGATGCCGCCACCTCGGATAAATTTAATGTCAAAGGCTTCCCCACCATTAAATTAATAAAAGGCAATCAAATTATCGAATACGATGCCAAACCTAGCACGGTCAACTTGATTGAATTCGTTAATGCGTCGCTGGCTTAGATTCAGCATCGGCTTCGGTGTCCGTATCTGTATGAGCAAGAGCTTCAGCAAGTTTAGGTTCAGCAAGCTGATGTAAAAAAATATCCGCCTGGGCATGACCTTTTTCAACTATACTTTTGCGCATCTCTTCGCTTTTCAAGGTTTCCGCCCATTTCTCTAATGTGCTTAAATCCTCAATGACACAATGAACAATGTATTTGCCATCCGGCTGGTCCATCTCGGAATCAATGGAAGCCTGCATTTTTTTCATCAACATTAATAAAAAATCAAAAATCGACGATTTTTCATTAATATTTTGTTTCTGATTTTGCCATTGATTTTTAAAACCCAATATTTCATCGACGGGGCATTGCTGTTGCTCTAGACAATCATTTAAAGGAAAATTATTTAGCAGGCCGCCATCCACATAACAGAATTCTTCTAATAAGATAGGTTCAAAGATAACCGGAAAAGCCATGCTCATGCGGACCGCTTTCACCAAGGCCAACTCCGGATGGGTTTTGTAAGAGATGTCGATTTTCTCTAACCGCGCGCTGTTAATATTCGTCGCATACATATGTAACTCGATTTGGTTATACGCGTAGAATTCCTTTAGCGTAATGCTTTCACTTAATTCTTTGCCGCGCAGCAAGGGGGTAATCGCCTCCGTACAAAAATGCTCATTTAATAAACATTTCTTGGCATAGATATCGGTTAACCGCGTCGTCGAGGCGGCCGCCAATTTTTCCCACGGCCGTTTAATAAAATAATCATCAAGCCAATCCCATTCATACCCTATCGCCAAAAGCACGCTCACGTAAGCGCCAATCGAACAACCGTACATGCTTTTAATGTCGCTCAAGTGCCAAAAGCCTTTTTTCGCCAGCTGCGAAGCAATGCCGTAAGCCAACAGGCCTGAAGGTCCACCTCCGCTGATAACTAAATGTTTGATAGTCATAGATGTAATAATTACGCTATATTTATATATATATTATCCATTATCAATTTAAATGGATACAATATTTACTTTGGGTGACCCGACGAATGAAACGACCAAACTCAATTTAGACGATTTATATGAGCGAAAACAACAGCAAGATTTGAATACTTTGGCGCTCTACAACCGCATATTATCCCGCATTCATAACCGCATTAAAACAGTCTCGCGGCAACAAACCAAAGACCAATTTTGCTGGTATATTATGCCCGAGACGATTATCGGTGTGCCGAAATATGATTACGGTGCTTGTACGGCGTATGCGATTGACCAGCTGCGCGAAAACGGGTTTATTGTTAAATATACGCACCCGAATTTATTGCTCATTTCGTGGGCGAATTGGTGCCCCTCCTACGTGCGCAATGAAATTAAAAAGAAAACGGGGATTGTGATTGACGGGACGGGCAACCGTTTATCAAAAGAAGACAAAGAGAGTGTGAGCGATAATCCAAATGAACTCATCTTTCATCGCAAAGGTGGAGAGACTATTGCAAAGCCGGCGAAGAATTATACGCCGATTGATACCTATAAACCGAGCGGGCTTATTTACAATGAGAGTTTGTTAAGGAAGATAGAGGATAAAACCAGGGGGTAAACCCCCCGGACCCCCCCCCCCATTAGGGGTTAATCATACCTTGCTACTAGGGGGTGCCCCCTACAACCCCCCATTAAGGGGGTGCCCCCCTACAACCCCCCATTAGGGGGTAAGACTCGGGTAAATTTACATCCAGATGGGGGTTGTAGGAGACTGCTACACATGCCCTAATGGGGGGTCCGGGGGGTGTCCCCCCGTGTTTAGTTCATTTCTATTGTTCTTTTTTAAAGTGCAATAGTATATAAATGACATCGTATCGCCGAATCAATAGTCGAACCATAAATCGTGTCGTGCAACAACAAGATAATATGGTTTATTTTAACAAATCCTTAACCCAAACTATTTCTCATAATTATTTCTCGGTGTCAGATGCCTCCAATACTTCTCTGCTCGTGTCCACTGGTTCGCCTTATAGCGCTAGCGCTACTCGCGATTTACTTTACGATGGAACCACGTTTGATGTTTTGGCACATATGGCCGTGGATGGCACGTCATCTCTCCAAGATGTAAATGTATTTGGTAAATTAGACGTGGATGGCACGTCATCCACCCAAGATGTAAATGTATTAGGTAAATTAGACGTGTCGGGCACGACATCCACCCAAGATATAAATGTATTAGGTAAATTAGACGTGTCGGGCACGACATCCGCCCAAGATGTAAATGTATTAGGTAAATTAGACGTGTCGGGCACGACATCCACCCAAGATGTAAATGTATTAGGTAAATTAGACGTGGATGGCAATACCGACCTCTCAGGTAATTTAGCAATTGCTGGCAATGTGACGGCAAATGGCACCATCTTGGCCCAACAATTTTTACCAGGGCAGGTGATTAATGTATCCATGCTTGGAAGTGACGATATACCACAAGGTGATGTTAATGCCGCAGGCAATACAACCACCAGTCTCTTTTCCTATTCCTATACACCAAAAAATACAACTTCATATCTTTTGATTGAATATCAAAGTAAATTTGATATAGATGATAGCGATATAGATGATTCGGCGCAAGCAGGCATCTTTGTTGAGGGTGCCCAAATATCATATACATACCAAAATTTCCATCCTACCGATGGCTTTCGCACTAGCATTATGTTTCCGATTGTGGGCAGATATACGAATTCGAGCACAGCAGCTAAATCAATTCAGGTCAAGATTAGTAGTTTGTGTGATGACGTTATTACTGTGAAAGGTGATACTTCCACGTGGCTAAAAATTACGGAAATCGCGCGCTAAAAGTACTTTTAGAAAAACAACCTTTAAAAAAGGTTGAGCCAAAGTACTTTTAGAAAAACAACCTTTAAAAAAGGTTGAGCCAAATCCCGGCATAACCTCGGATAAGACCTTGGGCACGAGCTTGGACTTGTTCCTTCGTGAAGGGCGTTGAGAGAAATAATAAAATATTTATATATTTTTATAAATATTTTGCCATACATTCGCCGTTGTTTTACACTAGAACAAGTCCAAGCTCGTGCCCAAGCTCATATCCAAGCTCGTGCCCAAGGTCTTATCCAAGCTCGTGCCCAAGGTCTTATCCAAGCTCGTGCCCAAGCTCGTGCCGGGATTTGGCTCAACCTTTTACACCTTCGCACATTTAAAACGCCGATAAAAATTTAAATGGTTTTTTAATTTTATCCAAATCACATATATCAATTTGAGATTTTACATATTGAAATTGAATAGATGGTTTTGATATTTCGCTATCACTTACAATAAAAACAATTATATTATTATAAATGAAATAAATTTTACAATAATAATAATCATGCTCGTTATTATAATCAGCAGAGATATAATCAGCAATATGAGTTATTGTATCAAATGTTGATTCAGTCCAATTCATAGTATCATATTTTTCAATAATACACTCTGGATGCTTACATATTAATTCAGAATTTTCATCAAGTTCTCTTTCGGTATAAGTTTGTTTATCTAAACCTAATTCAGACAAATAACTATCTGTTATTGTTAAAAAGATGGATGGGATTGTTGTAATATAATCTTTTTTTACATCGTCTGTTGGTGAAATACATATCCCCTTAGGAATATCCTTCGTAATACGAAGGATTTCTCTAATTCTTTCCATTATATTACTTTATGTATTTATATTTAAGTTTAAATAATCGGCGTTTTAAATGTGCGAAGGTGTAAAAAGGTTGTTTGGCTCAACCTTTTTAAAAGGTTGTGTGCGCTAAATACTCCATCGTCATATCATTTAACAGTTTTATTTGCGAGCCTGTTGTTTTGGCTAATTGTACCGCCACAATGCTTTCAAATATACTAATGCCTTCTAAAAAATCCTTTTCGCAGGTGATATAGAGTTCTACGATAAGTTTGCGGGTTGTATTAATGAGAGATTGTAATAATTCATCATCTAAATTGGGATGGATAATAACTGCCGTTTCGTCTATTTCCTCTGGTTTTGCTTCCGTTTCTTTTATTTCGGATTCTTTTACTTCTGATTCTTTTACTTCTGATTCTTTTTCTTCGGCTGGTTTTGCTATTTCTTCGACTGGTTTTGCTATTTCTTCGACTGGGTTTACTTCGGCTGGTTTTGCTATTTCTTCGACTGGGTTTACTTCGGCTGGTTTAGCTATTTCTTCTGGTTTTACTTCGGCTGGGTTTACTTCTTTTACTTCTTTTACTTCTACGGCGGATGCTTCTGCCGGTGCTACTTCTCCTTCCCCTCCAACTTTTGTTTCTACTTTTACGGCGGATGCTTCTGCGGATGCTACGTCTACGGTAGGTGCTACATCTGCGGTAGGTGCTTTGGCTGGTGCTACTACGTCTGCCGGCACTTGTGCTACTACGTCTGCTGCTACTGCTCCCGCTGGTGCTACTACGTCTGCGCCTGGTGCTCCCGCTGGCGCTGGTGCTCCTACTGGCACTGGTGCTCCTACATCTGCTGCTTTGACTGCTACTACGTCTGCTACTGCTGTTTTATCTGCTCCTGCTGGCGCTTGTGCTGCTACTACTGTTTTATCTGCTCCTGCTGGCGCTTGTGCTGCTACGTCTTGTGCTGCTACGTCTTGTGCTGGCGCTTGCATATTGGGTAAAGCTAAATTCCCCTGTGTTTCCGGCGCCTTTGATTCTTCTTCTTTTTTTATTTCCTCTTTCTTTTTCTCTTTCTTTTTCTTTTCTATTCCTTTCGGAAAAATAAACAGCTTTTTTAAAATGGCCAATAACTTATCTTGATTTTTATTCATATTATTCATCATTTTAGTCATATGAATCGCATATTTTTGGAAAAGTTTTTCATCTTTTAAAGAACCTTCATACGTTTGGGTGAACATCCCCTCCGGTTTACATTTATCATTTTTATGATATTCGCGTAAAGGAATCTCGTCAAAGCGTTTAATGAGTGTTTGTCCATTTTCATCGGTAGGTACCGGTTTTCCCGTAAATGTTTCATAAAACACAGCGACATCTTGTTCATATATAATTTTCATGTCGTCTGACATACTAGTGAATTCTCCCACAGCGGGGTCATAGACATCATAATAGAGTTTCAATAACTCGGGAATGCCAATTTCGGAATGTTCGTCTCCTGCGTCTGCGTCTGCACCTACTGCGTTTGCTCCCACTGCGTTTGCTCCCACTGCGTTTGCATTTGCTCCTACTGCGTTTGCTCTATCTCTATCTCCTACTGCGTTTGCTCTATCTCTTTCTCTGTCGCTTGGTCTCTCTCTGTCTCTTGGTCTCTCTCTGTCGTCTTCTCTTTCTTCGTTTGCTCCTACTTCGTTTGCTCCTACTTCGTTTGCTCCTACTTCGTTTGCATCTTCTTCGTTTGCGTTTCGCCCCCCCAAATAACTACTCTTTTCTTCTTGATAAAATTTCCGTGTTTTTTTCGTCGTTGTATCATAATTCATATTACAAAAGCGCGCTTTCAGATTTAAAAGTGTATTGCCTGGATTCCGTCGATTGTAATCGCTTTCTTGAATTAAATTATTCATGCGTTTTGTACAAAAATTATTATGTTCAATATGTTTAATTTCACTATCCGATGGTTTATTGACTCGTGATATTAAATTGTATTTTTGAGGTTTTCCGTTTTTATCATTGGCGATAATAACCGGGTTAATCGTTTTCATGATAGCCGCAAAAACATGGGCGATTTTCACGTAAAACTTGGCGATGATAATACAAGGGGGTTCACCCCCTTCAACCCCCTCTTCTAGTGGCTGTGCCCCTACGACCCCCTGAGCTTCGCCTGTTTCTTCCCCTCCTCTTTGTTTTTTCTTCCTTAGGTCCTCTTCATCCTCATCCTCATCTTCTTCTTCTAGAGGCTCTGCCCCCTTTTTCTTTTTTTCTACACCTTCTTCTTCCTCTAGGGGCTGTGCCCCCTTCTTCTTTAAGGGTTTTCCTTCTTCATCTAGGGGCTGTTCCCCCTTCTTCTTCAAGGGATTTCCTTCTTCATCTAGGCTCTCTTCCTCTTTTTCTCTTGCTTCTCTGTTTACTGCTTCTCTGTTTACTGCTTCTCTGCCTACTGCTTCTCTGCCTACTGCTTCTCTGCCTACTGCTTCTCTGCCTACTGCTTCTCTGCCTACTGCTTCTCTGCCTACTGCTTCTCTGCCTTCTTCCGCTTCTCTGTTTGTTTCTCTGCCCTTGCTAATCCGGTTCACCATTTCCTTCTGTTCTAAAGCGTTTAAGTTCTGCCCAATAATCTTAGCCGTTAAAATAACCAATTTATCGCAGTGGTCTTTCTCCGATAATTTATTGATATCATTAAAATTTTGCTGTAAGATATAGTTACTCGCAATTCTGTCGATTTCATCTGCTAATTTTGAATTTTTACTATTTGCCGACGTCGAATTACCCATTGCTATTATATTAGAATATAAAATTGAATTTAAAATGACGATTACTAATAATAGTAATTCTATAAATGAGTATGGTCAATAATTTAAGTGCAAGCGTTAGCGTGAGCACAAGCGTTAGCACTACAAGCCTTAGCGTGAGCAGTACAAGCGTGAGCACAAGCCTTAGCGTGAGCAGTTCAAGCAACAATCGCACCAAAAAATTAAAACCCGGCGACAAAATTGACAAGAAAGCCCTTTGGGACAGTTTCGATAAAAATGAAGCCATCTTTGAAAAGCCCATCGAGTGTGTTTTTCGCAGTACCGGTGAGCGCGAACAATGCGATTGCTGTGCTGCCACCCTCGCTTTCACCGACGAAGGGTTTCTCTGCTGTACGAACAAAATATGTGGCATTGTGTATACCGATACTTTAGACCAAGGCGCCGAATGGCGTTTCTACGGCGCCGACGACAACCAGTCCGGCGACCCCACCCGCTGCGGCATGCCCATCAACCCTTTATTGAAAGAGTCCTCTTTCGGCTGTAAAGTGATTTGCCCGCCCAACTCCAGTTACGAGATGCGCAAAATCCGCCGCTACACCGAGTGGCAAGGCATGCCCTATGAAGAAAAAGCCCGCTACGAAGAATTTCAAAGGATTACCGTGTTGGCCAACCAAGCAGGCATTTCCAAGATGATTATTGACGATGCCATGCGCTACCATACGAAAATCTCCGGCGTCAAGACGTTTCGAGGCGATAACCGCGACGGCATTATTGCGGCGACGATTTATATTGCGGCGCGGAACAACAATTGCCCCCGGACGGCCAAAGAGATTGCGACCATCTTTCACCTCGACAACACCAGCGCGACCCGCGGCTGTAAGAATGCCAGCTCGATTATCAACGACATTGAGCACGACATGAATAATGACGAGAAAACGTCTTTGTGTCATACGACGCCTCTCTCCTTTATTGACCGCTATTGTAGCCGCTTGAATATCAATACCGAATTGACCAAGTTGTGTAAATTTATTGCGACACGTATCCAAGCCAGCAATCTGATTCCGGAAAATACGCCACACTCGATTGCCGCGGGTATTGTCTTCTTTGTGGCGCACCAGTGTCACTTGAATATCAGTAAGCGGAATGTGAATACAGTCAGCGAAATCAGCGAGGTGACGATTAATAAATGCTATAAGAAGCTCGAGGGGATGCGTGACCAGTTGATACCTGCGGGGGTGTTATTGAAGTATAGGGGCTCTGCCCCTTCAACCCCGTAGGGGGCGCTGCCCCCTAGAACCCCCGCTAGGCGGATGCTGAGGGCGGATGCATGGTGGAGAGCACATAGGATTATGTTTTATATTTTTCTCTCGTAAGATTACATGTTTCGCATAATATTCTAAGCGTTGCGTGTTGTAAATGATAGTGTTCAAATAACTTTCCTATCTGCACATCTTTATTATTAAATATATGTTGATTCATTGAATTTTTATCATATTCTGTTGGAATTTTTATTTCTTTATATTTTTCCAGAAAATCTTCAACTAATTTTTTAAATTGTATTTCGTGATGGTCTGTATGTATTCTTTTGTTATTTAAAGAACAATTACATCCTGAGCAATATTCTAAATCAGAATCTTGTTTAAACTTATCTGTTTGTTGCTTTACAGATTGACGTAAAGCCTCATTGAATGAATGTTTGGGTGATTTTTTTTTCCCGGTTACACATATTCTCCACGAAATGTCTGTTTGAGTATTATCACTATTTATTATTTCCAATGCAAAGCCTCGGTCGTTTAATGTGTCTTTCTTAATTTTAAAATCAACCATTTTATTTAATTTTTCATTATGGCATGGATGTCTTTGACATAATAAAATTAAAAAGTTAAAATGTTCTTCACTTTTTAATTTTACGCTCTCAATTATACCTAATTCAGTTAAGATTGACCTTGCGTATGTTTCGCATTCTGATTGAGTTTTGAATATTTTATTACCTATTTTGATTTGCTTCATTTACAATAATATATTAATAAATCTTTATGTTATTTATTATTTATTATAAGGCATATTTTGACCCAATGCGTCCGCTCTCAGCGTCCGCCTAGCGGGGGTTCTAGGGGGCGGCAGCCCCCTATATCCAAGTGTAAGGACCAAACCCTTTCAATTCCACTTCGTTTTTTTTGCGTTCCACTTCAATTGAACGCCGCTTGCCAAAAACAATATAATCAAAAAAACACGATGACGCAGTTGTGCGATTGTTCATATAAACTCTAAATTTACCTTTTATTACACGCGACGAAACTAAAACAGGAATATTAATACATTCAAAATCATTCTCCAAGTTATTTCTAATAACTGGAGTTAAATGTATTGTGAAATCTGTTGCCAATGAATCCACATAGCCCGGTAAAGTAAGCTCCACATACTTATCCGTTGGCGAAATAAAGGCCGTTCCGCGATAATAGACACCGGCTTCCGGCCCTTCTAAGCAGGCGTGGACGAGATACTTATCAACATCTAACGGATGGTCAATGACGAAAGTTTTTGTCCCTGACGTAGAATAGGTAATTTCCTTCGTGCTGGTATTGTAGCACAAAGCCTGGGTTTGGCTGTCATCATTTCGAATGGGGGCGACATTGAAGGAACTGGAAGTGCTTGTGTCGAGGGTACTGCCCGTCGCATTTAAGATGATGGAATTGGCTGCTTGAGACGTTTCTCCCGCCTTGGTGCCAATGGCAATCGCATTCGAGCCTTGAGCATTAGAGCCCGCTGCATACCCAATCGCCACGGCAGAATTCTGTTGATTGGTATCGCCCGCATAATTCCCGACCGCCACAGCAGAATCATTTTGTCTGAATCGGCCCGCGTTATACCCGAACGCAACGGCATAATCGCCTTGACTAGTATAGCCCGCCAATGTCCCGACCGCAACGGCATAAGCGCTTTGACTAGTATAGCCCGCTTCAGACCCGACCGCCACGGCACCAGTCGTTTGATTAATATATCCCGCATAAGCCCCTATCGCCACGGCACCATTCGTTTGATTAGTATATCCCGCAAAATTCCCTATCGCCACGGTATAACTGCCTTGGTTAATTATGCTACTATTACCCCTTATCGCAATATTAGTTGTGTTAAAATTAATGCTATTCGGTCGTAATGTCCCAGCCAAGCTCAAGGTGGTTACGCTATTATCATATAACAAATTACTGCTGCCACCTAACCCGCCAAGACCATTGTTGTATTGCACCGAATTCGTTATGCCGCCGGGATTTCCTCCAGAGCCTGCTGGGCCGGTGGCGCCTGTATAGCCGGTGTAACCTGTTGCTCCTATGGTGCCTGTGTAGCCTGTATAACCCGTTGCTCCTATGGTGCCTGTGTAGCCTGTTGCTCCTATGGTGCCTGTGTAGCCTGTATAGCCTGTTGCTCCTGTATAACCCATGGGCCCTTGTGGCCCCGTCGCTCCCACATTTGCCGAAAGCGAAGTATGTAAATGAGTTATAGTTGAATCGCGGAAATAAACCGAAGCCGTATGCCCATTCGTTCCATTTAACGGCTGTATAACATACATTTCCAAAATAATTCGTTGCGTAAGCGAGGACAATGTGGTAACCGGAACATAAACCGTATGGGTATAGAGTTCAATGGCTGTATCTAAATTTATTCGGGTTAAATTCGCACTGCCGTCGGTGATTAATGTTTTATTGGTTACACCGTCGGCATCCACGTAGTATAATTTGCTATAGATAAATACTGCCTCTCCAGTTTGATTGGCATTCCCATACACATTTAAATCCCAGAATCCCGATGGTATTAAAGTGGAGGTCAGCAGATTGGTTGGTGAAATAAAGGAACCGAGTAAATGGGCGGTGTGGTCCGAATTGCCCGAAAATGTATAAGTTATATTTGTCTGAGTACCCATGTTTGGTGTGACAAGCATAGGATTTAATAATGATGGCGCCGAAGCGTTGTTGCTTACATCTAATACTAAAACTAAACCGCTACTAGAACCGTTCGTGCCGGCGGGACCTGTTGTCCCTACGGGACCTGTGGCGCCTTGTATGCCTGTTGCTCCTTGTATGCCTGTGTAGCCCGTTGCTCCTACGGTGCCTGTAGCTCCCGTATAGCCTGTGGCTCCTACGGTGCCTGTGGCTCCTGTCTCACCTTGTATGCCGGTATAGCCTGTGGCACCCTGTAAGCCCGTGGCACCTGTATCACCCTGTAAGCCCGTGGCACCTGTATCACCCTGTAAGCCCGTGGCACCTGTATCACCCTGTAAGCCCGTGGCACCTGTCTCACCTTGCATACCTGTGG
>Ga0209296_1000200_pt1 | contig 53031 bp, 34 predicted proteins | sample S_130206_EF_Meta_FD_187319 | JGI IMG/M metagenome (GOLD analysis project Ga0209296, IMG submission 187319) | Freshwater microbial communities from Lake Simoncouche, Canada to study carbon cycling - S_130206_EF_MetaG (SPAdes) (version 2) | ecosystem: Environmental > Aquatic > Freshwater > Lake ...
GGAACCCACCGCGGATCCAAAGTTGTTCGGTTTGGGAAGCAACCTCCATCACATTAAAAGGATTCATATCGAGATAGGTGATACGGCCTGCAAGGGTTTCCCCGCTTTGCCTTAATAAATCGAAAGAGGCAGAACCAAGGAGTAAAAACCTTCCCGTTCGTTTTCCCCGCCTGCGCCCTTGATCAATCAAGCCTCGAAGGATGGGAAATAAGCCGGGGGCCCGGTGGATTTCATCTAAGATTACCAAGTGATTTTCATAAACTGCAAAGAATTGACCGGGATTGGTAAGTTTTTCCCGTTCGATGGGATCTTCCAAATCCATGTAAAGAGATTGTGTTTGGGCAGCAATTTGCAGGGCCAAAGTGGTTTTCCCGACCTGCCGAGGGCCGATTAATGCTACCGCAGCCTGTCGGGATAGTGCTGAAAGTACCTGATTATAAAGCGAACGCTCAATCATCCTTGCATTTTAAACATACAATATTAAATTTGCAAGTTTAATCAGTGGCTAAAGAGTGGCATTCCTCCGGCATGCGTTAGCGATAAGAATAGAAATCTTCAGTCGCTTGCGCTTCCCCAGACTTTCATGTCTTACAAGCCTGAAGCGCAGGAAGTCTTATCCGGTTCAACCATGTGAAGGCCAGCAAGCATGCCACACCCTGCGTTGATATCCTGCCCGCCACTATAACGCCTGACTACAGGTTGACCAAGCTCTGCGTTAAGAGAATCGCGGAAGGTTTTGAGCTCTTCAGCACTTGGTTTTAAAAACACCCCTGTGGGATCGTTGACATCAATCAAATCGATTTTCACGGGCATTCCCGCAGTCAACCGGGCGATTTCCTTGGCATCTTCAGGCGAAGTGTTGATACCAGACATCATCGTCCAAGCAAGCATCATTCGAACTCCCGAATATTCTTGATATTCCCTAATCGCACTCATAAGCTCTTCAAGCGAGTGCGTGTTTTCAACAGGAAGAAGCGACTTGCGTTTTTCAGAATTAGCGGAGGTTAGAGAAACAACAAGCCTGTAGGGTTGTTTCTCACGGGTGAATCTTCGTATGCCAGGAACGACCCCAACAGTTGAAATAGTGATATTGCGAGCATCTATGGCCAAGCCACATGGCTCACGCAAAATCGTTGCGGCTTGAATCACTTTGTCGTAATTCAACATGGGTTCGCCCATACCCATGAAAACCACGCCCCTTACTGGATAAGAGGAATCTTTACGGATTTGAATTACTTGGTCGACAATTTCCCAAGGCTGCAAGTTTCTGCGAAAGCCCATCTTAGCGGTGGCGCAAAAAGCACAGCCCATGGCGCAACCAACCTGGGAACTAACACAAACAACATATTTTTCCTGACCCTTCACATGCAAAAGGGGAATACGAACGGTTTCAAAAGGTTCCTCCCCTTCTCCTTTGAAAAGGTACTTGGTAAACCCATCGCGCGGGGAAACTTGTTTATCGATTAACTGAAGTGTGGGAATCCGGGTGGCATTTTCAACTTTTTTAAGAACCCGCCAAGAAGTCTGCTCCATTACTTTGGGAACTTCATCAAGGGCGTTCCTAAGAACCGCAGACTGCAGCTTCCCTGCCAACTTAGGGTTAACCCCAAAAGGCGCAAGCAAAACTGCAAGCTCTTCGCCTGTATGGTTCTTAAACAAAATGGTTGGAGTTGGTTCCATGTTTTTATGCTAGTGGTTAAAATCTAGGTGTCATTACCCTTAACACCATTCTTTTCGAAAATACGACCAACAAAACTTGTGCAGTTCATATTATAACATCTAGTAATATATCGGTGGGCATACTAAAAGGCCCATTTATCATTCAACATCAATCACTGGAGGATTATCCATGTCCGCAAAAGTAACTATGCCTGCCCCTGATTTCGCAGCAACCGCCCTTGTAGGTGAAGAATTCAAGAACATTAAGCTTTCCGATTACAAGGGAAAGTATGTCGTTCTTTACTTCTACCCACTCGACTTTACTTTTGTATGCCCTACCGAAATCATCGCATTCGATGAAAAACTCGCAGAATTCAAAAAACGCAACACCGAAGTACTGGGCGTCAGCGTTGATAGCCAGTTCTCACACCTTGCATGGAACAAATTAGAACGCACCAAAGGCGGCCTTGGTGGCGTGCGCTATCCCCTTATCGCAGACCTTAACAAAAACATTGCAAGATCTTACGGTGTGCTTTTGGAAGATGCAGGAATTGCTTTACGCGGTTTGTTCATCATCGACAAGGAAGGCATTGTTCGCCATCTTTTGGTCAACGATCTGCCATTGGGTCGTAGCATTGATGAAGCTATTCGCGTTCTTGATGCCTTGCAATTTGTAGAAAAGCATGGCGAAGTCTGCCCTGCCAACTGGCAACCAGGCGAAGCCACCATGAAGCCCGACCCTAAGGGTTCCCAGGATTATTTCCAAAAGGTCAAGTAAGCGCTTAATCGTTTTACCATGGGCATGAAGTTTACCCTTCGTGCCCATGTTTTTTAATTTTTACGGTGAGAGAATCATGGCAGCCCAAATCATCGATGGCAAAGCACTAAGCCTTATTATCCAAGCTGAACTGGCACTTGATGCCTCTGTAATGCTCAAGAAAACAAGCACGAAACCCGGCCTAGCTGCAGTACTGGTAGGCGATAACCCTGCAAGTCAGGTTTATGTTAGAAACAAACAAAAGGCATGCGAAAAAGCTGGCTTTGAAAGCTGGCTCTACAAACTCGACGCTAATTCAACTCAAGAAGATCTTCTTAATCTTATATCAAAACTTAATCACGACCCTAAAGTTCATGGCATATTGGTGCAACTCCCCCTGCCTAAACATTTAAACACCGATCTCATCCTTGATGCAGTAACCGCGCTCAAAGATGTGGATGGCTTTGGCCCAGAAAACCTTGGGCTTCTAACTTCAGGCAGACCACGGCTTCTTCCCTGCACTCCGCATGGCGTTCTTGTCATGTTGCAGCGCTACAATATCCCCGTTGCAGGCAAACACGTTGTTGTTCTTGGTAGAAGTACCATCGTGGGCAAACCCATGGGCCTGATTCTTTTGCAAAATGGCATCGATGCCACGGTCACCATCTGCCATAGCAAAACTGCAAACCTTAAAGAGATTACTAGGCAAGCAGATATCCTTGTGGCTGCAATTGGCAGGCCTTGCTTTGTAACCGCCGACATGGTGAAACCAGGCGCTGTGGTTATCGATGTTGGTATCAACAGGCTGGACGATGGCAAACTGGTGGGCGATGTTGATTACGAACAGCTTTTGCCTTTATGTGGTGCGATTACCCCCGTACCAGGAGGCGTTGGCCCCATGACTATCACCATGCTTCTCCATAACACCTTATTAGCAGCCAAGTTACAGTCAAATTCTTAATTGGCTTGGCAACTTATAATCCGCCGAAGAGCGCTGGCGCTTTTCCTACCTTTTTGTTTACAATCTCTCATTGCTAAACCAACGGATCAAACCTTAATAGTTGATCCAACAGCAAGGGAAATAAAAGCATGATGATTCTATCTCCTTACATTCTGATACTAATGCAATTGTTAACGACAACTTCGATGCAACTTCAGTTGGAAGATGCACCCAAGAAAGTCGGGCCTCTTCCCAAACTTACCAGCGATAGCAAACGCGAAGAAGCCATCAAGCTTTATGGCTCTGGGTTGCTTTATGAAAAAGAAAACCGTTTACTTGATGCCTTGAGGTCTTTCGAAAAAGCATTGGAATTAGACCCTGGCGCCCTTTCTCCCAGAAAAGCGCTCATCCCTATTTACATGTCCTTAGATCGTATTGAAGATGCTTTGGTTCAGTGCAGATATGTTTTAGAGCGTGATGATTCAAGCTTGGAAACCTTCGCACTCTATGCCAAGCAACTTGCAGCACTCGGAAAAATCGAAGAAGTCACCGAGATTCTTGAAAAGCTTTTGACGAACCCAGCATCGAAAGATAAACCTGAATTACGACTGCAAGTGCTGAGAGAACTTTCACTGCGTTACGAGCAAGCTAGCAATTGGGAAAAATCCGAAGAGAAAAGCAAAGGTGTCGCAGACATTCTTGAAATGCCCTCTGCAGAAGAAGTGCTCGAACTTACCGAAGATTCGTATCGAAAACTGAAAGCAGAAAATTACGAGATGCTTGGCAGATTGGCCCTGAAGCGCAAAGATACCAAAACAGCCATCGAATATTATTTAAAAGCTCAGAAGCTCGACATTGTACGATCAGGAAGGTTAGGGTTAAACCTCGCCCAAGTTTATGCAAGCGAAGGAAAAAATGAAGAAGCTCTGCTTCGCATTGATGAGTTTTTACAAACCCAACCCTTAGGCACAGAGGCCTACGAATTAAAAATCTCTCTTCAAAAGAAGATGGGGAAAAATAAAGATGTCGTTCCAGAAATCGAACTCGCATCCAGCAGAGATAATCACAACAATTCCTTGAAACTAATCCTTGCACGTGAACTGCGAATCAATGGTCAGGTACCCCGCGCAGAGGCTATTTACGAGGAAATTGCTAATCAAGCTCCCTCGACCGAAGTGTATCACGCCTTGTTTGATCTCTATCGCGAAAACAAAGAATCAGGGGCTTCTCGCGCTTTAGCAAGGCTTGAATCTTCCATCCAAGCCGTTTCGCGTAAAGGTGGTATTCCACCCGACCCTTCCCAAGCCATGCAAGTCAAAGCCATGCTCCTTGCTCTAAAAAAAGACCCCGAGATGCTTCGGAAAATTTTAGATCAAGCATACAATCAACTTGTCAAAGGTGGCAAAATTGGATTGGAAACCAAAGTTGCATTAGGCACACTCGCTTCCCGAGCATCTGAACTAAAAGCAGGCGAAAAACTTCTGCTCGTTTCCCTTTCCGAATCCACACCCAACTCCGCAACAGAATCCGAAGTCTATTCCGGGTTGCTCAGAATCTACCGCATGGCTCACAAGTATCAAGAAATCATCAGCATTTGCAAAGAGGGCCTCGATAAAGCCAAAAATACCAGCAGAGTACTTTTTCATGTAGAGATGGCGGGTGCCTACACCCACCTCGAAAAAGATGTCGAAGCCCTCGCTGCAATTGATCTCGCAATCAATGAATCGCAGGATCGGGAAAAACTATTTTCCAAGCGCTACCGTGCCAGCTTGCTCGCACAAATGGGAAGGCATCAGGATGCCGAAAAAGAAGCTCTCACACTCTTGCGTGATTACGACCAACCAAACGAAGTGCGAGATATTCGCTACACCCTCAGCTCCATTTATTCAGGTATGAAGAACCATGAAAAATCTGAGGCACTGTTAAAACAAATACTCGAGGCGGATCCTGCAGATGCTACTGCAAATAACGATCTTGGTTACCAATGGGCGGATCGTTCCCATAATTTGGCAGAAGCAGAAAAATTAATTCTCAAGGCTCTCGACCTCGACCAGAAATTACGAGACACGAGCAACAGGCTGACCTTTGAAGCAGAGAATGCCGCTTATATTGATAGCCTTGGTTGGGTTATGTTTCGCCAAGGGAAATTGAAAGAAGCACGCCAAGAGCTTGAAAAAGCTTCTAATCTTCCTGAAGGATCGGATGATCCTGTGGTCTGGGATCATCTGGGGGATGTATATTTCAGCCTCAAAGAAAAACAAAAGAGTCTGGAATCCTACCTAAAAGCGATAAACCTTTATCAGGTAGTTCGCACCCGCAGAGATACAGAGCGGGTTAAAGATATAAAACAAAAGATTGAATTACTGGAACTCGAGCCTTCTAAGAAGTAGAATAACAACTTGTTGTTTTACTTAAGGCTGCGCTTGAAATAGCGCTTGTAAGGAGGTCGAGGCAATGTCAGGCCACTCCCATTGGGCAAATATTAAGCATTATAAAGGTGCAGCAGATGCCAAAAGAGGCAAAGTATGGAGCAAGCTTAGTCGATTAATCATCATTGCATCTAAAGCAGGCGGTGGCGACCCAATAACGAATCTCAAATTACGCTACGCAATCGATAAAGCCCGCGCAATAAGTATGCCCAAAGATAACATCGAACGGGCTATCCGCAGAGGTACGGGCGAAGCAGAAGGGATCACCTTTGAAGAATTGGTTTATGAAGGATTTGGCTCCGGTGGCACCGCCATCGTGGTTGATCTTCTCACCGATAATCGCAACCGCAGCAATGGCGAAATCCGAAAGATTTTTGAAAAAGGCGGAGGCAACATGGGTGCCCCAGGGTGCGCTGCTCATTTCTTCGATCGCAAAGGTGTATTTGTCATCCTTGCAAAAGGCATTGATGAAGACACCCTGATGTCGCTTGTGCTCGATGCTGGCGCAGATGATATGCAAAACGAACGAGGTAGATTCACCGTCACTTGCGACCCAGCTAGCTTTCAAAAAGTGCAGGAAGCACTTGCAAAAAACAATATCACCACCGAAACTGCGGAAATCACCATGGTCGCTAAAATGAATGTCGATGTGGACGCAGAAACAGCCAGAAAAATCACGAAACTTCTTCTAAACCTAGATGATCATGATGATGTGCAGAATGTTCACTGCAATGTGAACATGTCACCAGAAGTTTTGGCAGAACTCGAAAACGAGTAATCATCTGTCTACCAATAAAAAAGGATCGGGCCTACTTTCGGCTCGATCCTTTTTCTTTTAAACTAATTTCTAGCTGATGATATCGTGAACCACATTACCATGCACATCCGTCAGGCGGAAATCACGCCCATCCAACTTGAAAGTAAGTTTCTGATGATCCAACCCAAGTAAATGCAGCATCGTTGCATGAAGATCATGCATGTGAACACAACCATCAATTGCATTGAAACCAAAGTCATCGGTTTTGCCATGCGTGTATCCGGCCTTCACTCCGCCGCCAGCAAGCCATACCGTAAAGCCATTGGGATTATGATCACGGCCTGTACCATTGCGTTCGGAATAAGGGGTTCTGCCAAACTCACCACCAAACCAAACCAGAGTATCTTCGAGCAACCCTCGTTTTTTAAGATCACCCAAAAGAGCAGCAATCGGCTTATCAACCGCTTTGGCATGATCAGCATGCTTGGGAAGATTGGAATGCTGATCCCAAGCTGGATTGTTGGTGTTATCGCCGTAATTAACTTGAATATAGCGGACATCCGCTTCCGCAAGCCTACGAGCCATCAAACAAAGCCTGCCATAGTTATCAGTCGTAGCATCCCCGATACCATAATCATCAAGGGTGGACTTGGTTTCGCGGGAAAGATCCAAAACCTCTGGGGCGAAGTTTTGCATTCTCCAACCAAGCTCGAAAGAATTAAGAGTGGCTTCGTAATCTTTATCCGCCTGACTTTTAACAGACTGCTCTGCATTAAGCGAACGAAGGAAATCAAGGTACCTGCCTTGATCCGCTATTTTCATGGAAGGATGATAAAGGTTCTTGATGGTAGCATCCTTGGCGGTAATACCCGCACGACCCACCGCAGTACCCTGAAAGACCGTTGGTAAAAAAGCATTGCTGAAGTTCCTAGGCCCACCATTACCCATGGATGGGCACAAGGTCACAAAGCCAGGCAGGTTTTTATTTTCGCTCCCCAAACCATAACTGACCCAACTTCCCATCGAAGGGCGAATCAGATTAATTGAACCTGTATGCATGAATAAAGTAGCAGGGCCATGGGCAACACCTTCCGTTCGCATTCCATGCAACATGCAAAGATCATCAATATGCGTTGCGATATTTGGAAAAAGATCTGACACATGACGGCCCGTTTCACCATACTGATTAAACTTCCACAAAGATTTCATCACTCGATGCTTGATGACAGTTCCTGTTTTGGCGAGCACCCGTGCATCGCGGAACTCTTCCATATCGCCATCGCGTTTTTCAAGCAAGGGTTTGTAATCGAACGAATCAACCTGACTAGGCCCGCCCTGCATAAACAAGAAGATAATGCGTTTGGCCTTAGGGGTATGATGCGGTTGCTTGGGCGCTAATGGATCCATACTCGCTTGAGTAGCAGCCTTGGTTTGTGTACCAGCAAGGCCTAACAATGCTAGGTTTCCGAAACCACAGGAGGTCGTTTCCAGAAATTTTCTTCGATTGAACATGTAAAAGTTCCTAAATACTGTAAAGCCTATCCAGCAATAGCATGACTAATCTTAATGTAAATATCGAAAATCCAGAGTGCTAAACATGGCTTGAAAGACCAAAGACCATGCCTGAGCTTTCTCTTTTTCGGATTTTTCCTGTAAAAACGACAAAACTTTAGCTTGTTCTGCGGGGCTTGGTGCCCTTCCCAACACTTGAAAATAAACACTTTCAATTTTTTGTGTTTCAGAAAGCTTACTCTCCTTAAGTAAATGCAAAGCAGCTTCTCCCGATTTTTCAATGATGAAAGGATTGTTCATCAAATACAAAGCCTGGGGTGCAATGGTACTGACATTACGCTTCCCAACAACCAAGTTAGGATCGGGAAAGTCAAAAACCTCAAAAATCTCGGGTAGATTGTTTCTGAAAATCGGAGTGTAAACACTGCGCCTGTAATCCGTAAACTTATACCCGTATTCACTACTGGTACCAGGATTTATCGTTGAACCACCCATCGCAAAATCCAACTTTCCCGATACCATCAAAATGGCATCGCGGATCGATTCAACTTCCAGCCTTTTACGGTTCATATGGCTGAAGGTTTTATTCTCGGGATCTTTCTGCTGGGCCAAAGTGCTTTCTTCAGATGATTGCATGTAGGTGTGGGAAGTAACAATCTTGCGGACTAATTTTTTAGTCGACCAATTATCCTTGATGAATCCCGCTGCGAGAAAGTCGAGAAGTTCGGGATGGGTAGGCGCTTCGCCAGTGGTGCCAAAATTATCGGTGGTGCGAACCAACCCCGAACCAAGCAACCAACTCCAAACCCTGTTTGCATAAACCCGGGCAGTCAGGGGGTTGGAATCATCACCAAGCCAATGGCCAAATTCTTTGCGACCACTTGCATTATCAGGAATATTTGGTGAGTTGATAACTTTTACTGCAGATAGAAACCCACGCGGAACCAAGGCACCTGGAGTGTGAACATTCCCGCGGATACAAATATTAATACCTGCCGGTTTTTTCTCATCTTCAACAGACATCGCAACCGGCCTCACAGGCCCTTTTGCCTTCAACTCTTTTAATTCATTTTCCATTTTCTTGAGTTCTTTATCATCGACTGTTTCGCCCTTCGCAGGGGCTTTTACGACTTTTTCAGTTTCCCCTACGGGTAGAAATTGCATTGCATCAACCGTTACATGCCCCTTGGTATCCATATTGGAAATCAGAACAAAGTTTTGCCCGGAGTTTTCAAATCTGAACTGCCCAAGACTAACAAATCGCCCATCAATTGGCGGGTTCTTCTGCATGTTAACATGCACTACCGTTTCGCCATCCCCGTGAAAAATGGTAACAGGAACATCATTAGCCCTTGTAGGCCCAGCTTGATAAGCAAGCAACACTTCGTACTTGCCCGCCTTGGAAAATTCTGGAGTAAAACTAAGAGTTAGTTCTCCCTTGTTTTTGTTTTCATCATGCAGGTAACCCGTACCAATAAAGAAATTACTGAATCTGGAAGCAGTCCATGCCCCTACTTTCTTGGCCTTGGTATCATCAATCACGATTCCATCAAGATCTTTCGGGTCGATGATCTTTTTTACTGCCTGTACCTTAGTGTTGGTTTTCTTGAACTCCTTGATTTTATTATCTAGAAGTGCAACCTTAGCATCGTGCTCCTTGATTTTTTTCTCAGTTTCAGCATCCACAGGAAGCTTGCGATCAATCCATCTCGAAACATTATCGTGAATCAAAGTCTTGGTGCTTTTGAATATACCAGCAAGGGCGTAATAATCATGGGTTGGAATGGGATCAAACTTATGATCATGGCACCGTGCACACCCAATGGTCATACCCAAAATAGCTTTGCCCAAGGTGTCAAGTTGTTCATCAATGACATCCATCTCTAGAATTTTTTTATCTTGTCTTTCGAAATTGGTGGGGCCCAATGCAAGGAAGGATGTAGCAATAATGTTATCCGCCTGCTCTCGATTATCCTTGGCTGGAAGAAGATCTCCTGCTATTTGCTCAAGTAAAAACCGATTGAAGGGCTTATCGCTGTTAAACGCTTGGATGACATAATCGCGGTAACGCCAAGAATCTGGGAATAACGCGGTACGGCCCCCGCCACTCGATTCTGAAAACCTCGCAATATCCAGCCAATGCCTACCCCATTTTTCGCCAAAGTGCTGCGACTTAAGAAGATTATCCACCAACTTTTCATAAGCATCAACGCTGGTATCAGAAAGAAAAGCTTTCACTTGATCAGGGGTGGGGGGCAAACCAATCAGATCAAAATACAATCTTCGAACCAAAATTGCTTTCGAAGCTTCGGGTGAAGCGGGCAAGTGATCTTTCTCTAAACGAGAAAGAATGAAATTATCAATTTCGTTACGACCAAGATTATTTGTAACGGCAGGAACTTTAACATTGGCAATGGGAGCGAAGGACCACCAGTTTTCCCCCTTCAAAGGCTTCTTCTCATTCTTTGCAATGTCAGCATTTTTTTTAGTCCTAGGATCTGGAGCACCCATTTTCACCCACTGGGTCAAATCTGCAATTAACTCTGCAGATAATTTCCCTTTAGGGGGCATCTTCAAATCGCCATCGTATAGAATTGCTTTTACCAATAAGCTTAATTCAGGTTTTCCAGAAACAACCGAAGGCCCGGTTTCTCCACCGCGCGCAACGCCTTCCTTGCTATCCAAGGCCAAACCACCTTTAGTTTTTTTATCAACTTCACTATGGCACTTGATGCAATTCTCAACCAACGCTGGTCGTATTTTCTTTTCGAAGAATTCCAAATCCCGTGCATCTTCTGCCTTTAGATTTTGAAAGGCGAAAACGAAAGCACCCAGAGCCAAAACTCCAACGCGCCATGCTATTTTAAGCGAATAATTATTCATAGTAATAAGCAAAAAAGGCAGGTGAAATCTCGAACACTCGCTTCATTTTGCTTCAAATTCGACACTTATTCAAGATAGAAACCCCTGTAACTCATGCTTTTTCATAAGTTATAAGGGCATATCCCGCCCCTGCGAGCAACTTAATCGTTAAGCTTTACCTGCTTTTTCCACTTCAATAAGGGCAGCAAGGAAATGCACAGGGTCATCTTGTGCCTGCGCAGCTTGCTTCATTGGCTTGAAATTGCCTGCTTTACTGCACATTCCATAAAGTCCGGAAGCATTCAAGGTTCTACCTGCAAGCTCTAAAGCCTCTTCCGAATTCCCCAATTTTTCCAACAACTGCAAAAGAACCTCTGCAGGATAACTGCTGCCATCTGGTTCGTTTTCCTTTGCAATCTTTCTGAAAAAATCTAAGTTTTTCTCTATATCTCGACCTGCGTTAATTTCCAAGTACTTCCCATAAGACTCGTAAAGATTTTCAAAAGGCGGTTCGCTTTTCCCCAAGAACCTTGATGAAAGGTTTTTCCCGTACGCACATAACTCCAACGCCATCTCTAATTCTTTACATGCAGGCAAATGAATGCTCATCTGTACCGCAGAACTCAAATGCGAAAGATCGATATGGTAGTTATCTTCTTCAAACAACCAAGGGCGGTTTGCAATCAGCTTTTTAATTTCCCCTGCTTCTCCTACTGGAATCTTTTCAACAGCAGAACTATTCCCATCATGTTTTTCAATTTCATTTCTCAGCCTGATTGCTAATTCTTCATACAACGCTCGAATAAGTTTTTGCAGGCAATACTCTCTTACCGCGGGCATCTGGGAAAAATCTTGACTCGTCAAAGTAGTAATTGCATTGCAAAGACCATAGCGTTCGAGAATCCAATCAAAACCTAAAGGCATGTTCAAGCCTTCATAAAATGCAAGCCTGATCGGTACTTCCATTTCATCTTCAGGTTTGGGTTCCATTGCATCAATCACAGCTTTGATGGGTTCGGTTTCACCTATCATTCGATAAAAATTCCACGCCTGCTCGAGATTGTTTTCCTTAAGAAAACGCTCTGCGACATTTCTTGCAGAAAGCCTGATATTGTCTTCAAACTTTTCTTGAATATCAACCGGGATATCACTGGAAGGCGCAGTAGGAATAACATTCAATCCAAGCTCAAGCCGACTTTTAACTAATAAGGTATAAAAGAGCTTGTTATAATCCTTGCGAGCAATCATTTGCTCTGCCAAGTGATCAATCGCTTTTTTTACACCCTTAGTTTTTACCAACTCTTCAAGTTCACTAAAAATCACATCAGCCATGTTATCTCCGATTAAAGAACCAATATTGTTTCAAGAGTTTAAGGTTCACCTACAACAACGCGAACCTGATAAAATTTATTCCCAACCCCTTCAAACGATCTACGCAAATTGAAAACCAACACAACCTGGGAAGAGGAACCTGATGGTTGGGCTTTAGCCTTGAATTCAAATTGTTGAACGGTTCCAGCCCCTGGTCTGGGCTGTGCAGAAGGTAAGGTTTTCGTTTGTTGAAAACTCAACGGCCCATGATTAGGCCCTAATAATTCCCATTGATAGCCGGTTCCCAAACTTAAAGGCAGTTCTATTTTCAAAAGGCTTCCAGATTTTAGTTCTACCTTGGCGGCCTCAAACACCTCAATCATTGGGTTGTTATTTGTTGGTTTGAAATCAGCAGATTTTAAAGTAGTCTCCGCTCCTGCAAGCATCAACCCAGCTATTAAAATTAAAAGTACATTCATTTTTCCGAAGCCCCAACCTGTTATACTCGAAAAAGGCATGATATTAGATTACGATTAGGTTAATCGAATCATGAGTAGCATGAAATATAATTCCATCGAATCGCAGGAGACTCTTTGTGCAAGTTTGCCCGCTAAAGTTTTGGATCTTAAAGGCCTTGGGGCTGTTAGCCAGCCTTTTATTATCTCAAGGCGCACTTATAGCTGGCGTTTATTATTCCCAAGAATCGTTCAACGAACTACCCTCGCAATGGCGGGGCCTATTGATGGATCAAAGGCAACTCAGGCAATTAGCTGTTGAACCAAAATCCAAGCAAATCTCATCTGAGTTTCGAAAGAAATACCTTCAGGATTTATCCCGCCTAGATAAACTTTCCAAAGAAAGAAAACTCCTTCCCGAAGAATTCGCAGATCAGGGCGCCCTTTTGATCCGTTTAAATCAAGCACCCCTCGCCTTGGAAACCCTGCGAAAAGCGGACCGTGAATACCCTCTAAACTTTCGCATTCTTGCCAACCTATCAAGTGCTTGGCAAACTCTGGGAGAATTCGACCGGGCCATCCAGGTTTCTGAACAAGCAATAGCCCTCGCACCCGGAAAATATCTTGGTGCAGAAAAGTTGCATCTCTTCTGGATCAAGCAATTGAAAAAACAAAAGGCGGGACAAAAGTTTGATAACTTGTTCAACCTTCTATTCCAATCATCAGAAGGCAAATACCTCCCTGGTAGTATTGACGCCACACAATTAAAAAACATTCCTAAGGACGCCGTTGCTTCCTTACAACTCCTGGCATTATGGTTTCCCGCAGATTCACTTTTACTAATGCAGCTTGCTGAAATCGCAAATGCATCGGGTGATCCGGAAGTGGCCCTTGCCATGATGGATGGTTGTGTTACGGAGTTTGGATTACGCGAAGGAATATTATTGGAACATAGGCGGATATTAAAAGAGTATGTGCAAGGTAGAAAAACAGCTAAAGATGAAAAGCATCAGGATCATAAAAGCTGGTTTGTTCCTAAATCATTACGGCCCTTTGCTCTCGATAAAATGGACCTCGATTTGCCACCCATCAAAGCTAATGCGATTAATTTGCTTCCTTGGTTAGTGCTGGCGCAAACGCAGGTAGATCGTAAATCTCTGGCGCAATACCCTGCGTATTTAAAACAGTTGGAAAATCAAAAAGTGCAAATCGAAGGGCATATGCAACCCGTCGGAGAGGAACATGAATCCAGCACTTTTTTACTTTTGGAAAATCCCGTGGGATGTTGGTACTGCGAAATGCCCTCGTTAAATGGCATGGTTCTTATTGAACTTAAAGATTCGAAAGTTGTGCGAATGAGTAGGCAAACGCAGATCATCAAAGGGAAGTTACAACTCCGCAAGGATGATCCTGAAAAGTTTCTGTTCACCATTCTTGAAGCAGAAATGCAGCAAGAACCTTGATTAGCTTTCACGCCTGATCGTTCACATACTAAGACTTCATGAGCAAAACCTCTGCGACCATTTTAAGTAGCATCGTAAAATAGTCATGACCAATTTACGACGCTACTTAAATTAGTCGGCATGAAATAATCAGAGTTAAATGCTTGGTAGTTTAAAAGCAGGGATTTAGTACCTAAGAATAGAACTTCTTGCGAACTTTACCTGCATGCGACTGAACCTTTTCAAATGCATGTGCGATGGCATTCATTGCGGTTTCATTTTGCAACAAAACTGGATGATGCAAGACGAGCATATTTTCATGAGCGTTTGCAGCTTCAGGCAACGGGCCCGCACTCTGCCAACGGGAAGGCGATCTACTAACATGAAGGGCAGCGAAACCCGCATCAAGTGCAATACCCTCGGCCTGCATCGCAGGAACCAAGCACTCACGATCCAAGCCAAACTCTTGCGGATTCAATCTTAACCCTAATTTGTAAAAGGCATGTTGATCAGAATTGAAGGAAGCTTGAATAAGTTCAATCCCATTGATGAGATGAAGTTTTGTTTGCAACAGATTCACTGAAGCCATGCGTAAAGCATTTGTTTTTTTCAAATTTTCTAGTTGGGGCAAAAGAACCACGGCTTGAATTTCGCTTAATGGTGCCAGCTTGCTACCCCGCAAAAGCAACATCTTTGCCTTTTGTGCCAACTCAGGTTTATTCGAAAGTATAGCTCCGCCCCTGCCTGCAGTAATCAATTTCGAACCACCGAAACTAAGAACGCCAAAGTCCCCCCATGTACCTGCACTTTTTCCCTGCACCACAGCCCCAGGGTTTTGGCATGCATCTTCTATTACACTCACGCCTGAGCTTTTGCACTTCGCCATGATTGTTTTCATGTCTGCATGCCCGCCATGCAAATGTGAAACAATCACTGCTTTACAACCAGCTTCGATTGCAAGATCAATCGCTTGGGGCGAGATCTGCCAGTTTGCTGGAAAAAGATCGATAAGAAAAGGCTTTGCACCAATGGCATGAATCGCGAGAAAGTTACCTGGGTATTCGTAGGCAGCCATACCAACTAAATCACCAGACTTAATACCTAAAGCTTTTAAGGAAGTTTCGACCCCGAGGGTACCACTCGAGCAAGTGAGTACATGAGGGGAAAGAAATTGTTCACCGATTAATTTTTCAAGTGAGAGTACATGGCCTGAATCATAGGAAGCCCAAGATGCATCGTCCCAAGAAGATTGCAGGGCACGAAAAATTGCAGGATCATGAACTGGCAAAGATGGCCCCGAGGGAAATGCCATATCTCCACCAAGGAAGGCAGGCAAATCAGAAATCATGAGAGCTCCTGCAAGCTGTTATGGGCTGAAATAAGCTGGTTTTACGCGCATGGATTCAAATGCATTTTTGGGAATCAAAAACACATCAGCAAACTTGCCCGATGTTGCAAAGTAAGATTTATCCCCATCCATTTTGCCAACCAAAAGCTTCTGGCTTTCTTTTTCACCTTGGATTTTGAATTCAACTTGTAAGGCCCCCTTGGCAAGATCAAGTTCCTGTTCAGCTTTCACCCCAGCGCTAAAGGAAACAAACTTTTCAGCTTTCAAAGTCGCAAGCGCAGTTGCTAGAACTTCCGCTTTAACAGGATCCAATTTAAATTCTGCAGGTGCCTTTGCTATCCAAGATTTATCCTTGCGTTCAAGCTCAATCGTAAAGGGTGAACCCAACAAGGATTGCCAACCTGTTAGCTTGATGGATTCAATTTTTGCAGGATCGAGTTTGGGAAACACCACCAGATCCTGAAGCTCTGCTTCTAGCGCATTGGTGACAAAGCGATCGGTTATGAATACAAAATCGCGCCAAGCTTGTCGGGCGTAAATGCCAGTCTTATCTGGTGATTCTTTACCGAAACCATATTCAAAAGTCTTGGCATCTTTATCTTTACCCAAGGTAACAACTGCTTTAATACTCGCGGGGTTTAAACCATACTCCCGGGTAAGTTCGCCTTCTGGTGCTTTTTCTGCAACCAACTTGTTGGCTTTAAGATTATTCAGCGCACCTAGGGCATTCATGACAAGGCCGGCATCAGCATTCTTGCCTGCTTGCTCGGGGGGCAAAACAATCTTCCAAGGGTCTTCTTTTTTATCACGACTAACTTCGAAAGTTTTACCTGCACGTGAAATCGAAAGCTTTGTTACATTTTCACTCAGATCCATCGATTCGTTAAACTTGGGAACAAATGTATCCAAGTACGCCAATGGGCTTTCTTTTAATTTGTCCAATAAGATTTCAGGTACTCTGCCATACGTGGTTTCTTTATCAGCGATGCGTTTGAATACCACTAGGCCATTTTCCCGCTTGCCAAAAAGAACCTTCACCTTCGGATCGCCTGGCTTCAACGAAGGTTTTACTTCCTTCTTGATCTCTTTCTTTTCATCCTTAGCTTTATCATCTTTTTTAGCTTCGTCTTTCTTCTCTTCTTTTGGTTCTTCTTTTTTGGGAGTCTTATCAATGCCATCGATGTAAATCGAAAGCTCTGCAAGGGGTTTATCCAGTTCGAGTTCAGAATCCTTGGCGGGCACATCAATGAAGGATTTAATCTGACCCTTTTGGCCAAAGACTGAAATCAAGTTGGTGACAGAAACTTCATTAATCGCATCAGGAACATCCTTACCTGGCCTGTACAACATCCAAGGCTTGGCAGGATCGATGCGCTGAAATTCAAGGGTTCCATAGCTATTTTTCAAAGTAATGGCATCAGGTTTATCAAGAGCGCCTGCTTTTACCAGAGTGCGATCGCGCAATCCTTCAGGGTCTGCAGCAAGCCTTAGCAACGGTTCAACCGAGGCAACGCTAATGCGCACGATTTCTTTTTTGCCATCATCCAGCATTGCGTAAAACTTATCTTTAGCCTCGCCCACTTTTTCACCCACTGCAACGATAAGTTTAGGGTTGCTGGTTTTATTACCTTCTTCAATCCGCTCGATCGATAATTGCAAGACCTTATCCTTCGCAACATCCAACTTATACTTGGCAAGGTCAGGGCTTTCATCAGAAACAAAGTCGTTATTTTTTTCGTCTTTGTATTCCACCTTAAGATTGGAGATATTCATGAGCAAACCACGAACGCCTCCGGAAACTTTAAGCGGGTCATTGTTTTCGCCACCATCAAAGTCTGCTTCGCCATAACTCGCAGGCTCGGCATAACGCCATTTGCTTTCGCCAGTCATTGCAACAGAGACCGGTTTTTTTCCTGATTCTTCAAGCTTGAAGGATTTGATGTCGGAAACGCTGGGGCTCAAAAGATCTTTCTCTCTAAAAGCAACCTGAGGCTTGAACAAGCCATCGATCAGGGATTTTTTGACAGCAATAGGGCTCTTAGGATTATCAGAAGAAAGCAGATATACCACTGCGCTTGATTCGCCAGGGCTGGTATTCCCAACCTTAAGGCTGATGGTATGCTCGGAATCTTTTTTCTTAAGGGTGATGATTGCAGAAGGATCATCCAAGCCCCACTGGGCCAAATTGGATGGTCGATCAGCTTCGGTATCGGGTTTAGCTTCACGAAGTTGGCGAACAATTTCTTGGATCGCAAACTTATCGGTTCTGGTAGATCGTGGAGCGGTCATGTTCCAACGCTTGGTTGCAGGATCTAGCTCGAACACGAGTTTCTCTGCTACAGGTTTCTTTCGATCCACTTCAACCCTATCCACTTCATCCACTTGGATGGTGTTTTTCCCAGATCGCATCGAGGGGAAGATAAAGGCCGCAGAATCCACTGCGCCCGGATCCATGAACAAAGCAAAAGCGAGGAGAATAAAAACTCCTGCAAGGAACCCAAACAAAATGTATGTAGTCTTAAAATTCATCGTAAAAACCTCAAATTCAAACTAGCGCCTGCGAACAATCCAGATAGCTCCGCCTAAACCAATCACTGAAAGAAGCATCATTGCAAGCGGAAGAAACTTCAGCCTAGTAACAGCATCTTCAGCAACATTAAACTTGTAATCTTTGCGTTCCTGACCCTTGGGCTTGGCCCCGAGATCAGATCGATCTCTTAACCATGAAATACTGGTGTTGAAAAGGGAAAGGCTGCTTTCGCCAAACCTACCATTGATGCCTTCATTGCTTGCCCAAGATGCATCCCCAAAAACAACCATGCGAGGTTTATCTTCGGTAGGTGCCATGCCTTCATGGCCTGGGATTTGAGCCAACGGATCTGCTGCACCTTTTTCCATCACCGCAACAGCAACCGGTAACTGACCACCTTGAAGTTTTTGTTGAGCCTTCTTTTCATCCTTGCGCAACTCCGCAATTATTTCTTGCGGGTTAGCACCCATATCTGTTTCAGCCCAAACAGGAATACGAGGATCCGTCAGCAAAATTTCTTCTGCACTAATTGGATTGGGTGGGGCATTGGGAACCCGTGCCAATGGCTTAACCGTTCGTATGCCATCGAACAGGAAAAGAGTTGCAGAGCGACCCTTTAAGAAAGCCTTAGCTATAGGGTTGTTGCTTTTATCGGAAGCCATGATAGTCATGATGGAAGGCTTGCGTTCGTTAAGCGGGTTATAGATTTGATCATCTGCAACATCAACTTGGAATTCGCGCAAAAGCACTTTCAGGTTGGGCATGGGGATGACTTGTTTCTTACCTGCAACTTGTTCCACTTCAACATCAAGAAGCAAAAGCAAACGGCCTTTTTTGCCATCGGTGCCCCGAAGATAATTACGAAGGGCATCGATCGCTTGTGGGGGCGGATCGAACTTAGGTCGTGCCATGACCACCACATCAGCTTCTTGGGGGATTTTTTTGGTATTTCGATCAAGCGTGATTTTATCAAGCTTGAAGTTGCCCTTTGCAGTTTCATCCCAAAGGGTGCCAATGCCCGCAACCGAGCCTGGGTTTTTATCATCGATGCTAAGTTCGCCATTGCCTTGGGTGAAGAACACTCCCGCTTGGGATTTGCCTTCGGAAAGAAAAGTAATTGTTTTGATAAGCTGGGCTTCGCCAAGGAATTGGAAACTCCCACTATCGGCATTGGGGTTGCGAGGGTCTTGTTGTGGAATGGAGTAAAGATCGGGATACTTGATGAAGTCATAAACTGGTTTTTGATCACTACCATAAACCACGAGCAAACCAAGGGAGTCAGGAATCTGATATTTTTCCTGAAGTTTAGCTAGTTCTTGGGCATCGAGATCGCGAGAAACCGAAGACCAAGAGATATTTTTGGTATGTGTCTTGAAGGTTTCAAGCAGGGTTTCAGTTTCAACCGTGATAAGGTTATTACTAGGAAGAAGGACATAAACCTTGACGGGTTCCTTAAGATTGGAAAGAAAATTCTGGGTGCTCTCACTGATGGAATAAAGTCCGGAAGCAGTGAAATCAAAAGTGCGGTTGAAGAAGTCTAGTTTGCCCATAGGCACATAAGCAAGAACATTGACAACGCCAAGTACGGTAAGAAGAAGCATGCCGGTAAGAAAGGCATTGGTGCCATAAAGAAGCCTTCGAAGCCCAACGCTGGATTTTTCAAAGTTTTTGGCGAGCATGACGCTACCAAACATAAGGGCAAGGCCTCCAAAAAGAAGACCAGCACAAAGAAGAACCGTGTTTGGGTTTTTGCGCCATTGTGCAAGGCCCCCACCAAAGATGTCGCTGTATTCCATCAGTGGAAGAAAGAGGCCAAGGATAGCGGTGGCGAAGCCGATGCCGCCGCCGAGGAAAATAAGTCCGATTCGAAGCGCGTTTTCTGGGGAGGTTTCATTTTGATTTCGGTTAGCTAAAACAAAGCCAACGCCTGCGCTGAAAACAGCAAGCGATCCGGACCAGATAATGTAAGCCATTGCGGGGCGGCCCAGCCTCCAGGAAATAATCCCACAGGTAAGGGCAAAAATCGCAGCCATTAGGAATGCGCCAAAATTCATCACGATCGGGTTTTTAGATAACCCACTGATCAATCCATTATTCATGTTATTTGACTCGCTCATGTTTACTCTAAAATCCCTTACTTCCATTTGCGCGATTCCAGCACCTTCGTTGTTAAGAAGAGCCAGAACACAGCCGAGGATGCATGAAACAACAAAAACTTAGGAACTAACTTGCCTTCAAGAGTGGTATTCCAAACATCCAGATATGAAATATGCATAAGAACCTGATACCAAGGACTTGCAGGGTTCTGGCCAAAAATCCGCTCACGAATGATTGCCACGATGAAAAGCCCAAGCATGCCTGCAAAAGTCAAAACGCCACTGATGATCTGATTTTTACTAAGGCTGCTAAAGAACAACCCCATGGAAATGAATGCTGCACCCGTAACACACAACCCCACAAAGAAACTGATCAAAGGCCTATAATCGAATGCAGGCGCACCCGACAAAGGCAATGCCAACAGGTATAACCCAAAGGGCGACCACACCACTAAATACATGACAAAACCAGCAAAAAACTTACTCAACACGATGGTGTATTCATCTACAGGAGCTGTTAACAAAACCTCGATGGTTCCAGATCGTTGTTCTTCGCTTAGTAATCTCATGGTGATTGCAGGAACAATAAAAATGATCGCAAGCACAGGGACCAGATCGATCACATAGTTTCGAACAATCGGTTCAATGTTGTTTCGAGAAACGCTCAAGCGGTTGATGAAATCCACATACCCAAACCAGCCTGCCACCACAAACCCCAGCAGCACAAAGTATGCAATTGGAGAAAAGAACATCGAGCCTAATTCTCTTTGCGTTAGCACTGCCAACTTGCTATCCGAGGAAACGAGTGCAGCGGTGACAAAATAAAGAGTACCAAGCACCATTAAGAGAAATCCACCTGGGATGAAAAAATCCGCAGGTCGGACTTTGATATAGCCAAACGAATATAAAAATGGGGGCAAAGCAGAACGAAGTAGTGCGTAAACAAGAAGAAGAAGTCCGCCCCAAAGAGCCAAGCGTGCAACCTTATAAGCAAAGTCGTCACTCATTCCTCTGCTACCCAGATAGGAAGCCAGGAAGAGCATGCCAAACAAACCTGCAACGAAGAATTCAGGAAGAAAAGGGGACGAGCGCAGGTTTTCAGGCCCAATCAAGCAACCTGTAATTCCCACGACCGCACTTATCGATCCTACAAATCCTAGTGCAGCTTTTGCCATTCCTGCAATCATAGCATCTGTTTCATGCCGTAAAAAAGCCATTATAAATAGCAGAGCCATAATAAAAGCCAAGCACCCCAAACCAAACAATCCTGGTTTACCAAACAAAGGAAGAAGAAAACAGATTGAGCCCATCAGCAAAAGCATGTAACCGAAAAGCATGTAGGCCCTTCGGAACTGAACTTCATAATCGAAAGCTGCATGAAAAAGCAGGCCTGAAATACCAATAGCAATTGCAAAAGCAGCCCAGCCAGAGCCAACACTTGCAACCCTACCAGAAAGATTAAGCGCCATTGCCAAGCCACCGAAAATCGTCAGTGCTGCGCCTAAGCTTCCAATAATTCTGGCAACTGTAGGCTGATCTGCCACCATTTCGGAGGGCCCGTAATCTGCACTTACCTCATTCTTATATTGCACCAATGGATCCATCTCCTACCTCCAGACAAACCTGTCGACTAAATGTATTAAGGTTGCAAAACGCCTGCGCAACCTGTGGATTTTATTACTTAGACCCCGCATGAGACTGAAGGGCATTTTCATCTTGATTGTTGATTTCGTTCCATTTGTCCTGCAGATTTTTTCGCCTCTGGTCAAGCTTGCGAAGCGACCAACCACTCTGCGATATCCGTTGATACACAGCTTCGCGAATATCATGGCTTTCTGCGCATCGAACATCAAACGAATTAAAACCCTCACCCAATGATTTATGGGCGACATGGATAACACCTTCAAGCGAACGAAGGCTGTTTGCAATTTGTTCTTCGGGGCCGCGCGCTTCGATTTGAACAATCGTTGCAGCTTCCATTTCGGAAATCTTGCCAGAAAAAGCAAGCCTGCCCCTGCGCATGATCAACACTCGCTGAACAATCGTCTCAACTTCAGAAAGCAAGTGGGATGAAAACACGATGGTATGATTTTGCCCAAGCTCTTTGAGCATCTTTAACGTTTGCACTTTTTGTTCGGGATCAAGGCCGTCCGTTGGTTCATCTAAAATCAAGAGTTGAGGATCAGAAAGAAGGGCATCAGCGAGCCCGACACGCTGCCTATAGCCTTTGGAAAGGGTTCCTAAAAGCCTTCTGCGAACTTCCAAAACCCTGCATTTTTCAAGTACTTTATCAATTTGGGCGGTACGAATTCTTCGATCAACGCCTTTTAATCTTGCCCTGAAGCTTAAATATTCCTCAACCCTCATCTCGGGGTAAAGCGGAATGCTTTCAGGCAGATAGCCAATCCTTTTTCGGACTTCAAAAGAATCATTCATGACATCGAAGCCTTCGACCCTTGCTGTGCCGTTTGTTGCGGGCAGAAAGGTAGTAAGGATGCGCATGAGGGTGGTTTTCCCTGCGCCGTTGTTTCCCAGCAGACCTACTATTTCGTTGTGCTCAACTTGGAAAGAAACATTCCGCACTGCAAACACAGGGCCAAAATATTTTGAGAGGTTTTCTACTTCGATCATCATTGAACCAGTTACTCCGAACCTAAGCCTAGAGTTAAATCCTTTAAGAACGCCATCGTAAAGGAGAACTATTGCAATAGCGACGCAATTCTTCTTTATCGAATAATAGGTAACTAACTCCCAATCATAATTCAAGTATTTTACCAAGTAAAACACTTAAAAACCAGCTAATCAAATGTTTTATAGAAAGCCCTATCTTTCGTCTGCAATCGCATGATATAGCAACTGTAACTCATGCTGATCAACCACTTCCGACAGCTTTCGTTTCATTTGCAGCATTTTACCTGCCAAATCCTTCTCAAACTTTCTTAGCTCCGCCTGCTTGAATTCATAAGTATGCAATACATCATGGTCTAAAAGAACCAATCTGGCCCTTACAACCTCTTGGTCTTTGGGAATCAAATTGCAATTGAGCAAAGCAAGTGCGTAAAGCTTCATCTGGAATTGATGATGCTCGATGGATTTTTTGGTAGGGCCCGCATCCGTTTTCCAATCGATGATCTCAACCACACCACCCTGATTCAGCAGCTTATCAATTCTACCTTGAATCACATATCCTTCTATAGGAAGAAGAAACTCGATCTCCACTTTACCCTCTGCAATGACCAACGGTTTAATCTCGCTACCCTTTGCAGTCTCAAGAAGTTTAACCGCCTGAGCTTTGATTTTTTGAATTTCATCCGCCCCCAGAACCAATGCCTGCTCTTCGCCCAGCTCTGCCAGCGCCAAACCTATCTCCGCATCCACCATTTTGTGAATCCAAGCAAGCTGCTCATCCTTTTTTGAATTAAGCCATTCGCCATGCCTTTCGAGAGAACGATGGACCGTATTCCCAATCAGGGCACCTATGTATTTACGGATATCATCTTCAGGTTTGGTATCAAATCTGGGCAGAGAATAAAAACTTAAAACATGATGCGTGTTTCGAAGTTTCCACTCTGCAGGCTTTTCTTCGAACATCTTAAGTTCATCTTCGATGCGTGTTACGGAAAGTGTAACCATATTCGGGGTCTCGGAAAACCGCCTAAGATCTTCGATTGCTTCCTCTTCCATGCCCGTATTTTCATTTTCCAATTGCCCACCATCACTCTTAGATCTACAACGAACGCGCAAATTGCCTTTTTCCCAATAGCCTTTTTCAAAGTCAGAGATTTGTAAATCGAGTGCTTTATAAATCCAACGACGCCAAGAAAGGCAATCTCTGAAAGGTTTGTGCCCTGCAAGCACTAAAACTTCTTCAGCCCGAGTAGTCCCGACATAAAACAGCCTTCTGCTTTCAGCAAGTTCTCTGCTATCGATATCTTTTTTGATGAGCTCGAATTTTGAATCTGGGAGAATTCTTCGAGGGTTTGCGGGGTGTCGGATTTTTAGACCAACCTCGCCCTCCGAACTTGCAATGATGTTTTCTGTTTTATTTCGAACGATCATTCGTTGCATGTTGGCAACCACAACCAAAGGAAATTGCAATCCCTTTGATGCATGGATGGTCATGATTTGCACTGCATCAATACCATGGCCGCCAGGGTTTGCCTGAGAATCTCTATTACTTGCCTCCACCCTTTCCTCGAGGGCATGAGCGACTTTTGCTAAGCTTGAACCAGGCTTGGACTCTTCATTCCGAAGGAACTCGAAGAATTTCTGAAGGTTGGCTAGCACCTGTTCACCATCGGGCAGAGATGCATAAATCGAATACGCCCCCGTCTGCTCCATGCAATGCTGCAAAAGATCGGCATGCGAAACCCTGTCAACAAGAAGCCTCCATTCACCCACTAACCCAATCGACTTCGATGCCCGCACCAATCGGCCTCTATCCTCATCAGAAAAACCAGTCCAAGCTTCTTCAAGATTCTGCCTGTCCTCGGGTTTAAGATGATGTAATTTTCCATTACAAGCACGCTCAAGATTAGCGTCATTCGAAACGAGAATAGATAAACCGCGGGGCATTCTGCCACCACCTAAGCAATGGTAAAAATACAAGTCCGCATCATTACATCGCAAGCACGGGCCACGCAACACCCCAAGCAAAGCCATATCGTTTCCAGGCTGCGACAACGATTGACACAACTGCATCATGTCCAGCACTTCCTGCCTTTGCCAAAACCCTACTCCACCATGTAGCAAATAAGGAATACCCAACGTACGCAAATGTTCTTCCAGTTTCCGAAGCGTATCGTTTCTGCTGGGAACAAGAATGGCCATGTCTTTCCAAGAGAAAACCTTAGGCAGATTATCTTCACCAAGCTTGGATCTGGGTGCACCTTTGAAACGAATAAGCTCTTCAACAATCATCCTGACCTGTCCCATGGAAATACCATCGGATTCTTCATCGGTTGCATTAACTTGGTAATCGATGTAAACCACTTCGCCTTTGGATTGATTATCCAATCCTGGAATCAACTCTTGGAATTTTACCTCATAACTTTTTGAAGAATCGATCGAGTGCGTGACAGGGTCAAAAACATAGTTAAACAGATGGTTAAATAAGCCAAGAGGAGAGATAGCAAGAGTGCGGAAGTTTTCGCTTAACTTCACATCTCCTGCCCGCACCTCCGGGGATGCAACCTCCGTGGAATGGCGTTCATGTAAAGTCTGAACCTGATGAAGTTGATTGGTCTTATTTCCCTTGGTGATTTTCTGAATCACCTCGCTGAATACCGCAACATCGGCTTGACGGAAGCCATAAATCGATTGTTGGGGATCGCCAACAATGAATAGCCGATCGTTATCAAGAGGCTGCTCAGGATCTGGCCCACCGCCAACGAGGTAGGAGAGGATTTCCCATTGCAATCTGCTGGTATCTTGAAATTCATCCACCTGGATAAAGCGATATCGTTTCTTAAGGTCTAAAATAATCGTGGGAGATCGCTCGAAAATCCTGAGAACCCCGCTAGCGACCGTATCAAAGTCATAAGTGTTTTTTTGCAAGCAGAGTGCCCTGTATTTTTGATCGACCTCTGCAAGTATAAGCATCAAATGATTACGTGCCAACGATGCTTGTTTTTCTAATGCGAAATCAACCCGCTTTGCTGCCAAGGGCCCTGCCCATGATTCAAGCAACGCGTTGATTTCATCCCTTACCGGATCGCATCCTTTGAACTTTCTTGGCTGCCCACTCGTCAGCAACATTCCTTCTAGAAATTCGAGAATATCAACTTCCCTGCCTACGACATCCTCTTCTAACATTTGTTGCGCTTCGAGACTGTTGCTGATTAATCCTTCGAGCGTTGCTGTTTTTTTTCGTTCCTGCCCTGCTCTTTTTTGCAGCGCATTAAGCATTTGTAAAAGTTCATTCTTTTCCTTATGCAATTTAACAAAAGCGGAGTCGGTGTTAACTTTTGCAATAGCTTCAGTATCAGGATCAACCTGCGGGTTTCTTCGAAGCACTGACTTCACTCCTGCAGAATTACCTAGCAACTTCTTCAAGTTTTCCTCGAGCACATCCGCACCATCGAGATTCTTCCACCAAGCCAAGGCCTCCGCTAACTGCGGGTGAATTTCATCGAGCGATTCCAGAACCGAGCGTACCGCAATTCCTTGCATTTCCTGCGCATCATACGGGTCCATCAATTCAAAATCTGGTTCGATACGATCCTCGGAATCATCCATCAAGGCATATTCTCTAAGAATGCTGCCAAAGAAACTATCGATGGTTCCAATGGGGGCATCTTCTAATTTTTCGATTTGTGTGGCCCACCACTTTTTAACATGGCCTACACTTTGCAACTCAAGTTCTTGAAGCAACTTCATCAACCTGGCTTTCAATTCGCCCGCAGCTTTCTTGGTGAAAGTGATGGAAACAATATTTTCGATTGAAAAAGCAGGCATTGGGTCGGGTGTAAATTCGTTGTCATCCGCAGGACGGTTCTGCTCTAGAATCTGAATGATCCTATCCACAAGCACGCTGGTTTTTCCGCTACCTGCATTAGCCCGAACCCCGAGGTTACGGCTGCTATCAAGCGCATGTTTCTGCGGGGTGGTAAATTTAGAATTGGCTGAAGTTTTAATCATAATGGGCGATTCCTAATTGAAAGCTCTTTGTAATCCTGCAGGCTGCCTACATGCATGCCCGAACGAACAATAACTCATACACTCGGGCGTTTTACTATTGCGGTGCATCGATAGGGGGAATCTCCCCCGTCTGATTCCATCTGCGTTAGCGATCGCAATTTCCCTGGCATGCTCCATACTTTTTTCATCGAGTAGGACTTCGATTTCATTTGGAGAACTCGATTCGGTATCAGCAAGATGCAAATACTTTGCAGATGAAACATGAAGTTCTCCTCCTTGATTTTGCATGAGTTCATTGATCGTGGTGATGGCATAAAGAGGCAGTTGCAATAATCTACCATCCGCAGTTTGAGCAACCACCTTATCCTTGTTTGGTTTTCCAGTTTTGAAATCGACCAACGCAAGGTTAGAAGGATCGGTGCGGTCAGCATCAATGCGGTCGGCCCTGCCTGCCAAGAGAATGGGCACCCCATTGGTATCAAACCCTATTTCAGTGCCTGAAAAATCTCTTTCTCCCGTGATGAAACCAAATTTTTCTTCATAGTTTTCGAGCCATTCCAACAACACATCCAACACCCCGTTGGGCACAAGCAGAAGATTCAAACGATGAATGCGGATCATGCCCGCAAATTCTTCATTCGCATCCTGCCAAAGCCTTCTACATTCAGTTTCTAAAAGTGATCGATCAATCTTTTTATCAAGGGCAGGCAAAGGCGAGTTGGCGGGCAGATTCAAACTTTCCCGCTTATTGTTGTAAACGGTAAACAAAGCCTTATGCACAAGCTTTCCCAAAAGAGTTGCTTCATTATCTTCGAAGGGCAGTAGGCGCATTAAATTGTTTGCAAAGAACCGGAACGCACATTTCGAATACGCTTCAAGCGAACTGGGGCTGAAGGGCTTGGTACCCGGAAAAGATCGCTGTAAAATCTTAGCAAGCCCTTCGGGTAATGTTACGCCACCTTCCTCTAACAACCTAGATTTAGGCCAGTTCTTAAGCTCGTTTAAATCCTGGGGATCCATTCCGATCGGATCCTGACCCGATTTTAGTTTTCTCCCAAACTCCGTATGTTTTTCGCTACTACATGTGATTGCAGGTTGCATGGAAGGAACCAAAGCACGAGATTCAAAAGGCTTGATAAACAAACTGGGAATCAACTCTTTCTCTTCATCATGCACTGGGTAGGAGAGAATAAGATTTTTCGATGCAGCCTCAAACAACTGGGTAAACAGATATTTTTCTTCCCTATGCTTGGCTTGCATCCAGACTTTTAGGACGTCATGGTTTTGCCTTAGGCGCGCGAGATAAGACTTACCTTTAGTTGAAGGAACTTTTCCCGACACCAACCCAAGAGCAAACACGGTTTCAAATTCTAGACCTTGAATTTCACGACCTTCAAAAACCTGCACCCCCGCATCATCATCATTCGTCACCTGATAATGCCTGTCTGCTAGTAAGGTTTGCAAAAGCTGCAAAGTTCCTTGTGCATAAGCTGCAGGGCTTTTAGCATTCGTAATCGCAGCAGGCAACCACCGGTCGCCTAGCAAAAGCACTTCTTTTAAAATATCCCGAAGCTTTGAAAATGATTTTTGATCTTTTTCAATTTCCGTCCAAGGAACGATGGTTGAATCATTGTTGATGTTTCCCTTTGCGCCAAGCCATGTATTCATTTTGATAATCGGGAAAATCGCAAATAAGCCCCGGATTACATTGGCTATCTCCCCCGTGCCCAGCTCTGTTTCAAGATTTTCTACAGGCTTTAAAATAGCTTCCAAAGAATCAACAAACGATTGGAATTTACCCCCCAAAGATTCAGATCTTTCTTTAAGCTTAAGAGCATGCCTAGCGATGGCCTCGCGCCAAATTTTAAGTGAAGCGGGAGAAGACACCGGCAACCTTAACACTTCCTCCACAAAGTATGGCCTGTTCAAAGTTTTCAAGACGAAGGGAAGATGCAAAAAGCCTGAAAGTTCTTCCCTAGTCCATGAACTCTGGATTAAATCAAGCGCTGCCTGAAGAACACGAACAGGCCTCGATTCAGCAAGTTGAAACCCTTTCCCCGCAAGGTTGAAAGGAATTCCAGACCGAGTAAAAACTTCCCGCACCAAACTGCCATAAGGCTCGCCTGGAATCACCACTGCAATTTTTCGAAACTCCACTTTATCGAGTGGGGCATTGCGTTTCAACCAACGAACCAAAGCCTCTACCTCAGCAAGTGCGCTACCGCATTTAAAAACCTGCAACCCTTCAGCTTCTACGGGGTCATGAATCGGGCCAGTTTCCTGAAACAACTGATTTCCCAGTGCAGCAATGGGATTTGTCTTAGGAGGGAAATAATCCTCAAGAGAAGACATTGCACCATTTTCTTGGAAAATTTCGACCGCATCTTGAACATTATGCGCAGGTGCAGCATCAAGGTTTGCAACCAGCCAGAGAACAACATCAGCATGTCGAGCAACCTGTTGGATCAACTTTAATTCCAAAGGTTGAAACAGGTGAAACCCTTCGAGAAGGAACCAAGGCTTTTGAGTTTTGAGCCAATTGGTAGGCCCTTGATTCTTTGCAAGGGCATCATGCAAAATCATTACCTGGGTGTTGCGATCTGCAAAATTTTCTGATTTAAGAAGTGCAAGATAGTTCTTGAAACAGTTGAAAATAGCAGGGTCTTTATTTTCATCGGGCAAAGAATTCGTGCCAAGAAAGTCGCGAAAGATACGATCGATATCGGTAAGGAAAGCAGCGCCCGCTTCCTTCCCCGTCGTTTGATGCCAAGCCTTTGCTAAAACTAAATGCCTTTGTGTTTCAGTCATCATGGTCAACTCGCCCAATAAACCTTGGGCAGAAAGCTCGTTGATCCATTGGTCTAAAGTAATGATCTGAGGAATAATCTTGGCGCTTTGGGCAAGGTGTCTAACGAGGAATTTTCGTCGTCGGGAAGTGGGGACAATCCTATAAATCCTATTAATTGCGTTTAGTGGGTCAGCAAGTTTTTGATGGATATCCTGCAGCCAAGCTGGGGAATTTGCGGGAATGGTTTGGGGTATTGAGTTACAATTTGAACGAACGATATTGAGCATGATAAAATTCCCTGCTGCCAAGCTTGTAATGTCACCAGATATAACAGATGATTATTCGAACCTAAATAAAGATTATTTCCAGCCCAGTCGTAAAAATTTATTTCATTGGGACTTCTGAAAATGTTAATGGAAATATTTCGTAGGTTGCAACGAATAAAGAATAACAGACTTTTTAGCCCAGAGGTTTTATTATGATCCGATTCATCCATGCAGCAGATATCCACCTTGATAGCCCGCTAAAGGGATTAGCCAACAGACATAACCTTCCAACCGAAAAGATATTAGCTGCAACCCGTGATGCCCTTGTAAATTTAGTAACCCTTGCAATTGACCAGAAAGTTGATTTTGTTCTCCTTGCTGGTGATATTTACGATGGCGACCCGGAAGATCTTAAAGCTAATTTTCATTTCAATCAACAAATGGGAAGGCTGAATCAGAAAAACATTAAAGTAGTCATGATCACCGGAAACCATGATGCCAAATCAAAAATTTCGAAACCCCTATCACCCCCCAAAAATCTGACCATCCTTTCCGCCCACCAACCCGAATCATGCGAAATAACCAAAGAAGGCGAAGTAATAGCCATCATTCATGGGCAGGGTTTTCTTAACCAGGCTGAACCTCGAAACCTTGCAAGCACCTACCCCGCACCCGTTGCAGGCAAATTAAACATCGGAATATTGCATACCTCGCTGGATGGCAGAGAAGGGCATGCAAATTACGCGCCGACCACCCCCAATGAACTCATCAATAAAGGATATTCCTACTGGGCCCTAGGCCATGTTCATACACGCGAAGTAGTTCATGAAAAACCCTACATTATTTTCCCGGGGAACATTCAAGGCAGATATATCCGCGAAACAGGCGCCAAGGGTTGCTACCTTGTTACTTTTAATGACAATCGTGAAGCGCAGTTGGAATTTAAACCTCTTGATGTTTTCCGCTGGGAAGCGATCACCGTAAATCTGGATGGCATCGAAGAAGAATCAGACTTCGAAGGAAGATTAGCGGAAACCGTTGAATCCAAAAAGCTCCCATTCAATGAAATCCCACATGGGATACGAATTATTCTTAAGGGAAAAACAAACCTTCACTCCTGGTTGATCTGCAGCCAAAATCGCATATCTGAAAACATCCAAGGCATATTCGATGGCATAAGCGCAGGCAATTTATTTTTAGAGCAAATCAAGGTTGAGACCTCCAACGAAAGCACTGCCATTCAAAACGAGGCCCTGGGTGAAGATGCCCTTTCAATCCTTAAACAAGAGATAGAAAAATTAAAAAAGAATCCAAAAGATTTGGAAACCCTTTTAAAAGAAACACCCTTGGCAAAATTGAACAAAGAAATACCGGGCGATTGGAAAGCAAAAGACGATACCAATGCGATTCAACCAATGAACGCAGGATGGCTTGACGAAATTTTTAATGAACTTGTACCCATGATTCAAACGATTGCCAAAAACGAGGATAAAAAGTAATGAAGTTTGCAAAAATACGATTTGAAAAGATTGGGCCCTTTGATGACACCACACTCGATTTTTCCAAGGGAAATCCTGGATTACATATTGTGTATGGTTCAAACGAAGCAGGAAAAAGCTCTGCATTAAAGTACATTGAATGGTTTCTCTTTGGCATTCCACCTCAAAATGAGGACAATTTCAAGCACGCCTTTGGAGATTTTTTGATCGAATCCACCATCTTGGATTCCAATAGTAAAACCCATCTCCTCAAAAGAAAAAAAGCAAACAAAGGAAAAACATTTTTAGATGCAAATAATGTAGATGCGACCTCGATGTTTGAGCCCATGCTGGGTGGATTGGTTCGAGAAACTTTTTCCATGCAATTTGGCATAAGTCACGCTCAACTAAGGTCGGGTGGTCGCGAAGTTCTTGAAGGTGAGGGAGATTTAGGAACCAGTATTTTCGAAGCGGGAACGGGGCTCGCCAACCTCCGTAAGATACTCCAAAAATTGGAAGAAAGAGCCGCAGAAATTTACCCATCCAAGAACAGCAAATTATCCGTAACCTTGAAAGAAGCAAAGGAAAACCAGGAAAAAATCGAACAGGCAAAATTGAGTTTAAACACTTGGCAAAATGCAAGTGAACTGGTTGCAAGCTTGCAAAAAAAAGTCGAGGAATTGGGCGATGAGAAAAAAAACTGGGCATCAAAACAAGCTGAATGCGAAAGCATTCTCAGAGCGCTGCCCCAGCTTACCAAATACAAAACCGCAGAAAGCACCCTTAGCGAAGTAGATAAGATTCCAGCCGTCGATGATGCAACTTTAAGCAAGTATCAAGCCGCTGAAAAATTTCTAACCAGTTCCAAAGCATTACTTGATCAACAAAAAAAAAGAATCTCAGATATTACCACCAAGCTTGAAAATCTAAATCCCAACGAAAAAATTCTAACTGTCCGAAGCGAAATAGAGGCTTTGAATCAAAGTTCCGAACTGCTTCTTAAAAATCTTCTAGATATTGGTAATAGGCACAAAGATAAAGAAGCAAAAGAGGATAAAATCAGAGAATTGCTAAAGGATTACTTCACTAACACCGGCTTTGATGAGTCGCGAGATTTGTTCATCGACCAGAAAACACAGATACAAATCAATGAACTCAGCAGCCTTATCACAACGGAAAAAACACTGATTGAAACCACTAAAAAAAATATCGACATTTTAATCAAGAAGATCAAAGATTTAGAACAGGAAGAGAAAAATCTAGCCCCTCTCGCTTCTTTAGAAGAAGTCACATCCCTAGTTCAAACCATCAAGGCAAAAAAGCTTACTCCATCAGACATTGAAAAACTTACATCAGATATTCCTGCACAGAAATCTACCCTTGAAATTAAATTAAGCACTCTGCCGAATTCTTCGATTTCCTGGGATACTTTTCTTAAATTGCGCCTTCCATCCAGCGAAGAAATCAATAATTTTTCCAACCTTTTTCGAAACAATCATTCAATAGAGCAAAATCTTAAAACTGAAATCAAAGGAAAGAAAGAAGCATTAAATTCAAAACAAAAGGATCTTGCAGCACTTCGAAATAAAGGCGCACTTTTAACACGCGAAGAACTAGCCCGATTACGAGACGTCCGCGAACTTACCTGGATTGCAATTGAAAATCTGCTTGAAGGTAAATCAGGAACATTACCCGAAAAAGTGACTGCAATTGTTGGGGCAAACGCAAATGCAAAAAATGCCTTCTTAAACATCCAGCATCAATTAGATCAATTCACTGACAAGTTATTTTCCGAAGCAGATCAGGTGGGCCGGGGTAATCAATTAACCCAAGACATGACAGGTCTCGAAAAAGAAATCTTAGAATTCGAACAAAAACTTGTGGAGACAAACGCTGCAAAAACGGAGTTAGAAAAAGATTGGGAAAAACTCTGGGCAGGAATACCCCTAACGGTAATAAACCTTCCCGAGCAAATGCTTGCTTGGCGAACCCAAGCACAATTATTACAGCAATCCATCATTGAATTAGTGCCTAAACTTGAAAACATTGAATCCAAACAAAAGGCACAGGCGGTTGCATTTGAAAAACTTCTGCAATTAACTGCTACGGGCGAAATTGAAACCGCATGGATTAAAGCAGAAGAAATCATCAGCAATGCAGCAAGGTTTGAAGTATCAAAAGCCAACAACAAAAAACAATTGGGCGCCTTGGTTGCTGATCAAAGCATTTTGCAATCAGAATTGCAAACACTGCAAGATAACCAAAAAGAAAATCATCAAACCTGGGCCGGACTGATGGCTAATCTCAAGCTTCCACCCGAAGCTAGCACTAATAATGCAGCCCAGCATGTGAATGCGATTACCAATATTCATCAGCATCATAAAGATGCAAGAGATTTAGAAATCCGCATCAGAAAGATGGAATCTGACAACAAGGAAATTCTAGGGAAACTGACAAAGGTATTAGAAACTCTTTCAATCAAGGAATGCCCTACCGAAGCTGCAGATATAAAGAGAATGATTGCAGATCTTTGGCACAAAGTTTCAGATGCAAAGCAGGAAGAAGTTTCCCAAAAATCGTTAAGGGCTGATTTGAAGATAGCCAAGGCTGCGCTTGATAAAATCGAAGAAGATGCAGCAACGCACATAACCACACTGAAACCCTTGGGAGACATGCCGCTCGAAGATCTTTCCAAATATTTCGAAGAAATTAGAAAAAAAACCAAAGCTACCAAAGATTATGATGACGCAAAAAATGCGCTCATTTTAGAAGCTTCGGGAGAAGATATTCCCTCTCTTGCAAAAAAGTTGGCGAACAAAAACTCAGCCGTTATTACAGGTGAACTTGAGGATATTAAAACCAAAATGGAAGAGTGCTCTAAAGCCCGCGACAAAGAAGTAGAGGAGTTTGGCAACGCAAAAACAACCCTCGAAAGACTTGAGAAACAACCTGGCTCGCATATTCTTAGTGCGGAAAGGGAATTGCTTAAATCCCAATGTTTGGAACAGGCAAAAGAATTTGCAATGCTAACACTGGCAAAATCAGTTCTAGAAAAAACCATCAAGGATTATCGTAAAAATAATCAAGACCCAATGCTAATGAATGCTAACTCCTATTTAAAAACCCTTACCAATAACTCCTTGGCTGCAATCGTTCCTACCGATGTTGATGGCAAGAAATTACTGCAACTGCAAAGAATAGAATCAGAGGAAAAATACGCCATCAACTTTGAAGCAGGGCATATTGAGGCTGGCGAAGGTACAGCCTTCCTCAGCGATGGTACCGCGGATCAACTATTTCTAGCCCTGCGACTTGCTGGAATTGAAAACAACCTAGAAAAACTTGATGAACCTCTTCCAGTTATCCTCGATGATATCCTTATTAACTTTGATGATTCTCGTGCGCTATCCACACTGCGATGCCTTGCGGAGTTCTCTAACAAAACTCAGGTAATATTGTTTACTCATCATCAGCATCTTCTGAAATTAGTGGAAGGGTCCGATTTTGCTGATAAGGTTTTCACACACCAACTAGGTTGATCTAATCCGCGGGTGTTGCTGCGCGGTTTAAGCGATCCCTGATGGCAAGCCATTGGGGGGTATCGGGTGGCAATGCAATGACTATGCGATCCAAACCCATTGCATCTAAATCGTGTAAAACAGCATAAAGCGCAGAAGCATAGCCCACCGGGTTCTCGGGCAAGCAGATTGCATCTTCCATTATCTGAAAACCCAACAGCCTAACTTTGAGCCCTTCTTTTTTTAGATTTTCCAACACCTCAATTCCCGAACCTTCAACACTGATCACAGGGGTTTTTGGCGCGTAGTGCCTTGCCATCATTCCTGGGGAGGGAAAAGCCCCGCTTTGTAAATGCTGTTGTTGAAGCTGTTTGATCGGGCCTATTATTTTTTCGATCATCTGAACGGTAACCAAACCTGGTCTAAGAAGCGTGGGCGGATTTGATCGAACATCAAGCACCGTGGATTCGATGCCGCCCGAGGCTGGACCTGCATCAAGAATCATTTCAATTCTACCTTCGAGATCTTTAAGCACATGGCTAGCAGTAGTAGGAGAAATTCCTCCTGAAATGTTAGCACTGGGTGCAGCAAGTGGTACCCCTGCAATCTCGATTAATTTGCGGGTGACAAAGAGTTTCGGAATGCGAAGCGCAACGCTTGAAGCCCCCGCTGTAACACAATCAGGCACCAAATCTTTTTTATCGAGCACCATGGTAAAAGGGCCCGGCCAAAATGCCTCTGCAAGTTTCTGGGCGCTTTCATTCCAGTTTAATACCAAGCTTTTTGCTTGTTCCACCGAATGCACATGAATAATAAGAGGGTTATTTCCGGGCCTACCCTTTGCTGTGTAAATTTTCGCAACTGCAGATGTATCAAAGATATTTGCAGCCAAGCCATAAACGGTTTCTGTGGGGATTGCAACCAAACCCCCTTGATTGAGAATCAAAGCGGCTTTATGAAGAACTTCACTGTCTGGATTATCCGGATCTAATTTAAGAAGCTGAGTGTGCATTCTTTGTGGCTTTCAGATGCTGTAATGAAGGCCGGTATCTTTGCTTGCAGGGCCCTTCATGCGTAGCACTGGTTTTTCGAGTGCAACCACATTACCGGGAGCAACGCTTTGCGTAAGCCAAACATTCGAGCCGATTACCGTGCCCTTGCCCACTATGGTATCGCCCCCAAGAATGGTGGCATTGGCATACACGACCACATCATCCTCCAAGGTGGGATGGCGCTTCTTGCCTCGGATAATATTTCCCGAAGCATCTTTTGGGAATGAAAGCGCACCTAGAGTAACACCTTGGTAAAGCTTTACATTAACCCCAATATCGCAAGTCTCGCCAATGACCACACCCGTACCGTGATCGATGAAAAAGCGCGGTCCGATCCGAGCACCCGGATGAATATCAATCCCTGTTTTGCTATGTGCATATTCCGTCATCATTCTGGGAATGAGAGGAATACCAAGAAGCAATAATTGATGAGCCAGCCTGTAAATAGAAATAGCTTCGATGCCTGGATAGCAGAAAATAATTTCGTGATGGCCCTTGGCAGCGGGGTCGCCTTCAAAAGCAGCCTGCACATCATGTTCAAGCACCATGCGGATTTCGGGGATTTTTTTGAGAAAATCGAGTGTGCGTTGTTGCGCTATCGCTTCAAGATCATGTTTACTGATTTCTGGGGATGCCTGATTTTCCATTTCATGGCGTAAAGCCCGGGTGATTTGCACAATCATTTTATCGTGCAAGCCATCGATAAGGTCGCCCACATAATATTCAACATTAGCAATGTGAAGATTTTGCCTGCGGAAATACCCTGGGAAGAGAATATCCAAGAGGTCTGCAAGCATGGCGTTGACAGCTTCCCTGCTGGGCAACGGTTTGTGGCCCAAATGACTGGTCTTATTGCACTCGGTGTAAGTAGCAACAATTGACTCGGTTATTTCAGGCAGAATCTCTTTCAATCGAAAATCAGTAGCCATGGTTAACCTCAAGTAGCAAAACCCGAACAAAATGCATGGTAGAAGGAAAAGTAGACAAGGTCTAGTGCCCCTCCTCACTAAAATCGGAAGGAATGCAACTAAGATAGAACAAAAGAATGGGAAGTTTCAAAGTAATAACCCTTGAAGTAGTCATTTTACCTACTTATTACCTCGCTTCGCTAGATTTCCAAAGCTCAAAACCAAAGCAGACTTGCTTAAAAAACTAGCATAGGCTGCTTTAGATATCAGATTCGGCACAGCTTTCATCAAAATTAAAACGTTATAAGATATTACTTTAAAGAGACTTACAACAAAAATTTTATTTATTCTGGGTTACTGATTAATAATTGGCCCGGCTTTTGCTCTACCAACATTGTGCGCTTGCGGAGGCGCCCCGACCAGAACCAGCCGACCCGCGCTGGCTATTGGAGAGATAGAACAGCGGGTTGGTTGGGCTGGAATAAAGGAACCTGTGTTAGTCCTTCTTGGCCTTCGGGTTGTCAACCATTGGGAGAGGTGGTTGGCAATCTGAAGGCCTCTTTTATTTGATATTATGTTAATCATTTCTTAAAACTCCATTACAATATAATTAAGTGAAAAGATACGCTTTCAAAACATGAGGTTTGACCGTGGAGCAATCTTCAACGCATCGAGTAGAAGAATCAGCCAAGCATGACGCTGGCAAACTGGAATCGCTAAACCGTACAGATCGGTTTGGAAGCCAGTGGAAAAATCAATTAGTATCGTGGTTTGGTTCGCCTTGGGATAGACGGTTGGCATATGCAGCATTGCAGGTGCCAAAAATCCGCCATTGGGAATCCGAATTCGACAAACTCACCGATTTTGAAATACTCGAAATATCCAAGAAAATGAAAGGCCGTGCTCGCGGGGGCGAATCATTAGACAAAATGCTTCCAGAGGCTTTTGGCCTAGCTTCGATTGCATCTAAACGAATTCTCGGCATGCGGCCTTTTGATGTGCAGTTGGTTGCTGGTGCAGTCATTCATGGCGGGGCACTTGCAGAGCTTGCAACTGGCGAAGGAAAAACCTTGGTCGCAAGCCTTCCTGCTTTCTTAAATGGCTTGGCAGGAAAAGGCGTTCATGTTGCAAGCGTTAACGATTATCTTTCGCGTCGCGATGGTGAATGGCTTAAACCCGTATACGCAGCTTTGGGAATGTCCACAGGTATTCTGCAACAGCAAATGTCGGATGTCGATCGCCAAAATGCTTACAAGTGCGATATCACTTACGCCACTGCCAGCGAATATGGGTTCGATTTTTTACGCGATCGCCTGAAAATAGCCGATGGCAAAGGTGCGGAATCGCCGTTCTGGTCTCCTTGGCTGGCAGGAAACGCAACCCCTGCATCCAACTTTGTCCAACGTGGCCACCACTTCGCTCTTGTTGACGAAGCTGATAATATTTTTATCGATGAAGCCAGAACCCCTCTTATCATCAGCGGGCAAGTTCGACCTGCAACCCCTGAAGAACAAGTGGTTTACCTCTGGGCAGATGATCTAGTTCAAAGAATGGAAGCCGGCCAGCATTTCATCTTTAATCCGCAATTGCAAAAACTTGAACTTACCGCCTTGGGCAAACACCTTGTCCGCTATTCAAACCCGCCTTCAGGGCCGCATGGCGACGCCCTCGACAAGTTGCACGAAGCCATGGAACAGGCAATTCAAGCGCATTATCGGTTCAAATTAAACCAGCATTACCTTGTTGACAAAAACAAGATCGTGATCATTGATGAATTTACAGGAAGAAGAATGCCCGATAGGCATTGGCGTGATGGGCTTCATCAAGCAGTGGAAGCCAAGGAAAAAATACCAGTTACTCATAGTGATGAACATGCAGCACAAATAACCTTTCAAAGTTATTTCAGGCTTTATAAAAAGCTAGGTGGCATGACAGGTACGGCATTGCAAAACCGGATGGAAATCCGAAGGGTTTATAAAATCTGGGTGGTCTGTGTTCCAACAAATAAACCCATTCTAAGACAACTATGGCCAGACAAAGTCTACCCCAATGAAAATGCTAAATTCGATGCCATCGTGGATGAAATTCAAAAACTAAAAGCAGAGGGCCGCTCAGTACTAATCGGAACTAGGAGCGTTGACAAATCGGAAATACTTAGCCAGAAACTTCATGATGCAGGATTGATCCATCAGGTTCTTAACGCCAAGAATCATGAACTCGAAGCAAAGATTATCGAACAAGCGGGGCAACTTGGAAGGATCACCATTGCAACCAACATGGCTGGAAGAGGAACAGATATCAAGCCATGCAAGGAAGTAATCGCTGCAGGGGGTTTGCATGTATTGGGAACAGAAAGGCACGAATCCATAAGAATCGATCGCCAGTTGGCGGGGCGCGCCGGGCGTCAGGGAGATCCAGGGAGTGCTCAATTTTTCCTATCGCTGGATGATGAATTATTGGAAGGGTTGGGCCAAGGCAGGCAGATGAAACTAAAAAATCTAGGAATCTCAGGCACCATTCGTGAATGGAACAAGTATCTTTCCATGTTTAAGCTGGCGCAACATCGGGTAGAAAGAAGACATTATCTTTCACGCGTTGATTTGCTGGTTCATGAAAAGCAAAGGCAAGAAATCCTCAAGGATTTGGGCGCAGACCCTTATGTTGATTAAGAAAAGAATGGGTTGCAACCGTAACAAGATGTTTAACGACCTTGCTCGCTCTAGGCAGCAACCCGGGGGAAGTGCAAACTTAAAAACCAACCTAAGGAATTTTAAGGCTTCAAGAAGCTTGATACCTAACTCCTATATAGTAAATGCGATTTAGATGAATTAAAATGACAAAATTTATGAATTTTTTAAGAACTATTTTTAAAACTGCCCAAACTACCCAAACTAAAGAAGTTTCACCTTACAAACATGCAGGTTAGTTCTTCGCTTTTCAGGCAAAAGAAGCTTAAACACGCTACTTATAACCTAATTGTGACTAACCTTTATCTCTATATTTTCGTGCTAGCTGAAACATCTCTCAAACAGACTAATAATCTTTTCGACTTTAAATAATAAACCGTTATCCGAAAATATCTACCCAGTTTCACAATCCTTAATCCAAACTTAATAATTGCAACCTATCATACATATATGGGTTGCAACCGTAACGAGATGATTACCCTCTAATCATTTTTTTTCGCTCTAGTTTGCAACCTACAGAGCATGGCAACATCACTTTAAAGTTCACCAATAACCACTTCCCACATAAACAAAAGCTTTCTTGCAGAATCGGTTTCTAATGAAATAGTTTTCTTCGAAAATGTTATTTACTTAATCTTCCCTTAATATCGATGACTTACAATAACTTTGGGATGGTGGTTTTCAATTTTAATAAAAATTGAATCAAATCCGGCCACGAAATCCAGTCTTTGCAATATCTTTGAGGACGTGCTTGTTATGGTTGATCACAAAAACCAACTCGTCATAGGGTCGGGACTACTTGCTTTAACACTGGTTTTGACTGCTTCTTATTCAAGATCTTCAAACCCTCAGAGTAATAATTCGGTAACCACCTTAAACCCACCTGCGACCACATCAGACTTTAAACCAACCCAAGCCCAGCAATTATGGTTGGCCATGGATGAAGCCGAAAAGAATGGCCGTTATGATGAGGCCCTTGCATCTAATCATGCAATTCAATCAGCATATGGTAACCTGTACCTGATTAATTACAGGGCAGGCCGTTTATACTCATTGAAAGAGAATCATGCCGCTGCCCTCGAATCCTACCAAAAGGCTAGCGCCCTTGCCCCCGGAGCTATGGCACCGCTAAACGCCATGGCAGCATCTTATATCGCCCTTGAAAAACCAGATCTGGCAATCAAAACAAGCTTGGCTGTTCTAGTGATTGACCCAATGAACCAAATCGCTAATCGTCGCTTGGCAGAGTTATATGTTCTTTCAAAGCAATACTTGATGGCAGAACCTTATTACCTAAAAATGTTAGCGTTGACCCCCGAAGATCTGGATATTGGAGCCCAATATGCTTGGTGCCTTTATTATCAAGGTAGGGTAGATCAGGCACGGAAAGTATTTGGCACCATTTTAACCGCAGCCCCTTCGCACACATCCTCACTTCTAGGCTGGAATCTTTGCGACTCTGCTAAAGGTGCCAAATCATGAAGCCCTATACAAAACTTTTCTCTCTTCAAATTGATGAAAATGGATTTGTTTTTGATCCTACGAAAGGAATTTCTTACACATTAAACGAAACTGCGCTACGAGTGATCACTCTTCTTAAAAATGGATGTCCCGAAGAAAACTTGCACATCCGCATAGCAGAAGAATATGCAATCTCACTGCCAAGCGCAGAATTCGATATAGAAAACCTTCTCAATACCATGAAAAAATATCAACTAATATGAATACTCCCATGGTTGCAATAACAGGAATGAACCGAGGCGAAAACCCGCAGCCTGGATATGCTGTGGCATGTAGCCTTCGCAGAAAATTCCCTGATATGAAAATAGTTGGCCTCATTTATGATGCAATGGAATCAGGGATATTTGCAGCAGATGGCCCGGATTGGGCATACACTATTCCCTACCCAACAGCGGGTTCAAAAGCATTTCTTGAACGGTTAGATTTCGTCAAACAAAGGCATGACTTCAGCATTTTAATTCCCACGCTAGACACCGAAATAGAATTAATGATCCGTCTTCAGCCCGAGCTAGAGAGTCGGGGTATCCAATGCTTTCTGCCCACCCTTGAATCGTTTCAAAACCGTGCGAAATCTCAATTGCCCAAGTTGTGCGAAGCCTGTGATTGCAAGACTCCTCTGACAAAACTCACCCGCGATTTAAACGAAGCAAAAGATGCCGCAGATGCCATCGAATATCCCGTAATGATAAAAGGGCAATTCTACGATGCAAGAAAAGTGCAAAACGAAACTGAACTTGCGCGTGCCTTTCAAGAAACCATTCACGATTGGGGCACCCCGGTATTAGTTCAAGAATCCATTTCAGGTGCGGAACTAAATGTACTTGGAATTGGCGACGGTTTAGGTGGAGTGACAGGTTTGTGCTCTGTACGAAAAACAATTCTCTCAAGCAAAGGCAAAGGTATCAGCGCAATCATTGTTCAAGAACCACGCTTGGAATCAATTGCAAATCGAATCATTGCAGAGTTGCGTTGGCGCGGCCCCTTCGAACTTGAATTCATTCATGATGAAATCTCCGATACTTATATGCTGATCGAAATGAACCCCCGCTTTCCAGCATGGGTGGATTTCCCATCCGCACTTGGGCTCAACTTCCCCGCACAAATTATTTCTTTACTAATCCAAGGTAAGTCAGAACCTTTTAACCCACTTTCTCCCGGTTGGTTTTATCTCAGGCATCAAGTAGAAACCATTGGCTCATTATCTGAACTCAGTCAACTAATGACCGAAGGCATTTGGGAACAAAAGAGAAAACCATAATGAACAAAAAGATATATACCACTCCTGGAATCACCCGCCATCAGCAAGGGCACATGAATCCGCAAGCACATGGCCAATCTGCAAATGCTTGTGAAGCAATCGATGGGATTGTAATTTCGGATTTGATTAAACAACATGGCTCCCCTCTTTATGTATTCTCCGAATCAACCCTTAGGGAAAGCTATCGGGAATTACACAAGGCTTTTAGCAATCGATATCCCGATGTGCAATTAGCATGGTCGTACAAAACCAATTATTTAAAAGCGATCTGTGCAGTGTTTCATCAAGAAGGTGCGATCGCAGAAGTAGTCTCAGATTTCGAGTATGAAAAAGCACGCGCCATGGGAATACCCGGAAGCGATATTATTTTCAACGGGCCTTATAAGCAGCCAGAAGCACTTGAAAGAGCCGTAAACGAAGGGGCAAAAATACAAATCGACAATATGGACGAACTACTTAATCTCATCCATATCGCAGAACAAAAACAACAAGTCTTCAATGTCGCGATCCGAATTTACATGGATAGTGGCGTTAAGCCAATCTGGTCAAAATTTGGCTTCAACAGTGATACAACGGAAGCACTTCAGGCGATCAAGCGAATTCATCTTAGTAAATATCTAAAGCTAGTGGGTTTACATACACATGTTGGAACTTTCATTCTCGACCCAAACATATACCGGGTTGCTACCGAGAAAATGATTGAATTGGCAATGAGAGCAGAAAAGGAATATGGGTTTAACATAACTTATCTGAATTTGGGTGGCGGTTTCGCATCGCGCAATCATCTTCATTATCAATACTTTTCTGAAGGTGCAACTACACCCTCTTTTGATGCTTATGCAGAAGCGATTTGTTCCACGATTAAAGCCCGCTGGCCAATTGGAAAACCATTGCCCAAACTTTACCTTGAAACCGGACGAGCGTTGGTTGATGAGGCAGGATACATGATCACCACGATAGTTGCACTCAAGCAAAACCCTGATGCATCTGGGCCTTCGGCGGGAATCTCTGCTCCCGCAGCTCGCGACAAAAGTGCAAATCGATCCAACCCAAATCATGGCGCTGCGGGTTACCTCGTTGATTCTGGAATCCATCTGCTTCATACTTCTGCTTGGTATCAATTTAATGTGCGACCCGCAAAGCCAAATAATGGTACGCAAATCGAACGCCTTCTTTATGGATGCCTTTGCATGAATATCGATGTGATTCGCCAAGTGGTTCCATTGCCGAACATGAATGTGGGCGATCAACTGGTAATCCATCCCGTAGGCGCTTATAACATCACGCAATCAATGCAGTTTATTACCTACCGCCCAAGAGTCGTGATGATTACATCCAATCGAAGTGTTGAAATCATCCGCGAGCGTGAGAACCTGAATTACATCGAACAACTTGAACAACTTCCCGAACAATTACAACTAAGGGCCGACCTAAAGAACCTTCCATTTATTGAAACCAGAAAACAAGTAACTCATGGATAGTTTGTCGAAACCAACTGAAAACGACTCTTATAATGCACAAATATATGCTGCATTCGAATCCATTTTCAACGCTTATTCATTGATATACTTTTGCCGTAATCCCAGATTGGGCAGCATCCTGCTTGCAGCAACATTCATTTCCCCAACCTTCGGACTATTTGGCCTGGCAGGCACCATGACTGCATTTGCAGCAACAAAAATGCTCGATTTTCCTTCATCTCGTATTCGCAGTGGAGAGCTGCTTTGCAACTCCTTAATTTCTTCCATGGGCTTGGCTTATGTTACCAACCAGCAGAACCTTTCAGTTTATCTCCTAATGGTTTTATTACCTGTAACTGCAATAACTGCAATGGTTTTATCAGTCGCTTTAACCCAAGTAATGCTGCGTTTATTTGGAATGGGTGCCTACAGTCTACCTTTTGTAATCGTCACGATTTTTAATTATCTGCTGATCTATTCATTTACTGCTACTCCAGTTATCGGGGCACCACCGCCTTCTTTATTGCCTGATATCTCATTTCTCCCGAGCATTTTAACCGAATGGTTTCTTGCTTTTAGTGCTGCACTCTTTCTTCCAAACGTATATGTAGGAATGATCGCCTGTTGCGCTGTTTTAATACACTCCCCTCTTCAAATCGCGCTCGGCATGTTTGGATTTTTAGTTGGATACGGGTTTTTGCAACTCACCGGGTTAAATGCCAGTGCTTTCGGTGCAGGATGGATGGGAACCAATTACTTATACTGTGGCATGGGATTGGGCGGGGTTTATTTCATCACTTCGAAAAGTTCGCTTTTACTTGCGGGGTTTGGCGCAATACTTTCCACCTTGATAGCTATAGGAATGAGAACCTTCCTGCGCAGTTACAATATCCCTCCTCTTTCTTTTCCTTTTCTTATCGTGCTTCTAATGTTTACCTTCGCTCTTAGACAGCGGTCACGGTTTTTATGGCTGTTTGAATCTCCCTATGCAGATGGTTCCCCTGAACAAAATGTGCTCCGGTTCCTTACCAACCTAAAACGCTTCCCTGATTTCTATACCCCCACGCTCTCGCTACCTTTTTCAGGCGATCGGGTGGTAACCCAGGGTTTTAATGGAAACTACACTCACAAATCACTTTGGTGCCATGCACTTGATTTCGAAATTCTTGATGCCTCAGGGAATCCTCATCCAGATCAAAGAACAAAACTAGAGGATGCTTACACCTATGGTTCTGCAATACTTTCACCTTGCGATGGGACGATTGTAAGTGTTGTATCTGATGTTGCAGATAATGAGCTTGGTGAAGAGAATCTGCTACAAAACTGGGGAAATCTAGTTGTCATATTAAATGACTTGGGATGGTATGTATTGCTGAGTCATTTTAAAAGAGATGGAATTATCGTTTATAAAAATCAACGGGTAACACGGGGGCAATTACTGGGATACTGTGGAAATTCGGGCCGATCGCCATTGCCCCATTTGCATCTCCAAGTGCAGGCATCATGGTTTCCCGGAGCAACTACCATCCCGTTTCGCATCCGAAATTTTATTTCCCACCATGCATCGGGTGAAACAGTTTTAACAACAGGGATTCCTGCAGAAGGCACTTTGATCTCACCGTTGCAAATTGACCCCGATCTAATCGCCTGTTTTTCTGGGCAAATTGGAACCTCGATTCGCTACCGGATCGAAAAATCTGGTAAAACCATCGCATGGGAAACCATCGAAACCATTTCCTTGGGATGGGGTGAAATCAGCTATCGTTCGGCTGAATATGGTGCAAGCTTATCTGCAACAATTTCTGATGAAACCTATATCTCACATACATTGGAAAACTCTTCCTCAAGTTTACTGCGTTTATTTTCTATGGGTTTGGGCTTGGTTCCATTCAGTAAAAATCGAAACATTTTCTGGAAAGATTATTCAGCATACAGACCCTGGGTTTCGCGCATAAATGTAATACTTTCTGATTTATTACAACCAATTGTTGGTTTACCGTTCCTGCATTTACAATCGAGATTTTTGCCTTCCAGCAAACTCGATGAAATCATTATTCAAACCACCGTGATTAACGCTAACGATCGTTTCCCCACTAATATTGAAATTACTCTTTCTCCGAATCTTGGAATCTTAGAATTGACAGCATTTTATCAGGGGATTGATTGGCGGATTGTTCAAGAACGCGCAGAGCCATTTTCTCAAGCAAATTGGGGAGACTGATGTTTCAAACTCTCCCCTCGCGTTTCTCTGAGATCCAATCACCCAAGAACATTAAGCAAAGGGGTGAACTATTACTTTCTGCAATAGATCGAGTTATTGCATTCGACAAATTGAATCAAGAGGAATTGCAAGCGTATCAATTCGAAAAACTAAAATCGTTAGTTTCTGAAGCGTACCATAATGTTCCACTGTATTGGAAAAAGTACCATGAAACAGGGTTTGATCCCGCCTCTTTAAAAACAATACAAGATTTAAATCGTATTCCGCTTATTACCAAAGCAGACCTTCGAAATGCTGGCTTAAGATCTATAAAAAACTTCGCACGAAAAGAACCTGTTTGGCTGTTTTCTTCATCAGGTTCAACGGGAGTACCTTCACGGGTATATCGAGAAGAACAGGCGCTTTGGCATTTCATGGCACGAAGTTTGGTTATTTACAAAAACTGGTGCGCAGGTAAACCCCTTGCAAATGTTCTTTACATCACCGACCTTGCTGCTGGATCAATCGACTTTGCCCTTGCTGATTTACTGCAAACCACCGTGATGGAGAAACGTATTCTCGGAAGTAATCTTCCCACCCCAGAATTGATTCATGCTATCGAACTCTTTCAACCAGAGTTCATTTCATCATACCCCTCCACCATTCGTAGTATCGCAATCGCAATGCATCAATGCGGCAAAACATTCAAGGGGCTCAAACTTTTGCACCTTACTTCCGAAATGTTGGAACAAACTACCAGATCGGTGATCAACACTGTTTTTACCCATGCTAAAATAGTTGAGACCTACACTTCAAGCGAGGCAGGCCTGATTGCTTATTCATGTAGCGCTCATCCTTCCAGATTACATATCGCAGAAAACGAAGTGTTGTTTGAAATACTTGATAATGATGGCAACCCTACAAATAAAGTTGGCCAAAGTGTGGTGACTGATCTTATCAATCATTGCACTCCGATGATCAGATATTGTGGCTTGGGAGATTATGCGGCGCTGGATCATACTAATTGCGATTGTGGCACCCCCCACCGATCAATCAAAACTCTCGAAGGGCGGATTTCCGATTCGATTGTAACTCCAGATGGCGGATTAATTTCTCCCTATATCTTAATTGATGCTATCGAAGAAATTTCAGGGATCTATCAGTTTCAGATAGTTCAGTCTTCAAAAAACAGCCTGAAGATTCGTATCCTCCATGATATTTCAAGCCGAAGTAACCAATCAAATGTTCAAACATCAGTGCATGATGCGCTGAAAAAAGTTGTTCCTTCCATGATCATTGATGTGGATTTTGTAACCACCATTTCATCGGAAAACAACAGACATAAAATCCCATTGGTAGTGTCACTGGGTTTCGGTTCACATTCACCTTCTACCTTTTCCCTTTAACTCGAAAGAAAGAAATTATGTATTCAAACTTCTTAACCCCAACGCCCGGAACTCCACGTGACCGAGATAACAGATATTATCAAATATTGGGTGGCGGTGCGCGGATGCGGATGCTTGAAACATTTCTGGATTTGCAACTTCCAGAACTTTTAGGCAAAGAAGGCCCGCTTCCAGCAACGGAAATCTGCAAACGATTAAATATCGTTCTAGACCGCGGTTGGAAATTTCTTCATTTACTTGCATTATGCGGCTTATTGGAAGAAACCAAAGGATTGTATTGCGAAGATGATGCAGTCTTTGGCTTATCTAAGCAAGCTAAAGAATATTTTGGAGAGGATGGGGCACAAGGTTACTTCTTTCGTGATCTTGTAAATTTCTGGAAGAATGTTGCGTGTCTGCCATTGATTGATGTGCTTCAAGGAATGCCTTTGCCCGATGCAGTCCGATGGCCGCCTGCAACTCCTGAAGCTGCAGAACATTTGGAAAAATGGATGCGGGTAACAGCCCTCGGGGCGATTAAAACAATCCTTGCTTCCAATGTAATGATCGGTGGGGCAAAATTGCTAGATGTAGGCGGTGGCGATGGCACCATCGGTTGTGCAATGCTTCAAGCATACCCTGAATTAAATGTTACAGTATTTAATCTACCTGCATCGGCTGCGCTTGCCCGGGCAGTAATAAAAGAAAAAAACCAACCAGACCGAATCAATGTGCATGAGGGTGATTTTTTGAAAGACGAGCTACCGGGTGGTTATGATCGTATTCTTTTTAGCAGAGTGCTCACAGACTGGACGCCCTCGGTATGCCGTATGTTGTTTGAAAAATCCCGCAGGGCCCTTGTTCCGGGTGGGAAGTTAGTGATCAACGAGGCCTTTGTTGAAGGAAATCTTGACTACAGTATTTCTTGGGAATTCCGGTATATCTTTTACGATACCTTCGGACGAGCCATGTTTAAACCGCTTGATGTTTATCGTCAGTTGTTAAACGATGCGGGTTTTAAAATATCTAAAGTTTACCCCATGCTGGATGATGCTTTTTACTCGGTAATCGAAGCTGTAGCGATATAGTATTCTGCTTTTTATTACCGCCATTTAGAAAAGATCAATGAAAGTATTTGCTTTTAGCATTTTGAAACTTGTCATGCGAGGTTATGGGCAGATGTTTCTTGCCAACAACATAACCTCGGGCATGATATTTTCCATTGCATTGTTGATTCTTTCACCTGCGAATGCTACCTGGAGTTTATTGGGCGCAGTTGCATCCACGCTATTAGCAAAATTAGCAGGAATGAAAGCGGAAATGGAATCGGGATTGTTTGGCATCAACGGCGCATTACTTGGTTTGTCTTGGATGATTTTTCCGGAAGTTCCTGCAATTGGAAAACTGCTTCTGACACTTTTAGGTTCCCTAATAATTACGTTACTTCTAGTCGTGAGCATTAAATTGTTCAAACGAATGCGCCTTGGACTAACCTTGTTTGCCCTTCCTTATATTTTTACAGTCTGGCTTAATGTTTTCATTGCAAGTGCTGCGGGATGGTACGAGCCTATTGATATGGGTGGTTGGAATGCGTTAGCAATGCGGAAGCCAGATAATGCCAAAATCCTATTCGAAGAATCCAGACCCAAGTCCATTCGTGGGCGTTGGTATCAACATGATGGTTTGGGTTGGGCCAACTATTACCTTGGGCATTACCAATCTGCATTAAAGGAGTTTCAAGAATCCATCGAACTTGAACCTAAGCTTTTTGATGCTTACAGTGGTGCAGGTTGGTGCGAGTTCAATCTTGGCCATTATGAACAAGCAGAATTGTTGTTCAAGGTTGCAAGCACCTGGAACGGTTTGGGATGGATACATTTAGGCAAAGGTGAATTTCAAGAAGCGAGATCCTATTTTTACAAGTGCCTACTTTTCACTCCGCTGAATAGTGATGCTTATCTCGGGATTTCACGCATAGCATTACAAACTGAATCCACTAATCATAGCACATGGCTTACTAAAATTTCATACTGGATCCAAGGAACCATTTCTCCCGTTATGCAAACTACTTCTTCAATTCAAATTCTTAGTTGGACTTTATTTCTAATGGGCATACTTTGGCATTCCCGCACTTCTTTCTTTATCGCGCTTTTTCTAATTACTACCCTGATATCCCTTATCTTGACAGTTCCTAGTATAGGGAAGTCTCTCTACGATATTAACTTGTTCTTTAATCTGCTCGCTTTGTTCCTGGCATTTGGTGGCCAATATCTGCGCATGGGATTAAAGACAGCTTTATTGACAGCGGTTTTGGCAATAGGCATGGTAACCACTTGGGAATGGCTTGGATCAATATTTAACTTGGTAGGGTTGCCTGTATTATGTCTTCCATTTAATCTAGCCTTGGTTGCAACATTGATTGTGTTTCCATGGTTTCATTTAACAAGAGCTATGTTAATACCTCTTGAAGTTGCAACGAGTTCACCTGAAGAAGTAAACCTATGGCTTGCAAAGGCGGAGTTAGTTGGAAAGTGCTGGAAAACACTAGAGAAACCAGTGTGAATGAATAAGAGTGGGTTGCAACCGTAACAAGATGTTTAACGACCTTGCTCGCTCTAGGATGCAACCCGGGGAAATGAGCCCTGCACAGCATTTTGCAATGCCAGACAGAACAAAACTAACCTATCACAATTATTAGAGTAATTCAATCTTGAATTAAAATAAATTCTCATTTAACAAAAGTATGATTTAAACTAAGTTTAGTGATCCTTTAAATATTCTAAAGTTTCGGCTCCCAACCTGGTTCATACTCTCTAGTCCACATCTTTTTAGCTTCGGGATCGTTTAAAACCATGCCATTAGAAGAGTCGCATTTAAGAGTTCGGCCCACCCTCTGCGAAATATTGCCCAAATGGCAAAGTAAAGTACTTTTATGCCCCTCTGGGATAGGAGAGTTCAACTTACCATTGCCACGAACCGCTGAAATAAAGTTGGCAAGGTGTTCTGATTCGCCCCCATCGCCCGTCGCCTTCTTGGTTTCTTTCCCCTTGGAGTCATAAACGATATAACCGCTACCTTTGATAGCAATTGTTCCTTTAGATCCAATAAAAAGGATGTCAGGGGTGTTGCCTTCGGGTAAACGATTACAGCTAAGACCAAGCCATTGAATATGCTTGCCTTGGTTAAAATTAAATTCAACCATGTGGGTGTCAGGGGTTTCCTGATCGTCTTTGTACATATACCTTCCGCCTGAGGAATGAACGGAAGTGGGGAATTCGACACCTAGGCCCCATCTGCAGACATCAATCATATGGATGCCGTTATTTCCCAATTCGCCATTACCCCAGTGCCAGAACCAATGCCAGTTGTAATGAAGGTAGTTATCTTTATAAGCTTTACGCGGGGCAGGGCCCTGCCATAAATCAAAGTCTAGGCCAGCGGGTGCGGGCTTTTCAACACCTTTGCCGATGGAAGGCCTGCTATTTAAATACCAAGATTGAGCGAGGTGAGTTTCGCCGATTTCACCTTTATGGATAAGATCAACTGCCTCGCGAATCTTAGGCCAGGTTCGCCTTTGATTCCCCATCTGCACAAGTTTGTTATACTTAGCCGCAGCTTCAACCATTATTTCGCCTTCGCGAGGATTATGACTGCAGGGCTTTTCAACATAAGTATGCTTTCCAGCCTTTACTGCAAGGATAGTGGAGGGGGCGTGCCAATGGTTGCAAGCTGCACAAACAAAAACATCGATATCTTTATCATCGAGGATTTTTCGGAAGTCTTTATCGATCTTAGGGGCCTTACCAGAGATTTTCTCTACCTCGCCTGCGGCATTGGTAGCACGATTAAAATCCGGGTCAGCGATAAACCCAATCTGCACACCCGGGATTTTAGAAAAGGATTTTGCAAGTGCAGTACCCCTACCTCCTGCACCCATAATTCCAATATTTACTTTTTCGGATGGTGCAGCAAAAGCATTCCAAGAAACGACACTTGCGCCAGTAGTAGCGATAAAGCTTCGACGATCCATAATAAACCCCTGATTGGAAATGAAGTTTAGATGCAACGATGATCGCAAAGGAGGGAACGAAATTCAAGAACCAATATTGCCCAAAGACTTAAGGAAGCGAAGGCCATGAACCAATTGTTCTGCTTTATCATCTCCCTCTTCTTTTTCGGAAATCAAAAAGCCCTGATAGCCGGATTGATCGAGGTAAACCATAAAGGAATTCCAGTCAAAATTACCATGACCAAGAGGTACTTCGCGTGCAGCTCTGCCTGGCCCATTGCTTTGGAATTCTCTCGCATGAACTAGTTTGATTCGTGAACCAAGGTCAAGAACCGCTTGCAGGGGATCAAAGCCATTGATGGTTAAACTACCTGGGTTTAGAGAGGCGCCCAAAGCTCCTGAATCAATCTGAGAAAGGAAATCTAGCAACACTTTGCCCGATTCCATGCCTGTTTCTAAAGCAAGGGAAACTCCTATTCGGTCGCCATGTGCGCCTAAATAAGAAAGCGATTCAGTGTAAGTAGCAATGCGTTTATCTTCTTTTTCTTGTGGGATCTGACCTGCATGAAGGGCAAGCACGCTGCAGCCGAGATCAAACCCGAGATCCATAACTTTTTTAAGATGGAGGATGCGTTGCTCCTGATCGAGTGCAACATCGAGTCCGTTGCGTAGCGGGCAAAAGATGGAAGCAAGTTGCAGATTATAAGATCTGAGGAGATAGGCGATTTCTCTGCGCCCAGACTCGGAAAGTTTATCCGGGGAAAGTTCGCCTATGACATCAAATTGCACGCCTTGCGCACCTGCTTGAGCAGCAAGCAAAAGAGCTTTGCGCAAAGGGACCCCAAAACATTCGAGCTTCACACCAAATTTACAACGGTTCATAAAGTTACCAGTCTGTTTCAAACTCTTCCTCTATTTCAGGAAGTTCAAGAAAATATCGAAGAGGCTTAACCAAAGAGCGAAAAACTTTGCCTGGCAAATCAACTGTTCGCCAACTCTGACTTCTTTGACGCATCTGGGCCCTGTAATCAGATATTAATACGGCTCGTGCCAAATATCTTTTATCCCTGAACTTCCAAAAGTCTTCGGTATTTTCAGGGAAGTTGACTTCATTAGCGATATCGTAAATAAAAACTAATAATCCTTGGAAAGTGGGGCCCGACATCCCGGCCCATCGCTCAAGGCCTTCAACATCATCAATAGTAGACCAGCATTCCCAAACCTTTTTTGGCTTTTCGGGTGGCCCGCCAGGGAACTTTCGCCCCTTTACATCGACCACGAATCGAGCGCCTGATTCTGCGTAAAGTATAAAATCTAGGCTTTTTACGGGTTCACCACCAAGGCAGGATCTGCGTTGCTCATCAACAGCAACATAGCAGATCTTGTTATCCTGCAAATATGATTCAAATGCAGACTCGTAGTGATTGCCACGATCCATAAAACCCTCCTGGGCCGAGGGGTAAAATTATCCGGGCAGACCGATCCCCAGCATGGTACGCAACTGGGAAACAATGATGGCTTCATCGTAATCGGCTTCCTGCCTAGTAGCAAGTTCCTTGATTTTGAACTTCTTGGAAGCAAAGTCATCTGGGCCTGCAATTAGGGCAAAGCGAAATCCGCGCTTCTCAGCATATTGCAATTGCTGGCCTATCTTTTTAGGTTCAATAAAAACCTCAACGCCAATACCTGCAGCCCGCAAAGTTGCGGCAAGCTTTTCGTAAACCCCGATAGGAGTATCAGCAAAACGAACGATAAAAACCGGGG
>Ga0209296_1000201_pt1 | contig 52845 bp, 103 predicted proteins | sample S_130206_EF_Meta_FD_187319 | JGI IMG/M metagenome (GOLD analysis project Ga0209296, IMG submission 187319) | Freshwater microbial communities from Lake Simoncouche, Canada to study carbon cycling - S_130206_EF_MetaG (SPAdes) (version 2) | ecosystem: Environmental > Aquatic > Freshwater > Lake ...
GTCGCTGTGTCCACTGCTGCATTTGAAGCAGAAACTGCTGCTACTGCTGTGGCTATAGTTGCTGTTGCTGTATCACTAGCCGCTGTCGCTTGCGCTACCTCTGTTGTTGCTGTTGCTATAGCGGTATTTACTGCTTGCTGTGCTGGGCTTACTACTACCTGTTCTGCTGGTGCTGGGGGTTCATCTGCATATGCTTGTCCTGGAGCAAGGATTGCAATAATAAATGCAAGTATTGGCGCACCAAAAAGACTGACCAGAAGTTTCTTGGCAGCCAGTTTACTTTTTACTTTGACGATGCGTTTACGCAATCGGAAATACCCCCACCACAGGTTTATTCCACACAGCAATCGCTGTATTTATATGCTTATTTTACACTATCAATATTTAGAAACTACTTAGAAATACGCAAGTAAACTTTTCTTACTGTTGCTGGATACCACTTTTCCCCGCTTAAAACGGTAGGTATGGCGTCTCTGTTAAGGTTATCTGCAATTAATTTATATGATAAACCAAGACTTCTTTCATTTTGTATTCTTGTAAGAACTGTTTCATTTACAAGAGGTAGTGGTCCCAAATCAACTCCCCAAACTTTGCCATTATTACGTCTATCTTGGTGAACATCTTTCTGACGAAGCGAAATCATTCCGCGTTCCATCTCTGCCATTGCAGACATAATTGTTACAACAAAGCGTCCTTGATAAGTTGCAGTATCTAAACCTAAATCAAGAAGTGCTAGACGCCAGTTGTATTTATGTGAACGGTCAACAATGCTAAGAAAGTCACGAGTAGAGCGAGCAAGGCGGTCAAGACGAGTGACAAAGAGGGCTTCTGCTCTTCCAGCATCTAAATCATCCAAGGCTTTCTTTAAGACAGGACGACCAGTGATGTTCTTTCCAGAACGACCCTCTTCACGAAGCATCTCCACTTCATACCCTTGCGACTCCGCTGCATAACGAAGTTGCTTTTCTTGGGCATCAAGGCTTACCCCGTCATCCACCTGCATCTGGGTGGAGACTCGGGCATAGCAATAGGCGATTTTCTTTTCTGTCACTTAACAACCTTGAAAATCTCCTTAGTTGACTTTTTGTTCTTTCCACTTCTAAACAAGTTAAGAAAGGCTTGACCAAAGGCAACTAGCAAAGCCAAACCAACAAAAGCAACGATTAGTAGCAAAGCGCTACCAAGAACATACATACCTAGTTCAAAAGCCAACTCGAATGGTGCTTTCCAGTTTATATTCATCATTTCCTCTTTTCTAGCGTAATTTACGCTTGTTTGAGCCTACCATATGTATACGCTTAGACCTAAGTGTATACAGAATATAAGCACATATGGTGCCTATTCATAACCTTCATATTGGACGATTTTTACCCTAACGCTATCCAAATGAGCGTAAAGATAAGAATTGTGGCAGTTAGACCACCTAATAGGAACATAATCATTCTTTATGCTCTTTCATATGTCTAACTAGTGTGAAGTGTGCAAAGCCAGAGCGAACTTCAATCTCTTTCTTGCACTCAGGGCAGATTACTCTGCGATTGGCTGAGACATTGCTACTCATCGCAACCACAAGGTTTGTCGTAGTCGAACTCGCAGTAGTAGCAACCCATTAGTTCGTTGTGTGCTTTGCAGTAATACTTAAACTGTGATGCATCGCAGTGAATCCAAGTTTCATCTGCAATCTCGTAAAACTCTGTTGTATCTATGAAGGCCATAGCCGTCCTTTCGTAGTTGTTGCCCCAATTATAAAACCTCTAGAATAGAATGTCAAACTTTGGCTTTCTTTATATTTTTAGTCGCTTTCTCTCTTTTTGAGGGATTGACCGACCTTTTGACCTTACTGATAGGTAGGGCTCTGAACTGCCCTTGAGGGTCGAAGCAGGTTATCTGCCCTGCTTGGACATATAGAAAGGTAAACAATCCCCGTTCATTGTGAGCCTTGAACTTATTGCCAGCCTTTATGGGTCTGACACCTTCTATCTCTAAGACATCAGAGACATCTGCTGGAATATCTTTTGGAAAATATCTTTGTATGTCATATATGTCTTTTTCTTTTGCCACTTATTTACCTCCAAAAACAAGTTTAGCAGTTATAGAATAGAAAGTCAAATCCTCTGCGCTCTGGGTCCGTTAGTCAATGAGGGCGACCCGAATGGGAGGGAAGGGTTCAATGGCGGAGAGGGCTGTGAGGGGGTAACGCCAGCCGTTCATCTCTGGGCTGGAGTCAAAGTATTCGGCGTGTTGCATGGCGACATCTGCTGGGATGTAGCCGTAAACCTCCACCTCGGAGAAGAAGTCTGGGTCTAGGACTTTACAGGCAAAGATGACCTTGCCAGCGTCTTTCTCCCAAATTGGAACGTGGTCCTTGGTGCGAACTGTTCGGACTTCAATGTTGTCGCCAACATCAGAGAATTTGCCTCGTTCTTTGTGAAAGCGCTTACTGTAGACAGGAACACTCCACTTTTGGTCAGTGACATAAGCAACTGCCACCTCTGCGACCATAGTTCTTATGGTGGCAAGAAGTTCGTGTTCTAACTTTCCGTTTTCAAGACCTGCTTGATAATTGGGGCGATTAGTGCCTCCGCGTTTTTCAAGCCAGCGATGTTTTGCTAAGTCGTAGCAGACTTCTAACTCTCTTTGGGGTATCCGAACAATCACTACTCAACGCCAAAGTATTTTTTAAGCCACATTGCCTTATCTACATCATAAGGTTTGTTTGGAGTTTTATCTTCGTAGTCATCTCCATAGTTATAAGTAATGTTCTCAGTTACATCAATAATGTAAGTAGCGCCTAAACATTCGTAAGACCAGTTATGCTCTTTTTCTCTTTCAGAGACATCCATCTCTGTAAATGAAGGAGGGTCTAAATCTTCATCATTGTCATCAATCCATGAGTAGTACTTTGCGTGTGACTTTGCTAGATACTCTGCTTCACCACTTGAGTTTGCGTTTCCGTGGGTATCGCAACTATCGCAATACCAAACCCAGCCAGCAATTGTGCTTTTACAGGTTTTGTTTGTAATGATGTCTTGTAGTGTTTCCATTTTTAAGTCCTTTCGTCATTTGTCTTGAGAATATGGTAAGTCTATACAATGAAAAGTGCAACTTTTCGCGCTCTCTTTCCGTTATAGGAGGAAGCGGAAAAAAGGAGGGGAAGGGGGGAGGTTAGGTGCGAGGTTTGGGTGGTTTGGGGGTGATAAGTTCCCTGACAGCGTGGACGTTATACATAATGTCGCCTGTGGCATTGAGTAGGGCTAGCACCTCGGCAAAGGCTGTTTTGCGTGCCTTCTGACATCCAGAGCAGGGACAAACCCAGTCGCCTCGTTCGGAGGTCTGATTAGGGTCAGCCATTATTCAAAGTCCACTTGCTTCTCAAACATATCTGTTCTTTTATCATCCATTGCTCCGCATAAAGAGCAGGTTACTTGTCCGTCTAGGTCTTTAATAAAGTCGTGTTCGTGTGTCATCTCGACTCCTACTTACATACAGAGCAATAAAATGGTGTGCGAAGGTTCTCTTCTTTGGTAACAATTACCTGAGAGCACTTAGAACATTTAGCCTCTACCAGCCCGCGCTTTTCTAAAGAAGTATTAGTTTTTATAGTAAGAGAGCGAGTGTAGTAAACCTTGGTCAAATACCAAGTAAGAAATATACAAGTTATCGTAATCAATTTTCATCCTCTTTTTCTTCTATTGGAGCAACACCAAAATCAACAATAATGTGATACGCCGCTTCTATATAAATAGAGACATTTGAGATGAGGTCCTCTGGATGGTGAAGTTCATTCTTGTTGTGAACCCCCCAATTCTTAGAAAGGTATTCCTTAAGTCCTGGAACCAGTGTGTCTACAAATTCGTCAGAGGTCATATAACCTCTTTTGCGTAACTCTTTATCTGTTATTCGTTTATGCGCCATATTCAAATCGTAGCACTTATACAATAAAAAGTTCAACTTTTTGCGCTCCCTTTCCGTTATAAGAGGAAGAGGCAAAAAAGAGGGGGAGGGGTGTAGGATGGGGGGATGGTAATGGAGTATGGGTCTTGGCTGTTGGCTGTAATTGGCGTGGGCGGGATTTACTTTGTTGGTCGTAAGACCATCTGGGGCTGGCTTGTTCTGCTTTTTAACGAGTGCCTATGGATTGCCTATGCCTTGATTACTGACCAATATGGCTTTATCTTTTCGGCGCTGGCATATGCCATTGTCTACATCCGCTCCTACATTCACTGGTCAAAAGAAAAAGTAAACGAAATACCACTATGACAACAATAATTGGTATGCAGTTTGAAACGGGATGTTGGCTAGCCTCTGATAGCCGAACAACTGGTGAGACTGGTCGCCCCTACCACCACAAGTGGGTTGAGAAAATTACCGAGCGTGGTGAATACCTAATTGCTGGTTCTGGGGACGCCGATGCTTGCGACATCATTCAGCACGTTTGGGACCCGCCTGTGCCTCCTAAGAAAAGTAGGGCTAATAGAGAGAATAACCTTTTCAACTTTATGGTGACAGTAGTATCCCCGAGTCTGCGTCAGTGCCTTGAAGATGGCGACTACGAGCAGGACAAAAATGATAAGGATGCTGGCTATCTTTTCCTTATTGCTATCCGTGGAGTCATTTACGAAATAGATAATTCAAACACCGTCTCGATGAGAGATGATGGAATCTATGGAATTGGTAGTGGCTCTAAGTATGCCATCGGCGCTCTCTACGCTGGGGCTAGTTACTTAGATGCTCTTGAGATTGCTGCAATAAATGACATTTATACATCAGAGCCTTTTACCTATTACGAACAAAATAAGTAGTTTTATACAATACAAACTGCTTTTTTTCGCGCTCCCTTTCCGTTATAAACGGCGGAAGAAGAAAGTAGGAGGGTGGGTAGTGGGGTAAAATTGGGGAAGTTTCCGTTATTTTTTTGGAAGAGAGCCAATGAAACCTGGTATTGCAAATCTTGTGTGCCCGCGAGGCTCGACTTTTCAGCGAACCCTGACATATAGAATTGGCAAAAATACTGTCAATATCACGGGGTGGACTGCCAGAATGCAGGTTAGAGAGCGCTACGAATCAGATTCTACTTTGGTAAGCCTCACGAGTGGCAGTGGTATAACTCTTGGTGGAACTGCTGGGACTATTTCAATTTCTATTAGTGCAGTAACTACAGCAGGGTTTCCTGCTGGAAGCCACGTTTATGATTTAGAACTTATTAATACAACAGGGGAAGTAACAAGATTACTTGAAGGAAAGTTTATTGTTACACCAGAGGTGACTCGATGACTACAAATAATAACGAAGTAACAGTTCAAATAGATAGTTCAGATGTTGTAGTTTCTTTAGGCGTTGCTGGTCCACAGGGGTCGCAAGGGCCGACAGGTCCTAGAGGGTTAGCAAGCACTGTGGCTGGTCCGCAAGGTCCGACGGGTGCAACTGGTCCTGGCGGCTCTACTGGTGATACTGGACCTGCTGGTCCGACGGGTGCGACTGGTGCGACTGGAACAAATTTTGCTGGCTATGACTATGAGATTCATGTTAGCCAAGTAGACGGAAACAACACTACTGGTAACGGAGATATGTTAAACCCAGTTGCATCTATTACTAAAGCCATGGAAATTGCTGTGGCAGCCGTTGGCGTATCCGATAGACGAACAATTATTGTTCACCCAGGTACTTATACGGAAAACGTGGCTGTATCTACGGGCGTTTATATTATTGCTCCAGGTGCTCTTGGTGCTAACACAGCGATTGCTGGAACTGTAACAGTTACTGCTACTGCTCGCTTTACTGGCATAAAGATGACTAACTTAGTTGTAAATACAACACAACCAGTTTATCTGTACAACTCAACAGTAGATACTCAAATGACTGTTACTAATACTGGCTATCTAGAAGTAACAGGTTGCTCCTTACAATGCGCTAGTGGCGTAACAATCAGTGGTGCTACTGCAACAGGAGTTATTTTTAACGCTACCTCAATCTGGGGCCTTGTTGTAAGTAATGCTTCTGCTACTGTAATCGTAAGAAACTCTCCACAGGTCTTAGTTGCTACTGTAACTGCTGGAACTTTAGCAATGTCTAACTCTCTAGTATTCCCATCAACTACTACTGGAAATGCTGTTACTACCAGTGCTGGAACAGTTGTTACTTTATCTAACTTAAACATTCTTATTCCATCTGGAGCAAACGTTGCAAGAGTAAGTCTCTCTGGGTTCTACTCAATTATTGACTGTGTTTATGACAAACCAAACTCAACCCTAGTTGCCCTCTCAGGCACTGGTGGTTCTACAGGTTCTATTGACTACTTCCAATACATCAACGCCGATAGACTTCTTATGCAAAATGGAACAGCCCCCACTGCAAGTCTTTCAGGTGGTGGCATTATCTATGTAGAAGCAGGAGCCCTTAAATACAGAGGCTCTTCAGGAACAATTACTACACTTGGGTTAGCATAAAGATTTAGTTACTCTTTAGGTTTTTGATTAGGATAGTTTTGCTGGTCGTCTTGTAAGAGACGTTCAAAAATATCATCTGGCATCTTGTGCCCAATTTTCTGATGCGCCTTGAGATGGTCAATCATTTCTTGAGTTGACTCTGCTTTGTAGTAAGGCTCTGTGTCGTCACAGAAATAACACATGGCGCAGACAACTCCGCCGTTGGTATGAGGGTAGACATTTACGTCATCTTTAAACATCTTCGCGTAGGTCATATCCCTAGTATAGAGGATAGTATTAGGTATGCACGCTTTTGGCCGAGACTTTGAAGATGAAGACGATATGTATGACTACATTGACTATCTTATTGAAGAGGGTATATTAGAAGAAGATGGCTTTGATGAAGATGGCGATATTGTTTACATCTGTAATTATAAAATGATGAAAGAAAAAAACTTTGAGTTATATGAACTAATGATGTCAGACACAAATCAAGCACTTCTTAGTTTATACGAAGAAGGTTTAATTTCTGTAGAATATGATGAAAACTTAGAAGCGCACTTTTACCCGACAGAAAAAGGCAAAGAGAATTTTAAGAATAACAAAGGAGATATTTAAATACGCGGTTGTAGCGCAGTTGGTAGCGCGGAACCTTGCCAAGGTTCAGGTCGCGGGTTCGAACCCCGTCAACCGCTCCATTCCCGAATCGTCTAATGGCAAGACAACCGCCTCTGGAGCGGTGAATTGTGGTTCGAGTCCATGTTCGGGAGCAGTTAGTTACCAACCATCGCAGTAATCAGCGTCAGGTTGTTTTTGATGCCAGCGTTTGATTTTGTTGAGTGGAACATTGAGCCACACCATAAGTTCGTGGGCGCACTCGTGGCAGAGATGGTGAGTAAATGGCCAAGTGGCAAGTTCTTGTCTGCTACAAACAATGGTGTCAACAAACGATGCGTAGCCTCCATCTAGTTTTACTAGAAGAGTATCCTCGGGGTTTCCGTAGGGTGTGCGCTCTAATTTTTTAGAGCAGTGTGAGCACTTTTCATAGGTCTTTTTTGTCATTGTCCCTAGGCTACCTTTCTTTGTTTAGGCTGTCAAATCCTGAGTTAGGTCCTTTGGAATTAATAAATCTAATTTTTTCCACAACTCTTTAACATCTAACTTATCAAGTTGCTCTCGTTGTTCTTGCGCTTCTTTTATCGCTTCGTGGTCTAGTCGTTCCATATATGCAGTTTATAGTAAGAAAGGCCCCCCGAAGGGAGCCTTTCTCGTTGACGGATGGACTAAAGATTACGAATTAGTCGTGCTACATACCTAATTACTTCGTTTGGGCGCCAAGATGAATCAACTTCAAGTTGCTCAACTTGCACAGCAATCGCTTCTTTTTGATTGCGTAGCGCTTCTTCGTGACCCCAACCAAACTTAGGTTTGAGTGAGTGTTCATTAGGACTGGAGGACATAACGATTCTTTTTTAAGATTGGCTTGTAGCAAGTGCTATCTGAGTTATGGTTCTTCAAATATCCATAGCGTGCCAAACGGAATCGTAGTGAACCATGTGTTACTCCTAGATGTCGAGCCAAGTTACTAAGATTGACTTTCTCAACAGTAAGTGCGTAATTAATAAGAGATGTGTATTCCTCTGCTTGCTTACGATACTTAGGGGAGTGCGAGCGAACTTTCTGCGCTTGTGGCTGAAGTTCGAGTAATCGTGAAATAGTCTTGGCAGACGGGTTGATTACAACTCTTGGAACCTTTACAGGCTTAAGAGGGGGTAGTGGCATCGGAAGTCCTGAGACAGATGCTCGTAACTTATCTGCGTTCTCGTAGTCATTATTAATAATCTGTCGGACTCGCTCACGGGTCAATCCACCTGCTGCATCAGCAATGGCTTGAAGGCTCCACGAGTTTTTCCGTAGGGCTTTAATATATTCATTTCGCTTGATGACATCGTCATCAATCTTTTTAAATGCTGCAACTACATCCTTTGGTAGGGTGATGTTGCTCTTGTAGTAAGGGCTAGTCATTTTTTCTTTTCCTTTCAGGGAAGTATGTCTTTCCGTCGTGTATGTATTACATCACATTTAGACATAGGGATGCAAGTTGTAAACTACTTACCTGACTTTAAGATAAGTTGTTTGGATGTTGACTCAATGTAAGCAGCCAATCGCAAATGTCATCAAGCCCAAAAGATTGCATATCTTCTGAGCCTAGAAGTTCCTCTAGTTTGTGTAGATAAAAAGAAAGTTCCTTATGTGGGATTTTCGTCTTTTCGTGGATATATTTATACATACCATCGAGAATCTCCCCTATAAAAGCAGGGTCAGACGAAATGAAACCGTTGTCATAGACAATCTTCTTAAAATTGCTATCTTCCTCAAGAGGGTTCATAATATAAGTATAGTGATAGAGTTGAGGAATGATAGCGGGTTATGAGCAAACACAAAAAATCTGGCAGCAGATTAATGAAGAACTCCAGGGGTCCAGTATTGCGAGTGTTGATACGAGTACTGGGAATCTACATATTTATGTGGCTGGTCGGAAGAATGAGTGGGTATTAGTTATTGCTGGACGGATGTCTATTGCATCTAATCCTCCTATGCCAGATGACATGGGTCTTTCTCCTGAGTTTTTTGTAAATCACTTTATTAATCAACTATCCTCAACATACGCAGAGCCTTCATATTTTGATGTTGATAAAGAAAACAAATTTGTAAGCATTGATAATGCAAGTATTGAAATTTTAGGGCAGAATTTTTCTTTTATGCTTCAATGTGAAAAATTTGGTTTCTCAATGGTAAACGACGACTCAGATAGTTAAGAAGTTCCTCATGGGTTTCAAAGAGGAATACGAAGTCCTACCTATTTCTTACCAGTTTGCTATGGAAATAGTTGTAGAAAAACATTACTTACATCGTAAATGCCCTGTTAGTCATGCCTTTGGGCTATTCAAGGTTGGGGATAGTAGTGAATGTTGTGGTGTTGTTACTTATGGAGTTAGTCCATCTTCTACTCTTCTCAGAGGAATATGTGGTCCAGAGGAATACCAGAATGTCTATGAACTCAACCGCTTATGGGTGGATGATAAAGTCCCTAAGAACGGGGAGAGTTACTTAGTCTCCAACAGTATGAAAAGGCTCAACAAAGAAATTATTGTTTCTTTTGCAGATACATCTCAAGGGCACGTTGGCATTATTTATCAAGCAGCAAACTTCTTATACACAGGATTGTCGTCAAAGTTTCGTGACCCGAAGGTAAAGGGTAAAGAAAATCAGCACCATGCTACATACGCCAACGGATTAACAAATGCAGAAGTTATTGAGAAGTTTGGGGCAGAGAATGTTTACTTTGTAGACCGACCTCGTAAGCACCGATATATCTACTTTAATTGCAGTAAGACAAGACGCAAAGAGTTAGTTAGGAAACTTCGGTATCAGGTTCTTCCGTATCCAAAGGGTCCGCTGGAATAACATCTGTCTCATCAAAGATGTCAGAGGCAATGTCTACTAGAGCAGTCTCGTGTTCGTAGAAGTGGTGTCCACAAAAGTAAAGTTCACCTGATGAAAGAAATACTAAAAACTTTGCTTGTGCAATGCACCTATCGCAACGGTCTTTAGGAGATAGAACTTTCTCTTCTTGGATTACAGCAACCACTATAAGTTTCCCATCTTTTCATATTCCTCTTTGCAGACTGGACAGATTGGATACTTCTCGGGGTCACGGGACGGAACCCAGACTTTGCCGCAGAGGGCGATAACTGGGTAACCATTTATCAACGCCTCTGTGACTTCGTCCTTATCAACGTAGTGAGCAAAACGGTCATGGTCACCGCTATCTGTATCTACGCGAGTGTCTGTGTCGGTCTCGTAGGCCATTTTGCTCATAGCCAATTTTAGTATGTAATCGCTACTAGTGATTTGAGAACTAATTCTTTAGACATAAATGCTAGATGTGATGAAACATCTTTACTTCCGTAAGAGATGACAAACTCTTTATCAGTTGCTACTATTCCAGCAGCAAACTCGACTCCTGATTGAAAAAAGTGAAAGCCAGCAGATAAAGCAATAATGTGACCTTTTTGGTCGTATTGTGCAAAGTGATGTGCATAGTTTCTATGATGACTACTCACAGTGCTAAAAGTTTGACGCGAGAATAAGTTCTCTGTTTTTCCCCACATACGATGAACAACCGCTAAGTATGTTCCATCATCTAACTGTAAAAGATTAGTGTTTCCACGCAGAGCAGATATGTCTGGGTGGTCGGTCATCCAAGTAGAAAGAACGCCATCTTTAATAGTTGCGTTAGGGCCATAGATAAAATCAAAGTTAGGGTTTAGTTCAGGTGGTGCCATCCAGTTCTTCTCTGGGCGTTTCACATCAATGCCTGGAAACTTCTCTACTGAAACAACTTTAGTTGCTTTCTTATCAAGATGACCTATAACCATCCGTGCCACAGGGGTATGCGCTTCCATCATAACGGCAGTAAATTTCCAGTGGTCTTTGTCCCAGATAAGTTTAGGGTCCTCTAAACCACGAACAACAGCAATATCCAACTTAGATGTATCAATCTGACGCAAGTCTTTTATATCAAAGTTTTTATCTAAGTCAGCAAACCAAAAGTTACTTTTAATAGTTCCTGTAGAAGTTGTTACTGTGTAGGCTCCATTTGGAGTAATTACATAGTTACTTGAACGAATTGAAAGAGCGTATCCCTTACGACCAGACTTACCTATGGAGGGGTTGGTGGCGGACCAAAACTTGTCATCTGCTTTAACAAAGCGACGAAGGTCTTTAATCCTTCCGCCTAATTCTTCAAAGGTTGGGTATGTGTATTTCATTAGTCTGCGTATATCACTTTCGGGTATCTGTCAACAACGCCACTCTTCTTATGAGCGATGGTAAATATGTTATCCCCCAAGTGATTGAGTTGATAGCCCGCTGCTTGTAGTTTGTGGATGTCGGTGTAATTAGGTTCTTCAAAAGAATTCTCTGTCCAAATGGTTCCATCAAAACCTGCTGCTTTAACAACTTGCATAGTACTATGAATGCTGTATTCGTAGTTGTGTCGGTTTGGAGAACCGTCACGGCGATACTGCATATAAAAATAAGGCTCAACACCTCTAAGCATTTTTGTAATAGACCAAGTGCTCACTGCATTAGGGGTGGTAAGAATTAGAGTCCCTAATTCTTTTGTCACTCGATTAAGTTCAGCAAGCATATACATAGGGTCCACTTCCATATGCTCAAGGACTTCGGAGCAGAGGACATAATCAAAACTGTTGTCTAAAAATGGTAGAGGCTCATTTTCAATATTTACACGAGCGCAGTGGACTACTTTTGAAAAACCGTTAAGAGAGATAGTTATGTCCCCCACAGTCTCTTTATCTAAATCAAAGTCAGTAACAAAGACTTCTAACTCTGGGAGAAGACGCTCTAGTGCTAGAGGCATTAAGTGAGATGTTCCTATTTCAAGTATGGAACCTTTAGGGTTTTGGTCTAGGAGAACTTGCAGGGTCCTTGCCATACGACGCCTATGGGTGTTATGGTAGAAATCTTTAGAAGAAATAAGAGAGTCTAACGTCTCTTTAATCTCTTCAGAGACACCTTCGTATGGATTATTAATCATGTTTGTAGTCTATGTTAGAACAAAGAAAAAAGTGGCTGTGAGCGAGTGACCAGAATCGAACTGGCACTATCTGCTTGGAAGGCAGATGCACTACCATTATGCAACACTCGCGTTGGAGCAGTTTTACGACTTGCTCAGGTCGTAAGGCTGAGGCACGTTAGGGAAATCCTCTATAGGAGAGGGAATCCCCCTCAGCACTTAAGACTTACTTTACAGTAATGGTGCGAGGTTTCTTCTCTTCGGGAACTTCTCTTTTAATCTTGACAGAGAGAATTCCGTCTGTAAATTTTGCTGACTCTACTTCTACATAATCTGCCAAAGCAAAAGTATGTTTAAAGTCTCTAGCAGCAATTCCTCGGTGGACATAGTTGCTTGTGTCCTCTTTGTCCTTTTTACCTTCAATGGTCAATGTCTGTTCCTGTTGAACAATTTCAATATCGTTCTTTGAAAAACCAGCAACTGCCATCTCGATTGTGTAATCATCCTCATCAACCTTGATAATGTTGTATGGAGGATAAGAGGTTGTTGTTACTGAGTTGTGGAAGTTGTTTAACATATCCCAGTGGCGGTCAAATCCAATGGCCCAGTTGTTGATTTTTGGGAGCCAGTTGTCAAATGAAGAGTTGACCGTGGTTGTTGTTACTGAAGGGGATGTGATGTATGTCTGATAATTACTTACTTCTTTAGACATGGTTGTGCCTACTTTCTGCTACCCCGTTAGGCGATAGCGGTTTATTCCCACACCGTTTGGCTGTGGTTCACCTAGTATAACAAAAAATGAGGTAGGATTATTTCATGGCTAAAGGAAAAGGTGGAGCAGCGACTCCCGCAAAAGCGCAGACAGGTGCTAACCGTCCCAACGGGAAGGCATATAAAAAGTTTATTAAGACTATGGTCTTTGACGAGCGCCGTGGGCGTCACAAGATGGTGCGTGTTCCAAACACTAAGTAGTAACAACTTGCTGACCTGGGAGGGCTCGAACCTCCGACATAGCGATTAACAGTCGCTCACTCTGCCAACTGAGTTACAGGTCATCGTTCGCTTCGTGCTTTGACTCGCACTGACGTGCTAAGTCTGGCACAACAAACATTTTTTTGCAGTAGAAACATTGCCACTGCTTCAATCTTTTCTTCTCTGCTTCGTAGTAGTCCACTTACCCTCCGGTTGAGTAGAAGCCACGACCTTTAAACATTGCTGGAGGAGAATTATAAATACGTTTTAGATTGGCATTACATTCTGGAGCAGAACAAGTGTGAATTGTTTGTTCTTCAGCCATAGGACGCTCTTGAATGTTGTAATGTCCTTCGTCGCATTCGTATTCGTATGTTGCCATTACTTACTGTATTTCATCCAAATATACATAACCGTCATTCCGCAAGCCATTCCAAGAAATGGAAGGAATATGGCTAACCAACTATCGCTACACATAAGAGTAGGGTAGCACTTTGGCTACTCATCATCCTTTGTAAAAAGAATAATTGCTTGAGCCAAAAGATAACCTACTAGACAAGCGCCACCAATATATTTTATAAACATAATCAAAGAATTAAACATACCTACTATTTTACGGGTAGAAGGACGTAGTGAGAATGGCTTTTAGAGTTTGCCCTCTTCAAGCAAAAGAAAGCCTGTTTCACGGTCATATATACGATAATCTCCGCCAATAACATCAAAACGCTTAATTACCTTATCTAATACCAATGCTTTATCTAAAGGTCCACAGGTGTAAAGGTCGAACTGAAGACGTGCTGGCATATTCTCATCCCAGATATGAAAAGCAATGTGGCTAGTTTCAATACCAACAATTGCAGTTACTCCTTGATTTCCTGGAGTTTTTACATATTCTGCTAATGGACCCATTAACTTCTTCATCCCAATAGACTCAATAAGGTCATCAAGAAAATCAATAGCCTCTTGGTAGGTATTTAGTGGGTTAGTGATTTGTGCGTTGATAAGTATGTGCTTATGTTGAACGCTCATTTTTTCTCCATTTTCTTCACCGTTCTGAACATGAATACTACCAGAGCGGTCACAATTAAAATAGGTAGGAGAAGATAGACTCCAATAGCAAGGATGGCTAAGGATTCCATTACTTAATGTTCTCGCTAATCAACTTTACCTCACAAGCGTCTGTAGTGCAATAAGCCTCACCAATTGCATCGGCAGCCATTCCTGCATAGACACCAGAGAAATCAATTGGGAACAACTTCATCACGCCTTCTTCCTCGTAGTCTGCCTCTGTTATTTGTGTGTAAGGCATTTGAGGATAGGTAAAGTTACCTGAAGGTAGGAATGAAACAGTCTTAAGTTGACCATCATAAAGATGGAGAACAGTTCCAACCGCTTCTGATTCTGTTTCAGGATTGAAAGAGATAGTTACTGATACAGAGTTATCTGACCAGTAGCGCTGTGCGTATGCTGCTAGCGCCATCTTTTCGTAGATTGAGACATCTTTCTCAGCCCTCTTGGACTCAGACTTGATTGGAAAATAAACAACCGATGTAGTGTTTGGTGATTCCGATGCTGGTTCAACTTTGTAGTTCGCCATCTTAAATAACGGAAGCATAGGGTCCGAATTAGCAAAGCGAATGGTACGCATAAAATACTTACCGCCAGGAGTCCAATGTACGCCAGGACTTTCACCAGCGAGAATAGAAACTGTGCCAGAAGGCTTAATGGTTGTTGTCTTGATAGATTCACGGATTCCAAGCCATTCAGAGTAATTAGTATCGTAATACTTAATTGTCTCGTATCCTTTATCCATCCATTCACGCAACTTTGGGAGTCCACGGTTATCTGCAAAGTTTGCTACGCCTGACATTGAAGTCCCAATGCGACGATTACGCTGCATAATTGCATTTGTCTCCGCCCAGTGGGTAGGCAAAAGTGTCACAGTCTTGGCATAAAGATATGCAAACTTGAGTGTGCGCTTGTAATCCTCAAGAGTTTCGTGACGGTTGAGGTATGTTTCAACAAGTGTGCACATTTCATAAGACTCTAGTGATTGCTCGGCGCAAGGGTTGTAACCTTCAACGCGATAATCTTTGTTGTTAGGTGGGTCAACCAAGCGACCATATTGACGAGATACATCTAACCAAATAACTCCTGGCTCCCCGTTACGAGCAATGCCATCAACAATAGGGTCAAGGTTTGCACCAACATAAGCCTCTACAGAGTTGTTAGACATCCAAGCCCAGCCTGGATTCTTTGGGTCATAAGAGTTACGTTCTGGATAAATCTCTGGATTCTTCAAGTTAAGAAAATCTGGGTCATCAATGCGACCAATAAGAAGTTCAGCAGAGCGACGAACGTTGCCTGATACAACGCAAACACCAATCATATTTCCAATGTCTGCAATATCACGACGAGTTACTTTCTCTCCTGCGCGACCTGAGAACAACTTAGTAATGTGGTTTACAAGACGCTCTAACGGTTCTGGTCCTGCTGCTGTTCCACCAAAAGTTTTAATTGGCGTTCCCTCTGGACGGACTTCTGAGTAATCAAATATTGGAGCCTTCGTATCTGGTCGTAGGTAAGCATTGATGATGAGTTCAAGTGTTTTGACCCACCCTTCTCTAGTGTCTGGAACGACATATGTCTCTTCTCCTTGTGGCGCATAAATTGTAAATTCTTTGTCGGCACCCTTGTCATCAAAGCCAACACCAACACCAAGCATTGATGCTTCCATAAGGAAAGTAAAAGGTTTAGCAGGGTCGTTCTTTGTCATTTCTTTTGTTGAAACAAATGCACAATTTTGTAATGCAGCAGAGTTGCGTTGTGTATTAACAAGTGGTGTTCCCATAACCCAAAGCCCGCGCCCTGGGGGTGACCACTTTAATTCATACAAACGCTCGAATGCTTCTTTAGCAGATGCCTGAGCCTTAGAGTCATTCCAAGGAAGTCGCTGTGATTTAGCGTGGTCTTTCTGGATTGAATACATTCCATTGATTACGCGCTCACAAACATCTGTCCATGTTTCTTTTGTGCCATCTTCTTTTAAACGAGAGTATGTGCGAAGAAAAGTAATTTCTCCAACAGAATTCCCCGCTGCATCTCGATAACCGAATGGGGCTTTTCTTTCTTTATACCCGCCTACGAATTCTTCGGAAAGTTTGAAAGAAAATGAGACAGACATATAAAGACTCCCTTTAATAAAGTTGATTAATAATTTGTATTTCGTCCTACGGTGTTAAACCCTAGAAACAAATCTTACAGCAACTTACAGGAGTGTAGGTTGTTCTGTCGCGTCGTTGTCTGAGGTGTTTATATCTAACACGATTGTCTTTGCTATCTCAAGTCCATATAACAAATCTCTTGAGAGCCCACTCTCACGCACAATGTTAACTTTCCTTTGTATACCTTCAGCAATTTTAAGTCGCGTTTCATATTCAATTCTAGAGCGTTCTTGTTCATAAGTGCTCCAAGAAATAGATGTGTAATCACTTTCCATTGTTAGCCCCTTCGTGAATACTCTTCAGTTGAAGTGATGAACATATCATATGTAGTTACAGGGATTCCGCACGCTTGTGCAACCTCAACCTCTAGTTTAGCCCCAGAGGAGTCTTGCCACCCTTCAAGTGTAACTACAAGGTCTGCTTCAAGAACAGCCTTGATATCTGTTTTCATATAAACTTCTTTAGGAAGATTTATGTCACCACCAAAACATTCTGATGGGTCAAAAACTTTAAAACCATAATTGCGTAAAACTTTTGCTGCTTTTCTAAATGCAGGGTAATTAAATTCTGGATAACCAGTCATAGGTCCTGACAAATAAATCATTGTGTCCTCAATGTATAAAGTAGTGGGTTGAAGAAACGGTTGAGGAAAAAAACAACCACTACTCTATAACTCTATTTACTTTAGTTTAATAATAGCGGCCCAAGTTTTTGGACCAACAACGCCATCAGCAGCACCAAGTTTTGGATTTGCTTTCTGGAATGCAATTACTGCTTTCTTAGTAACAGGACCATAAACACCATCTGGCTTTGGAACCTGAAGTTTTTGCTGAACTGTTTTGACGTGAACACCTGATTCGCCTGGGTCAATAGTTTCGCCAGGATAAACAAGTGGGTCAGTAACAGGTGCTTTAGCAACCTTTGGTTCTACTGGATTTGCAGATGATGCAGCGAAGTCTGGACGACCCCAACCGACAACTCCATTAAGAAGTTTCTTTGCATTGTTCTTGCGGAATGCGCGTTCTTTCTTGCAACACTCTCCGCCATTTCGCTGGTCTCCCTTTGGGTTTCCTGCGGTATTTCCTTCAATACAGATGGCAATTCCAGCCTTTGCATCTACCTTTGCAACAATACCAACGTGACTAATCCGGTCAACGCCGTCTCCTGGGAAATCAAAATAAATGACATCGCCTGGCTCTGGAACATTTGTTCCGTCATTGTCATACCAACGCTTCATCTTTTTAAAACCGTCTGCACCTGCTGGTGTATAAACTGTGTTTGGAACCTTTACGCCAGATTCGTTAGCGCACCACATTACGAAACTTCCGCACCATGCTTGGAAATTTGCTTTTGTAAAAGCGCCATACTTTGTTTGATTATCTTTCGGACCTTCGATAGTTCCGACTTCTGCTGTTGCAACCTCAATAAAACGGGCTGCGGTACCTTGAGCGGCGGCCATATATTCTCCTTATTTAGTCTTCTGACTGAATTGCTAAGTCTATTGTACAGGTGTGAGCGACAACCAAAACATCTTTACCGCCACACTCTAGACACTCGATAGGCTCAACTTTATAGTGTTTTTCAATGACTTTGAGTATCTGCGCTACTTCATCTTGCAGAATAGAAATCTGTGAGTCGTCTCTGTTCTTATCAAATTCAATGGGGTTGTCGTCAACATTCCAACCGTTAAGAGTCATCAACTCTTCAACAATGCCGTTGAGGTCTGGGAACATTGGGTTACTACTATCTTTACTCATCGGATGCCTTTCCTACTAATATGTGATTCATTGGGAAGTTGGCTGCCCAAAATGCAAGGCAGTCTGTGGCGTAGAAGTAATAGACTTTCTTCGACCAAGTCAGTACAATTGTTCCTTCTCCGTTGACCTGTGTGCGGAAGTGCTTTGGGCAGTCGTCCCAACTACACTTCAGATTCAAGTCAAACATAGGAAAATCCTAACAGGTAAGGTAGACTAAAACGGCTATGAGAAAACATTATGATGTAATTATTGCAACCCCTGGTCATTCAATGCACGCTTCTTATGTTGATAGTTTGATGCGAACAGTTGAAATGTTAAACCGTGAGGGTATTAGTTTTGTGCTTTCAAATGCCTACTCCAGTTATGTTCCCCATGCAAGAGAGTTCACTGCTTTAGGTCAGGGAAGTCACGTCTGGGATTCAAATGAGATTTATAAGGGAGTCTCATATAATAAGATTTTCTGGATTGATTCAGATATGGGCTGGAACCCTGAAGACTTCCTAAAGATATATGTAAGTGAGTTAGAAATTGTTTCTGGCATCTACGCCACCGACCTTGCTGGAAGTGTGGCAGTTTCCTACCCTAACGAAAACGGATTACCAACTAGGGTGAACAAGGTCGAGTTTATGCTACATACCTTGCCACTTGAGGTATCTGGTGTAGGATTCGGATTTGTGGCTATGAAAGCAGGGGTCTTTGAGAAAATTGACCGACCTTGGTTTGGGGCTGAAAGTTTTGTGATGGAGAACGGAATGGTCGTCAACTATGGGGAAGACTACTCTTGGTGTGTCAAAGCGCAGAAGGCTGGATTCAAAATTTGGGTTGACCCCCTAGTCCGAGTAGGCCATAACAAGGAAATTGTTTACAGAGCCGACTAGTTTTTTCTTGCTAGTATCCCCCTAAAAATCTTGCTAGTATCTCCTTTTTTAGGGGTTTCTTTATGTCAAAAATGGTCTACATTAGACGGCTTATATATGAACTTATATGATAGGTTACTAACAAGGATTTTATACTTTGAGGTAGATATTTCTTGCTAGGTCCACTAAAATACAATACATAAATATATTAATACATATTAATAAATACTACACCGCGGAAAAAATATACATACGCGTCACGCTTTATTAGTTTGTTTTTGTTGTATTGTGTATAGTGTATAAAAATTAGTTATGTTATACTATTGAGGAATAGACAGATTAGATTTGAGGGATATAGAATGAAGTCAAATGAAGGAGAGACAATGTGACTGACGACTATCTTGATGCCAGAGGGATACCAACTTCTGTCTGCCCTAGATGTGGTTGTGATTGGTTGATGGCTCCAATAAAACTCAACCCAGATACTTACACAATTTCAATGTGGGGAACAAAAGGATTTTGTTATTCGTGTAAAGCAAAACTAAGTATAGGAACTCCACCAGATGCAATTGACGAATGGTCGGAAAGAATAGATAGAGAAGGAGAGACAGATGACAACTGAGTTACAAGTTATTGAAGGTGGGGGTTTTCCTGAAACCTTAAAGCGACAGTTGGTTGAGGAAGCCGCTTATGCTCTGATGAAGAGATGGTTCCCAAATCGTTTACCTACAGGTGAAGATTATTTGAAGTGGGTTGAAATCTCTGTGGCAGATGCGACTGCTGTGGTTGAGCATTTTGTAGATTCAGGGATTCTAACTGAGGAGAAGAAGTGACTCTAAAGTTCTCATTGACAGTTTTAGATTTTATTGTAATTTATTTGATGGCAGTAGTGGGGACACTTAATGCTATCTATATCAAAAACTATAGAGAACGGCAGAAGCGTCGAGCAATGGTTGATATGTTCATAGACCATGTGACTGAACAGATTAAGACCGAAGAAGATTTTAAAGACATAACCAAACGGTTACGCAAAGAGATGGGAGAAGACGATGAGTAATCCCCTAGAGAGAACGGGGTTAGACCTGAAGGAGTTGGCAGAACTAAATGCCGCTCTAAAGCAGACCCGACAGAAGAACGACAAAATCTGTATTTGCGGTCATGCTAGCGGACGACATACTTGGACCGAGGAGTTGCAAGCCCATACTTGCCAGCCACCAAGATTCAACTGTGAGTGTAAAAAACTTGTTGAAGTTATCAAGTCAACAGATACCAGACCATTTGTCCGAAAGACTATTGGAAATGGAAAGCGTCACGCCTTGATTCTTGGAATGCAAAGTGCAATAGAAAAGGGAGCCACCGTTGAGTGGACTGTCCCAAGTGTCTGTGCTCGCTGTAAAGAAGAGGGTCCAACTGCACCCTGTGTTGTTAGCCCTGAAGGAATTATCTATGATGGAATTCCAGAGCGTAGACCTGGTGAACCGCCAAAGCCTATCTACCATGCACTACTCTGCCAAGACTGCCGAGAAGGAACTAAGGAGTTATGATGAACAGAAAACAACTTGAAGATGTTATTGCCAGCCAACTTCAGTCAATGATGATGAGTCGAGAGATTGAACCTAATGCTGTCCCTGATTTAATGAAGTTCATTGTAGAAGCACTTGATACTTGGCAGGAAACCAAAGTTAATGAACTGATGGATAAAGTCAAGAATTGGGAAGAAGCCTTTGATGGCACCAATGAAAATCTCTATAGTTTAGGACTTCGTCATGCTATAGATTTAATCCGAGAAAACGACCATAAACCACTTGACGAAAAAGACTATCGTGATATTGAGAGAAAGATTACTAGCGATGATTTCAAAAAATCCTAGAACTTGTTGTCGTTGTATGGTCACCAAGACCGCTGACAATTTCGTGACCCACGGAGTTATCTGCCAACCCTGTGCCGAAGAGTCCAAAGAGAACTATGAAAAACACCTATCAGGAAACAGTTTTTCGGGCGTGTCGGAATAATATTTTCTATACAATAGAACTATAGTTTTACCTAGGATTTTACGCTCAAATCAGTTCCTTGTTTATACAAGGGTGACTATATAACACCGTTTTCCAAAAAATCTTTTGCCATCATATATGCTACATTGTGATGTAATGCGGAGTCCTTCCAAAATCCTCCGCGAGGAGAAACACAAAGATGAATAAAGCAATGATTGAGTCATACGTCAGAAACCTTGCAGGTCAAGTTATTGGCGCTGTGATTATTGTCACACAAACTTCAGGAATTTCAACCCCTCTAGACTTCGGTTCTAGTGAGTGGCTACTCGTAGCAAACGCTCTATGGGCGTCCCTTGTACCAGTCGCATTGCGATTTGTCAACAAGAAGGACCCAGCGTTTGGCCGCATCGCAGAAGCAGCAGCAGCCGACGTATCGAAAAAAATTGTAAAGGCAGCAGCGAAGAAAAAGACCGCGGCCCCAAAGAAGAAGTAAACAACTTCTTCAAGATGTGGCGACAGCCCTCAGATAAAAAATATTCAAATATATATTCTGAGGGCTGTTCGTCCTTAACCGAAAGTAAAAAGTAAAAACTAATGGCAACCGAGATTGACCTATTTGGCGAGCGCGAAGAGGAAGACCCAACCTCTAAACTTCCTGACCTCGATACCCCATATGATTACCGACCCGACCTCTCAGCCCTCGGACTCCTTGAGCACGAACGCGGCATCGTCGAAGACACAGCAGATAACCGCAGAGCGCTTCGCGCCGCGGGCTTGCAGTGGGACACAGTTTATGACCAACTAGGACGACCAACGGGTTTGATTGCAGGGCGTTCCCAGGAAGCACTGAAAGAGCGTCGCCTCCAAAGCCTTTCCGAGAAGCGAGCACTTCTAACCGACCCAACTAAAAACAACTCAGACTTCTTAACGGGCCTCGACCTCTTGGTAGATGAGGCTGCTTGCAAGGTTACACCACCTTGGGTACTTGGTGCAACCCGTCTATTCGTTGACGAGGAAAACGGCAAGGTAGTAAAAAGTAAAAACCGTGCACCTTCCAGTCTACCTCACCGATGCCGAATTGTCAAGACCGACGGCATCCGCTGTATGTTATGGTCGAGCGGGCGTCCAAAGGATGACGGCTTGTGTCGCATCCATCTACGAACTAACCGTCGGCCAGGAGCAGATGTCGAGTGGGCACGCCAGAAGTTAAAGCAATCTGCGAGCGCAGCCGTTGATGTTCTTGAAGAGTTGATGGATACCGCTCAGTCAGAACCAGTCCGCCTTAAAGCCTCAACCGAGATACTTGACCGTGCTGGTGTAAGAGGTGGCGTGGAAGTTGATGTAGGTGGAGTTCTTGAGGTTCGGCCCGCCAAAGACATCGTGGCTGAAAGATTGCAACGGCTCGCTGATGCTGCCCAACGGAAAGCGGCCAGCCTTGTAGATGTAAAAGTTATTGAGGCTGAAGTGGTCATGGAGGACTCAAACAATTTAAACGGCGAGGAGCCAACCGATGGAACAAAATAACTTAGAGGAGTTGGCGGCCCGCCTGGCGGAAAGACTTCAAGAAGATATTCCGTTGTCAAAGACCAGGGAAGAACATATCCGCGTAACGGCTCGCGCTAACGAAGCCCTTGAACTGTTCAACCATATAAAAAGTAAATAGTTATCTAAGTAGGCTTGGCAAGAACCTAGCCTACTAAGATAACGTATTGATGTCAAATCGAAACGACGGCGTGTCGTAAGAGTAAAAAGTAAAAAGTAAAAAGTAAGGACCCAAGATGGAAACCGTATTAACCGATTGCTTCTGGTGCGGCGAGGCGTATGACAAGTCATTAACCGTGTGCCCCCAATGTGCAGTCAAAAGAGAAGAACGGCTTGCCGCTGAAGAGCGGCCCGCGTAAGGAAGTTGTTGTGAAGTTGACCGCTGCGCCGGTGCAGTAACGTTCATATAACCGTAAGATTCGTACACCCTTAGTTCTAACCGTATACACAGAGCGGCTTGGAGGATAACCGTGCTTGATGTGATTAAACTCATAAGCGGCGTGACCGTGATGCTCGCTGCTGTTTATTACTTCTCCAGATTCCTGGGTTGAGTCAACCGCTAGTAAAAAGTAAAAACTCAAAGGCGGCCTGGACGAAGAGCGGCCTGGTAGATGGGGACGCTGTATATATTTAACCGCTGCCTCGACAGTGCTGTAGTCAACCGCTGAAGTTATTGTGACGAGTGGGACCAACCCACATGATGGAACGAACCGTGATGCTGCCAGGTGAACCGTTCGAGTTATTGAGATGTCGAGGGACCAGACGTCCGACTGAGTATTAACCGATGCTCCAGATGCTGCTGTGAAAATTTAAGTTGTTGAGATGTTGGTACCAGGACCGGTCGGACCAACGGGACTTGTGGGACCAACCGTGAATTAATAAGTTGTTGTGATGTCTACCTGGCGGCCAACCGTCTTCTGAGCCACGCTTAGAAAAACTTGACAACGGCTTGCCTGGGGAGTAGACTGCTTTCGCATCTCCGATGCGAAAGTGAACTTCCAAATAACTTTTTGACAAACGGCCCGCCGCCACTGAAACCTCCGCCACCACCACCACCACTTGACAACGACGAGCGCTGCTTGTACCGTTGCTGCCATGGACACAAAAATTATCGAAAGACTTAAACCAACCGCTGACTTTTATGCATGGCAAGAACACGGCCTGTGTAAAGATGAAGACACTGAAATATTTTTTCTCGAACACGGTCAACGGGGCCCCGAGAAAGCGGCCCGCGAATCGAGAGCGCTCGCAGTATGTGGGGCGTGCCCAGTGAGAACGGCGTGCCTTGAGCACGCACTCAATGTCCCCGAGCAATACGGGGTGTGGGGAGGCATGACCGTTGAACAACGGCAAGCGCTGAGAGGGGACCGATGGGACTCATAACGGCGTGGGTTGGATACGCACTGCTCAAACGCGAAGTGCAAAAGGGATACATACAAGTAACCGCTGACGTTGATGAGTTGTTGGGAAGACATCTTGACCAGGGACCTCAACTCCAGATTGTGAATGGACAAATTGTGGATGCTGTAACGGGTGAGATTATCAATCTTCCGAAGACTACAGAAGTAACCGATGAGATGGAAGAGACTGCTAGAGCACGACACGATTTGACAGGAGACTAAGACCGCTGTTACTTTATAATTCGCAAAGTCGCTTAGACATCTACCTTTCTAGTTCTAAGCATTATGACTTGGTTTGATGGGTTTCCCCGCCATCAGCGAACACGGGGAATTTTTTATTTCCTAGGACTTGACAACCTGATTTCAGTATGTTTAGATACGTCTTGTGTCTGGGGCGAATTCCAGATGGATGACGAAGAGGGTTGAGGTCCTAGGCCAAAAAGCCCGTTACCCAGACACACCAACCAATGAAAGGAAGTTGTATGAAAGTCAAAGACCTGGTCCAAATGGTAACCACGAACTACGATGCTGAAGATGAAGTTATTGTTTTGATTTATTCAAAAGATACATTTGATTATCCCGAGGAAGATGAGATGACTCTCACAGACGAGGGCTGGCTCAAAATGGTTGAGGAGATGGAATCTTCTGGAGGGCTTGACCCCCACGACCAACATCTTTCAAATGTCCTTAGCGAAATGTCTAGCGAGTATGCGGAGATTGTGAAATGAATGGATACGACTTTAGAACAGCGATTGCAAAATTTGCACCCAACTATTCAGTAGACAAAGACAATGAGGGGCAAATTATTATCTACACCAACCTCAAAGAAGTTGGCGATGACGAGTATGTAGAGATACTTGACAATTAGAAATAAATCATTAGACTTACACCACCAACCAACGAAAGGAAAGTTATGCAAAACAATTACGCGTTCGTAATAAAACTTGCAGGGAATGTTTCTGCTAAAAATGAAGCAGAAGCAAACAAAAAAATAAATGCACACCTAGACGACCTAGGGGCAATAGAGTCAGCGCAACACGACCTGCATTGGCCTGATGCTTCTTGGGAAATGGAGTATGAACTAAAATGAGTAACGAAGTAGAAGAACTAGAAGAAGAAAGCCCGTTTATTACTGCTGGCGCACTTGCGGAGTATGTCTCGCAAGAATTTGAAGAAGATGAAATTGTTAGTTACAACGTCTATTCAAAGTCCGATGTTGAGTCTGACCTTGATGTTGAACTTACAGACGAACAATGGCTAAGGTTTTTACACCTTTGGGAAAACGATGATGTCCTCAATGAGACTCGTGCCGCGGTTTGGATGGAGACAGTAGATACCATTCGTCAAGAATTCGGTATTGAGGAAGAAGAATGACAAAAAGAAAAAAGACAAAGATAGTTGTAAGCCTTGTAAAGGAATACGACTTAGATGAACTCGTTGGAGATTCTGACGCGGACATCTATGACGCGGAAGTTCGCGCTGGCGAGTTGATGGGGGAGTTTGTAAAATCTCTCATCAAGTCAAAAAAAGATGTAGGTATGGAATGTATCTACGAAGTGAAAGGGTAAAGGGATGGGTCAGTATCACGTTTTAGTAAATTACGATAAGAAGGAAGTTGTAGTGCCACACGCACTCGGCTTGGGTCTAAAGCAATGGGAACACATCGGAGATTTCAATGGAAGTCTTTCGGATGCTCTCTATGTTCTAACAACGGCATCGCCTAATCGCGGTGGGGGCGACTTGCCTATGACTTCGGTCTCGGCTCGTTGGGCTGGCGACAGATGTTTTGTCTATGGCGATTACACAGAGGATTCGGACTTGCCGAACATTCCAAACGCGGGCTCGCTCAATACAGAGGGCGAGGGCTGGACAGACATTAGCGAACAAGTTGCGGATGCTCTAGGGCGTATCTTTGAGTTCAAGATGGTGGGAGACAGCGGATGGAAACAGCGCACTCCACACACCTACGAGCCTGAAGTGCCAGCGGAGTTATTGTAAGATTACATCTATGAACCACTTATTCGTTGAGATTCCCGATAGGGATGACGGCTTCGGGATGATTACCATTTGTTCCATCTGCGCTGTAAAGCAGGATGATTCAAACCTAGAGGAAGTCTGCCCCGACACCAAAGACTAATTCAAACGCAACAAACGGCGTGCCAATAATTTCGTGCGAGACACGGAGTTGGCACGCTTTTTCTTTTATCTAACCGCTGAAGATTTCCGCCGCCGTCTTGACATCTTGAAGTTGTTCGGAAGTGCACCAGAAAACATTTGCTGCCAGCGCTGTATAAGTTATTTGGAAGTGCACCAACCGCCAGGGCCTGGAGAGTAAAAAGTAAAAACGGCGAGCGCTTATACCGAACCGAGTAAAAAGTAAAAAGTAGCAGATGCGCTGAGCCCCGCTAAAGAAGTTGTTAGGAAGTCGGCGTGTCTTCAGCAACGGGGCTTGACAAATCAACGGCAAGCGTTAGACTGGTGCTATGAAAAAGAAAAACGCTCTTGACGGCTTGCTTCGCTTGCGAGGTCGCTTTGTGCTGAACCAAAAAGCACAGGTGTTCGCTGACAAGAGAACTAAACGCAACCGCACTCGTTTGGAGAACAAGCGCCGTGCATTAGAGGAACAGGGAGAATAAAACAATGACCGCTACAAAACAAGACACGATACAAGAACGCTGGAACGCTGGATACTACTCCGCACTCAACGGAGCAACTATTGTGAAGTTCCTACGCACAGACACAGACGAGTTCGGTGGAAAAGGATTTCCTATGTTCCTCGTCAAACTTGCTAACGGACAACTAACGGAACTTGTTGTATCGCAAGATGAAGAAGGAAATGGCGGTGGGTTCTTGTTCGGACTTCCCGACTACACACTTCCCGAGTTTCGGCGCTTGACAGAAAAATAAAAATCGTTAGACTTACACCAACCAACAGAAAGGAAGTCCAATGCCAAACTATGTCTATAACAATCTTTCAATAGAGGGAACAGAAGAAGCCATTGCGAAAGTAAAGGCTCAACTAAACAAGCCACTTGTAAAACAGTATGGCGAAGATAAAGAACCAACTATTTACTCAAACCCCATCTTTTCGTTTTGGAACATTATTGCTCCACCTGAAGATAAGTTAGAGGAATACTTCGGGACTCACGGATTTGAAGATGGTAAGGCTACTGGTGAAACTGAATACAACTGGTATAACTTCAACAACAATAAATGGGGAACTAAGTGGGATGTCGCTAAATCAGACAGCCCAAATGATTGGTCTGCGACAGAAATAACTAGCGAGTCTGCTACACACATTTCGTATCGTTTTGATACTGCGTGGTCGCCACCACTTCCTGTTATTGAGGAACTATCTGTTCAACACCCCGAGTTAGAAATAACTTTGGAGTATGAAGAAGAACAAGGCTGGGGTGGAGAAATCCTTTGGACAAAAGAAGGCTCTAGCATTGTTAGTGAATACGACATACCTGACTCACACAAAGATTATGTTGATAGAGATAATGTAGATGGTTGTCGTTGCGCTAGTGAAGAAGATGAAGACGAGTGGTATAAAGATTGTCCGAACAAAACCAAACCAATAGAACTTCACGAAGTTCGTGAGATAGAAATAGTAGGTGCTGAATAATGTCAGAAGAACTAAATGAAAAAATGCCACCACAACCACAAATCCATTACTTTGCTATGGACGGAAATTATGGAAGTGCAGATGGGATTGTCCTTTGCCAAACCCAATTTTGGACAGAGGAAGACTGGGCAGAAGTTGAGAACTGCACAGACAGCGATAGAGGCAGTAAGGCAGTAGAAGTATCTCGGCAGTATGGAAACCTCTTGATGGATTTGCCTGACCCTGACACGATTTGACAATCGCCTAGCAAACCTTTACACTTACACCACCCCCACAGGCAGGGAGAATTAGGGGGAGACACGCCGAAGGTCAGAACTTGACAATCGGGAAGTGTTCGGTAATAATTCTCTTACCTAGCAAAACTAAACGAAAGGAACACCCAAGTGCTAAGTAAAGAAAAAGATGTTCAGGGAGTCGGAGTTTATGCCGAGTTCCGTAAGACAGGACAAGTAATGCAAGTCATTATTACTCCTGACGCTTACACAACAGCAGGAACTTTAGTTCCTATGACCTTTGTTCGCCGAGTGATTACACCAAGCACTCCACGCAAACAATGGAAAACTTCTGTTCTGCGCTCTAAGGAATTAGAGGAAATCGTAGAAAGTGGTTCAACACTCCAAGATAGCGCGAAAGAGAACTTCACAGAACTTCGTATGCGCCACGCAACTTCATACTTTGATAGTGTGATTAGTCAGGGTTGGTCTTTAGAAAAGACTCCAATACTTGTAGAGGTATCTCGCGGAGACGCAGACGACCTTGCCAAAGGTAAGACACCTAATAAGATACTTTATCGTGTTCATCTATCTCGGAAGGCTCTCGCCTTTCCTGAATTAGTATAAAAAAGAAAGACAGGGAGAAATACAAAATGACAACAATGAAAGAGCAGTATGCTCAACTAAGTCCAAATCTGACCCCAAGCCTTTGGGATACGATTATTGAAGTTGCCACACAGGGAGTAAATGAAGTTGCTTCAACTACACTTAGTGCAGTTGTTCCCCCAAGTGGTCGCTATGTTGCTCGCGCAAGTGGCGCAGATAGAAAGCCAAGAAAACCTAAGATGAGTTCTCTACCAAGCATTGACGCTCTAGTTGGAGATGATGTTTATTTCCGACCTAATGGTTCTAAGTATGTTGCTCGTATGTGGGGAACACACCAAGATGTAATGGCTCTGCGTAATGCGAGAGAAGCAACTAAGCAATCAGTTCTTACAAACGAAGGTTCGCCTTTGTTCCCAATGTTTTATGGCGCACCCGGCACAGGTAAAACTGCGTTGGTTGAAGCAACCTTCGGTGCTGAAATGCGAACACTCGTTGGACACGGAGACATTGAAGTTTCTGATTTACTTGGAAACTTTATTCAATCACCAAGTGGAACATACGATTGGCTGGACGGAGATTTAGTCAAGTGTATGGAAAATGGTTGGGTTTATTTTATTGACGAAATTGGTTTGATTGACCCTAAAGTTCTTTCAATCCTTTATGGTGCTATGGACGGACGCAGAGAAGTATTTGTATCTGCCAATCCTGAACGCGGAGTTGTCAAGGCTCACCCTGATTTCTTTGTGGTGAGTGCTACAAATCCAAACGCACCCGGAGTTCGTATTAGCGAAGCATTGACTTCTCGTTTCACTCTCCAAGTTGAAATGACAACTGATTGGAACTTGGCTAAGAAACTTGGCGTTCCTGCTATGTTGATTACTGCTTCACAAAATCTTTCACGCAAGCAACTTTCTAACGAAGTTTCTTGGTGTCCTCAAATGCGTGAGTTGCTCGCGTTCCGCGACATTTCAACAACTTTCGGAGCAGAGTTTGCTATCTCTAATCTGATTGCTGGCGCACCTGAAAACGACAGAGCAACTGTCGCAGATGTTCTCTCTCGCTCCTTCGGAGCAGAGTGTAAGACAGCCAAAATCTAGCCCTTCCCTGTCGCTAGGTTTTGGTTCGGGTAGGGGTTGAGTGAGCCTTCTTGGGTGCGCTCGCTCCCCCTATCTACCCCCAACACGCCAAAGACAGGATTTGACAAAAGGAAAACAAAAGAGGATACTAGGTTTATCAGGTCGGAAGCCTGATACTAACGAAGGGGAAAGAAATGGCTCATCTAAAGTTTGACGATACACGAACAGCGCATACGCCTGTTGAGTGGTTATCAGTAGGACGCGACATAGGAACACTTGCTAACAAGTGGTCTAATCGCGGAGATTTAGTTGCTTATGTTGGCGCAGGTGCAGGTGGTATCGCTCCTGCTTGCTACAACCCAACACTTTCAGAAGTTGAAGTAAATGTTGAAGTTGCGTTTGGAAAAGGTATTACACCCGAACAAATTGGCGACCTAACTAATCGTTCAACTCATTACGAATATCCAAAGGCGATAGGTGCGATTATGCACGAAGCCTTCCACGCTCGCTTCTCTAGTTGGTCTATGCCAAAGGCGTATAGCGAACTAAAGTCTGACGAATACCAAGCACTTGTATTGCTAGAGGAAAGTCGCATTGAGTATCGCGGTCTAACTGCTATGCCAACTGCTCGTCCTTTCCTTCGTGCTTGCGCTATGGAAATTGTTATTGGAGATGTAAAAGAAGGTGCGGAAAAGACAAGCACAACTCAATCACTTACTAATCTTGTTGGTCTTGTTCATAGTCGCATTGACGCAGGTATTCTTGACGCAGATGAAGTAAGTCAGATTACAGAAATGATTGAGAAGGAACTTGGTCTTGAAGTTGTTGAGAAGTTGCGCTCGCTTGCTCGTCAAGCACAATTCCACACTAACGATACTGACCTTACAGATATTTACCCTATCGCTATTGAGTGGGCAAAAATTGTTCGTGAGTTAGCGAAAGAGCGCGGAGATGAGGAAGGCACACAAGGTTGCTTCCCTATCCCTAGAGAAATGCTAGAGAAAATTCTTGAGGCACTAGATGAAGGTGCTTCAACAGTAGAAGTAAATAACTTCGGGGAACTCTCTGACGCAGAGCAATCAGATGATTGGAAAGAGCAAGCACAATCAAAGGCTAAGGAAAGTCAGGAACGCTTAGAGAATAAAGAAATCTCAACAGAGATTTTCTCAAAGTCGTCAGGGCCGGGTAAGAGTAGAACTGATAGTAAGTTAGTTGAAACTCGCAACCCAACAGGTGCGGAGCGTTCTGCGTCAGTTCTTATTGGTCGCTGGTTAGAGAAGGCTAAGTATCGTGAGCGAGATGTTGTTGAGAAGTCTAGTGAAGTTCCACCCGGACGCTTACGCACTCGCGCACTTATTCAACGCGAAGCATTACGCTCTCGCGGTATTCATACAAAGGTAGAACCTTTCCGAAAGAAAGTTCGCAAGCACACAGACGACCCAACTCTCAAAGTTGGAATTATGGTTGATATTTCAGGTTCAATGGGAAGTGCTATGAACCCAATGGCTACAACTGCTTGGGTAATGTCGTCAGCAGTAAATCGTATTCAAGGTGAGTGCGCTATGGTTTATTTCGGTAATGATGTTTTCCCTGTTCTAAAGTCAGGACAAAAGTTAGAACAAGTAAATGTTTATTCAGCAGAGGACGGAACTGAAAAGTTTGAGCGAGCATACAAAGCACTAGAAGGTTCTCTCAACTTACTAAATGGAAGTGGTGCGAAATTACTCGTAATCGTTTCTGATGGTTGCTATTCAGGCAACGAACCTGCCAATGTTCGTAGGGCTATGGCTCAATGTGAGAAGGCTGGCGTTGCAATTGTTTGGTTGCCTTTCAGTAATGGACACAGAGCAAACGATTTAGGCGGTGGATACGCTAAAGTTATTGACGACATTACTAATCCTGCGGAAGCAAGTGAAGTAATTGGCAAGGCGTGTGCAGACGCTCTAACTAGAGTTGGACAGAGGGCGGTTGCCTAATGTTCTAAAAGAAGTGTTGGTTCGTGTGGTGCGTCCTTCCAACGCAAGTCAGTTCCACCACAACTGAACCTGCGAACCAACACCCTAAGTAGGTGAAGCCCCCTTACCCCCTTTGTGGGGTTTCACTTACTACTTAGTAAAAAGTAAAAACCAATGACGAAAGGATAGAAGTGAAAACAGTAGAAGAATTATTAGAAGGTTCAAAAGTTGTTTGGGCTTCTATGTTTTCTGGAGTTGCTCCCAACTTAGAAAAACAAGACGATAGCCTTTGGTATGAAGGTGATGGATTTATCTGCCAAGTTTCCTATAAAGGGTTTGAGGTAGATGTTTATGCAGATGGAGAAGTTCGTGTAATCCACGAACCAACAGAAACAATCCTTAGAACTGCGTCAGATTTTTATGGCTTAGGTATAAATTGTGATGAGGACTTACGCCTTGCTAATGGCGAGAACGCCTTGAACTGGGACAACAACAACTGGTTTGACTTGTATTGTCGCGGAGAGCATTTAGATTGGGTATGCGACAGTATTTCAGAGGCTCTCCAAAGTGCGAGTTCCTATGTGAAGGAACAGTATGAAAATGAAAAGATGTTGCTACTTGACTTTGCATAAATAAAATGGGATAATAGTTCTCAACCAAGAACGAAAGAAAGGGTAAAAAGTAAAAATGCACACTTGTCAGATTATGTTGATTGAAGCGGATAGCGCACAGGACGCTATTGACTACGCCAAAACAACTATTACTTATTCAGAAACTCCATACCCTGCGTGGTCAGATTGGCACGGGGGTCTTGACGAAGGGCTTGCTGGTCGCTGGTCAGGATTGTTTGAAGGCTGGGAAGAGAACAGAGATGTTCTTGCATACACAGAGAACCCCGTTCTTGCAAACGACATTATCAAAGACTTTGCTAGTTATCGTAAAAAAGAAATGTTGCGATACCTAGAACAAATAAAAACAGAAGGCTTCAACCTAGAACAACTTGTTGAGGACTACAACCCAAACAAGTATAACTATGGCTCAACTATGGACGCTTGGTCTTTACTGCGGTTAGGACGACTTCTCTCTAATGATTGGTGTTCTGATACAGGTGTTTATGACCTAAAGGAACACTCGGCAAGCCTAGAGTTCTTTTGGGAACGAGTGGAGAAAGACCCGACACGCCAATACCTAGTGCCGATTGACTTCCACTTTTAATTTTGTTATTATTAGCCAACCAACTAGAAAGGGAAACAAATGGAAACAGAGTTCGGAAAGGTAGTAGAGGAAACAACTTACATAGTTGAAACCCCTACTTGCACAATGTGTGGCAAGGGTGGAACAGTTGAAGTTCCTATGAAGGGATTTCTTATTCGCCAATTAGGCGGTGCTATTCAAGACGCTTACCCTGAAATGGATAAGGCGTTGCGTGAGCAAATGATTACAGGCACGCACCCAAGTTGTTGGGAAGTTATGACGGGCGGGTGGCAAGAGTGAATATCTGTCGCAAGTGTGGCTGGGAAGTAAAGCAAGATTTTGGTATGTGGATAGATACATACAACGGCTCGGTTTGTGATTGGCGTGGAGATGTTCCACTACCGCACGAACCTAACCGACAACTGGCGAGCGCATAACCAAGAAAGGTAAAAAGTAAAAACTATGCAAGTAAAAAAACTAATAGAACAACTAACGGCATACGCACCTGAAACCGAGTTGCTTGTTGCATACTGGGACAAAGAGTGTGTTGAAGGATACGCAGACGGCTTGACCTTGACGGACGAACAATGGGAGCAAGTCTGCGACAAGTATGAAGACGGCGAGTGGTATTTCCAAAGTTCTGCTGCCGAAGACTTCGTAGATTTAGCGAACGAGGTATTAGCAGAAACGGCAAGCCCTAATGACTAACCGCTGGAAAGCCACCTTCATCTCCCACTTCGGGACAGAGGTGAGTTCCGAAACGCAACGGGGTGCTGAAACACAAGCAAGAGAGTGGTTGGAGAACGAGTATGGACACGACCTCTCACGCTCAACCGAGATAGAAGTGGAGAAACTGGATTGAAAGTAAAAAGTAAAAAGTGGATAGTGCGTGGATACTTCTCTGAAGATGAAACCGCAACAAATGCTTATTACGAAGTAGAAGCCAAAACCGAAGCCGAAGCCGAGCGCATTGGAGAAGCAAGGGCTAAGGCTGACTTTCCTTATGACCTAATCAAAGGGGCTGACTTTGTGGCAGAGCCATACACAGAAGCCCGAGCGTGGGGAAAGGTGTGAGCCAAATCACAAAAGATTTTTTGGCGACACGCTCATTTGGATTTGCTTATCGCTTGGCAAAAGGGTAAGTTCTCTTTGTTAGGTCAGATACCTAATGAAGTAAAAATACAAAACGACGAAGGGAATTGGGCTTATGCCTAGAACCAAAGTTGAAACAGAAGTAACAACAAAGGTTGTTACATCTGTTACTACAACGCAAGTTGCGCTTGACGCAACTAATGCAAGCGAACTGCTTGTAAAACTTGATAGCGTGAAAGACACTATCAAAGCCAATCAAGATACAGAGAAGGCTCTAAAGGCTGAACTCTATGCACTACTCGGATACACACTCGTAAATGATGAGTGGGTAGGAACTGCGGAAGCAGGAACAGTTGCAGGTAATGTTGTTGTGCGTGTTGCAACAATCAACGCTACAAAACTTGATAAGGAAAACCTTTTCAAGACACACCCAACAGTTGAAGCCCTACTCAAGGACTTCACAATTCCAGCCCCTTACAAGGCTCTCAAGACAGGCAAGTAATTGCGAGGAAGCCCCTCACCCGAAAGGGTGGGGGGTTTCTTACAAAACAGGGATAGTAAAAAGTAAAAACACAAACGACACGCAGGGGAGAGATAAGTTGCAAAACCAAAAACTATTTGATAAGGTTGCACTATGACTAACAAAAGAAAATACACGCACAACCCACTAACTAGCAAAGTTCTACATAGTTACGAACCTATCTCAACTAAAACTTCTGATGATGGTTACGAACTAATCATAGATAAAGACACACTTTGGTTGCCGACTTGCAAGACACAGGAAAAGCAAATCAAAGACTCTGACCTTATTCGCCACGAAGATTATGTCTATGCTCAAAATATGTTAGAGCATAGGGCTTTGCGGACAAGAATTATTCTTGCCAAGATGGAGAGTGGTTTAGATGTTTCCATAGAGGAACTTCGCCACTTTGAGAGGTCTATTGACTACAAGAGGTGCGAAGAGTGTCTAGTTCTTGACTTGACGCAGGACTTAGACTTATTGGACTTTATGCCTGTTGAGGAAGTTGTCTATAAGTCTAAGGAAGAAAACTCGGACGAAGACTCGGAAGAGTGGGACGAAGAATAGACTTGACTTTGGGGAAAGATAGTTTTATACTTAGGGTATGAAAAGGGGAAACAAATGATTAGACCTGATGAAACGCTTACGCTACTCAACGACCTAAACCTGCGCCTAAAAGGTAATGCGGGTTATGTCCTAACTAATGTCCTATCTGTAAAGTGCAGAGATGAAGAAGATGAAATTGTTAGGGATATTTTTGCTAAATACAAAACAGAACTTGCTGGCAAAAAAGGTGCGTTGTTCTTCTATGGACAAAAACTATTCTGCCTAAACAATGTAGCGCAGTATGGTTCTGCGGTTACTTTTGATACAGAGAAGAAGGCTCTATCTCTAACAGGGACTATGAGAACAGGTAAAACAAAAATTGACCTTGCCGAAACTATGGTCAAGGAAATGGTTACGATTACTGAAGAGGCTGATGTTTATTTAGTAAAAGGCGAAATGACAGATGTAATTGCGTTCGCTTCTAATCAACTAGATGAAACAGATACCTTTGACTTAGAACTTGTCCCTAGTCTTAGAGGCTTTGCTTACTTTGAGAAGGGCGTAGAAACAAACGACATAGAAGGAAACAAATACATAATCCACGCCGTTCTTTGGGAAATGCAAGATAGACAAATTGTTTATTACTTATTCAATAATTTTGATGTAATGGCTGACGACTCTATGCCTATGCTAGAAAGAACAGCAGAGGCAACAGGAAAGAGTGTTGCGGAGTTCCGTAGAAATGTTGGTAAGTGGTTGCTCTCTTCCGTTGAGTCTGCTGGACACGGAGAAAAGGTCGGCGGAAAAAAGCGACAAGAACAATTTGAGTTAGACGCGGACTATTGGAAAGAGAACTATCAAAACGATTTCGTTGGTATGGATAACTTTCCACGATTTATGCACGCATACTTTTTGATGATGTCGCAAACTATTGTATCTACTGAAAAGAAAACACCTCAACGCGGAATTAGAAAGTCTATGGAGAAGGCAAAACTTCCTAGCGAGTATGTTGTTGTGCAACTTCGCAAAACAGAATACAAGAGTGGAGAAAAGTCTGATGATGGTCGCTTCATAGATTGGTCGCACAGATGGGTAGTCGGCGGTCATTGGAGATGGCAACCTTACAAGGACAATACTAAGAAGCGGATTTGGATAGCACCTTATGTAAAGGGGCCGGACGACAAACCTTTGGTTATGAAAGACAAGGTTTATGTCCTAGCAAAATAGGATTTGACTTTCCACTAGGGTAGTGGAATAATAAGTCAAAGAAAGAAAGGGAGAAATAAAATGGCTGAACACCATTTCGTAGTGAAGTATGACGACAACCTAAACCATTGGTCGGTTGATGTTGAGAGTGAAGAAGTGCGGTTTCCTGATGGAACTATTTGGGACGAGAAGACAGGCACTTGGACATACTCTTATCAAGGTAGTGAAAAGTTTTTCACCTTACCTGATGGCTCAACCTCTGACGACCTTGACCAAAAGTTTGGCGAGTTCATAAGTAGGCTAAATAACTAATGGACGAGATAAATCTTTCAAGAACAGTAATGTTCGTTGGCGATTACTTTACGCTAATGACCACTATCGTTCTTCATAATGAATTGCGAAACGAAGGAGAGAGCGATAACGACTTCGCTATTCGTTGCGCTTCTATCTTTATGGAAGAATACTATGGGTTTGATGTTGCCAAAGTATCTAACGACATTGGTGTCGTAGATGAAAATGGAGAGGAGATAGAAAATGACGACGACTAACTTAGACTTTATTGTTTCACTTACAGACAAGATAGAGAGTGGAGAACTTGATAGCCACTTACAAATCTTGCGTCAAGCGGTTGATAAACGAATTGAGGAGAAGCGCGGTTCGCTAAAACTTTCTGACTTCCTAGTTGGCGACAAGGTTCGTATCAACGAGCGTTGCGGAACTAAATACCTTGTCGGCGAAACAGCACAAATTGTTGGCATTAGGCGAAGCAAGATTACTGTAATGCTGGATAACCCCACAGGGCGGTTCGCCCGAAAGTCGGGTAATGGCGAAACTATTTCTGCCGAGGTCATTGTCCCCATAGCCATTGTGGATAAAATCTAAACGCGGTTTGCCGAAGTAAAAAGTAAAAACTTCGGTGTAAAATAGAACCACCTAGTGCGAGGCGTTCCCCTTTCTGCCTTGCCTAGATGAGAGCAGACATACCCTTCTCTGCTCCGCCGACTTCCCCTTCCCCTGTCTTGTGGGAAGTCGGTGTGTATCTATTCTTGACTTTCTAAATTATTTTGCTATACTTGCTCTTACAAACAAAAAGGGGAAACAAATGGACATTGGCTCTTGCGACTACTGCCAAACAACTTATGATGTTGGCTCACAGATAGACCATTGCGGAGTATGCGGAACTTGCTGGACTCATTGTAGGCGACACGCCGAGTGCGGTTCTTGACTTACGATAGCAAGCGAGTAAAATTAGAGGAAAGAAAGGGGGAAACCAAATGGCAAAATACGACCACATAGAAGTTGCGCTATCAGGTCAAGACGGCAACGCCGTTGCGATTATGGGACGAGTGGCTACGGCTCTGCGCCGAGCAAGCGTTTCACAGGAAGAAATCAACCGCTTCCTTGATGAAAGTATGGCTGGCGACTACGCTAATGTTCTTCGCACGGCTCACAAATGGGTGTCCGTTTCCTAACGGCAAACACTTAGGAAGCCCCTGTCTAACGGCAGGGGTTTCTTTTTGTCCAAATCACCTGTATAAAAAACCCCTACCCTTTTGGGTATGGATATTATTGCTAAGGACTTTCACGCTAACGGCTCTGGCGAGCCTTTCGTTGTTGCTATTGTAGATGACCCCTCTGACGGGGACGCTAAACTTGTTATTATGTTTGGCGATACTGACTATACCGCCGTTCTTTCGCTAGACTATCTCATTAGAGGTGAAGATATTTCTGCGAAATACAACGGGCATCACGGCGATAAGTATGAACAACTTAGAGAAGAACTCTGGGACGGCTTCTGGAAGTAGTAAAAAGTAAAAACTGAAGGGTAACGGGAGAGAAGAAGATGACGACTATTGCTGGCGTGCAAGGGGAGAACTGGGCTGTCGTTGGATATGACTCACGGGTAACCGAGGAGAACGAAAAGATTTACTCACTTCCAAAAGATAATGGCAAGATGTTCAAGAACGGGAACTACATCATTGGCGTGGCTGGAGATGTTAGAGCCATAAATATTCTTTGCTACATATTCAAACCGCCCATCATTAGCCCCTCAACCTATGGTCTAAGGTTAGACAAATTTATGACGGCTTCCTTTATCCCTGAAATGAAGAAATGTTTTGAGGAAAACTCTTACTCCAAAGATAGCGATAACGACAGTAATGTGATGGTCGTAATCAACGGGACTATCTATGAGATAGGCAACGACTACTCTTGGGCTAGAGATGAAAGCGGTATCTACGCTATCGGAACAGGTTCTTCCTACGCACTTGGTTCTTTACTTGGAACTATGGAAACCCGTAAAAGAACTTTATCTACGGCTAAGACTTTGGTTAGACAAGCCCTAACTATTGCCACCAAACTTGACCCGAACTCTGCCCCACCGATTTACATAAATGTTCAGTATTACGGGGAGAAGTAAAAAGTAAAAACTTGCGCTCGCCGGCGTTCGCTGCGAGGGCAACTTCCAAATAACTTTGGCGTGTCGTGCCTAGAGGACTTGACTTTCTTCCCCTTTTGGTTATACTTAGGGTATTCAGTAGGGGGAAAGTCGCTGGTCACCTGAACGCCTATAACTTGCAAGGGGCGGAAACAATACGACTCCCCTACTGAACCTAATAAAGAAAAGGGGAAGAAATGGATTCAGTAGAGTTTGACGAGTTTGGCAGAGTTTATATTCGCCCAACTCATTACGCGGGTCGCGGTATTGCGGGGCCGGGTAGAACACCAACGCAAATAAATAAAAACACTCGCTTCTGCGTTATCTGCGAAAAGAAACTTTCTATGTATAACACCGACAAGGACAATGTTTGCTACAACTACTCTTGCGAAGAAAAGTTTCAAGAGTCAAAAAAGAATAAAAAGAATACTTGACTTTTGCTATGGCAGGTCTTATACTTGCCTTAGCAAGACCAAATGAAAAGGGGAAATGAAATGAAGATTTCAACTAAAGCAAAATGCGTAGAGTGTTCAAGAGTGTTTGACCTACTAGATAGCAACGATGCTAACGAGTGGGCTTATGGACACGATTGCGAGGCGTAAGTAATGCTTTTCTTTATAGATGAACCTAATGAAGCATTAGATTACTTTGAAGAAATGGAACTTATGGGGCTACTAGAAAAAGAAGAAGGGGAGAAAAAATGAGCCTTGATAAAAGAGCGTTAGACGCTTGGATTATGCGGGAGCAAGAAATCTATGACGAGGAAGATGTTGTAGAGGAATATGTGCCGAAAGGTATTGTCGGACAATTCTCGGACTTTGAAGAAATGATGTTGTCGGGACTTGTAGATGAATTTGCTTGCCACAAGAGTTGCGGTGAGTATTACACCAAATGCCGTTGTGAGTTTGGAAAGGAAAAGAAATGAGTGTTGATTACAGTTTGGTAGAAGAAAGAGTGCAGGACGCAAAGGCTATTGCGTTCGATACTTGCCACAAGATTTACTTGCTAATGGACGATGAGCAGGTAGAGGTAATGCGCGGTTATGGTTATGACCCACTTATTACTAATGCGGAAGCAACACCCGAACAGATGTTAGAACTTCTAAAAGAGTGGTTCGAGGGTTCTTGCGGTCTTAGGTTTATTGACGCGGTGAACTCTCACCCAACAGACCCGAACAAGGGTTTTGAAACTCTCATAGGACAGGGCTTCTTCGACCTTGATGGCGAGGATTTCGAGGACGACACGGAATAAAAATGGACTTGACTTAGGGTTGCACCTAGTGTTATTATTGCCTTACAGGGAAAGGGGGATACCAAATGGGTATAGCAACAGGCACTACCATTACAGTAACTTTTGACGCACGCCAAATAGCACAACTTGATTGCGTTCTTCAAGAGTTTGAAATGATGAACTACAAGCAAGAGAACGAGCACGAGAAAATAAATGTTGAAAGAGTGAACAATATTTTCAAGGCTCTCCACGCTGCGGGTTACAGATAAACAATTAGGAGAAGCCCCACCTTCGGGTGGGGTTTTTTCTTTTGCGGTGAAACAGTAAAAAGTAAAAACTTATACGCGGACTTACCCCTAGCGGTGCTGGACTTCACAATAACTTTCGTGTCTTGACTTGACTTATGAACCTTTCTAGGGTTATACTTAGGGCAACAGAAAGGGGGAACACAATGCGTGCTATCAAGAAGCAAGGCGAATACAGGCTCTATCGCGTAGAGAACCATCTTGAACTTTGGCGTGGCGTGTTCGGTGGGGAGTATTCCTATCGTGCAGGTTATGTCGCAAACGCGGAGAACTTTGAATACGCAATAGATGTTGCGGAAGAAGAAATGCGTTGCCTTATGGCAGAGGCAATATAAGCCTTAGAGAGAAGCCCCGTAGAAATACGGGGTTTTTCTTTTGCAATAGGAAAGTAAAAAGTAAAAACTATGCGGGGCTGTCCCCTAGCGGTGCTGGACTTCCAAACAACTTTCTCACGCCTATTGGCTAAAACCCTTAGCAAAATAAATGTTAATGTTTTCGAGAACTTTTTATGTGATGTAGAACACACTTTCGGTTTATTAGATACTTGACTTATTGCGGTTGATGGTTTATTATTCAACTATGACCCAAACACAAAACCTAAAAAACCCAACAACAAACAAAACTTATACATACAAGGGCTTCGTCCCTGCCTCACGCCTTTCAACTAATGCTTGCTCTATTGCGGAGCACAGCCTCTGCCTTTCTTCTCCACAATACCTTGCCGATATATTCGGCTTCGACTTTGCGAAGGCAACTTGTTGCCTTTGCTCTTGCCACTTCTCGGAAGGGGGTGAGTGAGGTGGAAGACGAGAGAACTTATTGCGAGCGTTGTAATGAAAACTTTGACGATGAAGGTTTTGATTATCGTTTTGATTATCCCGTGTGTTTAGGTTGCGCGGAAAAGTATTGCGTTGGTTGCCATAAAGGGGACAGCGAACCCGCGACTCACCAACTAATCCCACAAGGTGCAAAGTGTTGCGAGTGTGCGGAGTGTCCCGACTTGACTTGCAATAAATAGTTAGTTATACTTACACCAACAAAGAGAAAGGGAGTATATGCAAAAACAAAAAGCAATAGTTATAGACACAGATGGCAAAAAGTCCGTGGTCGAGTTCGAGTTCAAAAACTCATATAAGACACTAAGCGATGCCGTTGGTGGATATATCGAATGTGTTGGTCTTGAAGGTGCGGATATGTGGTGCAACGAGAATGGTATTGCAGAGGGTCTGCCTCTCAATATGGTTGCTTCGGCTATCTACTATGAAGCGTTCAAGGCAAGTAATCCTATCCTCGGTAATGTAATCATTACTGGCGGTGCGGACGATGAAGGGGAAACACTCGGACTAACAGATGAGCAAGTGGCTCACTGGCTTGCATACGACAAGCATATTATTCCGACAGCCTACCTACTAGGTTCGCTCTACAACTAATCTTCCCCCACAAGGAGAGGGCGCGGTTCCCCCCGCGCTCTCTTTCTTTTTTTTTTTGCGGTAACAGTAAAAAGTAAAAACTTTCTTCAGCAAAGCAACCAAGTGCATTCGACTTCATAATAACTTTCGTGTCTGCCCTTGACTTATCTCTAGCCGACTATTATACTTAGGCTACATTAGAGAAAGGGGGAAGTATGCAACACTCTAATTGCGACCTTGATACCTGCCAAGACTGCCGTATCAAGTTCAATATGAAAGAGATAAATTGGGAGACTTGGTCTTTCACTGATATCGAAGATATCTTTGAAGATGCCGACCCGATGAAGTATCTCTAAAGGTTGACGCGGAAGCCCTCGCAGAGATGCGGGGGCTTTTGCATCTCCCTATGAAAGTAAAAAGTAAAAAGTTTTGTTCAGTCCGGGCCCTCGCCGGTCCTGCACTTCACAATAACTTTCGTGTCTTGACTTGACTTTCTTCGTGATAGGTTGTTATACTTCGGTTACCTAAGAAAGGGGGACAAGTGGACACACTTGAAACACAAGTAGTTACTCTCGAAAGTAACTGCAATTGCACTAATGAGGATGAAAGTCCTTCCGAAGAATGCTTCGGTTGTTACCAAGACTCTCTAGATAACTTAGATTATCTAAAGAAAGAATGGACTAAGAGAGTCGGCAAAGACTTCTCTAAAGTAATCTCATTCGGAAAAGGAATGGGATGGAGAAAGACAAGCGGGTCGGCAGAGGTTGATTACGATAATCTTCATCGCGCCGTAACCTTGAATGGCGACTTCACAATTACTTTCACACTAGAGGGTAATGAATTGACTGCGGAGCGTTCATCGCACGATGAGCCTATGGGTGGAGCAAGATTCCGATTCGCGCCTTACTATGAAATTGACTGCACCGACTGCGGACAAACTATTGGTTCAGAGGGTCAATTACTAATTCGTTGCGACGACTGCCTACTAACTTTCATAAAGGAAAGTGCCAAGTAGATACAGATAACTTCCCTAAAAGTCCCCTGCCGAGAGGTGGGGGATTTTTTTATTGCGCTCGCGGGTAGGTTGTTGCGAAGTGGGGACTCAGGGGAGAGTTTTTACTTTTTACACGCTCCGGTGCCCGCCTCGCCTCAACTTCCAAAAGTTATCCACAGGTTGTAATCGTGTGATGTAACTCACACCACGACACGCCGAGTATAAGTTGCGTTATGGTATCCAAAACGCTACAATACTCCTACAACAACTAAACAGGGTAGAAAAGTGAGGAACTAGGCGAAACCCCGCCACTAGGTAAAACTAATAACTTGACTTATCAAGAAAAAAGTTTTATACTTACACCAACAACTAAATAACAACTAAATAAAACAACGACACAACTACAAAAAGAAAAAGGGGAAACAAGTGTCCACAACACTAACAACGACCAAGTGGGTCTTGGTCAAGCAAAGCGACGGAAGTCGCGGTCAGTCAGGTAAGAAAAAGATTTACGAAATTACCCTAGAGGGTAACAAGGTAACAATGGTTTGGGGAATGGCAGAAAAGCCACAACGCCAAAGCAAGGTTGTTGTTCTTGGAAGCACACAAGAGGCTCGCTGGTTTGCTCTTGATAAGAAAAACGCAAAGGTTTACGACAGAGGCTACGCACTAGCCTACGAAGCCTAAGACACGCCGAGGTTGCCCTACTTGCTAAAAAATGGCAAGTAGGGTAAACTTCATCTAACAACAAGTTTTCTAAGGGGGAAACTAAAATGGAAACAGAAACTCTTTACGATGTAAATGAAACTCTTTCATACAAGGGTTCTATCTACAATGATGATGAAACTACTTTGATGATTGACGATGTTATGTATCAAGGTGGAGAAGGTTTTTCTGCTCTTGATGTTTTTATTCGTGATGTTGTAGATAATCAAAACAACTATGCGATTAGCGGAACTATCTACAAGATAGAGGATTGCGAAGGAACTATTTATGTTTACTATCGCCACGACAACTGCGATTGTATGTATGACTACAAAGGTGATGAAATAAAAGCCAAGTGCGATTGCGAAGGCTCTTATGAACTCTTTACTTACAAAGCGGTCAATGTGATTACTTTGGTGAGAGGGCTACGCTAATGCGGAAGGTGATGATTTATGTCGCTTGCTGGAAGTGCGGTAAGTCAATGAGGATTGACCAAGACAATTACTATAATGGTTTGGTCTGCGGTAAATGCTAAACACTAAAAAGAAAAGGGAGAACAATGCTAGACACTAAAGAGAAGGGCACAATCATATTCGCACTAGAGGAGTATGCGAAAGTGTTGGAAACAGAAAAGAGTTATGAGGCTAAGAACAATGTCTTAGAACTAATATGGAAACTGTGCCAAACTAACTGGGGTTGATAGTAAAAAGTAAAAACTTTCTATGTGCCCCCTAAACGACACGCTCTCTCCCCGAACCCCCTGTTTGACTTTCGGGGGGAGAGAGTGTTATACTTGGGCTAACAACAACGAAAGGGGAACAAGATGTATGGACTACCTGATAGTGCGGTTCTAGGAACTGCCAAGCGTGTAAAGAGTATTGTAAAAAAGAGTGCTAAGAAAAAGGCAAAGGCTCACAAGGTAAAGGCTGAAAAGCCTGAACGCTCACAAGGCTCAATTACTATCGTGGTTGAGGAAACACCTAAGCCTTATCGCTCCGAAGGTCAAGGCTTCGTAGAGGCTCTGATTATGATAGCAATGCCTATGATTTGGTTGGCAGAGCGTTCTAATAAGAAGCGTGCCGAGCGAGAGCCAAGAAAAGAAACTATGCCTGTAATTTGGCGTGAGAAAAAGAGCGACACGCCAAAATAATAAAAGGCAGGGAAGTTGCCTAAAAGGGTAAAGTGTTGTATGCTTATCTTGTTGGTCAAGGGGACTAACAAAAAGACAAAATGAAAAGGGGCAAGAAATGAAAACAGAAGCAAAGTATGTAAGACGCCGTATTGCGGTTGGGCTTATCTTTCTCGCGCTTATGGCGTGGGCGTTAGACGCCACAACACCTGAAATGTGTAAAGTTCCAACAGAGCAGATGAACCAATTCTGCCTAGACCTGTTGTATCCATAAGGGGGAATAAAATGTCGGGCTGGAGAACTAAAAAAAGAAATACTTTAGAAAAAAATAAAGAATCTCTCCTAAAAGAGAGAACCCCAATACCAACTAATCGTGCGGAGTTCTTGCTCAAGTTCGCGTTTATGAGTGATGAACAGTTCGAGAAGTGGTGCAAACTGGAAACAAAAGCGGAAGTAAAAGCCTTTATGGAAGCATTACCTATGCCTCATCTAAAAAAAGATGAAGTGTTTATCAAACTAGAGAAGGGAAACTAATGTATTTAGATACAGGAACGCTAATCGGAATTACTATTGCGCTCGCCAGTTCGTGCGCCGTAATGGTAATCTCAATAATGTCCCACCGAAATCTCACAAAAGAGAATTATCGGTTGCGGAAACTTCTACGAGACGAAAGGAGTAAAAAGTAAAAATGGAAACAACACAGGTAATTTCTGACGCTAACTGTAGTTTCACTTGCCAGTTCGAGTGGATTGAAATTTCGTCAAACTTCTTTGGCGTATCTGTCTATACCCCAGCACTAATTGTTGCTCTGCTTGGTTATGGAATCTATCGAGTTATCAAGAAGAGGCGCGGATAATGACTAAGCCCCTTTGGGATAAGTTCGAGGAAGCAACTCCAACTGTAAATGGGAAGAAGATTGACCTTGAACCCCATCAAACAATTTGGAAGAACAGGTTTTATGTTGTCGTCAAGACAATTTTAGAACCTGAACTTGGAGAAACCAGTGGTCTTCACCTTTCGATTCGTCATAACGAACGCAAGGCTATTAGAGATTGGCGACACTTCCAGCGTATCAAGAACGAACTTGCAGGTTCTGAAAGAGAAGCCGTAGAAATCTTTCCACCTGAAAGCCAACTTGTTGATACCTCTAACCAATACCATCTTTGGGTTCTACCTGAAGGAACAACTTCTTTCTTTACTTGGAACGAAGGAAGGCACGTTACAGACAACGCACAAGACCCACAGACTGCTCAATGGCTGAGGGACAAGGGATTAGACCCTGCGGTAATTCGTAACGCGGTTCAACGACCTTACGAAGATGAAGAGGACAAGTCTGCGTGAGAGTAGCAAAAAGTAAAAAGTTAGAAGCCAGCGCAAGTTCTTTGTATCGCGGTGGTCTTTCGATAGATGATGTGGCTAGAGAACTTGCCGTGTCCTATCGTTGCGCTCGCAAAGCAATTCAAGGTGGTGGGGCTGAAATAAGAAACCCCTCTGCTAGAACTAAAGGACGCACAAGTCCTAAAGGAAAGAAGGGAAACAAATGAACAACTTGAATATAGTTTGGACTGCTGTTGGAACTATCTTGTTTATCGTGGCGTCTTTCGTGGCGTCTTGGCAAGGTAGTGTGGCGTGGTCTATTAGTTTGGGCTTGTCTGCGGTTGCCTCTGCAACCTTAGCAAGTCGAGAGAAGTAGGCTAAACCCCTTTTTCCTACTTCTCCGAGAGTTAGGCTGTAGGTTACTTCCCCCACTTACAGCCTTTCTTTTCTTCTGCTTGCTTGACTTTTTAGATGATGTTAGTTATTATTGCGTTGTTCATCTAATTCTCGGGGGGTATTTTTATGTTCGATTCCAACACTTGCGCCAACTGTGGCTACGCTTCTGATGATATTTCTGTGGTGCGTGGTTCGCACCTATGCGGGCGTTGTGCGGAGTTGTCGCACACCTGCCCTGACTGCGGTAAGCCCGCAGAGTCTTTGGGCGATTTCTGCTCGAAGTGCATTCCCCTATGCGAGATTTGTGGCGGGGACATTCCCTTCCGCCTTGCGGGGGTTCGCTATGCCAACTGTGGTTCGCGTTCCTGCGAAAATCGCTACTACGAAGATTAGTAGCGTTTTTTCCCGTGGGACTTTTTACTTTTTATGCGTGAGTCCAAGCCTCGCTGCGGGCAACTTCTAAACAACTTCCTTGCTTTACTGCCTGAAGACTGTTATATTGTGCCTAACAAATTGAAAGGGGATTCCAATGTCTGTAAATATTGATAACAATGGTCTTGAATATGACCCTTGGGCTGAAGACGAAGACGACACTCTTGAAGTTGAAGATGTCGTTGTTGTTGAAGACGCAGGTTTTGAGATGTGGTTAGGTCTTGAATAAATAACTTTGCCACGAAGAAGCCCCGCCTTGTGCGGGGTTTCTTTTTGTGCGGGTAAGTTTTTACTTTTTATGCGTATCTCCAAGCCCTCGCGCTCGCCAGGTTTCACAACTTCCCAACAACTTCTTCCTGATTCCTTTCTAATTGCCCTTGACTTCTATGATGGAGTGTTATATGCTTTGTCTTGAAAGGGGGGTATCAAATGAATACTCAAGTTGCAACAAGATTGCCTTCTAAGTCCGAATGGGCGGAACTTTATGAGGCACTTTCTAAACTTCCTAAATCTAAATACGCTATCCCAACTTCCGAGATTATTTCGGACTTCTTAGCGGATAAAATTCACGGAGACCTACTGTTTGTAGAGGTTCGTGAGTTCAAGAAGACCACATACCTACGCAAGTTGTTAGGTTCTATTGGTTCTTTTACCCGTATCAAGCCTAATGCGCTCGACACGCTTGCGTTTGTGCGTATCTTGGCTTCTGACCCTCACAAATACGCTCGTATCTTTGGTGAGCACTATCGTTGCTGTGCAAAGTGCGGTGCTGAACTCACTGATGAGCGTAGTCGTGAGTTATCCCTAGGGCCGGAGTGCCGTAAGGCGTTTGGCTACACCAAGTAACTCTATGATGGAAGGTCGCCTCTGACCCTGCTTGGGGGCGACTTTCCTGACTTTAGTGTGCTAAGGTGGTCTAGTAGAAATGATGCAAGACGCATTAGAAAGTAGGTCGCAATACCTATCTCCCCAGAGCGGGTGATACAGGTGGGCTAAGTAGCCACCTTGTCCTGTCCCCTAACAAAGGAATAATCAATGCAGAAACTCGAAAGTAAGACTGTTGAACAAATAGTAAGTGTGGTCATCTCGGTCATTCTTCTATCGGTATTTTCTACCTTTGTTCAAAGTTCCAGAGCCGAGCAAAAACCTATGCCAGTATCTATCGCTTCGGTAGAGGCTGAAATAGCAAAGAAGAATGAAGAAATACGCTTGCTAGAACTCAAGAAGTTCTCCGAGCAAAAGACAACCCTGACTGATGAAGACCTAGCCAGACTGCTTCACGCGGTTGGTTTTGAGGGTAAAGCCCTTAGAACTGCTTGGGCTGTTGTCAAGAAGGAGTCTAATGGTCGCCCTCTAGCCTTCAATGGCAATAGGAGAACAGGCGATTCGTCTTATGGCATATTCCAAATCAATATGATTGGTGGTCTTGGTGTTACACGCCGAGACAAGTTTGACCTCAATAGCAATGTAGAACTCTTTGACCCAGTAGTCAATGCTCAAGTCGCCTTTCATATGAGCGGTGGTGGAGATGATTGGACTGCTTGGAAAATCTCTGGCACTCTCACAAATAGTGATGAGATTAGATTCAAAGAGTGGTATGCCAAGTTCCCTGAAGGAGTCGTAAATGAGTAATGAAGACCTTTATAGTGTCTTTACCCCTGCGGTAGAGCCTGAAGTAGTAAAGGCTTCTGACGCCGTTGTAGAGGTTGTGGCTGTGGTTGAAGAACCTGCCCCTGTTCTTGCTGTGGCTGTCGAGCCTGAACCAGTAGTAAAAAGTAAAAAGTCCCCTGCTGTTGTTTCAACAACTGCGGGAGTTGTTTCGTTGTCTGCGCTTGGAAACAAGTTTGCTCACAACTCTGCGTCTGTCGCCTTAGTTCAAGAACAACTTATTGTTCTCGGGTTTGATGACGCAGGTTCTGATAGTCGCGGACACCTAAGCGAAGGAACTAAAAAAGCCCTTGCTGACTTTTGTGGTTGTTCTACCCAAGAACTCGTCCTAGATGAGAAACTTATTACTAAGTTATTCAAGAACACTGCGGTAGAAGTCGTAGCCTAAACACCTTTTCAATAATCAACGCTCGGTTGGTCATCTAAAATTGACTAGCCGAGCGTTGTTTTTACTTTTTACGCTCTGTGCAGGACAAGGAAGGACGGCACAAATGGCAAAAGCAAAAGGAGAGGTTGAAGTAAGTCGGGACGACAAGGCTATTGAGAAAGCAAAAATGCTCATTGGTCGCGTCATCGCTACTTTCGCTGCCTCGGGACTATCAGTGGTCGGAGCAGGTTCTTTGTTTGGTATTGAAGTTTGGAAATCTATTGCCCTTGCGGGTGGTTTGGGTGTCGCTACTGTTGTAGAGGCTCTATCCCGTGCCTACCTTGCTGATGGAAAATTGACTACATCTGAAATCAACGAAGCCTTTTCGCTTGTAGATAAGCGTAAGTCTGCTGATTAGTTTATAAATAAGAATCCCCCTAGATTATTCGTCTAGGGGGTTTTCTTATGCCACTAAGCAGAGCCTTCGTCTTGAGTGTGCGTGAATCCATACTGTAATCCACCCACGCTCGCGGTCATACACCTCTGCACCTTGTATAAGTTGTTGGCACTTTGGACAAGCACCAAGAAACTCGTGGTCGTCTAACTCTTTCATTTACTCTTTGTCCTTCTTCATTTCAATATAGTGGCAGGGTTTACATAACCCCTCTCCACCACCACCGAACTTAGGATTGAACCACGCCTGACATTTACTACATTGTTGCGGTTTAGCCACGGCGGTTCTTTTCTAGAATTGGTTGGAAGCACTTACTTTTTCCTGTTGTTGTTCGGTAGCCGTATCGTGTCAAGCGGAATTGGATTGCACCAATAGTTACACCCAATAACTTTGCAAGACGATATACGGAAATGCCTTGAGTTGTTATTGCTTGATTGAGAAGGTAGGTGTATTCATCTGCCTCTGCACGATACATCTTGCCGTGTCCTCTTACCTGTTGGGCAAGTGGTTTTAGTTCTAATAGTCTGTCAAGCATTTCTTTTGGAAGTTCGGGATAGACTTTAGAATACTTTGTTTCTCGCGGTGGCTTTGGGATTGGTAAATCACCAATGAGAGAAGTGTCGCTCGTTGTTTGTTGAGCAAGTTGCCTTACTCGTTCCCGTGAAACATCTACTGCCCTTGCAATAGAAGAGTCCGTCCAGCCAGCCTCGCCCAATGCAATTATGTATTGGTTGCGTTGCTTTATGTCGCTAATACCCTTGAAGATATCTAATACATCTTGCGGAAGTTCTTGCTTTCGCTTGATGATTTTTCCTTCCCCACTAGCCACAATTTTATATGTAACTCGTTTCGGTATAGCGTTTTTCGTTGTCTCTGTTGTCATTTGTTCCTTTCGTAGTTTGTCTTATAGCAAGCATAACCCATAGGATTACTGATTGCAAGTCGGGAGACTACCCCTTGCGGAGTGCCTTTTTTACTAGCGTTACTGCCTCGTGGTCGTGTCCGCCAATGTTGTATTGGAATACCTCGGTGAGTGCAGGTCTTCCCATCTCGTAACGCTTCCAGTCGTAGATTGTTGCGACTGTGCCGTTATCAAAAAGGATTGACCACTCTACTGTTACTTTGTCGCCCTCTGCGAAGTATTCGGGCTCTCCGAAGGTTTCAATAAGTTCTGCAAGTGTTGAAGTTACATAACCTTTGAGTGAAGTGCCTGAACCTAGTTGCGGGTCAATTGTGAATTGCATTTTGTTTCCTTTCGTAGTTGGTAGATATAGCATACAAGATATGTTGCAACAATGCAAGCCCATTTCTCTCCACCCCCTGTGCGGTGTCTAAAAGTTGTTTGGAAGTTGCGAGCACTAGCCACTAAGTTTTTACTTTTTACTCAAAATCAAAAAATAAAATGCAAAAAAAGAAACCCCCGATTTCTCGGGGGCTTCTCGCTAACTTTAGTAGCGAAGTCCGTAGCGGGCTTCCTCAACCTCGCAAGACATTAGATACGCTAAGCGTCTATCCAAAATCCTTCTGCCGTATTCTTTGGCTAGGCGTTCTGCCTCTGCCTTAGTGTCTGCGTGGAAGGTTACGGAGCGTCCGTCCATTTGTGGAAGTGAGTTCTTTCGTGGCTCAAAAAGTGCAAGAAAGACTTTCTTTCCGTCTTTGTTTGTGCCGTTCATTACTGCGATTAGTTCTGCGTCTGTGATTAGTTTAGACATTTGCTTCCCTTTGTTAGTTGCCTTGCCCCCTGTGGCTTGGCTTCTTGGTCTAAGTGTATCTAATTAGTTGAGTAGTTGCAAGACCATTTGGGAAAATTGTTTAGATGTGCTGGTGTGAGTTGCATCACATTTTTTGACGCTCGCAAGTTTTTACTTTTTACATAGTTTTAATTTTTCCAGCAAAAAAGAAACCCCCTCTTCCGAGGGGGCTTCCTTTCCGACTTTAGAAGTGTGGGTCGAAGTATTCCATTCGCACACCGACTAGGAGAACGCCTGAATTAGTTGCGCCTTCACGCATAAAGCGACCATCTTTGCGGAGTGTGTAGCGTTCTTGCTTAGCGTTTGGATTGGTAGTGAACTCGTAATCTTGGCTCTCTGTGTAGTAGCCGTTTGAGTCTGTGCGCTTTGCAATGTCGCGAGTGGCAATTACTGCCTTTATTTGTCCAGCCTTTGCACCTGTCTTGAAACGCTCGAACCCTACTACTGTGTAGGCGTAGCGGTCAGACCAGCCGATTTGTGTTGCGCCCATACCGATTTCAATTTCGGTAAGGGACTTACTGTTCCCAGCAAGTAGATTGTGAAATGAGCCGTAAGACATTTCTATCATCTCCCCTTTGTATCCATCGCCCCTTGCGATTTCCACTAACTGAAGTATAAGGGTTGGCTACGGGTAACGCAACCACATTTGGCAAAAAAGATTAAAAATGTCGTGTGAGTTGCACCACACATTTGCACCCCTGCGGAAGTTGTTGGGAAGTGAAAGTTATCCACAGGGTGTGGATAACTTTGCGCTCGCAAGTTTTTACTTTTTACCTGTCTTTTCCTGCAAGAGAAAACCCCCCTTGCGGGGGGCTTTCCTTTCCAGACTTATTCTTCCCCTACTTGCTTCAGGAAGTCTATAACTATGTCTAGAGCCTTTTCACGACCCTTTAGACCTCTGCCTGTGTCAATACCTGTTAGACGCTTGAACGCCTTTAGGCTTGACTCTGCGGACATTTGCATACGCAATTCCGTTTTGATTTCAAGTTCTAGACCCTGCTTCAAGATGAAGAGTTGTAGCGGGCTGACTTGGATTTCAACTACTGACATTTTGTTCCCCCTTTCTTTGTTAGCCTAAGCATATAATCTTTTTACGGATAGTGCAAGTTCATTGACGATTTTTCTTTCCTATTTCGTGTGAGTTGCACCACATAGAAAAACCCCCACATTTCTGCGGGGGCTTCTCTGTAACTCTTTAGGCTGATGTAGTCGCTAGGACTACGACATCTTTCTCTTCAACCTCTGCGGGTGTTGGGTGATTGAGGACGAGGTAAAGGATTTCCTCTGCACTCATCTCGCGGTGAGGTTCTCCGCGAGTTTCTTCTTGGATTTCTACCTTCTCGATAGGTGCGGTAGCACCTAGTAGAAGTTCTCTTACCTGCTCTTTTGTGTCAATGATGTAGCGGTAAGTAGTTCCCTTGATAGTAACTGCGGTTCCATATGCTGACATTTGTTTCCCCTTTTCTTTTCTATACATAACCCCTGCGGTTTCTGTATGTCTAAAGTATTACATCTGCATAGAGATAACGCAAGACCATTAGCACTATCTCCCCTGTGATTTACCCCACATTTCCATCCTATGTTACTAATGAGTAGTAAAGTTATTAGATACCTACTACCCCCTTTACTTTTCTAGGCAGACCTACCCCCCTGTTAGAGCCTAGACAAGTAAAGACCTGTTACATATATCTAGACCCCCACCCCCCTGCTAGAAATTATTACTTGACTACCTTGCTTTAGATTTCTTACTAGACATCTTGGCAAGCCTTTACTTTGAGAAGTTGTTTATAGTTATTAGACCTAAGCAAGCCTATTAGATAGATAAATAAATAACTAAGACCCACCTTGAGTCATAGTTCATAAGAAAGTTGAGTCGCATTGACTCAAGTTTGTTGATACACATTAGTTATGTTAAAAAATAACTTTTTGTTATATAAATAAAATAAAATCTATATGCCCTTGCCTTTCTATAACAAAAAGTTACAAAACAAAAGTTTTGATAACAAAATGTTATTTTCCCGGAAACGATTTGGAAAGACCCCAAATATAAGCGGTACCTTCTCACAGGCCAAAAGCATTTAATGGAAAGGTTCATAGTTTCAATGCTTTCGTCCAATAGTCTTAGCCCATCCCTGTACGGCTTTTTAAAATGCTGTACAATAGGGTAATGAAACAGAAGGTAAAACTCCCCGACGATGAGGTTCGTTTTATCTCTGCTCTCGACCCGAATCTAGTTCATTCTCGCCTTCGAGCGTTGTGGGAAGCAGGTTGGTCTTTAGGAATTATTGCTTCCTCAATCAAACCAGCCAAGCCAAAATCAACTGTGCATTTCTGGGTAAAGAACGCTCCCTCTACAGAGCAGCGTCGCCAGATACCAATGCCACCACCAAAATCTCTTACAGTCTCTGCCCCACTTCTGGGGACCCCTAGAACTCGTTCTATTTCC
>Ga0209296_1000202_pt1 | contig 52824 bp, 47 predicted proteins | sample S_130206_EF_Meta_FD_187319 | JGI IMG/M metagenome (GOLD analysis project Ga0209296, IMG submission 187319) | Freshwater microbial communities from Lake Simoncouche, Canada to study carbon cycling - S_130206_EF_MetaG (SPAdes) (version 2) | ecosystem: Environmental > Aquatic > Freshwater > Lake ...
CGCGACGGCGTCGCGTCCGTTCGCTGGCAGAGTTGCGAATGTCGATTGGGTCAACGGCGGGCTCGGAAAGCCCGCCCCACCTGAGGCAAAAGAGGAGAGCACGTGGTGCTGTCCCTACCTGGAGACAGCGGATGCGATGTCATCGCATCCCTACCGGCTTACGCTTCGACCCAGCGGCCCTTTTCCTTGATGAGGTCGACGAGGCGCTCGACGGCTTCTTCCTGGGGGACGTTGAACTTGATGGGGGTCTTGCCAACGTAGAGGTTGATCTTACCAGGAGCGCCGCCGACGTAACCGAAGTCGGCGTCGGCCATCTCGCCGGGGCCGTTCACGATGCAGCCCATGACGGCGATGGTGACGGACTTGAGGTGACCGGTGCGTTCCTTGATCTTCAAGGTCGTCGATTGGATGTCGAAGAGGGTGCGGCCGCAACTCGGGCACGCGACATACTCGGTCTTGGTCTGGCGCATGCGCGCCCCCTGCAGGATATCGTAGGCAAGCGTCAGCGACTTGGCCGAAGAGGTCGGGGTCTCGCACGAAAGGAAATCGCCATAGCCGTCGACGAGCAGTCCGCCGGCGAGGATTGAGGCTTCGATGAGGCGCGATTGGAAGCCAGGGTCGATCAGCGTGGCGTTGGCGACCGTGGCGCGAATCCAAAGCGGGGCCTCGAGCTGGGCGACATCGGCGCAGCGGACGAGTTCACGGTAGGTGCCCGTGGCGTGCAGGCCATCCTGCGGCTGCGAGGACGTCAGGATCAGGCGACCGGCGGGAACCGCCGTAAGCTCCTTCGTCAGCGCCGCGAGCGTCGGGCCATCGAGGTCGACGGCGAGGATGGCGTCATGTTTGGCTACGGCTTCGCCCCAGGCTTTGAGCTCTGCGCCATCGGTGGAGGCGAAGGCTTTCACGACCACTAGACGGGACCCGGAGCCGTCGAAGGGGAAATCCGAGGGAGAGAGGCTCGTCTCGACGAAGAGGGCCGGCACGGCCTGTCCGAGGGCCTTGCGCAAGGAGTGTAGGCCGGCGGCGTGGGCGGAATCGTTGAGGCGCACTAGTAGACCTTCGGCGCGCACTTCGCGCTGGGCCGCATGGACGTCGAGGATCTCCTTCGCCGCGGCCTGCCAATCAGCGAGACCGGCGATGCTGCGGACGATCACGCGAGGGAGTTCGCCTGAACCCGCGAGGCAATTCGTTGAAAGTGCGAGGAGCTCGGTCTCGCGACGGGCGAACGAGAACGGGTCGGCTGGGTCGGCGGGGAGTTTGACCGACGAAGCGGCGCCGAGGGCGGCGAAGCTTTCGGCGCGGCGGACGATTTCTTTGCAGACCGGAATCTCGTGCCACGGGTCTTCCGTGAGGGAGACGCGGACCGTGTCGCCCAGGCCGTCGGCGAGGAGTGAGCCGATGCCGATGGCGGACTTGATGCGGGCGTCTTCGCCTTCGCCGGCCTCGGTCACGCCGAGGTGTAGCGGGTAGTCCATGCCGAGGTCCGTCATGCGGGCGGCCGCGAGGCGGTAGGCCTCGACCATCACCTTCGGATTCGAGGACTTCATCGACAGGATCATGTCCTTGAAGCCGTGGGATTCCGCGATGCGGATGAATTCGAGGGCGGACTCCACCATCCCGTTCGGCGAGTCACCGAAGCGGTTCATGATGCGGTCGGAGAGCGAACCGTGGTTGGTGCCGATACGGAGCGAACGACCGAGGGCCTTGGCGCGGAGGACCAGCGGCGTGAAGGCCTCATGCAGGCGCTCCAGCTCCTCGGCGTAAGCCGCGTCGGTGTATTCCAGCACCGCGAACTTCTTCTTGTCGGCGTAATTGCCCGGGTTCACGCGGACCTTCTCCACGTGTTCGACCGCTTCCATCGCAGCGACCGGGAGAAAGTGGATGTCGGCGACCAGCGGCTGGTTGAAGCCCGCCGCGCGAAACTGCCGGTGGATGTCCTTGAGTGCGATCGCCGCGGCCTTGTTCGGGGCCGTGATGCGGATGATCTCGCAGCCAGCTTCCGCCAGGCGGATCGCCTGGGCGACCGTCGCCGCAACGTCCTCCGTGTCGGAGGTCGTCATCGACTGCAGGCGGAGCGGATTCAGACCACCCACGGCCACGCCACCTACGTTCACGACGCGGGTGAGGCGGCGGACCGTGCGGTGGCGGGAAGGACAGTAGTCCGAGGACATGGGAGTATCTCAACCCCTTTGCCCTCAGCCGTCAACGAGCGTCAGAAATCCCAGCGCCAGGTGGAGGGAATCCACTGGTAGCCCTTGCGACCGTTGGGGACCACTACGCCCAGGCCAGGCCAGGGGAGGTGGAAGCCGAAGGCGCGCTCCTTCGTGGCGGCGATTTCGCCAAAGACCTTCTTGCGGGTCGCCACGGCGGCTTCGGGGTTGTGGTCGAAGTCGATGAACCAATTCGGGTCTTCGAGCATCAATACATGGTTATGCGCGAGGTCGGAGATGTGTAGCAGGGATTGGCCTTCGGATTTGATGCGGTAGATCGCATGGCCGTCGGTGTGGCCCGGGGCGGCGAGGATTGTGATCGCGCCGTCGAGGATCTGGTCGCCGTCCTTATGGAGGACCAGGTTCGGCTGGAGGACGTCGAACGAGTTACGGACGCTCTTGATCATCCCCTTGATGTCGTCGGTGCGGTGCGACTTCGAGAAGTCGGGTTCCTTGCCGCGCCAGAACTCCACTTCGGTCTGCAGGACGTGGACGGCGGCGTTGGGGAAGAGGATGCGACCTTTGCTGGTGAAGCCGCCGATGTGGTCGATGTGCGAGTGGCTGAGCAGGGCGTGCGTGACCTCCTCCGGCTTGATGCCCACTTCCGGCGAGGCCATCGCCTGGGTGAGCCAGCCCCAGGTATCGCGTTCCACCGGGCCGAAGCCGGCGTCGACGAGGATGACTTCCTTGTCCTTACGCAGGAGCAGGATGTTGATGTAGAGGGTGACGTCGTCCGGGCGTTCGCCTTGGTCGGCCAGCGCCTTGGTCATCGCGGCGGTGTCGGACTTCGGGAACATCTTCTTCGTGACGCAGTTCTTGAACGTGCCGTAGCCATCGCTGATGGACCAGGCCTCGAACTTGCCGATGGCGAACTTGTAGATGTAAGGGTCGGTGATCTTCTTGCGCGGCAGGGCCTTCGCTTCGGCCTGAGCGGCATCGGCGGCGGAGAGGGCGGCCGGGAGGCTGAGGGCGGCGAACGCGGCGCCGAGGCTGCCGAGGAACTGACGGCGGGAGTTTTCGGGGAGGGGCTTTTCCATGGGGTGACTTCATTCAGTCCAATCCGGCGGAAGACGGAAGCCGATTTACTAGGATAAAACCGACGGTCCCTGTTCGCAAACCTACCAAACAAGAAGACCGCCCGGGTGGGCGGCCTTCGGAGGGCTAGGGCTGGGGGTAGGGCCAGGGCTAGGCGAACTTGGGGGCTAAGCCATTATCTGGCCCAAGCCCTGTCTCTAGCCCTGCCGAGCTTTCAGCTCGGCCTACTTCTTCGTGCCGAAGTCCTGCTGCTTATAGACGTGGCGTTCGAGAAGCTGCTGCTTGAGCTGCCGCTCGCTATCGCCGGAGCAACGGCGGACGTCGTGCAGGATGATGTAGGCCATCAGCGAGAGCAGGAGGCCCATGAAAGTATACTGGAGGATGATGACCGCCTTATTGTTCAGCACGCCCTTGGTGAAGCGCTGGATGGTGGCGATGAGCATGTGGCCGCCGTCGAGCACGGGAATCGGCAGGAGGTTGAGGACCGCAAGGTTCAGATTAATCAGCACCGTGAACCAGAGCACGCGGCGGATGTCTTCGGAGATGTTATAGTAGGTCTTCGTGATCGAGATCACGGAAGCCAGCTGCTTGACCTGGATGTCGGAGCCGCGATCGAAAAGGCGGCCTAGCGTGGTGAAGGTAGACTTCACGATCCCCGAGCAGGTCTCCCATGGGTTACGGTAGGCCATCTCCGGCTTGGTCACGAAGAACGTGCCGATCTGCGCGTGTTCGACTGGCTTACCGCGACGCACCTGGGCGTTGCGGAGCGCGAGGTTGCCCGCGTCGCCATTCGCGCGTTTCCAATAGACCGTGAGATCGCGCGAGGCGCCGGCGCCAGCTTTTTCCAAATCTTCAAGGGAACGGACCGAGGTAATCTGTGTGCGACCGTCGACCTTGTCGATGATCGTGCCGGCCTTGAGCGTCTCGGCCAGGGCCGGGTCTTCGGGCGAGATCCCGAACACCATCAGCTGGTCGCGGGCGGCCTTGGAGTCGTTGGTGAGCAGGTCTTGGGTGGCCGGGACGACGATGAGCTGATGGCGGTTCTTCTCGTCGCCATAGGCGATGATGCTGACCGGGTTCACCGTCGTGTTCAGCTGCGGGGTGATGACGACCTTGAGACTGACGCCGCCTTCGCGTTCGACGAGAAGCGTGCGGGGCTTGGCGCCGCCCTTGCGGAGTAGCTCGCGGAACTCGACGGTGTTGTTGAGCGGCTGGCCGTCGATCGAAAGGATGCGGTCTCCGGCCTTCAGCCCGGCCTTCGCGGCGGGCGAATTCGCGGCGGGCTCGCCGATGATGACTTCGGTGCGCGGCTGCAGGCCGGCCATGCGGACCTTATCGCCGGACTTCGAGTTGAGCTCGATGCGAGCTGGTTGCACGACGAATTCAAGTTCTTTACCGTCGCGCTCGACCTTAAAGGTCGCGGTGGGGTTGTCTTTCGAGTCCTTGCGGTTGCCGAGCATCACCGCCTCGGTGATTTGGTTGAAGTTCGTGACCGCGTTGTCGTCGATCGAGAGGACCTTGTCGCCCGAACGCAGGCCGGCTTTATAGGCCGGGCCCACGACCGTGTTGCCGAGGCCGAGTTCGGCGAGGTGACCAGAGCTCGTGACGACTTGTTCGGGGACGTAGCCGATGACGGTGCTGGAGGTGCCTTCGGCGACCGGCATGCCGGTGAACCAGAGGATGAAAGCCAGCACGAAGGCAAAGATGACGTTGAAGACCGCGCCCATGACCGAGACGATCATCTTGTCGGTGTACGAAATCTTCGGGAGCTTCTCGGCTTCTTCGCTGCTGGCTCCTTCGATACCTTCCATTTCGGCGAGCTGGGGCAGGGCGACATAGCCGCCGAGCGGGATGATCGAGACGCGGTAGTCGACACCGTCCTTGCCGGTCCAGCCGAAGAGACGCGGTCCGAAGCCGATGGAGAAGCGCTCAATCTTTAGGCCGCGCTTACGGGCGGCGAGGAAGTGGCCGAGTTCGTGGACGAAGATCGAGCCGCCGAAGAAGATGGCGACGAGGGCGATGCCCTTGAAGGAGGTGAGCAGGTCGCCGAAGGAAAGATTATCCATGGATGAAAGAGGGGAAGGGGGGTTATCTCAACCGGCGAGGCCCAGGGCGAGCCTGGACGCAGTGATGCGGGTCTCGGTATCGGCGGCGAGGACGTCGTCCAGGGACCCCGGTTCGCGGGCCGAAACGGCCGCCAGGGTGCGTCCGACGAGCTCGGCGATGCCAGTGAAAGGGAGTTTGCTGGCCACGAATTCGGCCACGGCGACCTCATTAGCTGCGTTGAAGATGGCCGGGGCGGTGCCGCCAGTCTTGGCCGCCGAGCGGGCGAGGCCGAGGCAAGGGTAGCGGGCCGGGTCAGGCGGGGTCATTCCCAGCGTGAGGGCCTGGGCGAGGTCAAGGCGCGGGGCGGGGCAGGGCAGGCGTTCTGGGAAGAGGAGACAGTCCTGGATCGGATAGGCCATCGAGGGCGGCGAGAGTAGCGCCTGGAGGCTGCCGTCGGTCAGCGTCACCAACGAATGGATGATGGACTGCGGGTGTACCACGACGTCGATGCGGTCGGCGGGGATGTCGAAGAGCCAGCGCGCTTCGATGACCTCGAGGCCTTTGTTGGCCATCGTCGCCGAATCGATCGTGACCTTCGGACCCATGCTCCAATTCGGGTGCTTGAGTGCCTGGTCGAGCGTGACGTGCTTGAGGTCGGCGATCGGGGTGTCGCGGAAGGCACCTCCCGAGGCCGTGAGGACGAGGCGGTCGATGTCACCCTTGGGTTTATCCCGGAGCAGCTGGTGGATCGCGTTGTGCTCACTGTCGACCGGGAGCAGGCGCGCACCGGAGAGGCGGGCGGCTTCAGTGACGAACTTGCCGGCGAGCACGAGGAGTTCCTTGCTCGCGAGGGCGACGTCCTTCTTCGCCTTCAGCGCGGCGAGCGTCGGCGCGAGGCCAGCAGTGCCGACAACGGCGGAGACGACCATCGAGATTTCAGGGAGGCAGGCGACTTCGGTGAGGCCGGCGGTACCTTCGAGGATGCGGGTGCCAGCGGGGAAGGCACCAGAGGCACGGGCTTCAGCGGCGGCGGCCGGATCGGCCAGGGCGATGACCCCGACGCCAAATTCCTTGGCCGGGCCGACGAGCTCGCGCCAGCGAGAGTGGGCAGCCAAGCCGGCGACACGCAGGCGGGACGGATGGGCCCTGACGACGTTGAGGGTAGTCGTGCCGATGGAGCCGGTGGCTCCGAGGATGGCGATGGCCCGGACGTGCATGCGGCGTGGGTAACTCGGAGGCAACCGCGGCGGCGGAATGTGGCAAGCAGTTTGGGGGTAGATAGGGCCTTTCGCCGTTCGACGCTTGTCTCTTTCGTCGGGATTGGTTGCCTGTCCCTATGGCCACTCAGCCTCAGGACCTCACCGGACTCTCCCACCTCGGGAATACCCAGAACAAGCCCCAGCAGACGCTGGAGACCTTCCCGAACCGCAATGCGGGCCGGAACTACACCGTCGAGCTCTCGACCGATGAGTTCACCTGCCTATGCCCGGCGACCGGCCAGCCGGATTTCGCGAAGATCACGATCCGCTACGTACCGGGTCCGCGCATCGTGGAGTCGAAGTCCCTCAAACTTTATTACTGGAGCTTCCGCCAGCAGGGGATGTTCCATGAGCACCTGACGAACAAGATCCTCGACGACCTCGTCGCGGCCATCGACCCGATCTGGTGCGAAGTCACCGGCGCCTTCGGCGTCCGCGGTGGCATCGGCATCACGGTGCGCGCCGTGCACGGCAAGCAGCCGCAGCCGTGAAGCGTCGCCCCGTCCAGCAAGACGACGGGGAGCCGACGGATTGGCCAGGTTCGGCCTTGGTGTCCGATTTCCTGACGCGGCAGCTGGCCGGTCGTCGGCTGGCTGCGCTTTCATGCCTGACCTACGGGCGTTCGCTTAAGGGCTTCGCCCTGTGGATGAAGTCCAACGGCGGCTGGGACGGCGATTGGTCGAAACTGACCGCGCGCCATCTCCGGGACTTCGTCATCGAGCGGCAGGGCACGCATAACCGTCGTTCCGTACACAACCAGGTTTCGGCGCTGCGCGCCTTCCTCGCCGACCTGCGCGAACGCGGCGGCATCACCACCACGCCGGCGGCCGGCCTCGTGCTGCCGAAGCTTCCTCGATCGCTCCCCAAGTTCCTCACCGAGGCGCAGACTGACACGCTGATGGACGCCGCGGAAGATTCCGAAAAAGATGATCCGCAGGAAGTCGCCCGCGATATGGCGATCCTTGAACTGCTTTACGGCGGCGGCCTGCGTGTGTCCGAACTCTGTGGTATCAACGGTGGCGACCTCGACCTCGGCAGCGGTCTGGTGAAGTTGATGGGCAAAGGCTCGAAGGAGCGCGTCGTGCCCGTCGGCGACAGCGCCGTGAAGGCCGTGAAGGATTACCTCGCCTTGCGTGGCGTACCCGTCCGCGGGGCGCCAATGCTGCTGGCTGCTCGCGGTGGCCGCCTGAATCCGCGCGCCGTCCAGCTTATGCTGAAGCGTAAGCTCGCGCTCGCTGGTCTGCCGGCCGACCTCACGCCACACAAGCTACGCCACGCGTGTGCGACGCATCTGCTTTCCAATGGCGCGGACCTCCGCCTCGTGCAGGAGCAGCTCGGCCACGCCTCGCTTTCGACCACGCAAATCTACACGCACCTCAGCGTCGCCAAGCTGCGCGAAGTGCATCGCAAATCGCACCCGCGGGCCTGAGCCGCTGATTCGCCTCGCCTCGGCTGACGCTCCGGAGCATCTTGTCGCGTGCTCGTTTCAGCCGCCCATGCGAAGCTCAACCTCTCGCTAGCCATCACTGGTCGGCGGGAAGACGGCTTTCATGAGCTCGTCAGTCTCGTGGTCCCGATCGCTTTGGCGGATACGTTGACGCTCGAGCCCGGCCGGCCGCTCGGGCTGACTTGCGACGACGCTTCGTTGCCGGTCGATGGCACGAACCTCGTGCTTAAGGCCGCCGCCGCTTACACGAAGTGTCGGCCGTCCGCCATCGTCGGGCATTTCCATCTTATTAAAAAGGTGCCGCATGGCGCCGGCTTGGGCGGCGGTAGTTCCGACGCCGCGGCCGCGTTACGTCTATTGGACGAAGTGTCCGGCGATCCGCTCGGCGCGGAAGTCCTCGAGGGGCTCGCCGCCGAGGTCGGTTCCGATTGCGCGTTCTTCGTACGCGGTCAGTCAGCGGTCATGCGGGGCAGGGGGGAGCGCTTGGAAATCTTGTCGGCTACGGCACGTGCTGCTTTGACCGGACGTAAGGTCGTGCTCGTGAAGCCTCCATTCGGGATTCCCACGCCCGAGGCTTACGGACTTCTGGCCAAGGCCGGAAAATATCGTCCGGCAGCCCAGGCCGAGGCCGAACTTGCCTCTTGGGTAGCCCAGCCGGCTTCGGACCCATCGGTTCTGGGCAACGATCTGGCCACTCCGGTGTTCGCCAAGTACCTCGCCTTGCCTGTTGGGTTGGCTTCTTTCCGCCCAAGCACTGGGTTGAATTGGCAAATGACGGGCAGCGGGAGCGCCTGTTTCGCCTTCGTCTCGGACGGTTTCGAGCACGCCCGCTTGCGGGAAGAGGTCCGACGGGCCTGGGGGTCGGGTGCTTGGGTCCAAGAGACCGTTATTTCGGGTTAGTTTCGGCTTTACTGTCGGCCGAGGGGTCGCCAAGTTGCGAGTCACTATCACCCATGGGAAGCCTCAAGAAGAAGCGTCGTCTGAAGATGAACAAGCACAAGCGCCGCAAGCGCTCGAAGGAAAATCGCCATAAGAAGCGTCTCTGGGGCTGATTAACCCACCCCACGGAACGAACCGGGCGGCCCAAAAGGCCGCCCGGCTCTTTTTCGGGCTTGCTCCGACCGTGGCCGTTCCCAAACCTCAACCTTCCAACCGACAAAAACCATGGCTCGCGAAACCGTTATCATTGAATGCACCGAAGCCCGTAAGGAGGGCAAGCGCCCTTCCCGTTACATGACCACCCGTAACAAGAAGCTTTCCCAAGAGAAGGTGGAACTGAAGAAGTATAATCCTTCCCTGCGCCGTCACACGCTGCACAAGGAGATCAAGGGCTAAACTCCTTTCTTCCCCACGCCAGAAGGGCCGGCCGCAGCGATGCGAGCCGGCCCTTCTGTTTGGCGGGGTGGCGGAGCCTCAGGCCGCCTTCAGGGTGCGGCGCAACTCGCGCCAGCGGGCGCGATGGTGCCGGGTCCAGTCAATCAAAGCTCGTTCGAAGCCGATGTCGCGTCCGGCCTTCTCAGACTCGATCCACTTATGACGGAGGATCTCTTCGCGCTCGGCGAGGAACTCAGCGTACAGGGATGAACGGCCCGCCAAATCGGCGTCGGCCTTCGTCTCATGCTGCACGTCGCTCATTCTTGAGGCAGATTGAGGGTAATATGACGAACATGCAAGCCGTAGGCGTCGGCTAGGTTACGACTGTTTTTCGAGGCCTTGGAGCACCGTCAGACCCACGGAGCGGAAGACGCGGGCCGGATTGCTGTCCGGGTGGCTGATGACCACCGGGATGCCGTGGTCGCCGCCCATGCGGATCGTCTGGTCAAGCGGGACCTCTCCTAAGAGGATTGTTTGTAGGGCGGTCGCGACCTTAAGGCCGCCACCTTGACCGAAGAGGAATTGGCGGGAGCCGTCGGCGCCTTCCAGGAAACTCATGTTTTCAGCCACGCCGAGGATCGGCACACCGACCTTTTCGAACATCGCCGCACCGCGGAGGGCGACCGCGACCGCCGCCGTCTGCGGGGTGGTCACGATGATGGCACCGCTGAGGGCCATCGCCTGGGCGATGGAAAGCTGGGCGTCGCCCGTTCCGGGGGGGAGATCAATGAGCAGGACGTCCAGCTCGCCCCAGCGGACATTGGTCGCGAACTGGGAGATCGTCTTCATGATCATCGGGCCGCGCCAGACCACCGGGGCGTCGGCGTCGATGAGGAGGCCCATCGACATGACCTTCACGCCGAAGTTCTCGAGCGGAATCAGGGTGTCGCCGTCCAGGAGGGGGCGACCGTTGACGCCGATCATCAAGGGGACCGAAGGGCCGTAGATATCACAGTCCATCAGCCCGACCTTGCCCGGGCTGCCTTGGTCGGAGAGGGCGCGGGCGAGGGCGCAGGCCAGATTGACGGCGAAGGTGGACTTGCCGACGCCGCCTTTGCCGCTGGCGACCGCGATGATATGCTTCACCTTGCCCACGCCCGCATCGGCCGGGAGCTTGGCCGTCGCCGCCGGGGCGCCGACGGGAGACGGGGTGCCCTTGGGGACCGTCACCGTGATGGCGATCTCGGGGTTCTTCGCGCCGAGGGACTTCAGGACGGCCTCGATGTCGGCGTAGAGTTTCTTGGGGACTTCAGGGTCGGAGCTCGTGACCGCCAGCCCGACGCTGACTTTACCCTCGAGGGTGACTTCGATGCCCTTGACGAGGCCGAAGGAGACGATGTCGCGGCTGTAGCCCGGGTAGCGGACCTGCCCGAGGGCCTTCTGGACGGATTCCTTATCGAGCGACATCAGCGGGATTGAACTCCCTGCCCAACCTAGGTCAAACTGCTAACCTTAAAACAAATCCGCTCGATGCGCTTCCTATCCCTCTTTGCCGTCTTTCTCGCCGCGCCCCTCTTCGCCCAAGGCAATGTCCGAGTCGACACCGAGATTGACGGCGCCATCAGTCGCAAGATCCTGCCGGTGGCAATCGTCTCGGACGACCCGGTGCTGGGCGGCCTTGTGCAGTTCGCCCTTTCCACGCACGGCGCGATCGAGATCTCGTCTGGTTCTTCGGTCAAGGTCCGCATCGGTCGCAGCGGACTGGCCGCCGTCGTCGCCTGCGATAGTCCGGTCTGCGCCTTCACGACAAATGTTGAGGCCAAGGATGAGGATCAGCTCGCGCTGAAGGTCGCCGACGCCGCCCTCGTGGGCCTCGGTCGTCGCTGGCAGCTCAAGCCTTTGTTCGCCGATACCAAGGTCGCGTTCGTCTCGCGCCGCACCGGGAGCGCCGAGGTCTATGTCACCAACCTCGCGCGCTCCCGGACGCTGCAGCTGACGAAGTACGGCAACACCTCGATTGGTCCGCGCTGGTCGGCCGACGGCTCTCGGATCTTCTTCATCTCTTCCTTCCGCTCGAACTGGCCCGAGATCTTCTCGACCAACGGCATTGGCGAGGCCGCCAAGGTGATCATCAACGTCCGCGGCGCGCTGGGCGCCGCGAGCAGCGGTCCGGATGGACGCATCGCGTTCGCGTCGTCCAACAAGGGCACCATGGACATCTTCGTCGCCGGCCCGCAGGGCCAGACGCCGACGCGCGTGATCAAGGCCCCCAGCATGCAGTGGGTGAACACCGATCCCTCGTGGTCGCCTGATGGTTCGCGTTTCGCGCTGACTGCTGGCCCGACCGGCAGCCCCGGCATCCATCTCGCCAGTTCAGCCGGCGGCGCCTTGCAGCGGGTCTCCACCGGGCATAATTACAGCACCGAGCCGCGCTGGAACCCCGTCGTCCCCAACCAGCTCATCTTTACCTACCAGGAGGCTGGCGCGCTCCGTCTCGGCGTGCTCGATCTCGCCGCCGGTACCGTGACGCCCGTCTCGACCAAGAGCCCGGCGTCCATTGCGCATGCCTCGTGGTGCGCCGACGGCCGTCACTTGGTCGCCGCGCAGGGCAACTGGCTGGTCGTGGTGGACAGCGTGACCGGCAAGGTCACGCGCCTCACGCCTTCGCAGCTCGGTGATTGTTCCGAGCCGGATTGCTGGACCCGTCGGGCGGAGTGACCGACCTCAGGGGGTGTCGAGTCCGGGAGGAACCGGCGACTCGACGGGCTCCATGAAGCAGCGGACCGCCGATGATTTGATATGATCAAAACGGTCGCTCGCTTGGGCGTTCTTGAATGTTTCCTCATCGGCCAAGACGTAGACCGCGTCTTTGTCGTCCTTGCGCGCGATGGCGATGAAGCGCCAAATCGGCGATACGCGGGTAACGTCGAAGCTGTGGTAGGGTGTCGTGATGGTCGCTTTCAGCGTCTTGCCGCCGATCGCCACTTTCTTGACTACGAAGTACTTCTCCCCGGCGACGTAGAGCGACTGGGGCATAGGTTCCGCCAGCCATTCTTTTCGTTCTAGGGCGGCGGCATTATACGTCGCGAATACCTTGCTGCCTCGGGCGGGAATCTCTACTACCAGCTGCCTCGACATCGACTGATTGATCGGCGGAATGGATTCGAATTCGAAGCCGCCGTTGCTAGCCGCCGTCGAAGTCGCCAACGTCGCGGCTCGGATGAGCTTCTCGAGTTCCTTGCCGGAGCTTTTTTCGAAGGCGGGCCAACCCTCTTGGCCTCTTCCGACAGGATTTTTAAGGCTAGTCTCCGAGGCATCAAGTAACTCGAGCAATCTTCCTGACGGCATTTCCTTGAGGAGGTGGACCTGTCGGTTGTCCCTTCCCAATGGGCTGCCATCCTTCGCAAATTTCAGCGAGAGTTCCTCGCTGCCAAAGCGCCCCTTCAGGACGAAGGATTTTTCTTGATCGATGCGCAGCCGGTTCACGACCGCCTCTCCCACGGGCAAGCCACCGAGAGGAGCATCGAACGTCAGCGACCTGATTTTTTGCTGGTTCCAGCGTACCTGTCTGATCGATTGGTGACACCCGACCAGCTCCACCTTCGCGGAGCCGCTCTCGATGATAGCCTTTGAAGTCATTACGCTGATCACCGCTTCCACCCAAGGGGCGTAAAGCCCAGCGACAATCGCCAAGGGGATGAGGGCGAGGAAACTTATGGTTTTCGCCAGGTTATGCTGTCGGAGTTGCGTCCGCAGCATGCCTTCCCTGGCTTTCACGGCGACTAATGCCTGAGTCTGAGTGAAACTATCGACCGTGGCGGCGTCGGCGAGGCCGTAGATGAGGAGTTTCTTGCGAAGGTCCGGGTCGATGCGCACGGCTTCCGCGCCGCTTTCGGCTTCGGTGGCAGCTTGCTTACCCCGATTCACTTTGAGTCGACTACCGAAACTGAAGTGGGCTGAAAGGGGTTCCCATTCCTTCGAGCCTTCCGGAGCGCAGGGCGTGTCGGCGTTCAAGGTGCCATTTGCGATCAAGGCAGTGATTTCCTCCTCGGTATGCGGCCCGCGAGTTTCGTTGTCGATATGGAGAAAGAAGTGGCGCATGCGGGCAAGATCCATCCCTTGTTGGGTCTTTCCAAGTCTGCTGTGCCCTGATGGTTACGCAAGACGAATGGGGTCATCGATACCTTTTGCAAATCGTCTCGGAACCCTCTTTGCTAGGGTTCGTTCGATGGCTAATCCAGGCATCAATCAATCGCAGAAGCAGGTCCAAGGCCTCGTCCTGACGCCGCAGCTTCGCCAGTCGCTCCGCATCCTCCAGGTGCCTGCGGCCGAGCTCCTGCGCGAGATTTCGGAAGAGATGGCGGCCAATCCTTTGCTCGAAGAAGTCGAGCCGACCGGCAACGAGAGTTTGGACGCACCCGTTCCCTCCGAGGAACCGGAAGAGGACGGTCCCCGCGAGCTTTCGCTCGGTGACGACGATTTCGACGCGCTGAAGCGCATGAAGGAGGATTGGGACGAAAGTTATTACGAGGAGATCCGTTCCCAGGGCTACACGCAGGAAGATGAGGAGCGTCGCCGTCATATGCTGGAGTCGGCTACGGGGGAGGCTTCCCTTTCCGAACACCTCGCCGACCAGGCTCGCACGGCCTCCGATGATCCCGCCGTGCAGGAAGCACTCAAGCTGCTGATTGCCTCGCTCGACGAGCGTGGCTTCGTCGAGGAAGACCTTTCGACCGTCGCCCTGCGTTCCGGCCAACCGTACGAGGCCGTCATGACGGCCCATACCTTGCTGATGGCCTTCGATCCAGCCGGCATCGGCGCCCGCGATCTCCGCGAATGCTTCCTCGCCCAGCTGCGTCAGCGCAGCCGGGGCCTTTCGACCGCCGCGCGTCTCATTACCGACTGCTGGGAGCCCATGATGGGCCGCCGGCTCGAGGAATGTGCCCGCGTGCTCGACGTCGAACTGGATGACATCCGCGAGGCGCTTGCCGAACTCGCCAAGCTCGAGACCGTGCCGGCCCGCCGATTCTCCCGCGACGACAACCGCGTGGTCACGCCGGACGCCACCGTGGAACTCGACGAGGACGGCAAGTGGAAGGTCATCATGGACGACCGCCACGTCCCGCGCCTCCGCCTCGTCCCGGCTTACAAGGACATGCTCGCCGGCCAGACCCTCGGCGACAAGGAGCGCGCGTACATCCTCGAGCGCATGCGGCAGGGCAAGTTCCTCATCGGTGCCATCGAGGAACGCCAGCGCACCATCGAGAAGCTCGCCCACATCATCGTCGAACGTCAGGCTGACTTCTTCGAACACGGCCCTTCCAAGCTGCGCCCGCTTACGATGACGGACGTCGCTCAGGAGATGGGCGTGCACGAGACCACCGTCGGCCGCGCCGCGGCCAATAAGTGGATGCTCACGCCGCACGGCCTTCGCGAGTTCCGCTGGTTCTTCACCTCGGGCGTCTCGACTTCTGATGGCGGCACTGTCGCGCAGGAAGGCGTCCAGGAGCTGATCGCCGATATCCTCGCCCGGGAGAACCCCGCTGAGCCTCTGGCCGACGAGGCGATTACCGCCGAGCTGCGCAAGCGTGGCGTCCAGATCGCCCGCCGGACCGTCGCGAAGTATCGCGAAGCCTTGGGGCAGCCTTCGGCGCACATGCGCCGCAAGCGCCTCTGATCAGCCGAAACGGCCGAGGATGGAGTCCCAGCCGAAGTTGGCCATATCGGGGAAGACGAACTGCACGCCAGCCGTGAGGCCGTTCGGCAGCCGTGCCGGCGCGACGATGAGAGGAAGGCCGGCCAGCGAAGCAGGCGCGTTGAGCGCGAGCAGGCGGCGCCGGTGTGTCGCGTCGGAGTCAGCCTTGCGGACGGCACCGCCGAAGGTCGCGGGTAGGGCGATGAAGTGGTGGCGGCGAAAGACCGTGCGGAAGGCGTCAATCACGCGGGTGCGGACGGCTTCCGCGGCACGGAGCTCGTCGTGGGTGCGACGACGTCCGACATCGAGGCGTTCCCAGACGATGGGATCGTAATCCGAGCGCCGGCGTTCCATCCACGCCGCATGCACGCGCGCGGCGGCATGGCCGCCGAGCACCGGATAGGCGTCAGCCGCTTCGGCCAACGCGAGCCGCAGGAGCATCGCAGCGGCGACGTCTTCCTGCGCGCCGGCCTGTAGGGCGACCGCGCGCATGGCGGCGAGGTCGTCCGCCGGGATGCCGAGGCCGAGGTCGCCGGCCCAGAGCCCGGCACCGGCGGGTGGGGCTTCGCCGAGCACGGCGGCTGAGACTTGGCGGAGGTCTTTGGCGTTACGCGTGATCCAGCCTTGGGTGTCGTAGCCCGGCGAGAGTGGGAAGATATCACCGATGGGCGCGATATCAGGCGAGAGGCGCAGGCCCCAGACGCCGCAGTAGCCGCAAGGCACGCGAATCGAGCCGGCGGTATCGGTGGCGAGTGCGAACGGGACCAGCCCCCGGGCCACAGCGAAGGCTGCGCCGGAACTCGAGCCCCCCGAGAGTAGTTCCGGGTGTTCCGGATGCGGGCAGTCGCCGAAGTGTGGATTCTCGCCCGTGAGTCCGAAGGCGAATTCATTCAGCTGTGTCCGTCCGCATTCAATCGCGCCGGCGTCGGCGGCGAAGGCGGCTGGCAAGGTGGACGTCGTGCGGGCTGGTCCGATTTCCTCCGGCAGGAAGGTCGAGCCAGCGTAGGTTGGTTCGCCCGCACGGAAGTAGAGATCCTTCGTGAGGAAGGGCACGCCGCCGAGGGCGGCTTCGCGCAGGGGCCAGGCCGCCTCGAAGCGTCGGGTGAGCGTGGCGACGTCGGGCAGGCCGCAGAGCGCCGCGCGTTGTTCCTCGGCGCCCAGCGCGCCCAGCTTGATCAGAAAAGCTTCCGCCGCCATACGAGGACCGCGCGTGAGGGTAAACTCACGCCAGTCTTCGACGGACTGCGGCAGCAGGCTCACAGCTCGAGGGGGACGCCCGGTTCGGGGTCGTGCACGCGCGTGCCCGGCATCGCGGCGGCGAGGGTTTCCTTCATCCAGGCGCGGGCGGGGGGGTCGCCGTGCGTCAGGACGATGTCCTTCGGCTCGAGCGCCTTCGCGAAATCGAGGAGCTCCTCGCGGTCGGCGTGGCCGCTCAGGTGGAAGCGTTCGACCTTGGCGCGCAGCGTCGAGGTATGATCGAGGGACTTGAATTTAAATTCGCCGCCCGGGTTCATGCCGATGAGTTCGCCGCCCGGGGTCTCCGGATCGCAGTAGCCGACGAAGAATACCGCGTTCTCTTCATGGTCGAGCATGTTGGCGGCGACGCGCCAGGCCGGGGTCTTCTCGACGAGCATGCCACTCGAGAGGAGGTAGATGCCTCGCTCGGGCATATTCTTGCCGGGCTGGGTGTATTTGCGGGAGAGCGGAAGGATGCCGAGGTCGCGGAGGATCTGGCGGCTGAACTTCACCTGCTTCGTCTTCTTACTGGCCGCGTCGAGGTAGTCGCAGAGGTCCATGCCAAGGCCGGAGCAGAAGATCGGCACGTCGGCGAGGTTGCCCGCGTCGGCGGCTTCTTGGAGCAGCATCAGGATCTCCTGCATGCGGCCGAAAGCGAAGGCCGGCAGCAGCACCGAACCGCCCTCGTCGCAGATGGCGTTGACGGCCTTGATGAGGCGTTGCTCTTCCTTGCCGCGGTCGAAGCCTGGGACGGTGGCCGTGGCGCCGCGGGTGCACTCCATGACGAGCGTGTCGACCGGCGTACGGGGGAAGTTGGCGGCGGCGACGGTGCGCTGCGCCTTGAAGTGGACGTCGCCCGTGAAGAAGTGCTTCTTCTTGCGGTGTTCGATCAGGCAGCCCACGGCGCCGGCGACGTGGCCTGCGAGGTGCATGGTGAGGGCGACTTCCTCGCCGCCGCGGCCAATGATGCGCGGGTTGGCGATGGGCACCGCCGCGAGGGCGTGCTCGACGCGTTCGACGTCGGTCTCGACGTAGAGCGGATAGTCTTGATTGCCGGTCTCCTCGCGCTGGCGCTTCATCACCTGGATGGAGTTGCTGAGCAGGCGGCGGACGAAGAGGGTAGTGGCGGCCGAAGCGTAGACGCGCGAGGACGGGTGCTGCTTCAGCAACAGCGGTAACGAGCCCAGGTGGTCGAGGTGGCAATGAGTCAGGATGACACCATCGACGTTGCCTTGAATCTTATCAATCTGGGGCAGGGCCTTGCGGCCATCGAGTTTAGGGTGGAGGCCGCAGTCGATCACCAGCCGCAGGCCGCCGAATTCGGCGAGCATGCAGTTGGCGCCGATCTCACGGCCAGAGTTCAGGTCGGTAAGTCGCATCAGGAAGGGTCGGTAGGAGGGGTCAGGGCGAAGACCGGGATACGCGTGTAGATGCGTTCGCCGGATTGGGTGGTGCCGTGGAAGGAGCCCTCGGCCGTCAGCGGGCCGCCGGCGAGGTGGTAGCTGTTATAGGAGAACTTCTCGCCCGGGGGCAGGGTGGGGGTCTCGCCGACGATGCCGTCGCCCTCGACAATCTCGATTGTGCCGTCCGGGGCGCGAATGATCCATTTCCGACCCAGGAGCTTCACCGTCTCTTGGGAGAGGTTACTGACGGTCAGGAAGTAGACGAACGCGTGCGGTGTTTCAGGCGGAAAGTTCACATCCCGATGGTGGACCACCTTGTCGACGGTGACCCTGAGGCCTGGGAGTTCCTTTCCGGTGGGTTGCACGTTGGCCAAGACAAGAGGGGTTGGCCCCGCTACGGAAGCCATAAATCGGCCAATCGTGCGGTATTTACCCTTCCCGTCTTGCTCCTAGGGCCTGACGACCTTTGATGAAGGCTCGATGCCTGCCTCAGCCGAGCGAAAGCGTAACCTCGGGCGAGTCCCGGGGAGATGGTGGCTCGTTTCCCTCTATCTGGTCCTGCTGATCCTTTCCGCGCAGTTCCCGTTCTTCAGCGCTATCGAAAGGTTTGCGCCTGGTACGCCGGTCGAGGTGCACGCCTTTGACTTCGTCGGAGACAAGGTGGTCAAGACCGACCGCAAAATCCCGATCCGGGCTCACCTGCATGGGGTCGACGGCCAGAAGGAGGAAGAGGCCCAAGTCGAACTCCGTCCCCGCTTCCGTAAGACGGTCTTGGTCTATCTCCATCGCGTCCCGTGGGATGATCAAGGGAGCCGGCTGTGCGAGGCGCTCGCGAAGAACCCCGAGGTTTCCGTCATCGAGGCTTTCTTACCTGGTTTCCGCACCTCTTCCGGAGACGTCCCTAGCCATTCGATGGAGTCGAACGCCGAGGTGGTGGCGGAGCTCGTCGAGTATTACGGCCTGAACGCATACCACGTCATCGGCCAAGGCCTCGGCGGTGTCGCCGCCCTGGAGCTTGCCAAGGCCCATCCCGAACGTGTGCGCTCCCTGTCCTTGGTTTCTTCGCCGGGAGCCCAGGAGTTCGAGATGATGGGCAATCCCCTCGTCAACAAGTTGGTCTACGGTTTCCATGGAGCCTTCTTCTGGGGCGTTTCTCGTCTGACCCCTAATTTCGGGGCGGCCGACCTACTTCCTTGGGATCGCGATTACGCCAAGACAGTCTTCGATACCGACCTCACGGATTCGGCTGATATCCTTCGCCAATGGCGTAAGCCGTTGTACCTGGTGCATGGCCAGGATGATTGGGTGACCTCAGCCGATGCCGCCCGCTATTCGGCCAAGCTGGCGCCGCACGCCCGACTCGATATTTTGCCAGGAGGGCGGGATGCCGCTTTCACCGACGTGGATGCCACGGCGGCCAAATTAAACGATTTCGTACTCGGCGTGGAGCATTCCCCGCCGGCACTTGCGCCGGCGCAGACGGCGAAGAATCCGCCCGTGCCCACCGCGGTAGGCGCGCGCTACTGGATGCTGATGGTCATCATCTTCCTCTGCTGCCTCGTGGCCGAGGATCCTACGTGCTTGGCGACGGGACTGCTGGTGGGTATGGGCATCATCGATTTCTGGTCCGGCGTCGCCGCGTGCACGGTCAGCATTTTCGTCGGCGATGTCGCCCTCTATTCCCTGGGTCGTTTCTTCGGCCGGCAGGCACTGCATCGCGTCCCACTGAAGTGGCTGATCAAACCGCACCAGCTGGAGCAATGGGCCGGGTGGTTTTCCACGCCGCGCGGCATGTTCGTCGTCGTCAGTTCCCGTTTCGTGCCGGCGAGCCGTGTCCCGACTTTCATCACCGCAGGTATCCTCCGGCTCAAGCCTCTGCGGCTGGGCATGCTCCTTTTTCTCGCGGCGCTCATCTGGACGCCGGTCCTGATGTACATCGGCCAGAACTGGGGCCCGAAGATCCTGCTCAAGCTCAACGAGTATCACCGCATCGCAGGCTGGATCGTGGTAGGCATGCTCGCGTTGCTCTACCTGGTGACGCACTGGTTCGTGCCCGCGCTGACCTGGCGCGGCCGCCGTCAGATTGTCATGAAGGTCCGCGGCTTCCTGCAGCCTTCGCTCTGGCCTGCCGCGGTGCTCTATCTTCCGATCCGTATCGGTATCCTGATGCTCTGCCTCCGGCATCGCCGCCTGACCGCTTTCGCTTCGGCCAATCCGGCCTTCGGTCGCATCGGCGGTTTCATCGGCGACTCCAAGTCGCTCCTGCTCCGTCCGTTCCAGCGCGATTCCCGCTGCTGCCCGACGCTCGCGCTCTCTCTCGAGGACCCGAAGGACGAACGCGTCAAGGAGGCCGCCGCCTTCGCCGCGTGCCACGGCTTCCCGGTCGTCTTCAAGCCTGAGGTGGCCGAAGACGGCGCCGGCCTACGCTTCGTCCATACCCAGGAGCAGCTCGAGAAACTCGTCCTCGGGGCTAAGGAAGACTTCTTACTTCAGAAATTCATTTCCGGCTTCGAGTTCGAGGTCGTCTGGCGTCGTAACCCGGGCAAGGACGATGGACGTATCATGGCCATCGTGCAGAAGCGCGACGTCACCGTGCGCGGCGACGGCGAGCAGACGCTCGAGGAACTCATCTGGCTCGACGAGGTCGCGGTCTCGCGCGGCGAACTCTTCATCCAGTGCCATTCACGCGACCTGAATCGCGTCATCCCCGCCGGCCAGAAGGTCACCCTCAATCTCACCGGCAGCTATGGCCACGGTGCCCGTTGCCTCCATCGTCACGATCTCATCACCGTGGAGCTCGACACCGCGATGACCGCCTTCGCCAAGCGTTTCCCCGGCCTGCACTTCGCCCGCTTCGACCTGCGCGCGCTCTCCGTCGAGGACCTCAAGGCTGGGCGTTTCATGGTGACCGAGGTCGGCGGCTGCTGCCATGTCTCGAGCCTGCTCCGCGACGAATCGCTGCGCTTCTCGCGCTCCTATGAAGTCGTCCGCGGCCAGATCCAAGCCTGCGTGGAAGCCGGCGCCTATAACCTCTCGCAGAAAGTCCGTCCGGTGCCGCTCGATGAGCTCATGGCCCGCTGGAGCCAAGCGCGCGGACGTCACGACGAGTTCGCCGTCAGCGAGGAACTCTGATTTTAGCCGCGTGCGGTGAACGCGTGGCAGAGGGCCGCCGCGGCCGCGTCGGATTCGTCTAGCGCGAGCGCGTCGCCGAGGCGGAGCACTGTGCGGATCATCCGGCCGACCTGTTCCTTGGAGGCACCGCCATGGCCCGCCACCGCGAGCTTAATGCGCGTGGGGGCGTATTCGCCGACCTTGACGCCGAGACGGGCGAGCACGCTGAGGGCAGCACCGCGCGAGGCGCCCATCGCCTGGGCGGTACGGAAGTTCTGGACGTAGATTGTCTCCTCGATGGAGGCGTGGGTGACGCCATGCTCGCGGGTAAGTTTCTCCACGGCGTCGGCGATACGACCCATACATTCGTAAGGCTCGAGTTTCGGACCGAGCTTCAACGTCACGCTGGCGAGGAGGCGCATGGGTTCGGCGCGGGCGTCGATGACCGCCAGGCCGGTGCCGCGTAACGAAGGGTCGATTCCCAAGATGATGGCGCGGCAACCGCGGCCAGCCGGAGCGTTGGCGGCCTTCTTGGCACGGGGTGCCTTCGCCCCCGTCGGCGTCGACGCGATGCCGCTGAGCTTATCAGTCCAAAGCGAGCGCGAGGATTTGCGGGCCATGACGCGAGGATGGTAAGGTCAGCCTTGATTTCGACAGCAAAAGCGACGGCGACGGATTGCCAAGGGGACCTTGCAGGGTAGCGTGAGGTCATGCGGTTGACTCTTCACCTTGCCTGTCTGATCTGGGCCGTCCTAGGCCTAGGCGCGGAAGCGGAGGTCATCCGTCGCGTGGTACCGGACATGCCGTCGCTCGAATTAAAGGGCGCGGGTAAGCTAAACCTCAAGCTCGTGCCCGAGTGTTCCGCACTCTGGGCAAGCCAAGGACATCGCGGTGTCTTCTGGACGCTTTCCGATTCTGGGAATAAGCCGTCCATCGTGCCAATCCGGGCAGACGGCTCAGCTGTAATGACATCCAAGGGCTTATGGGGTGCCGTGAAGTTGCAGGGCGCTACCAACGTCGACTGGGAGGCTATGACCGGTGATGCCTCTGGTAATATGATCGTCGGCGACGTCGGCAACAACGTCTCCCTCCGCAAGGAACTGGCCTTCTACCTATTCAAGGAACCGAAGCTAGGCGTTGCCGAGGTGACCGAGGTCCGCAAGGCGACCTTCGCCTGGCCGGATCAGACCGCCTTTCCTGACCCCGAACTTTCGCATGACTGCGAGGCGATATTCTTGCTCCGCGGCAAGCTCTACCTCCTCACCAAGCATCGCCGAGACACCCTGACCGACCTCTGGCGTGCGGACATCCCGGCGACGGGCGAACGTGCGACCCTGACCAAGCTGGCCCGCTTTGATGCCGGCGGCATGGTCACCGACGCTTGCGTCTCCCCGGATCAGAAGCGTCTCGCCATCCTGACCTATCGTAATGTCTGGGTCTTCGACGTCCCTTCGAACGGTGAAGATTTCTTCCACGCGCCCGCGCTGTATGCGCCGATCTCGCCACCGACGCTTTCCTGGCAGGTCGAAGCATGTTCGTGGCTCGACAGTGGTCATCTCCTCCTCGGCTCCGAGCAGGGCGATCTCTTCCGCCTTACGCTCACAGACCTCCGCGAGGCCAAGTAAAACAAGAAGACCGGCAACCTTACGGCGCCGGTCTTCAGTGTTAGGTTGTCAGGTTGCTCAGAGCGCTTTGGCGGCGGCGACTACGGCTTCCTTCGTGATGCCGAGCTCCTTCATGACCACGTCGCCCGGGGCGGAGAGGCCGAAGGTGTCGGTGCCGAGGGCCTTGCCGGCGGTGCCGACGTAGCGGCCCCACGAGATCGTCACGCCGGCTTCGATGCTGACGCGCTTGGTGCAAGCGGAGGGCAGGACTTCTTCCTGGTAGGCCTTTGGCTGACGGGCGAAGACTTCCATCGAAGGCATCGAGACCACGCGGACGCCGGCGCCGAGTTCTTCGCCGGCCGCGAGGGCGAGCGAGAGTTCACTGCCCGTACCGATGATGATATGGGTGAGGGCGGCGGTTTCCTTGCGGAGGACGTAACCACCCTTGAGCGTGCCCTGGCGGCGCGTGGCGACCGGGACGGCGTCGAGGGAGGGGACGTTCTGGCGGGACAGGATGAGGGCGACGGGGCCGTCTTTGCGGGCGACCGCGTGGGCGAAGGCGGCAGCCGTCTCTTCGGCATCGCCCGGGCGGACTACGTCGAGGTTGGGGATGCAGCGCAGGGCGCTCACAGTCTCGACTGGCTGGTGGGTCGGGCCGTCTTCGCCGACGCCGACGGAGTCATGTGTGAAGATGTAGAAGGCCTGGAGTTTGGCGAGGGCCGCGACGCGGATCGACGGGCGGAGGTAATCGGAGAACGTCAGGAACGTCGCGCCGGAGCCCTTGAAGATGCCGTGGTAGGCCATGCCATTGAGGATGGCGCCCATCACGTGCTCGCGGATGCCGAAGTAGAGGTTGCGGCCGGCCGGGGTCGCGATGTCGAAGTCGCCGGCGTCCTTGATGTAGTTCTTGGTCGAGCCGTGAAGGTCGGCGGAACCGGAGAGCACGAGCGGCGAAGCCTTGGCGACGGCGTTGATGCAGGCCTCGCCCGAGAGGCGGGTGGCGAGGGCGTTCTTACCGAACTCCGGGATGGCAGTGAGGAGGGACTGGACGTCTCCGTGGTCGCCTTTCTGCGCCTTGGCGAGGAGGACGGCCTTCTCGGGGTTGGCCTTGGACCAAGCGGCGAAAGTCTTCTGCCATTCGGCGTGCGCGGCGGCCTGCTGCGCCTTGCGGGCGTTGAAGTAGGCGCGGGTCTCAGGTGAGACGTAGAACTTCTCTTCGGGTAGGCCGAGGGCCTTGCGGGAGGCGTCGACGAACTTCACGCCGGCTTCGCCGTGGCCCTTGGAGGTGCCTTGGACTTCGGCGATGCCCTTGCCGATGACGGTCTTGCAGATGATCAGCTTCGGCTTGCCGTTCTTGCTGGCGCGTGCCTGGTCAAGGGCGGCCGCGATCGGGGCGAGTTCGTTGCCCTGCTTGACGGTGAAGACTTCCCAGTTGGCGGCTTCGTAGCGCTTGGCGGTATCCTCGTTCTGCGTCTTGGAAGCCATGGCGTCGAGGGTGACGTCGTTGGAGTCGTAGAGCATGATAAGATTATCGAGGCCGAAGCGGCCGGCGAAGGAAGCGGCTTCCTGTGAGATCCCTTCCTGGAGGCAGCCGTCGCCGGCGAGGCCGACGACGATATGGTCGAAGATTTGATGCTCGGCGGTGTTGAAGTGGGCGGCGGCCATCTTGGCGGCCACGGCCATACCGACGATGTTGCCGGTGCCTTGGCCGAGCGGGCCGGTGGTGGCTTCGACGCCGACGGTCTCGCCGAACTCAGGGTGACCCGGGGTCTTGGAGTGGAGCTTGCGGAAGTTCTTCACTTCTTGGAGGGGCAGGTCGAAGCCGGCGAGGTGAATCCAACTGTAGACAAACATCGATCCGTGGCCGGCCGAAAGCACGAAGCGGTCACGATTAATCCAGGCAGGGGCGGCGGGGTCGTGGCGAAGGAAGTTGCCGTAGAGGACGGAGCCGATTTCCGCAGCGCCGAGCGGCAGGCCGAGGTGTCCCGAGTGGCAGGCGGCCACGGCGTCCATGGCGAGGCCGCGGGCTTCAGTGGCGGCGCGGGAAAGGTCGGCGGAATTATTGAGCGACATAGTCCTTATGCGTAAGGGATAAGCGGGTGGGGTTTCCAGCCTTGAATGAGCCTCCAAACCCCTTCAAAAAGGTCACATGTCCGACAAAGAACTCGAAGAAGGCCTAGCCCTACGACTCGACTTCGGAAAATTGCGGAAAATCGCTGCCGGGCAGGCCGATGTCATCCCCGCCGTGGCTCAGGATGCCCTGACCGGCGAAGTGCTCATCCTCGGTTACGTCAACGAGCTCGCCCTGCAGACCGCACTCCGTGAAAAGAAGGCCACTTTCTGGAGCACCTCTCGCAACGAACTTTGGATCAAGGGGCTGACTTCCGGCGACTTCCTCGAGCTCCTCGAGGTGCGCGTTAACTGCGAGCAGAACTCGATCCTCTACAAGGTCCGTCCGGCCGGCCAAGGCGCCTGCCACACGAAGGAGAGCGGTAAAGCCCGTTCGGGTTGCTACTACCGCCGACTCAAGGCCGACGGTTCGCTGGAGAAGGCCTGAGCCTCAGCGTCGGCGCAGCGCCTGCAACACGAGGTCCGTCTCGATATCGAGGCGGATGACGAGCAGCTTCGTGCGTCGCGTGATACGATCCGTGCCGGGCCGCGCGGCGAAACCGAGCGATTCGTAGTCGCCTTGCTTTCCCGCCAGGCGTTGGAGAGCGGCTTCGGCTTCCTCTCCGGTGCGATACGCAAACGCGATGGTCGCGACGAGAAAGGCGCCGTCATCGCTTTCGCCGACCGCGATCGTGGCCGTCTCGGCCTGAGCACCGGCCTCGACGAGCGCCCGGCCGAGCCAGCGGCGGCGGGCGGCGGTCTCGAGCAGGCCGGACGCGGGGTCGGCGTGCACGAGCAGGTAGCCATGCGGGACGCCGCGTAACTGCACGCGCGCAAGCCCTGGCATGACCTTGCCGCCTTCGGAGATGTCCGGCGTATCCAGAACGAATTCGGCTGGTTGTCCGGGGATGAAGCCGACGGTCACGCGCTGGGCTGAACTTACGGAGGGACGTGCGAGCTGATCGCGCAGCGTGACACGCTGTTCCGGCCCGGCGAGTTCCGGTAAGGATTGGAGCACCGCGGTGGCGGTACGTCGGCCGATCGTCTCCTCGGGGATGATCAACGCGACTTCGCGGCTACGCGGATCGATGCGGAGACGGAGGTCCGCTGGGTCGAGCCATAACCAAGCCAGTCCGCTCGCCGTCGCGAGGAAGGCGAGCAGTAGCCACGGACGTCGCATCGGGCCTTATTTGGCGGCCGGAGCGCCGGGAGCCTTCTGGGCTTTCTCGATCACCTTCGAGATCGCCTGTACTGCCTTGTCGGCCGGGTAGTCGAGATCGAGCGTCGCCAGCTTGCCTTCGCCACCGATGCGGATCTTCTGCACGAGCTCGGAGAGCAGCGCGAGGTTCGCTTTCTCCTCGGCGCTTTTACCGTCGTCATTTGACAACCCGATCATCGCGAACGCCTGTAGTCCTTTGATCTGCTTGCGCATCGTCGAAGCCTTCTCGGCGGTCACGAAGGCCGCGGTGATCGCGAGCTGCAGGTCGGTGGCGTTTTCGCCGAGCACCAGGGAAATGTCTTCCGCGCCCACATCTTCCTTCGCGTTCTGCATCTTCGACGCATCGGCGTACAGGTAGAACCAGCCCTGCTGGGCGGCGGCAAACTTGGAGGCCACCGCGGCGGGAAGCGGGGTGGATTTTTCATTACGGTCAGCGGCGGCGAGGGCGCGTTCGAGGAATTCCTCGCTGGCGACGATCACGAGGCTTGCCGAGTGGGCGACGACGTAGGCGTCCTTCGCGTTGTCCTTGGGTTTTTCGCCCGAGACCTTTTCGATGAACGTGCTCGCTTCCCAAGCCTTGTGCTTGCCGACGGTCTTCGAGGCGATGCCATGCTTCGCCCCAAAGGCGTCGATGGTCGCGGGCACGAATTTACCGCGGATGAGCACGACACCGGAAGCGTTCTTCTCGGCGACCTTGCCGTCGGCGCCCGGATAGATCGCGACGACGAGGTCCTGGAGGTCTTTTTGGGAGTCGATGCCCAGCTGTTCGTTGAGCTTGCGGGAGGCCTCGAGGTCCTTCGTCTTCAGGCCGGCGAGCTTCTCGACCGCTTGGCCGACCTTGGAGGCGCGGAAGGCCGCGATGTCGACGCCGACGATCCCGACGGCCCCGGCGGGGAGACTGTCGGTGTTCAGGGCGGCCTGGGCCGAACCGAGGGAGAGCGCTAGGAAGAGGGTGGCGAGCAGGAGACGCATAACGGTCCAGCATTTAGCCCGCTGGTCGGGAGGGGACAAGCGGATAGCCTGTTTTTCCTAGGAATCAGGAGGGTTTTGACCCATCCGGGCACAAAAAAGGGCGCCGAAAGGCGCCCTTGAGGAGGGTGTTAATCCGAGGATTAGTATCCGCCGCGGTCGCCGCCGCCGAAGCCGCCGGAGCGACGTTCGCCGCCGCCGAAGCCGCCACGAGAGCCGCCGCCACCGCCGCCGCCGAAGCCGCCGCGAGAGCCGCCGCCGCCGAAGCCGCCACGATCTCCACCGCCGAAGCCGCCGGAGCGGGGACGGTCGCCACCGAAGCCGCCGGAGCGGGGACGGTCACCACCGAAGGACGGGCGTTCTTCACGAGGACGAGCGACATTGACCTTCAGGGGACGACCCATGAAATCGATGTTTTCAGTCTTAGCGATCGCATCCTGAGCAGCCTGAGCATTGGCCATGGTCACGAAGGCGAAGCCACGAGGGCGACCCGTGAACTTGTCCATCATGACTTCCACGGACACCACTTCGCCGCCTTGGGAGAAGTGAGCACGGATGTCGGATTCGGTTGCGGCCCAGGGCAAGTTGCCCACGAACAGTTTGTTTTCCATATTATCTTTTGTTTTGCTTGTTTTACCTTCACCGCATTGCCCGTTTCCGACTTTCGGATTTCGATTTGCCGTCTTAACGACCGTCAACTCACCGGATTATTGCGGGGTTGTCTCTTACTTTGGTTATTTTCCGAGACAAACCTGACCGCCTTTAAGTCAGTTTATCAGGGCTTCGGCAAGTTTATTCACAATAGGGGGGTTCCCTCAGCCCTGCGTTGACTCCGTTAACGGGCCGAAAGAGGGTAATTATATGAGCGCAGCTTTGACCCCCAGCCAGATCGAGGTGGCCCTGACTGGATTGGATGGATGGGTCATCGAGCATGCTAAGTTGTTGAAGGTCTATAAGTTAAAGGATTTCAAGGCTGCCTTGGCCTTCATGAATCAGGTCGGGGCCGTAGCCGAGCAGCTCAACCACCACCCCGAGATCCACAATAGTTGGAATACAGTCTCCCTTCGGCTTTATACCCACGACGCCGGCGACCAGATCACGGAGAAAGATTTGACCCTCGCCCGCGCCATCCAATCCCTATCCCTCCCGTGATCGACGACCCCGCAGAGGCCTTGGACATCCTCCTGGAGGAGCTTAAGCGCCAGAAGGCCGCCGGGCTCCGTCGGGTGAGCATTTCGGATGCATCACTGGCTTCCCTGAAGACGCTCGCCGGGGCTGCCCCCGCCTCCTCCGCTCCGGCTGCAGCCGCCAAGCCAGCCCCAATCTCTAGCGACATCCGCCCCTCCGCCCCGGTCGCCTCCGTCCGTCCGGTGACACCCGTCGCGGTCAAGCCCGCGGTCGTCGCGACGACTCCCGTCATCGCTGATGCGCCGATCTTCACGTTGCCCGCTGGTACGAAGGCCGAACGTATGCAGGCGCTGCGGCAACTCGTCGACGCGTGCGTCGAGACGAAGAAACACCTGACCGGTTCGCACCGTGCGCTGCTTGGCCACGGCTCGCTCGACGCCAAGATTGTCTTCGTCGGCGACGCGCCCTCGCTTGAAGAGATGGAGGCCGGCAAGGCCTTCGCCGGCCCCGCAGGCGAGGTCTTTGGTAAGATTCTTACAGCTGCCGCACTGACTGAGTCTGACTACTATCTTGCCGCCGTCACCGTATGGCGCCCGGAACCGCCCACAGCTTATGGCAAGCGTCCGCCCACAGCGCGCGAACTGGCATTCAATCTCCCATACCTAAGGGCGCAGATTGATGTCATTCAGCCGAAGGTCGTGATCGCGCTGGGCGCGCAGGCCTTCGAGAGCCTCCATGGTCGTTCACGGAGTATCACTGATGCTCGCGGCACTTGGTTTGACCTATCCGGCGTGCCTATGATGGCTTCTTGGCACCCGAATTACTTGCTACATAATTCCAACAACGCACTGAAGCGTATCTTCTGGGAGGACTTCCTGCAGGTCATGGAGAAGGTCGGCCTACCGATCACCGAAAAGCAGCGCGGCTTCTTTACTTCGAAATAGCCCTCAGCGCACCGAATCGTTCAGGCGGCTGAGCGAGAACGAGAGCACCTGCGAATTACGGCCGCTTTCCTTAAGGGCTTTGCGGCGCTCGGCGGGAAGGTCCGTCAGCGCGCCGGGAACGAAGTTGCAGGCGGACTGGAAGAAGCCCTGCGTCTGCGTGGTGAGCGCGATGAGCTTTTTAGCGCCGAGCTTCTTGGCCTGACGCTTGGCGAATTCGACGAGTTTGCTCCCGACGCCGCGGCCATGGTAGAAGGGCTGCACGTAGACCGCGCCGAGCTCCATCATTTTGCCGCCCGGGTAGGCGCGAAGGGCCGCGCAGCCGATGATGCTGTCGTCGATTTCATAGACGTAGAAGTCGGCGAAGGATGCCTCGATCTGCTGGCGCGTGCGGGCGACGAGCGCGTCGGTCTTGGCGCCGTGCTTGGCGAGGTTGTAGAGGGCCTGGGCGTCCTTCTTCTTGGCCTGGCGGATACGGTCGTAGTCGTTGGCGTGCACCATCGTGCCAAGGCCGACCTTGTCGAAGATCTCGGTGAGGAGGCAGCCGAACACGCGGCCGTCGAGGATGTGGGCGCGCGGGACGTCGTTGTCGAGTGCCTTGGCGGCCTGGACGGCCTTGCTGCGGATGCGCGGATCAAGCTTGGCGGACTTATCCGCAAGCAGGCGCTTGAGGTCGTCTTCCGGCAGATTCAGCTGCACGACGCCGTTGACCTGCAGGCCGCTGAACGGCGTAAGATAGATGAGCTTCGAGGCGCCGAGGGCCGAGGCGAGTTCCATGGCGAGGTGGTCGCTGTTCACGCGCAGCGACTGGCCTTCGCGATCGCACACGATCGGCGTGACGAGCGGGAGGATGTCCTGCGAGAGCATCGACTTGAGGATCGCGGCGTCGACCTTCTCGACCTTGCCGGCGTAGAGATGGTCCACGCCCTTGATGCGGCCGATCTTGGTCGAGCGGACGGCGTTGGTGATCGCGCAGCGTAGGCCGGCCTGGGAAAGATTCTCGAGGACCGACTGTGACACGAGCGCGGAGGCTTCGCGAGCGAGCGACATCGTGGTGGCGTCGATGGGGCCTTCGCCTTGGACGTCGGAGAGTACGATATTATGTTCGCCCGCGAGGCCGACGAGCTGCTGGCCGATGCCGTGCACGAGGACGACCTTGATGGACAGGCTGCGGAGGACCGCGATGTCGGTGACGATGTTCGCGAAATTCTCGTGGGACACGATCGAGCCGTCCACCGCGATGACGAACACGTGGTCGCGGAACATCGGGACATACCGGAGGATTCCCCGGAGGTCGGTCGGCTTCATGGCGCGCTCACGCTGGCTGGACATGCTCAATCCTTATGGACTCCCGAGCGGGCGGGGCAATACTGATGACGCATGCCCAAGCCGCCCCGAGTCCGCCGCGAGACGGTGCCTCCCGACCTCCGGGAGTCGGTGGACGCCTTTCTGGCCCACCTCTCGCTCGAGCGTGGCGCCGCGAAGTTGACGACGGAGGCCTACGAGTCGGACCTGCTCCGTTTCGCTGCCCATTGCGGCCGGTCTGGCCGGACGAACTGGACGGAAGTCTCGCTGACCGACGTGGATTCCTGGACACGCGCACTCGATCGCAAGGGCCACGCGGCCGCCTCGATGGCCCGCCGGCTCTCGGCGGTGCGTTCCTTTTCCGCCCACCTGGTCCGCAGCGGACTGCGGCGTGATGACTTCACGGAGCTCGCCCATGGGCCGAAGCTTCGCCGCAAACTCCCTGGCATGATCAGCGCCGAAGAAGCCGCCAAGGTCGTCTCCGCGCCCGATACCAGCACGCCGCAGGGCCTGCGCGACCGCTCGATGCTCGAGATGATGTACGGCTCCGGCCTGCGCATCTCCGAACTCTGCAACCTGGAAATTCAGGCCGTCGACGCCGACTCCGCGCTCGTGCGTGTCACGGGTAAAGGCTCCAAGGACCGCGTTGTGCCCGTCGGCGAGACGGCGCTCGTCGCCTTGCAGGCCTATCTCAAGGCGGGACGACCTAAGCTCGTCCGCCCTAAGACCGGCAGCGCACTCTTCCTCAGCGCCCGGGGTGTCGCGATCTCCCGTAAGACCTTCTGGCTCGGCGTGAAACAGGCAGCGCAGCGTGCCGGTGTCTCGGTGCCCGTGAAACCACACCTATTGCGCCACGCCTTTGCGACGCACCTACTCGAAGGGGGCGCGGACTTGCGTTCGATCCAAGAGATGCTCGGCCACGCCGACATCGCCACGACGCAGATCTACACGTCGGTCGATCGCACGGCCTTGTCGGACGCGCACCGTCGCCACCACCCACGCGGGCGTGGCAAGGGGCGTTAACGTCCGAATAGGACGAAGAGCCCGCCGATGATCGAGGCCGCGGTGAGCGTGCCGATCAGGAACCGGGTGCCGAAGGGAATTTCCAGCGGGGCCAGTTCCTCGTCGGTGTCGGTCGGACGGACCACCGCTTCGCGGATGATCGAGAAGTAGTAGTGGATGCTGATCGCGACGCCGATGAGGGCGGCGCCGAGGACCCACCAGAGCTTGGCGGAGACGAGCAGCGTCAGTACGAGCAACTTCGCGATGAAGCCGACGGAAGGCGGCACTCCGGCGAGGGAGCTGATGCCGAAACCGAGCGAGCTGGCGAGGAGCGGTGAGCGACGGAGCAGGCCGCGGAGGGCGAGCTGCGGGCGACGATGGTCTTCGACGGCCGGCAGCGAGACGAGCGCCTGCGCGGTGAGGAAGGTGCCGATCACGTAGGCGAGCAGGTAGATGACGATGACCTGTTCGACGTCGTAGCCGAAGGCAGTGACTCCCGGTAGCACGAGGGCGGCCGTGACCGCGGCGAGGATGAAGCCAGCGTGCGAGACGCCGGACAGCGCGAGCGTGCGCTTCACGTCGATCGTGGCGAGGGCGCCGAGGTTACCGGCAAGCAGGGTCAGGACGGCGCCGACGGCAAGCAATGGGGCGAGCTTCACGGCGATCGGGGCGAATGGTCCGGTCGCGAGGAGGACGAGCGTGAACGCGCCGGCGGCCTTGGAGGCCGTGCCGAGGAAGGCGGTCGTCGGCGTCGGGGCGCCCTGGTAGACGTCCGGGATCCAGGTGTGGAAGGGGAAGGCGCCCAACTTGAAGGCGACGCCGCCGAGGATCAGGGCGATGCCGGTGAGCGTCAGCGGCGAGATCGTGTGCGCGGCAGACTGGGCGGCGAGAGCCTTGCCGATCTGGGTGAAGTTGAGCGAGTCGGCGACGCCGGCCGAACCCAGCGCACCGTAGACGAGCACGATGCCCATCAGCAGGAGGGCGGAGCTGAGGCCGCCGGCCACGAGGTACTTCACGCCGGCTTCGAGTGAGGCTTCGCTGCGACGCAGGTAGCCGACGAGCACGTAGAGGCCGACGGCGGCCGTCTCGAGCGCGAGGAAGAACGTGACGAAGTGATTCGACTGCACGAGGAGCATGAACGCGGCGGTCACGACCAGCAGCACGTGATGGTAGTCTGCCACGGCGGCGTCGCGTTCGCGCAGGAAACCTTCGGCGAGGAAGCTCGTCAGCAGGGCCGACAACAGGAAGACCATGCGCACGCCGTCGGTGGGCAGGTTCTGGCGGAGCAGGCCGGCGAACGAAGCGACGTCGGCCGACTGGACCCACGGACCATTGGTCAGTGCCATGATGGCTACAAGGACTAGGCCGACGCGGGCGGTGATCGGGATGAGCGAGCGCAGTGCCTTCGGGAGGAACATCGCCTGCAGCAGGCAGAGGAGCGAGAGGCCCGCGACGGCGATCTCAGGGAGGATGGACAGCCAGTCGGCCGGGCGCGGGGCCAGGACCTTGAAGACCGGATCGATATCGGCGAGGAAAGGAATCATCGGACGGAAGCTTTAGCGTTTGGCGGGCTGAGCCGGGGCGGCCTTGACGGGCGCCTTGGCGTTATGCTGAGAGAAGGTGGTCGTTTTGCTCACCTCTGTGCTGAATGATTTCGTCACGAGCGAAGGCACGAAGCCAATCGTCATCGAAGCGCCAAGGAGCACGAAGGCGGCGAAGCGCTCGGCCCAGCCGAGGTCGCCGAAGGGCGCGGAGGCGAAGCGCTTCTCGAGCGCCTCGGAGGCCGGACCGAAGAACGTCGAAGCCACGGCGCGGAGAGCGTACACCGCGGAGATGACGACGGTCGAGGCGACGAGCGCCTGCAACCAGAGCGGCTGGGCGCGGAGGGCGAGGAAGACGCCGACTTCACCCCAGAAGTTTCCGAAGCCCGGGAGGCCGATGGAAGCCATCGTCGCGGCGATGAAGAGCGCGGCGAGGATTGGCGTGCGTGTGGCAAGGCCGCCGAGCTCGTCGAGGCGGTAGGTGCCGGCGCGGGCACGGACGGCGTTGGCAAGCAGGAAGAGCGCGGCGCAGGAGAGTCCGTGTGCGACCATCAGGAATATGGCGGCAGCGAGGCCGTCGGCCTTTCCGGACACGCCGCAGACCCAGATACCGAGAAAGATTGGACCCATGTGGGCGACGGAGCTCCAGGAGAGCAGCTGCTTGAGGTCGCGCTGCGCGAGACAGATCAGCCCGACGAGCAGGACGTTGGCGAGGGCGAACCAGAGGAACCAGGTGCCGAGCGAGCCGCCGGTGATGTCGAGGCTGCTGAGGCCGAGGACGATGATGCCGTACAAGCCAAACTTCTTGAGGGCGCCGGCATGGAGCATCGAGACCGGGGTCGGCGCAGCGGAGTAGCCCGGTGCGGCCCAAGAGTGGAACGGGAAGAGCGAGGCGAGCGTGCCGAGGCCGAAGAGCACCAGGGCGCCAGTCGCGGCCGGGATGTGGGGTGCGTTCTGGAGACCTTGGATGACATTCTCGAACGTCGCGGCACCGTATTCGACGCCCGCGGCGTCGACGGCGATGAGGATGCCAGCGAGGGATGCCATGGCACCCGCGGTCAGGTAAATCGCCATCTGCATGGCGGCCGGACGACGGCCTTCGCCGCCCCAGAAGAGCGTGAGGATGAACGTCGGGATGAGCGCGAACTCGTGGAAGAAGTAGAAACCGACGAGGTGGTTCGTGCCGAACACGCCGAGCGTGCCGCCGAGCATGAACAGGATCAGGCCGAGGTAGGTATTCCGACTTTCCACTTCCTGCGTGAGCGCCTTGATGCCCGCGGCGAGGCCGACGAGCGAGGTCATCGCGAGGAGGGGCGCACTGAGGCCGTTGAGCGCGAAACCGAAGCCCCAGAAACCTTCGGACTGGAATTGCTGCGCCGAACTCGAAGGGCTGCTCCAGAGGACGAGTAGCCAAGGTCCGAGCACGGCCGGAATGGCGAAGCCGCCGAAGGCGAAGCCCGAGGCGAAGCTGCGAGGGAGGTCGCGTCCGGCGAGTAAGATCAGGCCGACGAGGATCGGGGCCGTGATGGCAAGCGCGAGGAGCGTGGCAGGAAAAGTGTCCATGAAATCAGCGGGCGATGAGGAACCAGGCCAGGAAGAGGGAACCGAGGACGATCCAGAGCGCGTAGGCACGCGTCTGGCCACGGTGGAAGGAACGGCCGGTAAGGTAGCCCAGCACGGCGGGGACGCCGCCGCCGATCCACCGCACGGCGACACCGTTGATAATCAGCAGGTCGAGGAAGGCGATGAACTCGGAGACGCGACGTTGCACGGAGTCGACGTACCAGCGGTACAGCCCGTCCATCCAGCGGTGCTCGAGGAGATGATAGGTGCGGGGCGAGACGACCTGGAGGGCGTCGGCGCCGCGGACGGTGCCGTAGAACTTCAGCGCACCGAAGAAACCGATGACGAGCGAGAGCAGGCCGACGATCGTCGAGGGAGCGGTGAGGTGGAAGGCGACTTCGCCGAGGGCGTGTTCAATCGGCTTAAGCGAACCCGCGGGGATGATGGTGTGGGCGAGGAAGCCGCCGGCGACGGAGTAGACGAGGCCGAGCACGACGAGCGGCAAGGTCATCGTCCAAGGCGACTCATGGGCATGGGAAGCTTCTTCGGAGTTGGCTTCGCCGAGGAAGACGAGGCGGATCATGCGGCCGCTGTAGAGGCAGGTCGCGAGTGCGGCGAGGGACAGGAACGCGAAGATTGCGATGTGGCCGTCATGGTAGGCCGCCTCGATGATGGCGTCCTTGGAATACCAGCCGGCGAGGAAAGGGACCGCGCAGTTCGAGAGCGTCGCGGCGATGAACGTCGCGGCGGTGAGGGGCATCTTCTTCAGCAGGCCACCCATCTTGAGCATGTCCTGCTCGTGGTGGCAGCCGTGGATGACGGAGCCGGCGCCGAGGAACAGCGTGGCCTTGAAGAACGCGTGCATCGCCATGTGCATCAGCGCGAGTGCGGGGTGACCGAGGCCGATCGCGCAGCCCATGATGCCGAGGTGGGCGAGCGTCGAGTAGGCGAGGGATTTCTTGATGTCCGTCTGCGCGAGGGCGCAGAAGCCGGCGAGCGCGGCCATGCCGGCGCCGGAGATTGCGATGAAGTTCAGCACATCAGGGGCAAGCAGGAAGCTCACGCGGGCCATGAAGTAAACACCCGCGGCCACCATCGTCGCGGCGTGGATGAGCGCGGAGACCGGCGTCGGGCCGGCCATCGCGTCCGTGAGCCACACGTGCAGGGGGAACTGGGCGGACTTGCCGAGGAAGCCGCACATGAGCAGCGCGCCGACGGCGACGGGAAGGGTCTTCGCAGCGGCGGCGTGGTCCTTCAGCGCGACGAAGTCGAGCGTGCCGTAGAGCGAGAGGCACATCGCGATGCCGAGGATGAACCCGAGGTCACCGACGCGATTGACGATAAACGCCTTCTTCGAGGCAGCAGCGGCGTAGTCCTTGTCGAAGTAATGCGCGATCAGCATGTACGAGCTGAAACCCACGAGTTCCCAGAAGATGAACGTCATGAGCAGGTTGTCGGCGACAACGATGCCCAAGATGGAGAACATAAAGATCGAGAGACCGGCGAAGAAACGGCCGCGGGCCGGGTCTTCCTTCATGTAGCCGACGGAGAAGAGGTGAATCCACGCGGCGACGAACGACACCACGAAGAGCATCAGGCGGGCGTTGGCGTCGATGAGGTAGCCGAAACCGAGGCTGATGCTGCCGAACTTCGCGAGCTCGATGTGCCAGGTGAGGTCGCCGCTGGCCTGCGTCAGGAGCGTGAGCGAGAGACCGGCGAGGACGAAGGCGGTGCCAGTGGAGAGCCACGCGGCGAGGCCGCCGGCACGGCGCAGAAACAGCGCGGAGAGCGCGGCGGCTCCCAGCGGCAGGAACAGAATCCAGTGGACCAGGGACAAAAGGTCAGAAGGCATCGGAAAGGCTTAGTCGCGGAGGGTGGTGAGCGCGTCGGACTGCACCGTGCCGCGCTTGCGGAACAGGGCCACGATGAGCGCGAGGCCGACGGCGACCTCGGCGGCCGCGACGGTGATGACGAAGAAGACAAGGACGGCGCCGTCCATGGTGCGGTTGAAGCGCGAGAAGGCGACGAGCGCGAGCGTGGCGGCGGCGAGCATGAGCTCGAGGCACATGTAGACGACGAGCAGGTTGCGGCGGATGAGCACGCCAGTCAGGCCTAGGACGAAAAGGAGGCCCGCCAGGATGAGGTGGTGAGCAAGGGAGGTGTTTTCCATGGCGGAAAGATCAGGCGTTGGACTCGGGGTTGTCCTTGCTCAGCGAGACGACGCCGACGAGGGCGACGAGGAGCAGGAAGCCGGCGATTTCCAAGGGCAGGAGATACTTCGTGTAAAGCAGACGGCCAAACGCCTTGGCGGCGGTGACGAACTCGGCGGGGTTATTCGACAGCTCGGGGGGAGTCGCACCGGCTTTGACGGCGGAGACGGCGCCGGACCAGTGGAAGAGCCAGAGCACGCCAGCGGCGAGGAGGAAGAAAGTCGCGAGACCGAGCGCGGCGGTCTTCCAGGGATAAGCGCCCGTCGCGTCCTCCGTATCGAGGAGCATGATGATGAACAGGAATAGCACCATCACGGCGCCGGCGTAGACGAGGACCTGCAGCACGCCGAGGAAGTAGGCGTCCAAGAGGAAGAAGTCGGCGGCCACCCCGACTAGGGCCAGGATCATCCCCATGGCGGAGGTCACCGCATTGCGGCTGACGACCAAGAGAAGGGCAGCCCCGAGGGTCAGTGCTGCGAAGAAAATAAACAGGCCGTCCGGCATGGGTCGGACGGTAGGGCGGGGGGAGGTATTGGAAAGGAGAAAACGCCCCTAAACGCCCTTTTTTGCCACTTTATGGGGGTCATTAGGCCCTCGCCACCCTCGCCCCCTTAAATATGACTGAAAACGCTCAATACCTCAAAGCGGCCGGTGTCGGCGCATCACGCAGGTGGGGTGCTGGGCGATGACCTCCCCGGTGTCGAAACGTCCGGCCCAATCGGGGAAAAAGGCGTCGGCCTCGGGCTCCATGTCCACATGGGTGAGGATCAGCTCCGCACACCAAGGCAGGGCTTCGGCATACAGAGCGGCCCCACCGGCGAGGAAAAGGGTCTTGGTCGGTTCGACCTGCGCGGCTTCCATCCAGTCCTTGGCAACGATCACGCCAGGCGCGGTGAAACCGGAACGGCTGAGCACGACGGTGGTGCGCCCGGGCAGCGGACGGCCGATGGACTCGTACGTCTTGCGACCCATGAGCAGCACTTGGCCCATGGTGGTCGCCTTGAAGAACGCGAAGTCCTCCGGGATGCGCCACGGCAGCTTGTTGTTCAGGCCGATGCCGCGATTGCGCGCGACGGCCGCGATGGCGATGAGCGGGCGACCGAGGTCCACGACGTCAGATGGCGACGGGCGCCTTGATCGCCGGATGCGGGTCGTAGCCTTCGATTACGATGTCTTCGAACTTGAACGCGAAAAGATCCTTCACGTCGGGGTTCAACACCAGGCGGGGCAGGGCGCGCGTCTCGCGTGAGAGCTGCAGTTCAACCTGCTCCACATGGTTGGAATAGATGTGCGCATCGCCGAAGGTATGCACGAAATGACCCGGTTTCAGGCCCGTGACCTGCGCGATCATGTGCGTGAGCATCGCGTAGCTGGCGATGTTGAACGGTACGCCGAGGAAGAGGTCCGCGCTGCGCTGATACAGCTGGCAGCTGAGGCGACCGTCGGTCGAGACGTAGAACTGGAAGAGCGTGTGGCAAGGGGGCAGGGCGACCTGGTCGGCTTCCTGCGGATTCCAACCAGTGACGATGAGGCGGCGGCTCGAGGGGTTGCGCTTGATCTCGTCGACGACGCGTCGGATCTGGTCGACGCCGTCATTCTCGTAAGTGCCATCAGGCTTTTTCGTCGCGCCGAAGCGGCGCCACTGGTGCCCGTAGACCGGGCCGAGGTCGCCTTCCGGGCGGCCGAACTTCGCGCACTGCTCGGCGCTGGCCCATTCGTTCCAGATGCTGACGCCGCGCTCGGTGAGCCAGGCGTTCTGGGTGCTGCCGGAGAGGAACCACAGCAGTTCGTGCGTGATCGACTTGAGGTGGACCTTCTTGGTCGTGAGCAGCGGAAAGCCATCGGCGAGGTCGAAGCGCAGTTGCGCCCCGAAGATGCCGATCGTGCCCGTGCCGGTGCGGTCGCCCCGGATTTCTCCGTGCTGCCGGACGTGGCGAAGCAGGTCGAGATAGGCCTTCATGGGTCTCGGTTATTCTCCGGAAAGCCCCCGCCGCAACACGGAAAGCCGAACCTTTCGCCCTTGCCACCCCGCCTGCTCAGAGGCACCCCTTTGGGGTAGCCAACATGAGCGAAAAGCCCGACCTCAACGCCATCTCCCACGACCTGCATGCGGTCCGTAAGGAGAAGCTCGCCCTCCTTCGCGCCGCGGGCGAAGACCCCTTCCGCGCCGAGTGGAATCAGACCCACGTTTCCAATGAGTGCGCGGCCCTCTTGCCCGAAGGCGTCGAGGAAGGTCCTGAGGTCTCCGTCGCCGGCCGTATCGTCGCCCTGCGCGTGATGGGTAAGGCGAGCTTCGTTAAGATCCTCGACCGTGGCGGCCTCATCCAGACCTACTTCACCCGCGACGCCCTGGGCGATGCGTACGACACCCATTTCAAGAAGATGGTCGACTCCGGCGACTTCGTCGGCGTCCGCGGTAAACTCTTCCGCACCAAGACCGGTGAGGTCACCGTCCGCGTGGCCGAATACAAGATGGTCTCGAAGTCCCTCCGCCCGTTGCCCGAAAAGTGGGCCGGTCTGACCGACGCCGAGAAGATCTACCGCCAGCGCTACCTCGACCTCGTCGTCAACGAGGAGTCCCGCCGCCGCCTCTTCACCCGTAGCCGCGTCGTCGAATCGATCCGCCGCTTCCTCTGGAGCCGCCAGTTCACCGAAGTCGAGACCCCGGCCCTGCACGCCATCGCCGGCGGTGCCGCCGCCCGTCCGTTCGAGACGCACTCCAACGCGCTGGATTGCGATTTCTATCTCCGCATCGCCCTCGAACTCCACCTGAAGCGCTGCCTCGTCGGCGGCATGGACCGGGTCTTCGAAATCGGCCGCGTCTTCCGCAATGAAGGCGTCTCGGTGAAGCACAGCCCTGAATTCACGATGCTCGAGGCCTACCAGGCCTACACCGATTACCGCGGCATGATGGAGCTCGTCCGCTCGATGATCCAAAAAGTCTGCACCGAAGTCCTCGGTACGACCAGCGTCGTCCGCCCGGACGGCGTGGCCATCGAGCTCGGCGGCGAATGGCGCGAAGCGAAGTATAAGGACCTCATCGTCGAGCGTACGGGCGACCCGCAGTGGTTCTCGCGCACGAAGGAAGAGAAGATCGCCGCGTGCAAGGCCCTCGGCCTCCACGAGCCGCGTACCGATTGGGAAGATTTCGAGGTCACCAACGAGGTCTTCGGTAAGCTCATCGAGCCGGGCCTCATCCAGCCGACCTTCGTCACGCACATCCCGAAGGAACTCTGCCCGCTCGCCAAGGTCACCCTCAGCGATGACTCGACCATCGACGTCTTTGAGCTCTGCATCAACGGCCAGGAGATCGCCCCGGCCTACTCCGAGCAGAACGACCCCGGCGTGCAGCGTCAGATGCTGCAACTCCAAGCTGGCGCCGAGACCCAGAAGATCGACGAGGACTTCCTCCTCGCGCTCGAGCACGGCATGCCCCCTGCGGGCGGCCTCGGCATCGGCATCGACCGCCTGGTGATCCTGCTTACCGGCGCGGCCAATATCCGCGACGTCATCCTGTTCCCGACGCTTGCTCCGGAAGCCCAGGCCTGAGTCTTTCCCTTTGCCCTGGTTCCTCCATCTCGCGCTCCGCCAGCTCTTTCCTCCCGGTAAGCGCTTCCCGGCGTTCGCGACGGTGTCGATCCTCGGCGTGGGTCTCGGCGTAGCTTCGTTACTCATCGTGCAGACGGTGATGAACGGCTTCGGGGAAGAACATCGCCTCCGCATCCGCGAATCCTTCGGCGACTGTCAGGTCACGGGCGGCGTGCCGATCGAGCAGCCCGAGGCCCTCGCGAAGCAGCTCGCCGCTAGCCCGGAAGTCTCCTCCGCTGCCCTTTACGCCGAAGGCCCAGCGCTCGCCCGTAATGGCGACTTCTCCGGCATCGCCCAGGTACGCGGGATCGACCCGACCGACCCCGGTCAGCCGGCCCGCAAGTATGTCTATGGGGGCAGCTTCGACGAACTTGATGATGGTCGCATCATCCTGGGCGCTGGACTCGCCCGTGCCTTGCGTGTGCGCGTCGGCGACCGCATCGAGATCTGGTCGCCCGCGATGGCTGAGCGGGCCGAGAAAGGTAAGGCCCCGCTGCCGGCCGAATTCGAGGTCTGTGCGGTGATCGTCACCGGCTTCACCGAGGTCGATAACGCCGCCGCCCTCATTTCTCTCCGCCGCTTCCGCGAGATCTGGAACCTCGGCCCACGCGCCCACGGCCTCACGCTCCGCCTGAAGCAGCCAGCGCTCGCCGAGGCGACCGCCGGCCGCCTCGCAGTCGGCCATCCTGAACTGCGTTTCCGCCCTTGGCAGGACATCAAGAAGGACTTCCTCGCGGCCATCCGCTTCGAGAAGACGATGCTCTTCTTCCTGATGTTCATCATCACGCTCGTCGCCTCGTTCTCGATCGGCAGCACGCTCTTCTCGGCCGTTATCCGCCGCTCGCGTGAGGTCGGCGTGCTCGCCGCGCTTGGCGCCGCGCGCTGGCAGGTTGTCGTGCTCTTTGGCCTGCAGGGTTTACTCATCGGCGCCCTTGGCACGCTCCTCGGGTTTGTGCTTACCTGGACAATCCTCGCCTTCCGTGATGGCATCCTGGGCACGATCAATCGCCTCTTCGGTAGCGGCGATATGGTGGCTAATATCTACCAGTTCTCGAAAGTGCCGCTCCACTACGACGCGTCGGATTTCTTCATCGCGGCGGCGTTCACCCTGCTGACCACGGCGATCGCCGGTCTCGTGCCCGCGCTCTGGGCCGCTGGTCGCAAACCCTCGGAGGCCATGCGCGATGCCTGACGTTGTCCTCCAGGCTCGCGGCCTCACCAAGGCTTTCGCGTCGCCCGCTGGCCGTCTGCCCGTGCTGACGGACGTCTCGCTCGAGGTCTTTGCTGGCGAGTCTGTCTCGATCCGAGGTTCCTCTGGCTCGGGCAAGACCACGCTCCTTCAGCAGCTGGGCGGACTCGATCAGCCTGACTCCGGTGAAGTCCGCATCCTCGCACCGGGGGCCGGCCTCGTCGCCCCACGCACCTCGCTGGGCCGTGGCGTCGGCTTCGTCTTCCAGAACTACCAGCTGATGCCGGAGCTCACCGCGCTCGAGAACGTCGCGCTCGCCGCGCGCATCGCGGGGGTGCCGGCGGTTTCCGCGACCGCGGCGGCCCGTGCCTTGCTTGGGCAGGTCGGTCTGGGCGCCCGCCTTGAGCATCTCCCGGCCAAACTCTCCGGCGGCGAATGCCAACGCGTCGCCATCGCTCGCGCCTTGGTCAATCATCCTTCGGTGATCCTGGCCGACGAGCCGACCGGCAATCTCGACGAGCGCACGGGTGCCGAGGTCATGGACCTACTCCTCGGCGTCGTCGCTGAGCGGGGCACGGCCTTGATTCTGGTGACGCACAGCCGCGAGTTCGCCGAGCGCGCCAACCGCCGCTTCGTGCTGTCCGGCGGCGTGCTTACTCCTGCCTGATTTGACAAAAGGGCGGGGCGGTGTTGTCTGGGCGTAACATGAACGCCGCCCTGACGCCTGCCCAACTTCTCGCTTCCCTGGAATGGCGCTACGCCACCAAGGCTTTCGACACCCGCAAGCTCCCGGACGCCACTTGGGCCGCCCTTGAGGAATCCCTCCGCCTGACGCCTTCGTCCTACGGCCTCCAGCCTTGGAAGTTCTTCATCGTCTCGGACCCGGCCGTGCGCGCCCTGCTCCGCCCAGTTTCTTGGAACCAGACGCAGGTCACCGACGCCTCGCACCTCGTCGTCTTCGCCCGTCGTACCGAAATCACCGAGAAGGACGTGAACGATTTCTTCCACCAGATGGTCTCCGAGCGTAACGCCGACGCGACCAAGCTCGAACCCTACCGCCAGATGATGCTCGGTGGCGTGGTGAACGGCAAGGACGCCGCTGGCCAGAAGGAATGGGCGGCCCGTCAACTTTACATCGCCCTCGGCCAGCTCATGGGTGCCGCTGCGGCCCTCGCGGTCGACACGTGCGCGCTCGAAGGCATCGACCCCGCCGCCTACACCGAGATCCTCGGACTGAAGGGTAGCGGCTACGAAGTCATCGTCGCCTGTGCGGTCGGTTACCGTGCCGCGGACGACAAGTACGCCGCGATGAAGAAGATCCGCTTCCCCGCCAGCCGCGTCATCGGACGCGTCTAATCAGCTGCGGGCCGACCAGCGTACGAATTCCGCGTCGTCGGTCAGGACCTGCGGGTCGCCGTATTCCGTCGAAAGTAGGCTGCGATAGGCCTCGTCGGCGAAGCGGCGGCAGTGCAGAAGCACGCGGGCCGAGTGACCGGGCGCACGGACGAGTCGGCCGAGCGCCTGGTTGACCTTGCGCATGCCGGGTCGGACATACGCCAGCGAGAACGCGTCTTCGGCCCCGGCTTCGACGAACATCTTGCGACGGGCTTCCTGGAGTGCGTTGACCTCGGGTAGCGCGGGCCCGATCACCACCGCCGAGCGGATGCGCCCGCCCAGCATGTCGACGCCTTCGCCGAGTGAGCCGCCCAGAATGAGGCAGAGGATGGTGTAGCGGTTGAGCGAATCCTCGACGAAGCGGGCGGTGCCCTCCGGGCCGAGCCCGCGGGGCTGTACGGCCACGTCGGCCTTCGGATCGAGGTCGCGGACTTCCTTCACCACGGCTTCGGCATATTTATAGGAAGGGAAGAACGCGGCCACCGCGCCTTCTTGGGCAAGGCGGAGCAGGGCGGCGCCGGTGCGGGCCATATGGCCTTCGCGCGACTTGAGGCGTGTGTCCACGCGTCCGTCGATTGCGACGGTGTAAGCGCCTTGGCGCCACGGTGCGAGGGCGTTGACCATCACGAGATTATCCGGATCGAGTCCGCAGTCGGCGGCGAGCGAGCCGCGCGGTCCGGGCGTCGCGGTCATGAGCAGGGTGTGACCGAAAGCGCGGAGGCGTTCACCGGTGGCCTTGGCGGCGGAAAGGCAGTCGAGGCTGAGCAGGCCAGGCTTCGGCGACCAGAGGAGCCAGCCAAGGTCGGCGGCTTCCAGGCGTTCGGACCACGTGGCGGCGTTCCAGACGGCTTGTTTGGCGGCATCCGGCAAGTCGTCGGTATTGAACGGGTGTTCGGCAGCGAGGACGGACAACCGTTCCGCAATGGCCATCGCTTCGATGCGGTCGTCTGGCGAGATTGCATCGGCCTTGGGCAGGCCATGGAGAAAGTCAGCCCACATCTGCGCGGTCTGGCACCAGGCTTCCGGTGCGCGGAAGCGCGTGAGCGTGAAGGCGAAGTCGGCCGCGGATTGTTCGTCGTCGCGCAGTGAGAGGCATTCCGCGGCGCGGTCGGGTAGGTTGTGGGCTTCGTCGACGATCAACACCGTGTCGGCCATATCCCAGCCAGGCACGGTCTCGAGGGCGGCGCGGTTGCGGGGCGAGAAGACGTAGTTGTAGTCGCAGATCACCACGTCGGCATGGCCTAGCATGGCCTTCGTGATATCCCACGGCGGCACGCCGGCGATGCGGCCGATCTCGCGGACACGACGGAGGTCGGCAGCTTCCTCAAGGAGATGCTGCGGGTCGATCTTCGCGTTGGCCCAGTTACGCCGGATCTGCTCAGGGTCGTCGGTGATGCCGTCGACCTCGTGTTCGGAGCGCGGACGCAGGAGCACCGCGCGGAGCTCGTTACTGCGGGCGAGGCGGCGGAGTTCGGTGAGCACCTGCGTCTGGCCAGTTCCCTTGCCGGTGAGGTAGAGGAGGCGCCCCGCACGGCCGCCGCGGAGGAGGCCGAGTCCGTGGCGTAGCGCGGCGGAGGTCTTCCCGAAGCCCGTTGGCGCGACGAGGAGGCGCGTGGGTGAGTCGAGACCGGCCTGATCGAGATCAGCGCAGCATTGCAGCCATTCGTCGCGCGGTTCCTTGAACGGCAGGCGATCCGGGAGATTGAGCAGACGCGCGTGACTGGCCCGGCGGTTCTCGGCGTGCGCGGCGACCGTCTCCGCCTGCGTGAGCAGGTCGGCCTCGGCGGTGCGAGGTAGGCCGACCGGTTGGCGCGTACCATCGGCCGGATCGATGAAGATGAGTTCGCCTTTCACCTCGCGGGCGCCGGAGCCCAGACGTGCCGCGTGGCAATAGGCCGCGAGCTGAAGGAAGTGATGGGCGAAGCGACCGATGAGGAACTCCGGTTTGCGCGGTAGCTTGAGGCTGATCGTCTTGATCTCGCGGATGCGGACCTCGCCGTCCGTCTCGAGCCATTGGTCGGCGCGTCCGGTGATGGCGATCGTCCAGCCGAGGGCGCCGACCTCGCAGGCGATCGTTCGTTCAAACTGCCAACCTTGGCCTTCGGCTTCGGCGACCTTGCGCATCGTCTCGTGCCATTGGCGTCCCGCTTCGGCACGCCACGGAGCGCCGCCGGCGCCCGCGCCAGGACCCGGGCGGAACGTCGCGAACTCCTGCGCGCTCAGCTCGACGCGCTTCGCCTTGATGTCGATGCGCATCAGGGCAGGACGAAATGGGCTTCGCCGGCGGCCCAGCGTTCAAGGTCGACGGCGAGCTTGGCGACCGTCTCTTCATCGGTTGTCTGCCCGTCGAGTGGCTGGCCAAGAATCGCCGCCGCGCCGGCTTGGCGAGCACCGAGGCGCGTGTACCACTGCTCATGCACGCCCCAGCCGCCGTCCTTGAGGATGAGCCAGAGGCTCTTGAAGTAGGCGCAGTCGGCGCGCGGGCGTGCGGCCATCGCATCGAAGGTCTCGAGCGCGATGCGGTAACAGACTTCGGCGGATTCGGGCGGCGGCGGGTTCTTGCGCAGCATCGACGCGAGGCGGCAGGCGCGTTCGAGCGTGCGGTGGTCGCGGGCGAGGCCGGCGCGGCGGGTGAGCAGGCGATAGTCGCGGGCGAAGCGGATGCCGCCGTCCTTCGCGCGTTCGAGGCTCACTTCGCCTTCGTCGAAGAGGTCGGGCAGGGTCGTGCCGTTTCCGCGTTGGGTGCGGATCAGGCAGCGGAGGATGCCTTCGGCGGGCTCGAGCAGCGTGAGCAAGGAGTGCGATTCCCCGGAGGGATCGCGACCCAACACCAGGCAGCGGAGGCTCGACGCAGACATCCGGCCTACTCCTTGCTTTCCGGCTTGGGGACGACGGAACCGAAGCTCATCAGCAGGCCGAGGGCTTCGCCGACGGTCAGCTTGGTCTCACGGACTTCGTCGGGAGAGAGGTGCAGAATGACTCCGGTGGTGGGTGCCGGCGCGGCGGGGATGAAGACGTTCACGACCTGCTTACCGATGGCCTCGCTGAAGACCGTCGGTTGCTCATGCGTGACGAAGGCGATGGTCCACATGCCTGGGCGGGGGAACTCCACCATCACCACGCGGCGGAAGGTGTCCTTATTGCGGCCGCTGAGGGCGTCGACCATCTGGCGGATGGTACCGTAAAGGGCACCGAGGCCAGGGATGCGCTCAAGGATGGTGGCGAACCAGCGGTGGAGGATCTTACCGAAGAGGCGCTTCGAGAGGTAGCCGACGACAACCAAGATGCAGAGCATCACCACGGCGGACGACACCACCACCAGTTGGCGGTAGAGGCCGGTCGTAAAGTCGGGCGCGGGAGTCTTCGAATTATGCCAGAGCCAGGCGAAGCCCCACTCGATCGCGGGTTGGATGAACTTACCCATCAGGTCGAGCAGCACCGACACCACGTAGAGCGTCAGGCCGATCGGCATGAGCAGGAAGAGGCCTGTCAGGAAATTATGGCCGAGGCGGGAGGCTAAGGTGTTTTTTTCGTTCGTTTCGCCCATGCTCCCAGCAAAGGAAGTCCCGTGGCCGTGGCAAGGGTGGTCGCAGGATTCCGAGATTGGAACAGGGCCGGCCTGCCCTTTAATGACCTTATGAAGACGTTCCTCTGGGTTGCCCTCGCCATCGTCGTGTCGTCCGCCAAACTGGGTGCCGTGTCCGAAGCCTATCCCCGCACCGCGCCCGGTGACCTCGAGCTCAAGACCTTGCCCGCGGCCCGCTGGATGCGCACGGAGTCGTCGACGGATTATTTCGCCGCGGACAACGGTCTGTTCATGAAGCTCTTCCGCTACATCGATTCCAACAAGATCCCGATGACCGCGCCAGTCGAGGCAGGCATCAAGCCGGGCACGATGGTCTTCTATATGGATGAGGCCTCGGCCAAGCGTGCGGACCTCGCGGAGACGCCGCAGGTGAAACTGGCATCGGTACCCGAACGTCGCGTGGCCGCGATCGGTATCCGCGGCTCGTATAGCCGGGAGAATTACGAGGAAGCGCTGACCGACCTGAAGGCTTGGCTGGCGAAGCGGACCGACGTGAAGTCCGCCGGCGAACCTTACGCGGTCTATTGGAATAGCCCGTTCGTGCCGTTCTTCCTCAAGCAGTCGGAAGTGCACATCCCTGTCGCACCGACGAAGTGATCAGGCCCAGGCGCGCTGGCGCCAGGCGAGGCCTTCGGCGATTTCGCGGGCGAGTTCCGGGCCGCGGAAGATGAGGCCGGAGTAGACCTGCACAAGGCACGCGCCTTCGTCCATGAAGCGACCGGCGTCCTTCGCGGACAGGATCCCGCCGCAGCCGACGATGGGGATGCGTCCATCGGCTTCCTTGGCGAGGAAACGCACGACCTGCAAGGAACGTTCGAGGAGGGGGGCGCCGCTAAGGCCGCCGCGTCCGGGCGAGCACGCTTCCGTGCCGGGCGGGCGGGTGGTCGTGGTGTTCGTGGCGATGATGCCGGCGAAGCCGCATTCGCCGACGACGCTGACGATGTCGGCCAGCTGGTTCGGGTTGAGGTCTGGGGCAATCTTGAGGAGCAGGGGCACTGGGCCGCCAGCGACCGAGCGGTTCTCTTTGACGAGTGCGGAGAGTAGCGTCACGAGGGGGGCGCGGTCCTGGAGGGCGCGCAGGCCGGTGGTGTTCGGGCTGCTGATGTTCACGGCGACGTAATCGGCGTGGGGCGCGAGGAGTTTGAAGCAGGTGAGGTAATCCTCATGCGCCTGTTCGTTGGCGGTCGCCTTGTTCTTTCCGATATTGATGCCGAGAGGGCAGACGCGCTGACCGCGGCCAGGGTGTTTGCTCAGGCGATCGTGGAGGGCTTGGGCGCCGTTGTTCGGAAAACCGTAGGCGTTCACGACGGCGTTGAGTTCGGGGTAGCGGAAGACGCGGGGCTTCTCGTTGCCCGGCTGGGCCTTCGGGGTGACCGTGCCGACTTCGACGTGTCCGAAGCCGAGGGCTGCCGCGCCGCGCCAGCCGATACCGTCCTTGTCGAAGCCAGCAGCGAGGCCGATGTGGTTGGGAAACTTGAGGCCGAAGGCTTCGATCGGGCGTCCACCCTTGGGGGTCAGCGAACGCTCCATCAGGAGGCGAAGGGGGGCGCAGGCGCCCAGGAGGCCCATACCACGGAGGCCGACCTGGTGGGCCGTCTCGGGGTCGAGCGAGTAAAGGGCCTTGGAAATCACCTTCTCATACAGGAAAGACATGCCCAGCAGTTAAGGGAGGAAAGGGCGGAAGGAAAGCGGAGAAGCCCGCCTTTGGACCCTTTGCCGACCCCTCTTGACTCCCGCCCAGACATGGACACACCACCCCCCATGGCTGTGACTACCTCAAAGCTCCTTTGGTGCACCATCCGCTTCAAGGAGAAGGAAGGAAACTGGTGGGTGAAGGAAAACTCCGACCCGAAGCACTACGAGCCGGACGGCTTGGGCATCCTCGACCCCTTCCAGTTCCCCTGGATCCTCGATATGATGGACCCCCTCCGTGAGTACGGCCTGTCCAACGAAGTTCTCGAAGCCGCCTTCGTCCCTTTCCAGCCCCAGGAAATCGACAAGGACAAGGACCAGACCGTCCGCCTCGTCCGCGTCGCTGAACACATCCTCGATTCCGAGGAACAGCTCTTCGCCCTGCCGAACGTCAAGGACGGCGATAAGGGCGCCTACGCCGACTTCCTCGAGCACATCATGCGCCTGCGCGTGAAGCTCATCAACGACACGATCAAGCTCGAGCAGAAGCTCACCGTCGAAGACGTGGATGAACAGCTCAGCGAACTGCGCAATCAGGCTATGATCGAAGGCCGCGACATCCATCCTTTCGAAGAGATCACCGACATCCTCGAGTTCGTCCCCCTGGGTCATGAAGTCCCCGGCGATGATGATGATGACGATAAGCCTGCCCGCGCGACGGGTGCGGCCGAAGACATTGCTGACCTCCCTGATGTCGAAGAAGTCGACAAGGACATGGAGAAGAACCTCCGCTGGGATGACGAAGATGAGCCGGCCGAAGAAGGTGCCAGCGAAGAAGGCGGCGAGTCCGAAGGTGGCGGCAAGGCTGCCGGCAAGTCCGGTCGCCGTCGCTAAGCCGGCTTATTTCGACGTCTCGTCCTCAGGCTTCGCGGCCACCTGTGGCTCGAAGAGCCAGAGGCGGCGTGCCGCCATATCCACCGCGATGGGGTGGGCGCGGAGGAAGTCGTCCCCCAGCAGATTATGCTCCTGGTCGCGGATAAATTCGACGCCCGTGAGCGGGGCGCCTCCGATAAGAAGGGATTTAATCTTACACACCTCGACGCGGGTGAGGGAGGTGCTGCGGACGGTGGCTACGGGCAGGAAACCGCGGAACTCGGTCTGACCACGGAACTTCAGCGAGCTCATGTAGGACTTCGAGGCGCCGGAATCGACGATCATCGGGACCTTCACACCTTCGACCTCGATGTTCACGCCGCAGTGACCACCACGGCTGTAGCAAGGAACTTCATGGGCGCCGGACGTGTCCGGAATCTTGCCCAGGATCATGACCTTGTTCCGCAGGTCCATGTAGAAGGGACGGGCGAAGAGGATATCGGCACCGAGCAGGCCGTCGATCTCCATGCCGTCGAGCGGCATGATCGCCACGTGAAAATCGCGCCACGTGACTTCGCCCGCCTGGAGTTTCTCGACGAGCCCGTAAGTGGATTCGTTGCGACCAGAATTACCCATGGTGGGCATGCTGAACGTCTCGGTGATACCGCAGCGGACGGCGGCGCGTGGGGTGATTACGGCGGTGCCTTGACAACCGGTGTCGACGCCCATGAGCACGGTGACGCCATTGATCTGCATGCGTAGCGTCGGGATGGATTTGATGCGGAGGCGGAACGAAGCCGTGCCGCCTTCGGGGAACTCGTCCTTGGGCTTCTTCAGTTCCTGTGCGGCCGAGGTGAGTGCGACGCAGAGGCTGAGGCAGGCGAGGAGGGTGCGCAGGGGCTTCATCGGTGAGCGTCGTTGAGGCACGGATTCGTCCGCGCGGGGGTCACTTCACCTTGGACGGTTTCCGGAAGAGGTCGACAAGGACCTGCGGTTTTTTGGCTCAGGCCCCGCGACGGCGGCGCCAGACATAGGTCAGGGCGAAGAGCAGGCCGCCCAGACCGACGGCCCAGTCGCCGTGGCGTACCCAGAAGGTGTCCGGTTGGCGGTTGCGCGGGAGGCTGACGGGGGCGGTCGCGCGGGACCCTCGGAAATAGATGCTCCCTTGATCCAGGACCGGGAAGGCCCGGCCCAATGAATCGATTGTCCCGCTCCAGCCGGCGTTACCGCAGCGGACCACCGGGAGGCCGGTGGAGGCGGCCAGCAGGATGGAATGGGCGGCATGCTGAGTGGCGCCGGCTTCCCGGCCATACCAGGCATCGTTCGTCACGACGATCAGGACGTCGGCCCCGGCGAGGGCGTGTTCGCGGGCGAGCTCAGGAAAGACGTCTTCATAGCAGATGAGCGCACCGGCCATGAAGGTGTGGCCGCGGCGCGTGGTGAGCGGGAGCAGCGAGGGTCCGGTGCCGGCGATGCAATCCGTCGCGATCGGCACGACTTTGCGCAGCGGCAGGAAATCAGCGAACGGGACATATTCGCCGAAGGGCACCAGGTGGCGTTTGGCGTAGACGGGTTTCTGCGCCCCATCCGCGGTCACTACCGCGACGGCGTTGCCATACCCGGCGCCGCGGCGATCAAGGGTGCCGATGACGAGCGGCGTGTCGGTGGCTTTGGAAAGTTCCCTCAGGCGGCTGAGGTAGGTTTCGCTCTCGAGCGAGAGCGGCAGGGCGGCTTCAGGCCAGAGCACGAAGTCGACGGCCTTGTTCGCCGCGACCAATGCGGTCATCGCCTCCGTCAGCACGAGGTGTTCTTGCAGCCGCGTCGGATCCCACTTCGCGTTCGGGTCGAAGTCCGTCTGCACCACGCCGACAGAGAAACTGACCTTGTCCGCCGATATCTTGGCGGCGTTGGCGGCGAGCAGGGCGAGGAAGGCGAGCGCGATGGGCAGCAGGCCGAGGTAGAGTTCGGGGGTGAGTCGACGCAGCCAGCCCATCGGACCGGCGGGCTTCAGGCTGCTTTCTTCCCGATAGAATTCGATCAGCCGGACAATCCAGCGGGCGAGACCGAGGTTGAAGAGCACGAGCGCGATGGAGAGTCCAATCGGTCCGACCCAGGCGCAGAGGCTGAGCATGACAGGATTGCCTGTCTGTGAGGCCGAGAGCGGCAACCAGCCGAAGCCGGAGAGGATTGAGCTCCGCGTCCATTCCAACAGGCCCCACGCGCCGGCGAGGCCGCTGATTGCGAGCAGGCGCGCCGGGAGCGAAGCGCCCGCGCAGGCGGGAAAGATCCAGCGCGCGAGCAATAGCCAGACGAACGGGTAGAGCGCGCAATAGGCCGTGAGCAGCACGAGGCCGATCCACCCGAGCGGCGGGTAGACGTGACGGAGCCAGACCAGTAGCGCGATCCAGAGCACCCAGCTCGTCGCGAAACTCGCGCGACGCCAGGTGCGCCAGTCAGGACGGAGCGTCGTGGCGATCGTCGCCGGCACCAGCGCGATGAATGCCCAGAACGGATGCCCGACCGGTCCGAACGAAAAGAAGAGCAGCAGGGCGGTCAGCGATGCGCCGACCCAGGCGAGCCGGGCGGCAGCAGGGCTGCTCGTCGGCTGCTCGGTCATTCCGAAAGCGTCTCGACCACTTCCCAGCCTTCGTCACGGACGAGCGCTTCGGCCTTCTTCCATTTCAGGTCCTGGGTCTCAGGGCCTTTGCGGATGCGGACGACGGCGTTGCGGCCGATCTTCGGGGTCAGGCGGCGGAAAGGTTCGGGCTTCGGCGCGTTGGCGGGCTTGGTCTCGGTCGCTTCAGTCGTGCCCGGTTCGGCGGGGCCGGTGGCCTTGGCCTGGCCTTGGGCGCGGCGCATGAGGGACTCGAGCGCTTCCATCGAGGTCGCGGTGCGGAAGAGGCCGGCGCAGGTGTCGGTGCGCAGTTGCTGCATGAGGCGTTCGAAGGCCTTGAAGGCTTCGGCCTTGTACTCATTAAGCGGATCCTTCTGCGCGTAGGAGCGCAGGCTGACGCCGCGACGCAGGTCTTCCATCTCGGTCAGCTGGTTCTGCCAATTACGGTCGACGGCGCGCAGGAGGACGTTGCGTTCGAGGTATTTCAGGACCTCGGCCGACTCGTGTTCCTCGCGGCCAGACTGAAGGGCGCGGACGCGGTCGGTGGCGAGCAGGACGACCTGGGTCTTGGTGCGGGCGAGGATGTCCTCGAGGTCAATCCGCATGTGGAAGGTGGTGACGTACCAGTGGACGAAGGTATCGGCGGCGCGACGGTCAGCGTCGCCATCCGCGTCCGGGAAGACGACGTCGAGGCGGGCTTCGATTTCTTCCTCGACGATATTCATGATCGTCTCGCGGCTGTCGACGGCCTGGAGGGCGCGGTTGCGTAGTCCGTAGATGATCTGACGCTGCTGGTTGAGTACATCGTCGTACTGCAGCAGGCGTTTGCGCATCGAGTAGTTCTGGCCTTCGACGCGTTTCTGGGCGGTGCCGATCGAATGGTTCAGGAACGGGTGCTCGAGGGGCTCGCCTTCCTTGAAGGACTTCTCGAGCATCGAAGAGACAATGCCGGCGTTCGCGAACAGACGCATCAGGTCATCCTCGAGGGAGACGAGGAAGCGCGAGCGACCGGGGTCGCCCTGACGGGAGCAGCGGCCACGGAGCTGACGGTCGACGCGGCGGACTTCATGGCGCTCGGTGGCGACGACGTACAGGCCGCCGAGTTCGCGGACGCCTTCGCCCAGTTTGATGTCGGTGCCGCGACCGGCCATGTTGGTGGCGATGGTCACCGCGCCGAGCTGACCGGCCATCGAAACGATGTCGGCTTCGGCCTCGTGGTGCTTGGCGTTGAGGATCTTATGCGGGACCTTGGCCATCGCGAGCATGCGGCCGAGGGTTTCGGAGGCTTCGACGGAGGCGGTGCCGACGAGCACGGGCTGCCCGCGCTTGTGGGCTTCGGCGATCTCCTTGATGGCGAACTGGTACTTCTCCTTGCGAGTCTTGAAGACGATGTCGTTGTCGTCGATGCGGATGCACGGACGGTGGGTCGGGATGGCGACGACGGTCAGGCGATAGATGTCATGGAACTCGGAGGCTTCGGTCTCGGCGGTGCCGGTCATGCCCGCGAGCTTCTGGTACATCCGGAAGTAGTTCTGGATGGTGACCGTCGCATAGGTCTTGTTCTCCTTCTCGAGTGCGACGCCTTCCTTGGCTTCGACGG
>Ga0209296_1000203_pt1 | contig 52789 bp, 55 predicted proteins | sample S_130206_EF_Meta_FD_187319 | JGI IMG/M metagenome (GOLD analysis project Ga0209296, IMG submission 187319) | Freshwater microbial communities from Lake Simoncouche, Canada to study carbon cycling - S_130206_EF_MetaG (SPAdes) (version 2) | ecosystem: Environmental > Aquatic > Freshwater > Lake ...
TCAACTTATTATTTTGGTCCATCCGCATGAAATTCTTTGAAAATTTACCTAAAACTTCGTTTGAAACTACAATTGGTACATTTAGTATCTCTGATTTTTTTACATATCTTGATGTAGAAAATGCTCCAATACAAGAGAGTAATATATCAATAGATAGTAAAACTACTCTATTAGAGGCTGCTGCTACTACATATCAAGATCCAGATAGTTTCTGGGCAATTGTTGCTGCAAATAATGTAATTAATCCATTTACATTAGTTGAGAGTAATGTTAATATTTTTACAAATGATAATAAAAATAATCAGTGTTTTGTTTTAGTTAGTCAAGCATATTATCTTCCTGCAGCCAATGGATTTACCGCCGCACCTATCGGTAGTTTAATATTTCCTTATTTCTCAGATAGTTTAGCCCCTCCATACTCATTTGGATCTACGGGTTTGTATGATATGAATGGACCTATGGCGGTAATAGTTGATTCATCGTTTTATGATCTAACGACTACAGTAAGTATAGTAAAAGGAGGAGATAATTTTTTATCTGGACTTACTGCTTCACCTCTTACAGTAATTCCTTTAAAATCTGATGGAAGCTATGGTCAACCTTTTTTTAGATTTATGAGAAGTTTACAAACATCAAATAATAAAGTTATTAAACAAGTTAATTCTACTGATGGAAAAACAATATATAAAAATACTAGAGATTTTATTCAAGCACCAACATTAGATACTATTTTACCACAATCAACTCCACTAAATGGTGTTACTGCATATACAACATATACTGCACAACAAGAAATTACAATTGCTTCTAAGAATATTCAAGCATATGTACCAAAACAACTTGGTTTAATTCAAGCTTCATTTGTTACTACTAAGTATAATTGATATATTATGCCAAATACATATGTAAATTTTCATCCAGCGTATTCTACTATAAAATCTATTTTTATTAGTAATAAACCAGTATCTACTACAACCGCTGCTCCAGCTACTGCTACTAAATTAGAAATAACGAAACAAAATACTGAATGTAGATTTGAACGACTAGAAATTGTTGAAAATATAACAGATGTTTTACCACGTGGAACTATACTTGTTACTGATTTTAAAGATATTGTTAGTTATGTTCATAATAATAATATAGAAAAAATCTATATTGTATTTTTTGATGGCAAAACATGGGACTGTGATATAACTAGTGTTTCATATGTAAATAATGCAGCCGCAGATAGTGATGAGACTATGGTAGCTATAAATTTTACAAATGTTTATTATAAATATTTTTCTTCTAATTCATTAAATGAACTTTTGGGTTTTAAAAAACCTCAAGTATTTCATATCAATGAATTGGTTAAGCAATTACAGTGGACATTTGGATCAAATAGAGACGGATGGAATGATCCCGCTGACAACTATTTTTTATATAAACCCTTAACTCCATATAATTCTGGTGAGGAGACTATTCCTGATAATGCAATTGAATTTTTTAATTATATTTCAACCGGAGCAATTGATAAATTTGGAGACCCAAATTTTATATTTTGGACTGGTATGGCAGGTGATGTTAATTTTAAATCATTTAAACGAAATATTGAAGACGATGCATCATACAAGACGATGGATGATGATGTAAGAAATGTTGGTATATTTAATGGTGATGCTGTAATTCAAAAGTTGTCTGATAAAAAAACATATAGAAAAGCATATTTCTTTGCATCAAATCCGGTATATCAATGGATTTCTAAAAATTATTATTATATTCGAAAGACACCAAAATATTTGGATAGTCTTCCAACGATTACAATCCCAGCTGGACTTACGGGTGATGCAAAAACAAAGGCTGAAGTAGATGCAAAAATTGCTACACAAAATGCAGCATTAAAAAATCTTACCTTTCAATTTCAAGATGATGGACAAAAATATAATATAGATGTTATAAGCATAGCTGGGCGTGGAACTGATGCACCAAAAGGTGGAGACCAATTATTCCCAGAAAATTCTTGGGGGTATTATGATGGTCAAGTTCCAACAAATAATAAATCTATCACCAACACTATATCAAATCAATATGGAGTTGAAAAAAATTATAAAACATTAAGTTTGATGGGGCTTACCGGGTTTATGCCTTATCTAGACAGCCCAGATATGTGGAAAAATATATTTGATATTACTCCTATACACCCCAAATACACTGATATTGGTGGCTCGACTGCTGGAAAAGATACCTTATTACAAAAAGTGGTAGATATAAGATATGATATATTTTCTGGTGGAGCTGCTGGAGCATGTGCTGCTGCTGATCGTCTAGAAAAAATTAGAGAAATAGAAGCTCAAAATTTTGTAATGTATTCTTTATGTTGTATGGGTCAAAAAGAAGATTGTTTCTTTGCATTATTACAAAAATATGAACCAGATAATACATACTATGGTGTAACAGGAACATCTAATCTAGTATTACCGGGTTCTGCTAAATTTTATCGATATAAATGGAATAAAATATTATTTGAACCAGGTCATGAAGGGGTAACATGTGGAACATGTGGAAGTTCGGGTTCAACTGGTGGTGCATCTGGTGGCACTGCATATAGTCATCAATTAGAAAAATGGTGTCTAGACCCAACAACCAAATCTAGCGATACTCAAGATGATACGTGGGCTATTAATTTAAATGAACGTGGTTTATCTGGTGCATACTTACCACCGGGATGGGTTAGTCCATCATCAACATCATTTAAATTTAGACCAATTGGAGCAAATACAAGTTCTACAATTGGAGTTAGTGGTGGAAATATTTCGCATATTGCTAGAGTTTGTATTGAACAAATTGATGCAAAAACAAAAGTAACTTCTTTCTGGATTGAAAATGTATTAGATGGATTATGTTAAAAGTAGGATATTAGATGTCATCAAAACAAATATATACATACGGTACAAATCAAAGCCAATCATCATTTTATCCTGTTATAAGTAGGGATGCCTATGAATGTGCAAATTCATCTATTACACGTGGTGTTACGAGTACGCCTGGATCTTTAGATGAATGTTTTGAAAGTTTTCCTGGAGTTCGAGAAATTGCTGAAGCAATTGGTTTTTATAAAGGTGCGGTAGAAGAATCTGAAGGTATATCTGGGAGTTCTGGTGGGTTTTCATTATGGGAAGGTCCTACTGGATGCGCACCCGCATTAAATAGATTAAATTCATCAATACCGGTAGATATATATTTTGATACTCCTACTGAAGAATGTAATCAAATTAATACAAAAATGGGTTCTAACTGGCTTGGATGTCTTTGGGGAACTCCTTCAGCCCCATATAGTTGTACTTGTCCAGATGTTGGTCCTCAATTTGAAGCATATATTAAATTTAGATTAAACGTAGCATCTTTCTGGAACACTCCAGTAGAAACCCCAGTAAAACGCGCAGAATTTACAGATGCACTACAATATGGTAGAAAAATTGATGTAACCATTGCTGGAGATTTTAATTTAAGAGTTGGTCAAACAATTCGTTTAAATTCTAATGGTATAAGTGGTTACCCCTATGCTTCAAAGGGTTCGGCAATAAATGGTGTATTTTACATAACGGGAATTAAACATGTGGTTACCAGTTCAGGAACACATGAATCTGCATTAGCGTTATCAACAATTGCTGGTGAGTTTGTTGGTCATACAGCCGGTGTCCCAATTTATCTATGATATAAATATTATAATGGCAATCAAAGATTTTTCAATATTATTTGAAAAGATAAACTCCTCATCAACCAAAAAAGATATTGGTTTGGTTAGTGGTTTTAATGCATATTCACAATATATTGAAAATATATGTAAGACACAAAAAGGTGAATTAGTATCTGATATCAACCTTGGTTCAGATTATTTTAGTTATATTTTTGATGGGCAAGCAAATCCAGGAATGTTAGAAAATAATATGGCTGCATATATTAGTTCTGCTATTCCAGTATTAATAAATGTTAAAGTTAAGTTACAGTATGCGTCAGATAAAGTTTTTCAATTTTTAATTTATTTTTCAACTTCTGATGGTATCTTAAAACAAGCAAACGTATCTACCTTTATTGAAGTCGAACTATAATGACATACCAACTCAAAAACCTTAACGTAGCATCTTTAGATTTTAGTGATATTAAATCATCATTAACATCATTTTTTAATAATCAATCAGAATTACAGGATATTGATTTTGCCAATAATGCTAGCACCGCAAATCTAATATTAAATATTCTTTCGACTGTTACTGCATATAACGGTATATATGCTCAATACGGTTATATAAATTCTTTTGCTACCACAACTACCCTATTACCTAGTATTCTTGGTATTGCTGCTAATAATTCTATACTTATTGCACCATTACAAAGTGCTACGTGTACCAGAACTGTTACTGCCGTTGGTGCAACATTACAACCTTATACTTCCTTTAGGGCTAAAACGACAACCGGAGCTGATACTTTCTTTTTCAATCTAGGTACAGTAAATTCTGGTGTAAGCAAATCACTAAAACTATATTCTGGTTCAGAAGTAGTATCTTATACAAATTATGATTATGCTACGCAATCATGTGAATTACCATATACAGTCGATCCAGATACAATTTCTTTTTATGAAAATGCAAATGGTTCTTCTACATACTCTGAATGGACTAGAGTAGATAAAAGCTCGACTGGGATTGTTGGAAATAATAAAACATTTACAGTTATTAATGGTCCAAAAGGATATATTGTTACTAATAATTTTATTTCTGCACAAGAAATCCAAACTTCTCGTTCGGTTTTAGTTAAAGCAATTACATCAAATGGGACAGTTGGTAATAATGCAGACATAATATCTCGTTCTGATGTAACATTTGTAACTAATGCAATACCTTCTGGTGGATATAGCGAAATTTCTGTTACAGAAGCTAGATGTAGGCTTTTATTTAAAGCAACTGGACAGGATAGATGTGTAACTATTAATGATTATGTTAATGCAATTTTATGTTCTGGAATTTCTGGTACAAATGATTCTGCACTTATAACTGTAGCAACTCATTGTTGTATTCCAGGAAATGTTCAAATTTATGTTAAAGGTCTTTCTTCTATTAATCAATCATTATTGTTAGAATATTTAAATGCCAGATGTGTTGCTGGTATAAATTTGGTGTATCAACTATGATATTTTTTCTTAAAGAACAACCTGTTTCTTATGAGGTAAAAACCGCAATTACTACGGCTAGAGCTCAAACTCTATATAGTAGTGATTTTTATAATAGAACTAATTCTAAATGGTTAGGAGATAACCTCACAATAGAATCTTTATTTCCACAATGGATTATTAAAGAATATGAAGCCAATCCAACCAATGTTGCTATTATTCCAATAATTAAAAATTATTTAAGATGGTTGTTAAGTCAGGAATATGGTTATGGTGCTCAACTAAATTGGGAAAATATCAGAGTTCCATTGTTTATAAATTCTATATTTTTAGAAGCCCTTGCTGATTTTTATTTTCCAAATGCTGATTTTTCTCAATCTCATTTGAGTACAATACTTCCAAATATAAGAAGATTTTTGGTTAAAGCAGATTCAAATTATTTTGATATTAAAGGTACCCCACCAGCAATCAAATATTTGATATGTTCACTTCTTGGATTTTCAATAAGTGATGTTGTAGTTAATACATCTAATTTTACCAATATAGATATTAAAGTAACTAGTTCATTGCTTTCAGATATAGAAAAGTTTAAACCATTTATTGCTTCGTATGTTGTTCCTGCTGGTATGGCTGTCAATTATACAACTTTATAAGATTATGTTTCAAAAAATGATGATGTTTGCTGCTTCTCTAGCATCTAGAGGACTTGGCAACAAAAAAACCGATATTCAAACAAAACAACTTAGAGTTCTATCTTGTTTTGGTGGAAGCAGTATAAACACACCATGTGTCTTTTTAAAGACTAGTTCAGTTGATCCAACTAAAAGTTACTGTGGTGGATGTGGTTGTGGAGATAAACCACATACATGGTTAATTAAAACTTCAGATGACTATTCAAAATTGGATTATCCTGTTTTAAATTGTCCAATGAAAATGCCTGGATTTAGTGATTATGATCCAAACTTTAAACCAATAGAAGTCAAATTACGAAAAGAAATGATCGAAGCCATTGATCCGGAGGAGTTACATCTTATTCAGGTAACTATAGGTTCAAGTGAAGAAAAAGAAAATTTGATTGATAAAATAAATAAAATTGTTGAGAATTCATAAATATTTCTATGGCAATTACAACTCGACAAGAATTCATTGATTTTACCTATAGACGGCTAGGTGCACCAGTAATTCAAATTAATATTGATTCTGAGCAAGCTGAAGATCGTTTAGATGAATCATTAGAATACATGCACGAACGTCACTTTGACTTTAATGAACGTGCACAATTTGTTGTACCAATAACAGCCAATATTATTGCAAATAAATATTTTGATGTTAGTACCTTTGGGTATAGTGTGGGAGCCCAATTAGTTACTTCTTCAACTACAGGTATAACCTCCTTTTGGCCAGCTGCATCTGATATCAGGGCAATTACAAAAGTTTATAGTCCTGGATCTGTTGTTGGTGATTACATGTTTGATTTAAGATATCAGATGACTTTGTTTGATTTCTTTGGTTTATATTTTAATCAAAGCGGTTATTCACAGGGTCCCATGGGATTGTATATGGAAGCAATGACATATATTTCTATGATTAATGATGTATTTAATTATCCTTGCTCATTTACCTATACAAAAACCACTGATCGTTTATTTTTAGAAAGTGAATGGTCTACCATTAGACAAAATTCTTATATGATGGTTGAAGCTTATGTACAAGTTAATGCAGATTATTATCCAAAAATATGGAGTGATCGTATCTTTCAAAGACATTATGCAGCACTATTGAAAAAACAATGGGCACAGAATTTGATGAAATATACAGGTATGCCTTTACCAGGTGGAGCACAACTAAATGCTCCAGCCATAATGCAAGATGCTATACGTGAACTTGATTCAATTGAAGCGATGTTGTTAAAAACACAGGAATTACCTGTAGATCCAATGCTTGGTTAATATGGCTATTAATCCTTATATCAACAGTACCTCGTATGGACCAGAACAAACTCTCATTGAAGATATCACTGTAGAATTGATTCAAGGTATTGGTCAAGATTTAATATATGTTCCACGTAAATACTTTGAAATAGATAAGATTTTTGGAGAAGATCCATCTTCTTCATTTAAACAAGCATATACCCTAGAGATGTTTATTCAATCCTATAAAAGTTTTGATGGTACAGATGTAATTACTCAATTTGGATTAGAAATTAAAGATAAGATTACTTTATTATTTGCACGTAAGCGGTTTAAACAAGAGATTACAGATATTGATTCTACTATCACCAGACCTAGAGAAGGTGATTTAATATATCTTCCTTTATCAAAGTCCTTATTTGAAATAAATTTTGTAGAACATGAAAACCCATTATACCCATTAGGAAAATTATATTCATACCAAATAACTGCAGAACTCTTTACATACAGTTATGAAAAGATTGATACAGCAAATACAGCAATCAATAGTCCATACACAACTACAATAGGGGTATGTGGGTCTCCACGCATTCCATTATCAAATAATCTTGGTACTACTTTTGGTATCAATGATACTTTGTTGGATGAAGGAATTACTTATGGATTTGATCCAAATGATCCATTTATAGGATGTTCTGAACCACTTAGACCATAAGGATTAATATGTTTGAATATTTTTACAATCAAAATTTAAGAAAACTTGTAGTTGGATTTGGTTCACTGTTTAGCAATATTGAAGTTGCTCATATCGATCCCGACACATCTATCCCATTTAATATTCGTGTACCTATTCACTATTCTCCACAAGAGAAGTTTATTCAACGTTTGTTACAACCTTCATCAATAACACCCGGTACTCGTATTGAAACACAATTACCAATCATAAGTTATATTATCAATACCATTGTTCCAGATCCCACAAGGCGTTTAAATCGTGTAACACCACTTTTAAATCTTACAAATGTTGGTGGTGCTTGCCAGTCTAGTGGTAGCAGAATCAATTCACAAATTCCAGTAAATGTATCTTTTAATCTTTTTGTCTATACAAGACATACAGATGATATGTTGCAAATTGTAGAACAAATTATGCCATATTTTGTTCCTGAACATACCATAACTATGGATATGAATGATGTACAAAGAGATGTACAAATTCCAATTGTTATGGTTACTAATACTTTATCTGAAAAATATGAAGGTGATCTAAATAGTAGAAGATTAAATATTGCATCATTTCAGTTTATAGCAAAAGCGTGGATTTTTGGTGAAGTAAAAGCAGCAACAGCAGTTAATACATCTACTAGTGGTGTAATTTTTGAAACTTAAATATGAATATTAATAAAAATTTAGTTAAGTTGTTTGATGTTCCTAATACTGCAATAGTGGCAGAACCTAAAGCATCGTCTGGTGGCACTTTTGATACTAATAATTTTCAAAAAGATTATGAGTTTGTTCAATCTAATTTAAAAGATTTACTCGGCAATGGAACTATAGCATTAGAGAGTGCATTGAAAGTTGCTACAGAATCCGATAGCCCAAGAGCATTTGAAGTTGTTGCCATTCTATTAAAAACTATGGCAGATTTAAATAATAATGTTTTGGATGTTCATAAGAAAGCTAAAGATACTACCGCATCTAATACTAAAATTTCACAAACAAATAATTCAGTTTTTGTTGGATCGACCAAGGATCTTCAGAACCTCTTAAATAAAGATAGAAGCACCGATAAAGTAATCGAAGCAGAGGTTGTGAATAATGAGTCTAAACAACGGTAATCAAGGTTATAGAAATAACCCAAAACTAAAGCCACCCGGCATTGATATTCAGTATACTAAGGAGCAACTGGAAGAATATGTAAAGTGTGCTAATGATCCTGTATATTTTTGTAGTAAATATGTAAAAGTTAAAACTCTTGATAAAGGTATCATGCCTTTCAAGTTGTATGATTATCAGGAAGAATTTGTAAAACAGATTCACCAAAATAGGTTTGTTATCTCAAAATGGCCTCGGCAGTCTGGAAAGTCTACTTCGGTTATTGGATATATTTGCCATTATGTTACTTTTAACCAAAGCGTAAATGTTGCTATTCTTGCCAATAAGTTAAAGACAGCAAAGGATGAGTTGTTTGCTAAACTTCAGTTAGCCTATGAAAATCTACCACATTTCTTGCAACAAGGAGTAGTAGAATGGAACAAGACGAGTTTTAAATTGGAAAACGGGTCTAGAGTGGTCTGTGACGCAACTTCTTCTTCAGCGATCCGTGGTGGCTCTTATAACCTATTGTTGTTAGATGAGTACGCCTTCTTACCATCCCATATTGCAGAAGAATTCTATTCTTCAACCTATCCAACCATTTCGGCAGGTTTGACCACCAAACTTATCATTGTTTCTACTCCAAATGGGATGAACCATTTTCACAAATTGTGGGTTGATGCTAATAGACCTATGGGACACAAATCCAAAAATAGATTTGTACCAGTTGAAGTTGATTGGACTCAGGTTCCAATAACTCCAGGTGGTCCTCGACGAAATGCTGAATGGGCAGAAGAACAGATTGCCAATACCAGCCAAGAACAGTTTAATCAAGAGTATGGTTGTAGTTTCTTAGGATCTTCGAATACTTTAATTTCATCAACAAAGTTAAATGTTCTTGCTCCCGAAGAACCAATTTCTGAAAATGTAGAAGGTCATAGAGTCTATGAAATTCCACAACCCGATAAAATTTATTTTTTACAAGCCGATGTATCCCGTGGTCAGGGGTCTGACTATTCTGCGTTTACGGTAATCGATGGAACTAGTACTCCATATAAAGTGGTTTCCACATATAGAAATAATACAATTAGCCCATTTAATTTTCCAACAGTTATATTTAATTCAGCAAAAGCATATAATAATGCATATGTTTTGATTGAAACAAATGACTTGGGTGGTCAAGTTTCCAATATTTTACACACCGATCTTGAATATGAAAATGTATTGATGACAAAAGTAATGGGTCGTAAAGGACAAATATTGTCTCAGGGTTTTGGTGGTGTGGGTAAAAATGAAATGGGTATAAGAACTACCGCCCAAACTAAAAAAATTGGTTGTGCCATCCTTAAACGATTAATTGAAGAAAATAAGATCATCTTAAACGATGAGCGTATTATTGTAGAATTAATGTCATTTATTTCTAAATCCAATACATATAAGGCAGAAGACGGTCAGCATGACGATTTAGTAATGAGTTTGGTGTTTTTTGCATGGCTAACTAGACAAGAATATTTCGCCGATTTAATCGAACAAGCTCAATTTAGTTATGAAGATGCTAAAAAACCTGAAGATGATAACGTTTTATTCATGCCATCTACCCATTCAGAAGATGATGAGGGCGAATATGTCCAGGATGGAGTGATTTGGTATCCTAGTTAAAATGCTAAATATTTTGACATCATAAGGAAAATAAATGCCATCACTTAGCTCCTTTATTAACGCCAGCCAATATTCTACTCAAAGTACTACTCTTGATTTGTTGAGCGGTATGAAGTTGGGTTCACCATACGCCGGAATCACTTTTAATGGTCTTAACGGTGCAGCCGGTAATGATCCCGGTGGTTTATTTGGTTGGTTGGTATATGCTAGAGCAAATCTCTATACCACTCCAAAGGGCACAACATCCTCTACTTACATCGTATACACGACACCACAGGAGCTAGTTGGTGATTTAAACCAATTGTCTGGTATAACATCTTGTTTAATTTCAGCTCCATCTGCAGGTGGAACATATGGATTTTTCCAAACAGCAGGAACAGTAGATAATAAGGTGCAACTTATAGCCAGACCAGCTGGAGTAGATTTTCTTAATGCACTTAATTTACTAGCATATGGTAGTACATTGGTTGTTGTTGGTACTCCAAGTGGATTTAATGATTATACTGCAACTACAGAAAATTATTTAGATGTTATTGTAGGACAAGAAGCCAATACTTCACTGTGTACTTGGTTGATTGATCAACCATATACAACGGGAATTTTCCCTTCCATTGCAAGTTCTAATGGTATAACTGGCAGTGGTTACACTATGGCAAATTATGCCTCCTTATTTGGAAATGCTTCTTTAGTAACAGGATTGACTGTTGCAAACAGAATATTTAATGTATATGGTACAAAAACTGTTTCAAATTTAGATACTTCAACATTACAATCTAACAGTCAAATCACATATACAATACCAACTTCTACAGATGTTGGTGGATTCTTTGCCCGAGCCAAAAATCGAAATGAATTAAATCTTTCTGTTGCTGGTCTTGACAGATCAACAATTCTTAATGGAAATGTTACTACAGCCATTGACTGGAATGATTCACTAAAAACCACACTAAGAAATAATAAAGTAAATTTCTTTGTTAATTATAATCCAAAATTCTTAGGTTCTGATATTGTTGGAGCAACATCTGGTACAACTATTACAAGTGATGATAGAGTTGGACCTTCAAGATTACGTTCAACGTTAAGATATAGTTTTGATCAAATTGGTCTAAAGTATCTGTTTGAAATTAATAATTCTACAACTCGAGCACAAGTTACTTCAGAAATTGAAAGTGCAATTGATCCATATCTAGCATTTATCGATACAACCAAAACACAAATTATTTGCGATAGTTCTAATAATGTTGATAATTCTGGTTCTTTAAATATGATGGTTGTAATCAAACCAATTCTAAGTATTGACAGTTTTGTAATTAATATTACACTCACACAATAATGCCAAGTAATAATTCAATAACAACTTTTAAAGAGGGGTTTTATGGTGGTACGAGAGCCAATCGGTTTATTGTTCAACCAGCGTGGCCATCTACTATTAACGTTAGTGTAGCAGATTCATCATTTAAAATGGTTTCGGCATCTTTACCGGCTTCAACTATAAACACCATTACTGTTCCGTATCGTGGTAGATTAATCAATTTTGCTGGAGATAGAATGTATGCTCCATGGAATGTTGGAATCTATGATGACAATAATACCAATAATATCTGGAAGGGGTTACAGCAGTGGGCAGAATTTATGGATGGTCATTATACCCACAAAGTAAAGGGTAATGATTATTCATATAAAAATCTGCAAACTACTTGGAAAATGCAACAATTAGATGCAAACGGTGTAATTTTAAAAACTATAACATTATATAAATGTTGGCCATCTGTGGTTGATGAAATAAGTTTGAATATGGCAGAACCAGGATTTGTTGGCTTTAGTACAACTCTTACATTTGATTATATTAAAATTCAAGATAAAGAGAACTATAATAGTTAAGATTAAATAACCATGCTAAATGATTTTAAAAATAACTTTTTTGGTGGAACACGTTCTAATAGATTTAGAATAGATGGTTCATTTCCAACGGGTGGTAAATTTACAGATTTTCATGTAAGGTCTGCTACTCTTCCAAGAGTTACAAGTAAAACTTTAAGTTATGATTATTTTGGTAGAAAATTTCATTATCCTGGTGAAAGAGATTATGGAACTTGGAATATAACGATATGGGATGATGTTGGAACTAATAATTTGTGGGGTCAATTAAATAGATGGCAAAATTTAATAAATGACCATGATAACAATAAGTCTGCATTACCAAAAAAATATAAAGCAGGTAATTGGAAAATACAACATTTAGATTTAAATGGAAACATCAAACCTTTAAAAGAATATGTTTTACATGGATGTTGGCCTGCTAGCATTCAACCAATGCAAATGAATATGGGTTCTCCCAACGTGTTAAATAGTTATACTGTAATGATTGTTTTTGATTATATGGAAATTACAAACATTACAAAGAGAATATAAGGTGAATTATGGAAATTGATATATTTGGATTTCAGTTTGGAAAAAAGAAAACCACCAAGGAAGATCAAAAAAATGATGCAATGGCATCTTTTGCAGTTCCAGAAGTATTTGATGGAACTGTAACTATTGAGGCTGGTGGTTTCTTTGGTACTGCACTTGATTACGCTGCAACAATGCGTGATGAAACACAGTCTATTATTCAATACCGAAATATTTCAATATATCCAGAAATTGATGCGGCTGTAGATGAGATTGTGAACGCATCAATTGTCCCAGGTACAGATCATACACCAGTTAAGTTAGATTTATCAAAATGTCCAATATCTGATAATATTAAAACAAAAATATATAAAGAGTTTGATACTGTAATTCATCTATTAGATTTTAATCACAAATCATACGAGATCTTTCGTAGATGGTATGTAGATTCAAAGTTGTTTTATAATATTGTAATTGATAAGGATCTTCCGGGTCAGGGTATTCAAAGTATTGTTGCTATTGATCCATTAAAGATTAAAAAAGTTCGTAAGTTTAAAAAAGAAATGGATAAGTTTGTTCAGCATACGCATACTCCTGTTCAATTAATTAAAGAAATTGAAGAGTATTATGTTTATACAAACAATGATAAAGAATCACCAGTAATGACTGGTCCTCAAGGACTTCATTTATCCCTTGATAGCGTTGTATATGTTCCATCTGGACTGGTTGATCTTAATACAAAACGTATTTTAGGATATCTACACAAAGCCATTAGACCCCTAAACATGTTGCGTCAAATGGAAGATGCTATGTTGGTTTATCGCATTGCTCGTGCTCCAGAACGTAAAATCTTTTATGTAGACGTTGGTCAACTACCAAAAGCCAAAGCCGAACAATATATGCGGGATATGATGAGCAGATTTCGTACAAAACTTACATACAACCAAGAAACTGGTGAAGTAAGAGATGAACGAAAGATGATGTCTGTGCTTGAAGATTACTGGCTTCCACGTAGAGAAGGATCCCGTGGAACTGAAATTACAACTATTCCTGGTGCACAATCAACTTCACAAATTGAAGATATTGAATACTTCAAAAAGAAATTGTTTGCATGTCTGAATGTTCCAATTAGCCGTCTATCGGCTGAATCAACAGGTTTCAATATGGGACGTTCTACTGAAATTACAAGAGAAGAAATTAAGTTTTATAAATTTGTTGATCGTATTAGATACCAATTTTCTCGTTTATTTATGGATACCTTACGAGTTCAGTTACTTCTTAAAGGTGTAATGACTCAAGAAGATTGGGATGTTTTAAAAACAGATATCAAGTTTGTATTTAATACAGATAATTATTTCTGGGATCTCAAAGAATCTGAAATTCTATCCGAACGTCTTAAGATGCTTTCGTTTGTTGAACCATACATTGGTAAATACTTCTCAACTGATTTTGTTAAGACTGATATTCTCAAACAACTTCCAGAACAACTCAAGGTTATGGAAAAACAAATGGTGGTTGACAGACAAAGAATAGCACAAGAACAAGCAGCTTTAGCAGCACAACAAGCAGCCCAAGAAGGTGGACAGCAATAATATCCCATGAATAATAATAAATTATTATTAAAATCTGGCATAGAAAACATCATTTTTAAAAATGATGAGAGCTTTAAGCAAAGTATAATTAAAGTTTTGGCTATTAAACTTAATGAAACTATAAAAGAAACTGAATTATTAGTATCTAAAACACTGTTATATAGAGAATCAAGTACACCAGAAAATCAAACTTTAAGTGAATTTATAGACTTTGTAAACAACTTTAAATCAGGAAATTATAAGTTTCAAAATGGTTCGAATATAAATATTACTGATTCAGATATATTGCATATTAAAAATTTATTTGAATCATTGAATGTTAAAAATAGAGAACGTATGATTTCTGAATTATTTATTGATGGTACGACATTTAAGCAACATTTAACATTTTCACAGAAGGTAAGAAATTTATTATGAAAAACAATATCCGTCAAATGCTCAAGACCGTAGTAGAAGAAAATGCTGTTGCATTCAAAGAACAAGCCACCAAAGTCCTCTATGGCAAAGTTGGAACCAGACTACAAGAACAATATAAAGTCATTGCTAAAGATTTTCTTGGAAAGAAAGAACCTAAATGAAACTGATCACAGAATTAACTGAAGATATAAAGTACATCAAAGAGAATGCTGGGAATGGAGATAAGAATTACTTCATTGAAGGTATTTTTATGCAATCTGGTGTAAAGAATCGGAATGGTCGTGTTTATCCACAAGGAACCCTTGCCAAAGAGACCAACCGTTATATCACCGAATATGTAAATAAAGGTCGTGCTCTAGGTGAATTAAATCACCCTACTGGACCAACTGTTAATCTTGATCGTGTATCACACATTATTAAAGAACTTCATGAAGATGGTCAATCTATTTGCGGAAGAGCAAAGATTTTAGATACTCCAATGGGCAAGATTGTAAAGAATCTTATTGACGAAGGTGCACAATTAGGTGTATCTACTCGTGGTATGGGTTCATTAAAGTCCAAGAACGGATATCAGGAAGTACAAGAAGACTTTATGCTTGCTGCCGTTGATATTGTTGCTGATCCATCTGCTCCACATGCTTTCGTAAATGGAATCATGGAAGGGCGTGAATGGATGCTTGTCGAAGGATCGTGGCAAGAGCGTCAAATCGATGCAGCAAAAAAACTTATTAATGGTTCCTCGAGTAGAAATTTAAACAAAAATATTGTCAAAGTATTTGAAGAATATTTTAATAAACTTAAATGAATAACAACTTTACACCACGTTCTCAAAAATATTTAATTGAATCGTTGAATAAACATTCAACAGGTAATTTGCACGAAGAATTTTTAAGAGAATTTGGAATAGATCCTGCTATAGCCGTTGATGCTTCTAGTAAAACAAAATTACCTAAAACAGAAAAAAAAGGTATGTTTGATACTGTGATGGATACTCTTGATCCTGGTGCTGCAGCAAGAGATAAAACCAGAAAAGCAAACCGAGACGCTACTATAAAACGTGGTACGGCAGGATCTGGATATGGAATAGGCCTCGGTCGGGGTGGAAAAGGTGAAGGTGTGGATAAGGATGGTAACCCAGATAATATTTTATTTGGTGATACAGATAAAGATGATCTTGGTCTAGGTTCTGCTGCTCTAGCCTATGGTGCTGGTACTGGTTTAGATTGGATGGGATCTTTGCTCGGGAATAAGGCATCAACTTTAATTGGTGCAAGTGCCCTTAAAAAGATGATTCCTGGATTGGATAAAATTCCAGGAGCATTGGATTCCCTTGCAGGTCAAGCTGCTGACATATCTGGTTCAAGTTGGTTTGATGCTAATATTGGTAAAATTGGTTCAAATGCACAACAATTAGCAACACAGGGAGCTGGAAGTCCTTGGGTTCCATTGGCTACAAGTACTAGAAAAGGATTTAGTCCTACTGAACCAGAAGATCCACTCGCAGCACGAAAACGAGCCGTAGCACAAAGACAGTTGGAAGATCAAGAGAAAAAATTCGGTATAACTCCGTAACTTTAAAAACTACTAAATAATTAACACAAGGATTCTTTTATTATGAAACAAAAAAGCAAGAAAACTATTTCAGAAGCAGCAGCCGAAGCCATGGGTTTAAGTGGATACCCAATGTCCAACGGTAAATCAGATTTTGATGCATCGGGACGTGGTTCACAAATTTCCCAACCAATTGATTTTGGTGGTGCAGCTATGGCTCAAGCTCAGGTTCCAGTTGGTGCTGGAATGGCAGCTCCAACCGCTGTTGCTTCTTCATCACCTGATGAAGAAGAGACTGACGAAGACACCGAAGAGGAAACTGACGAAGAGGAGACAAATGAGGAAACCAAACAGGATTTCCGCAATGCTCTTGTTTCTCTTTTAGGCGAAGATGTTTCACCATCCCTTGTAACACAATTGGAAGCAATCTTTGAAGCTGCTGTATCTGATCGTGTAGAGAAAACTGTTGCCAACATCGTTCAAAATGTTGATGGTAATGTCAAAACATATCTTGATAATGTAACCGAATCACTTGTAGAGAAGGTTGACGATTATCTTGACTTTGTTGTTGAAGAGTGGATGACAGAGAATGCTGTTGCAGTTGAGCAAGGTGTGAAGACACAAATTGCAGAAAACTTCATCGGTGGACTTAAGAATCTCTTCGAGAATCATTACATTGATGTTCCTGCAGAAAAGTATAATGTTCTTGATGAACTTTATGCCCAAAACCGCGAACTAGAAACCAAGCTCAATGAATCATTCCAATACAACATGAATCTTCGTAAAGAAGTTTCACTCACTGAGTGTGCTGGTATCTTTGTTGCCGAAACACGTGATCTCGCAGATACACAAGTTGCTAAACTACAAAATCTAATGGAAAGCGTTAATTTTAGCAATCCAGATGAATACCGCGAAAAGCTTGTTGCTATTCGTGAAAACTATCTAACCAAAGGTCGTCCAGTCGCTCGTAATGCCGAACCTGAACAAACCTTTTCCCCAGTCAAAAATACACCAACAACCCTCGTAGAGGGATATGCTGGTGCTATCGGACGACTCAATAAAAGAGTCTAAACTTTTACTTTTACTAAATAATTTTAATCAATAGGAGATTAATAACTTACCATGAATTTTCAAGAAAACACCCCGTATGACATTTTAACCGAGAAGTGGGATCCCGTGCTCAGTCACGCTGCACTTCCTGCAATCAAAGACGATTACCGTAAGAAAGTAACCGCCGTTCTTTTAGAGAATCAAGAGCAAGCTCTTCGTTCTCAGCATCTAACTGAAGATATGGCATCTGGTGCCAATCTCGGTATGCCTTCATCGTTCACCAATTCCGGTGGCGTTGCAGGTTACGATCCAGTACTCATCTCGCTCATTCGTCGTTCTATGCCAAATCTAATGGCCTACGACATCTGCGGCGTTCAGCCAATGACTGCTCCAACCGGTTTGATCTTTGCCATGCGTGCAAATTATCAACCTGCTGGTGTTGCTGGTACATATACCGGTACACACACAGAAGCTATGTTCCAAGAGCCACAACCATCCTTCGGTGGTTCGGGTTGGACACTAGATGCAGCTTTTGTTGCAGCTAAGGGTCTATCGGCGAACAATGGTGGATTCTTCCCTGGTTCATGTGCAGCAGCAAATCTTATCGCCCTAAACAATCTTCGTGGTATTCTTACTGCGAACGGTGAAGGTATCGGTAGGACTGGTACTTACGCTACTTGGAATCAAATGGCCTTCAGCATTGACCGCGTTGCAGTACAAGCTAAGACTCGTGCACTAAGCAGTAATTACACTGTTGAACTTGCACAAGACTTGAAGGCTGTTCACGGTCTAGATGCCGAAGCAGAGTTGGCCAATCTTCTCAGCACAGAAATTCTTGCTGAAATCAACCGCGAACTCGTTAAGACCATCTATTATGTTGCCAAGAATGGTTCGCAACAGAATGATCTCGTAACCCCAGGTACCTACGATCTGGATAATGATTCAGATGGTCGTTGGTCAGCAGAACGCTTCCGTGGTCTCAGTTTCCAAATCGAACGTGAATGCAATGCAATCGCCAAGGAAACTCGCCGTGGTAAGGGTAACTTCATCATCTGCGACAGCGATACCGCTGCAGCACTTGCAATGTCTGGTTTCATGAGCCTCTCACCTGGTATTGCTCCACAACTAAGTGTGGATGATACTCAAAGCAATTTTGCTGGTCTCTTGAGTGGTAAGATTCGCGTTTATATCGATCCATATAGCCCAACAGGATTCAATTTCTTCTGCACAGGCTATAAGGGCGAATCTCCGTATGATGCAGGTCTGTTCTACTGCCCATACGTTCCGCTCCAAATGGTTCGTGCTGTTGATCCTAATACGTTCCAACCACGTATTGCGTTCAAGACTCGTTACGGTGTAGTTGCTAATCCCTTTGTTCTCAATGGTGCTGTACCTGATGCAGACGCATTGACCACTGGGCTTAACCAATACTATCGTCTAACTCGTGTAACAAATCTACACGGTAACACGCTCTAAGTAATAGGTTAGAACTTAAGTAACACTTCGAAGCCCTCCTCAGAAATGAGGAGGGCTTTTGTTATTAGATAAATATTTCTATGAGCTGCATTTCAAATATAAATCCACTATACAATAGTTACTTTACATTAATCTTTGGTCGTGGAACAAAACAATTTGAATTAAATTGTCAGAAAGCAAATCTTCCTGGTTGTAGTGTTCCAGATGTAAGTCAGCCAACTATATTTGGTACAACTATTCCAGTCCCAACAATGCAATTTACATATGAACCATTACAGGTAGAATTTATTGTTGATTCGGAATTAAATAATTGGAAAAGTTTATATTCATGGATGCGCAATGTTTCAAATATTGAGGGTGATTCGACTAATAATCTATTATATAACGAATGGCATCATCAGGCAGTATTATCAATAATAAGTCCTATATCAAATTGTGTTACTACAACAATTACTTTTAAATATATTGTTCCAAGTAAACTTAGTGGAATTGTATTTCAATCAGATAGTTCAGATGCAATAATAGAAAAAGCATCATGTAGTTTTAAATTTGCATATTATAACATGGACCCCGATGCTCCAGAAAATCTCAAAAATGAGCGTTAAATGTAATCTTCGGGATTATCAGACCAGCTTTCAGCTGAATTTGGGCTGCTCTCTGGATTAAATGGTAGCTTTTTAGTTTCAGGATTCATTGTACGGCGTTTTACAGGTTTAGGTGGCTTCGGAGCCTCCTCAACCAACAGATCCTCTACAGAGGGTTCCTGCTGTTCAGATTCTTCTATTTCTTCTAATTCATCGTCAAGTATGACCTCTGACCCCTCAAAACTGTCAATCATATCGTTTACAAAATTTACAAAATCTTCATTATTAAAAAGTTCGTTGAGCATCATAAGTCCAGCCTCTGGACCCACAACTAAATCTTCATTTGTGTTGTTCATTACAGATTTTGGATCTACTTGCATTGTATGAAAGAATACATCATACATTTTAGAAAGATCTTCAGTAGGAACTCCTGTATATAAAATAGAAGTTCGATTAATTGAAATTTCTGATAGTTGTAGATTAGATGCGTAATTGGTTAACTTAAAATATTCAATGAGATCACCACTTTGATCTCTTGACATTGCACAGTCAATTTTGGCTGGAAATGATATTAGGATTTTATCTAATTGTGCATCACGAACTAAACCAATTAGTTCATCGCCATTGATAAGCTTAACAACTCTAACAATACCACCAAAGGGAGTTTCTTGTACTTCATCAGTCATAGTAACCCTCCTAATTTATTTATCATCGGTAGGTAGTGGCATCGACATTATCTTATAATCAAACTTTTCTTTTTTATAAATTTTGATTCGTTCTTCAAAATGCCTATAAACATGGTTCTTGTATGACATGTAACAAAGGTCATCAACAATATCATAAACTTTTAAAGTTTTCTTTTTAGCAGATACTCGTAAACCTCTACCAATACTCTGTAGTAAACGAATTATAGATTTCGTAGGAGAGGCAAGAATAAGATTATCAATGTTGACAATATTAATGCCAGTACTAGTAGTACCGTAACTCGCAACCAATATGGCATTAGTCTGTGTATCAACAATACGGCGAATGGATTCTCTTGCTTCACTTTCTGTTTTTCCGTGAATAAGATATACTTTTTTATCCGTTCCTGCTGCCTCAATGAGAGCGTGTAAAGGTTTCCCATGTCCTTCGACATAGTTGAAGAGGATGAGGGTATTGCCTTTGGTATGAATTGCGAGTTCTTTGACAAATTCATTCCTCCTACTATTACTTATTATAGTTTTGATTTCATCAGGATATTTTTGTTTCTTCATATCCTGTTTTTCTTGGTCTGTGTACTTCAACACAATACAGTCAACAGCAAGAGTAGCAAGCAATCCTTTGTTCATTAGGCTCTTTGTCTGAATAAATTGTACAGCAGGTCCCAGAATGCCTTCTATGCTTAAACGATGTGCTTGTGTTTGATCTAGTGTGCCCGTAGTACCAATACGAAACCATGCTTTAGTCAACTTCTGACCAATTAGGTTAATTGATTCTGCTTTCGCTTGGTGACATTCATCAAAGAAGATTGCATCAAACTGATCAAACCATTCTCTGGGTAACTTGTATATAGACTGCCAAGTAGAAACAACTACTTGTTTGTTAGTATCTTTTTCCAGTCCAGCACTGATTTTATGAATATATTTTCGTGATAGCCAAGAAGGATCTGCCTTTGAGTAATCAAAGAAGTCTGTTTCCATCTGTGTGACTAGCCCTACTGTTGGAACTAAAACTAAAATCTTTCTGTCTGATTTTATTACGGAGAGTAGATAGCGGAGCAAGACGTAGATTATTAAACTTTTTCCAGAACCTGTCGGAGATATTATTACACACCTGTGAGCGTTGATAGCGTGAAGAATTGCTTGGCTTTGGTGGGGGTGCATTTTGACCCGCTGCTTCTTTACAGAAACTTTCAGAGTCTCGTAGAAGTCCAGAAGTTTCTCCTCCGTTATGCATAGGGGATTCCTGCTCTCTTTAATATTTAAAGTGTATTGACGGTCTTTACAAAACTTACTTAGATAAGATTTAAGACCTCTGGGTAGTGTGGAAGACAGAATATCGAATAATCGTATCTTACCATCCCATATACGCCTTTTAAACAATGGCATATACTCAGCACCGGGAATCATGAACGAGAAATAATCTCTCAGTTCTTGTTTGACTCCCTTTTCTGTTTTTATATAGTAACGAACTTCATCTACAGATTCAACTTCTACATCCACTCAATATTTATGGTAAGATTAGACGATACCCTGCGTCATCTTGAACCACTCAATAGCGGACTTAATAGAAAAGTTTCTATTATTGAGAACTTTTAAAAATTCTTCAACCATCTTAACCTTAACTTCAATTACAGCAATCTTTAATTTTAGTTCAATAATCTTAGGATCTGCCTCAATAAACTTTTCTACATCAGTCTTGAGTAAGGTAAGCCCATTAGGATCCTCACCCCAGGCTTCTAGTTCTTCACAGCTTGCCTTACCAGTAAAGATCTTCCACTTACGAAGTTTGAGAATGGCTAGGTCATTTACCTGCTTAGAGAGAATCAGTTTAAAATCGGCATGAAGGCACAGGTACTTACTATGCAATTGTGGAGTTCTAATAGCCTCATTTCCTAGTTCTGAGGAGTCAACAGAAGCGTCTTTGGAAATATTAAGTTTAAGGTCTTCTAGATTCATAAAGACAGTATAGTATAAGTCAATAAAATGTCAACTAAATAACTTGACATCTTTATAAGTTGTATTATATTTAACATGAGGTTATATGATTATTGATTTACGCAAAATACCAGTCGTATGGATTAATTTGGATTCGGCAACTAAAAATGCTGAAATTATGCAAGACAATCTTCTAAAGTATGGCTTTAAACATACTTATAGAAAATCTGCCAGAATACTTCCTGCACCAGAAGGAACTATACCAAGTAATGCACATTATGTTGGTTGTGCTCAGTCTCATATTGATATTCTAGATGATACACAATATGGAACTCCACTTCTAATTTTAGAAGATGATGCAGAATTTACACAGTCATTTAATCCAATTCTAGACATTCCAGACGATACAGATGGCATCTATCTTGGTATTTCTAGTGGTAACCGTGGATACCAAACTAAAAGATATACAGAAGAATATATGAGAATAGGTGGAATACTAGCCACTCATGCTATTTTATATGTAACACCTATCTACAGAGACTATATGTCTCGTATAGCCAAACATTGTATCCATGATTTAAAACAACCATGGGATGTGGGTGCATCATCATTACAATTTCAAACTAAAGTATATACACCAAATAAACCTTATTTTTATCAGGCTGATAATAGGGACTCAGCTAATAAGTGGCAACATTTTACTGATAATTGCTTAGAAGAAAGGAATTCAAGTTACCTATGATAACATATCATGGATTGGGAACAAATGGAAGATTTGGAAATCAACTTTTTCAATATGCTTCTTTATTAGGAATGGCAACCGTTAAAGGATATGATTATGGTGTTCCATATCACAGCAAATCAAATAATGAATATACTAATTTTTGTCTTTCAGATTGTTTTATAAACTTAAAAGCAAAAGATTGTTCTACTTATATTCCTAAGTTCTCAGTAAGAGAAGAACATTTTCCATTTGATGAAAGGTTTTTTAATTTATCAGATGATACAGATATTTGGGGATATTTTCAAACTGAAAAATATTTTAAAAATTATAAAACTGAAATTTTAAATCAATTTGATTTTAAACAAGATATTAAAGATGTATGTAATTCATTTATAGAACCATATAAAAATGAAAATATTACATCAGTTCATATAAGATTGGGTGATTATTTAAATATGCCAAATGCACATCCAATATGTACTAAAGATTATTATATTAAAGCCATGGAGTGTATGCCAAAAGATTCATTAATTTTTGTTTTTAGTGATGATATAGAAAAAGCAAAAAATCTTTTTAATTTGTTTAATAAGAAAATTATATATCCAGAATTTAATGATAAATTTTTAGATATGTGTTTAATGTCTATGTGTAATAATCATATTATTGCTAATAGTTCATTTAGTTGGTGGGGTGCTTGGTTAGCAAATTCAAATAAAGTTATTGCACCATCTTTATGGTTTGGTTCCAGCATACAAAAAGACTGGTCAGATGTTTATTGTGAAGGTTGGACCGTAATATGAATGTTATACCCAATACCTTAGTAGAATATAATATGGATAATTTAACATTTATATTACCCGTTGGAATTGAGACTCAAGATAGATATAGAAATTTTTTATTTACTATAAATTATTTAATTAATATATGCCCAGAAGCAAATTTTATAATACATGAAATGGGTGATACAAATTATTCAGAAAATATTAATCATACAAAAATTAAAAAGATTTTTACTAAAACTTTAAAAATAGATGAAAAATTTTATAAAACATGGTGTATTAATAGAGCAATAGAACAATCTACAACAAATGTTATTTGCATTTATGATGTTGATGTTTTGATTCCATTAAAATCAATTGAAAAAAGTATTCAGTATATCTTTAATGGTTATGATATGGTTTTACCGTATAGTTATGGTGCATACCAAAAACAAATTTTAAATTATAACGAATGTGAACAATTTATGAAATCTTTAAATTTTGATGATTTTAAAACCATTAAATCCAATAATTCATTTTATGGACATGTTCAATTTTTTAATAAATCATCCTATATGCAAGTTGGATGTGAAAATGAAGAGATGATAGGCTGGGGACCAGAAGATCAAGAAAAATTATTTAAAATGCATGCTTTAGGATATAAGATTAAATATCTTGAAGATGCTTATGTGTGGCACATAGAACATTCTAGATTGAATCCTACACCATGGATGTCAGAGATTCATTCTAAAAATATGGAAATTTTTGAAAAAATAAAAAATATGTCAGTATGTGAAAGAAAAGATTATTATTCTAAACAAGCAAACAAACTTTTAAAAAATAAGGAAATATATGTACCTATCATTTGATGAAATTGTTAGAACTTTAAATTTAACTATAAAAGGAGTTATACATGTGGGTGGACATGTTGGAGAAGAGATTCCAATTTATCAAAAATATACTGATAATATTTACATATTTGAGCCACAAAAAGAGTGCTTTGATCAGATATCTGATACAGTAAAAAAATATAATTGTGCATTGGGACACGAAGAAGGTGAATTTGTTATGTATTTGGCAGATAATAAACAATCCTCTTCATTGATGGAACCAAAAACACATCTACAAGAACACCCTACTGTTTTATTTACCGATACAACTATTGTTAACGTTAAAACTCTTGATAGTTTTAATATTACAAGTTGCAATTTTTTAAATATGGATGTTCAGGGATATGAATTGAATGTCTTAAAAGGTGGAATAAATACTTTAGCGTATATTGATGCAGTATATACTGAAGTAAACACTGCCGAATTATATAAAGAGAATCCATTACTTGAAGATATGGATACATGGTTAAAAGAAAAGGGATTTGTAAGAGTATGGACTCATATTACACCACATTCTTGGGGAGATGCACTATATGTTAGAAAATAAAAAAATTTCATTAGCACTAACAACTTATAATAGATCTGACCGATTGATACCTTCTATGAAAGAGTATGATACTTATACTGATTTAGATGAAATTATTGTAATAGATGATTGTAGTAACGATTATGATCTTCTTATAAAAGAAACATGGTCACCTAAAACGGTCATTTATAAAAATGAACAAAATATACAAGCATACCAAAATAAACTTAAAGTTTTAGAAAAAGTAAAAAATGATTGGTGTATACTTTTTGATAGTGATAATTTTTTTGAAAAGAGTTATCTAGATGCTATTAAAGAAGAAGACAATTTATACGGATTGGATGAAAATATAATTTATTGTCCTTCTGCAGCCAAACCGAATCACAACTATAAACATATAGTTGGTAACATGATTGATAAAACCTTTTGGAATAAAAATCATTTACAAGAAGGTTGTTTATTTAATACAGGAAATTTATTAATTTCAAAAAAAGGAATAAACTGTTTATTAGATAATTTTAAAATAGATCCAATAAAAAATGCCTTTGTTGAGTGTAAGTATATGAATTATATTTTAATAAAAAATAATTTTAAATTAAAAGTGTTACAAAATATGGAATATCACCACCCAACAAGTCATGATAGTCATTATATTACATATAAGCAACACCATGAACATTTTGATAACAGTTTTAATTGGATTATATAAATGATATTTACAAGAGAAGATTTAAGACCGACACCAACATATCCAACATACCCGCCATATCATCTGGGATATTATCTTGAGGATTATTTTTTAAATCGTTTTTTACAAGAAAATCCACCAACAGTAAGACATTATATTGGGGTTAGTTGGACAACACTATATTGTGATAATAAAGATCATCATCTTCAAAATTTTTTAGATTTGCTTGACCCAAATGAAAAGTATTTTACAGTCATGCAACATGATGATGCACCAAAACATCGTCTTCCTAAAGACACTTTATGTTTTTCTGCTGGTGGAAATGTTAGTGGTGCCAATATCATCCCAATCCCACTAATATGTTCTCCGATACCACATGAAAAGACAAATGTTTCAAAGGATATTTTAGCTTCTTTTGTAGGATCGTTAACACATCCAATTAGAATTAAAATGGCACAAAGTATGCAAGATCAGAAAAATATTGCTATTATAGGTAAAAACTGGACACACCATGTAAATAACAATGAATTAAAACTTTTTATCGATTTAGCTTTACGAAGTAAATTTTTACTTTGTCCTCGTGGATATGGATTAAATTCCTTTAGATTATATGAAGCATTTCAGTTGGGGTGTGTTCCTATAATTATTACTGATATACCATATCTACCTTGGCAAGATGAATTAAATTGGAATGAATTTTCTATAGTTATTGATGAACACAACTTAAGCAATCTACCACATATATTAAACTGTATAAGTGAAGAAAAATATCAAGATATGTTAAAAAAAGGTTTTGAAATATATACTAAATATTTTACTCTTGATGGAATGTATAATAATATTTTGAAAAGGATCTATTTATGAATAATAATTTAAATGAAGATAGAATAATAACATTAAAAGAAAAAGAAGAGGCAGATAAAAAAATATGTGAATTTTATAAAGATTCTTTAATTGCTTGGAATTGTTCTCATGAATCTATTCCACAAATTATAAATGATAAAAATTATAAAATTGGTGTAGAAATTGGATGTGCTTATGGAGGACATTTGGATTCTATATTAAGCAAAACTAATATAGAAAAGTTATATGGTGTTGATCCATATCTTAATTATGTCGAATATGGCGCAGATGCTATGAATATGCAACAAAATCAAATGGATACATTATTTGAATTAGTAAAAACCAGATTATCATATTATGGAACTAGATTAGAGTTTATTAGAAAAAAATCAGAAGAAGCCTATCAACAATTTGAAGATAGTAGTCTAGATTTTGTTTATATTGATGGAAATCACTGTGAACAATATATTAAAAATGATTTAAATTTTTGGTGGCCAAAAATAAAAAATGGAGGAGTATTATGTGGTCATGATTATGATCATATTACTTTTCCTCATGTTACCTTTCATGTTAATGCGTTTTTTAAAAATTTAAACATAGAAGTCATTGATTTAAAAAATCATAATTGGTGTGCATATAAAGGTTAATTAAAATGAATAAAAAAATTATTTTTAATATGGAAGACCGTGGAAGCGATTTTATTTTTCATTGGTATATTTTAATGTTAGGTGCTTTACGAAGAGTACCAAATAATTTAGTAAGAGCTGGACTAGATAGCAATCCACACCTAATGATAGAGCAAAATCTCGATGAAAAAGATCAATATCTTTCCAATTTAAAGGCTCCATATTTTATTACTTGTTCCAAGCCAACTGAACTTAGAGATTTTCATATTGAATCGTTGGATATAATCAAATCGGATTTTATTTTTATACCAAAAGAACAAATTAAAACAGATGATATTGTTATTACAAGTTATGGTGAACCAGTCATACCAGTTGCAAATGAAGGTTGTACAATAGATTCAGAATTATATTTCTTTTTAAAAAATTTATTTTTAAAAAATATTCCAAATGAATCAGAAGAATTTAAAAATAAAAAATTCTATATTTCACGAAACAAATCACATTTACTTAATGGCAATTCTGGTATAAAAAGAAGAAATGTTGTAAACAATGAAGAATTAAAATCTATTCTTAGTCAAAATGGTTTTGAATGCATAGATCTTGAAGATTTTAAAACTGTAGATAAAATAAAAATCTTTAATCAAGCAGATACAATACTATCTCCAAATAGTGGAGCATTAACATTTTCTTTATTTGCAAATTCAAAAACAAAAATTGTTGAAATGAATACCCAGAATCCACACATGGTAGATCATTTGTATCAATGTATGTGTTCTAGCTGTTCTATACCATATTACAAATTCTATACAGATAAAATAGATCATTTAGATAATATGAATGTAAATATAGACAATCTTTTAGTTTTCTTAAAGAAAAATTCTATTATTTAAAAATAAAAAGAATGAAAACAGCAATATTGATCTCAGGTCATGTTAACTGTGGTCTTTCTCACAAAGATCACATTTATGGTTTTTATAAAAAAAATCCAAATATTGATATTTTTATACACTCATATGATTGTTTAGAGAAAAACGAAATTATAGATTTTTATAAACCAAAGGAATATATTTTTGATTTAGATGACACATCTAAAAATTTAGATTTAAATCTTTTATCTTTATGTGAATCCAAAAAACAACCAGAAACAAGGGCTAGTAATGTTTTAAACATGTGGAGAAAAAGACAATTATGTTTTAATATGATTGATAAATCATATGATATAATTTTTTTAACAAGGTTTGATTGTTACAGTTTAAAATATATTTTTGATTATTATGAGGATGATAAATTAATAATACCACATGGTGGTAATTTTAGAAATGGTATATTAGATCTTTGTTGTTTGGGAAATTATAATAATCTTTTTTATTATTGTAGCTTATATGATAAAATAAAAGATTATATACATGAAATTCCATATTTTCATCCAGAATTTCTTTTAAACTATCATTTAAGTAAAAATCCATCTATAAATATAAAAAGAGTTCCAACTACTATGTATTTAAAACATCAGTTGTTAGAACCATGATTGGTTTAATAAAACAGTAACATTATATGAAAACAATAATTTTTGATATTGGTGCAAACACAGGAGATACTTTTTTACAACAGGCTAGAAATGGTTCGTTTGTTTATTGTTTTGAACCAACTCCAGAATTAATTAATAATATAAAACAAAAAGGTTATACAAATATACCTACTTATTTTTTAATTGAAAAAGCTATATCAGATTACAATGGTAAATCAGTATTTCATGTTGCGGGTCAAGCAGATTGGGGATGTAGTTCTTTATTGGATTTTTCTAATAATTTAGATCAAACCTGGCCAAATAGGTTAGATTTAAAAGTTACATATGATGTTGAGGTTTTAGTTACAAGAATGGACACATTTTTAAAAGAAAATCTTGATATAGAACATATAGATTATGTTCATATAGATACTCAAGGAAATGATTTAAAAGTTTTAGAATCTTTTGGACAAAAAATTCAAATTATTAAATCTGGAGTTGTAGAAGTTCCAATGAACGAAGAAGTTAAGTTATATAAAAATCAACATTCAAAAAAAGATATGTTAGATTTTTTAGAAAAAAACAATTTTAAAATAATTGATATAACAAAACAACAAAATGAAGAAAATATATTTTTTAAAAATAATCAATGACAAATAACATTAAACTTATTATTTTTGATCTTGATGGTGTGCTTGTTAAAGCAAAAAAAATACATTTTGATGCTTTAAATAAAGCTTTAGGTGATTTATATCAAATATCATGGAAAGAACATCTAACCAAATACGATGGTCTTAAAACCAATGAAAAATTAAAACTGTTGACAGAAGAAAAAAATCTACCTACAAATTTACATAAAAGAATTTGGGAAGATAAACAGAATTATACAACAGAATATTTAAAAAATGTAGAACCTTCAGAACAATTAATAGAATGTTTTAAATTTTTAATTAAAAATAAATATAAAATTGCATGTTGTAGTAATAGTATAAAAAAAACAGTATTATTAGTTTTACATAAACTTCAAGTAATTGAATATTTTGATGTTATCTTATCCAATGAAGATGTTAAAAATAGTAAACCCCACCCAGAAATGTATTGGAAATGTATGTCACAGTTAGAATGTATACCAGAAAATACTCTAATATTAGAAGATTCTCCCCACGGCTTAATAGCCGCACACAGAAGTAAAGCCCATATATTAAGAGTGTCTAGTCCAGATGAAATAAATATAAATTTTATTAATGATAAAATACATAACATTCAAACAGAAAAGGAATATAATATGCCAAAATGGTCTGACAAAACTGTAAATATTTTAATACCAATGGCTGGAGCTGGCTCCAGATTTGAAAAAGCAGGTTATACATTTCCAAAACCGTTAATAGATGTAAATGGAAAACCAATGATTCAATTGGTTGTTGAAAATATAAACATAGATGCAAATTATATTTTTATAGTACAAAAAATCCATAGAGAAAAATATAATTTAGATGGTTTGTTAAATTTAATTGTTCCTGGTTGTTCAATTATAGAAGTAGATGGTTTAACTGAGGGTGCAGCTTGTACAGCATTATTAGCTAAAGATTTAATTAATAATGAAAATCCTTTATTTTTTGCTAATAGCGATCAATTTGTTGAATGGAACTCAAATGAGTTTATGTATAAAATGAAAGAACAAAACTGTGATGGTGGAATTGTTACATTTGAGTCAGCACATCCAAAATGGTCGTTTGCAAAAATTGATAAAAATGGATATGTTACAGAAGTTGCTGAAAAAAATCCCATTTCCAATCTTGCTACTGTTGGGTATTATTACTGGAAACACGGAAAAGATTTTGTAAAATATGCCGAAACTATGATAGAAAAAAATATTAGAGTTAATAATGAATTTTATGTTTGTCCTGTGTTTAATCAAGCAATATTAGATGGAAAAAAGTTAATAACAACCAATGCACAAAAGATGTGGGGATTGGGAACACCAGAAGATTTAAAATATTTTTTAGAAAACTATAAAAATTAAATAATGGTATATATATCACATAGAGGAAATATTAACGGATCTAATCCGTTAGAAGAAAATAAACCAAATTATATAGATAAAACTTTAAATATGGAATATGATGTGGAAATTGATTTATGGTTTATTGAAAATAAATTATATTTTGGACACGATAAGCCAACTTATCTAATTAAAGATTCTTGGATTAAAGCTAGAAATGAAAAACTTTGGATACATTGTAAAAATACCAATTGTCTGAACTATTTACAATCAACAGATTTAAATTATTTTTGGCATGAAAAAGATACTGTTACATTAACAAGCAAAAAATATATTTGGGCTTATCCTGGAAAACAAATTATAAAAAATAGTATAGCAGTTATGCCAGAAATATTTGATGATAATATTACTGAATGTATTGGTATTTGTAGTGATCATATTGAAAAATACAAAAGACTCTTATCAACCTGAATATATCTTAAATAATTTATTGCATTTAAGTGGATTTGTTGTATAATATAAGTGTGAAAAACCCATCCAAGAAAAAAAAACCATCAGATGCAGATTACGTAAGTAACTCTGATCTTTATGATGCTTTAGTAGATTATCGTAAAAAGTCAAATGATGCAGAAAATGCAGGTCGAAAGAAACCTAAACTCCCAGATTTTATAGGAGAGTGTGTTCTTAAGATTGCATCAAGACTTTCATTTCGTCCCAATTTTGCAAACTATCCATACAGAGAAGAGATGGTATCTGATGCTGTCTTAAACTGTATAACATATATTGGTAATTTTGATCCAGAAAAGTCCAAGAGTCCATTCGGATACCTTACACAGATTTGCTGGTTTTCTTTTGTTCGTATTATAAACAAAGAAAAGAAAGAAAAATATACACAATACAAGTATGCAGAACAGCAGAACGATAAAGACTTTCATCATTGGTTTAATAAAGTCTATGCTGGTGTAGATATTGGTCGAAGAGATTTCTTTGGACTTACAGATCTTGACATGGATAGATTTGGTGTTATGCTGAATCCACCCAAGAAAGAAGGCGTTAAGCGCAAACGTAAGTCAAAGAAAGATACATTAGATATATGAAAAAAATAGCATTAATTACTGGAATTTCTGGACAAGACGGAAGTTATCTTACTGACCTTCTTATTTCAAAAGGATATGAGGTTCATGGATTAATACGCCGAAGTTCTTCATTTAATACTGAAAGATTGGAACATCATATTGACAACCCAAAAGTTTACAATAAAACATTATTTCTTCACTATGGAGATATGAATGATTTTACTAGTATATACAATATTCTGTTAAAACATAATCCTACAGAAATTTATAATCTTGCAGCACAGAGCCATGTAAGATTATCATTTGATATGCCAGTATATACTGGAAATGTAGATGCTATAGGGACAACTAATATTCTAGAAGCTATACGTTCATATCAAGATCATACTGGTAATAAAATTCGGTACTACCAAGCATCAAGTAGTGAAATGTTTGGAAAAGTACAAGAAGTTCCTCAGAAAGAAACTACTTCATTTTATCCTAGATCACCTTATGGTTGTGCTAAAGCATATAGTCATTTTATGACTATCAATTATCGAGAAAGTTATAATATACATGCTTCGTGTGGTATTTTATTTAATCACGAAAGTCCTCGTAGAGGTGAAACCTTTGTAACTAGAAAAATTACTAGGGCTGTAGGTAGAATTTCTCAGGGTCTCCAAACAGAATTGAGATTAGGAAACCTTGACTCACTAAGAGATTGGGGGTATGCTGGTGATTATGTTGAGGCAATGTGGATGATGCTTCAACAAGACACACCAGATGATTATGTTATTGCTACTGGGCAGATGATTTCTGTTAGAGAATTTTGTGATTATGCTTTTGGTTTGATTGAAAAAAATTATAAAGATTATGTAGTAATAGACCCAAAATATTATAGACCTACTGAAGTTGATCAACTTCTTGGAGATTCAACTAAGGCTCAACAAGTATTAAACTGGAAACCAAAAGTATCTGTATATGACCTGGCTAAGATGATGGTTGATCAAGATGTTAAACTTGCAAAAAAAGAAGTTAGACAGATATATGAAATCAATAATTCTTAACGATACCCATTTTGGGTACAAAGCAGATTCCCCAATAGTTTTAGAATACTTTCTGTCCTTCTTTGAGGGACAGTTATTTCCATATATTAAAGAAAACGATATCAAGACCATATTTCATCTAGGTGATGTCTTTGATCGTAGAAAATATATTAATTTTAAGACTCTTCAACAGGTTCGTACACGTTTCTTTGAACCCCTTCAAGATCTTGGCGTAAAGTGTATTGCCATCTGTGGCAATCACGATACTTACTACAAGAATAATAATACGGTCAATTCTTTACAAGAAATTGCACAGCAGTATTCTAACTGGGAGATTCATTCAGAGCCAACAGAGATTCAAACTTCTGCTGGTTGTGTAGCACTATTGCCTTGGATTAACCCAGAGAATGAGATTCAATCGGCAGAGTTTATCACTAACACTACCTGCTCTCTATTACTAGGACATTTAGAGTTGTGTGGCTTTCAGAGTATTCGCGGTATCTTTATTGAGCATGGCTATGACCCAAAACATTTTGACAAATTTGAATATGTTCTTACTGGTCATTATCACATTAAATCTAGCCGGGATAATATACATTACCTGGGATCTCAGTACCAAATGGCTTTCTCAGACGTTTGGGAAGCCAAAGGGTTTCATGTCTTTGATTTTGCAGCAAGAACGCTTGAATTTATCGAGAATCCAAAAAGGCTTTTCTATACGTTTGACTACGATGAAACCAACCCAGAAAAGTTAGACTACTCAAAGTTCAAAGATACATATGTTAAGATCTTTATCAAGAATAGAACTAAAAGTCCAGCCTTTGAAAAGTATATGGATAAATTCTATGAAGCAGGAGTAGCAGAATTGTCTGTAACAGAAGATGTAACTGCAAACCCAGATCTAGTGGCTGTGGACATTCATAAAGATACACTACAGTTACTTCATGAAGAGATTGATACAGTTACAGAAAAATCAATTAATAAAAATGTACTTGCTGATATTATAAACTCAGCATATAATGCAGCCATGTCAAAGGATGAAGATTGATAGACTTTCTAACAGTTCGTTTTAAAAACTTTGGTTCATTTGGTAATAATTTTTCTGAGATTAAACTCGATAATTATAAGACCACTTTAGTAACAGGTACAAACGGTCATGGTAAGTCTTTTGCTTTATTAGACTCTCTGTGCTTTGGTTTGTTTGGAAAGCCATTTAGACCCATTAATATTCCACAACTTGTTAATTCAGTTAATGCCAAGCAGTGTGTTGTTGAAATAGAATTTAAGAAGTCTAACTGTCATTTCCTAGTTCGCCGTGGTCTTGCACCTAAATTCTTTGAGATATTCAAAGATGGTGAAATGCTTGATCAAAATGCTAAGACTAAAGATTACCAAGAGATGTTTGAAGAAAATATTCTTGGATTTGATTATGCAGCATTCAAGCAGGTAGTCATTCTTGGTAAATCAAACTTTGTTCCTTTCATGCAACTAACTCCTTCTGAAAGGCGTAAGATTATTGAAGGACTGCTTAACCTTGATATTCTTGCGGATATGAATCTGTATGTTAAAGGACAACTATCAAGTCTTAAACTGTCTCTTGGTGAACAAGAAAGTTTATTAAAGATTGTTCATGAAAAGATTAAGTCTCAAAAAGAAGTATTGGAAACAATCCAAACTACTGCAGTAGAAGAGATTAAGGCTATTGAAACTTCTATTCAAGATTATACATCTAAGATTGCCAATGATAATGTGCTTCAGGCAAAGCATGAAAAGAATCTGAAAGATGTATCGGCTAAACTCATCAAGAAGTTAACAAGCTTAAGTGCGCTAAAAGATGTTCCTGCCATGTTAACCAAAGCAGAGGTATTAGAAGCAACCTTGGTTGAAGAGATTGTATCACTTAAAGAAAATGCCTTATGTAAATGCTGTGGTCAAAACCTACCCAAGTTTCAAAAAGAAAAGCATATTCAAGATAAAGAATCTAAGTTAGCAGATTGCCGTAAAGCAATTGTTATTGCCACAAAGAAGAATGCAGAACTTTTAGAACTTCAAACCGAAGTAGAAGAACTAAAGACACTCAAACTAAAACACCAATCTGACAATAACGATATCTCATATCAGATTATTAGTAACCAATCTTCTCTTAGTTTTATGAACAAAGAGAAGAATAAAAAATTGGTGAATGAAAATGAGACTACATTATTGCAAAAAATTAAAGATGCAGAATTAGAAAAGGAAAGTGCTACTAGGCAATTAGACGCACTGATAACAACACAAATACACCATGATATTGTCTATGATATACTCAAAGATGGCGGTCTTAAAAGCCGTATTATTGCACATTATGTTCCCATCATCAATGGACTCGTTAACAAGTTCCTCGGAAAGCTTAATCTCTATGTTGACTTCACCATCGATGAAGAGTTCAAGGAAACAATTAAGTCACGATACCGAGATGCATTCTCATATTCCTCTTTCTCTGAGGGAGAAAAACAACGCATTGACTTGGCGATTCTATTAACTTGGCGTGAAGTTGCAAGAATGAAGAATAGCCTTAACTGCAATCTATTAATATTTGATGAGATTCTTGATTCATCTTTAGATGCTGCTGGTACTGAAGCCTTTATGAAAATTTTAAATAAGATGACAAACAAATGTTCTATCTATATCATCAGTCATAAGGCAGATCAACTAGTAGATAAGTTTGATCAAAGTATGCAATTTGAAAAGAAGAATAACTTTTCAAAGATAAAGACAAATATCTAAATATTTAAAATGTTTCGAGGACAATATAAATTTAAAAATGCTAATGGTGCAGTAAGAACTTATAACATTGGTGATATTGTTATAGATCAGGGACGTGCATACGAGTGTTTAAAATCTACTACACAAAGTCCTCTACAAGATAATTCTAATTGGTCTATTACTGGAATGACAGAAACCTTTAAAGGCTCTGTACCTCCAGTTAAACCATCAGAAAATCAACTGTGGATGGCTGATACGGGTGTATTGTATATTTGGTACAAAGATCCTACGGGATTTCAATGGATTCAGATTTGACTATTCTAATACAGGAGATATACTAGGGCTATGAACGAGGAAAGTTTTCAGAAGTTTAGTAATCGGGGCAAGAATAAGCCATCAGGTTTGGGTAAGAAGCAACAGAAGAGAAGTAAGCGTGGAGATCGCCACGAACAGAAGCAGCAACTTAACGATAGCGTTTATCGTAAAGAACGTGAGTAATTTTTAGAAAGATTTATATATGGAAACTGTGACAAAAATGCGTCTATCAAAAGACACCTATAACATTCTCAAGAACTTTGCAGCAATCAATTCAAATATTCTTATTTTACCAGGAAACGTCCTAAAGACCATCTCTCCTGGTAAGAATATTTACGTTGAGGCTACAATCTCAGAGGACTTTGATGTTGAAGTTCCTGTTTGGGATTTGAACAAGTTTTTGGGTGTTGTAAGTATGTTCTCAAACCCCGATTTAGAGTTCCACGATACCCATGTAGTCGTTTCTAACGGTAGATCGAGTGTTACTTACTATTACTCAGAACCGAGCCTCCTGACGGTTCCTACTAGAGAACTGAAGATGCCAAAGACCACAATTAAGTTTGATCTTGATGAAAAGGATCTAAATGAAATTTTGAAGGCAGCAAGCATTCTACAGGTAAGTGATCTTCGTATGATTGGTGGGGAAGGTTCTTTCCGTATTATGGTTGACGATTCTAGCCAAAGTACTACCAATAGTTTTGAGATTGTTTTGGATGAAAACTATACTGGTAAGGATTTTGAAGGTACTTTGAATGTATCTGAGATTAAGTTTATTCCTGGTTCCTACACTGTAGAATTAAGTGATACTATTATATCTAAGTTTACTCATAAGAGTCTGGAACTTGCTTACTACATCGCTATCAAGCGGGGTTAATTGTGTCTGACATTAATAGTCTGCTCTGGGTTGAAAAATATCGACCCAAGTCATTATCTGATTGTATTCTTCCTATTGATCTTACCACTATTTTTAATGGTATGATCAAGGAAGGTACAATTCCAAATATGATGCTCTATGGCAAGGCGGGTACGGGAAAGACAACCGTAGCCCGTGCTCTTGCCAATGACATTGGTGCTGAAAGTATTATTATTAACTGTTCTGAAGAGAACGGTATTGATACATTACGCACGAAGATTCGTAATTACGCCTCAACAGTTTCCCTAAGTGGAAATCTCAAGGTTGTAATTCTAGATGAGTTTGATTATGCCAACGCACAATCAATTCAGCCTGCTCTTCGTGGAGCCATTGAAGAATTTGCAAAGAATTGCCGATTCATCATGACTTGTAACTATAAGAATCGTATCATCGAACCTCTGCACTCTCGCTGCACAGGTATCGATTTTACAGTTCCTACTGCCGAGAAGGCTGCTGTTGCATCTGCAATGATGAAGCGTGTGGAATACATTCTTACACAAGAAAAGATTCCATATGAGAAGACGGTAATTGTCAATCTTGTAAAGAAGCATTTTCCAGATCTTCGCCGTATTATCAATGAACTACAGAGATATGCCTCTGCTGGTAGTATTGATATCGGAGTTCTTGGTCAAGGTAGCAGTGAATCCTACAAGGAACTTCTTGGGTTTATGAAGAACAAGGACTTTGTATCATGCCGTAAGTGGGTGGTACAGAATCTAGATCTTAATACATCTGATTTTTATAAACGTTTATATACTGAACTATATACATCTCTTAAGAATCCTTCGGTACCACAGGCTATTCTAATCATTGCTGAGTATCAATATAAGTCTGCTTTTGCAGCAGATCAGGAAATTAATACTATGGCATTGATTGTTCAACTTATGATGGATTGTGAGTTTAACTGATGCAACTAAAAGACTTTCTATCTAGCATAAACCATGACAAGAAACCTCTTCTCGATACAGATGAGGGTGCGGTCAAGGCATATACACCGTTTGTAGTCAATCGGTGTTTATCTTATTTTGCAGACACCCTATTCCATGCTAACGAAATGAATTGTTCTCCTTGGTTAGACAACAAGAGTCAGTTTGATTTCTATAGACTTGCTGTTCGTAAAAAGAAGCGGTTTTCTCCTTGGTTACGGAAAGATACCGAAGAGAATGTAACTCTCATAAAGCAGGCATACGGATACACAGAATCCAAGGCTAGAGAAGTACTAAATATACTGAGTACCGAGGATTTGCAGGCAATACGCAAAGCCCTTGATACTGGTGGTGTGAGGTAATTTAGTAAGGATTTGTTATGTCTGATCTATCTGATAAAACATTTAAAAATATTGGTATTCATATTAATCTTTTGGACGAAGAGGATTTCATGGTTGTTCGTGAAACCCTTTCTCGCATTGGTGTTTCTCCAAAAGGAAAGAATGTCCTGTATCAATCATGTCATTTAATTCATAAAGATGACGTTTATATCGTTGCACACTTTAAAGAACTATTTGCACTAGATGATCTTCCATCTAATGTCTCAAATGAAGATTTGCAAAGACGTAATGCAATTGTTAAATTACTTGAAGAATGGGAACTTCTTGAAGTCGTTGATAAAGATAAACTTAATGACTGTATGCCAATCAATGGTATTAAAATTATTAAACACACAGAAAAAGATAATTGGGAACTGATTCCTAAATTTAATACCGGATCACTACGTAAATTTTTTAATTCATAAGGATGACTATGTATAATTTGACACTATCTATGATCGTTAAGGACGAAGCACCAAATATTGAAAGATGCTTGGCTTCATGCGCACCATTTATTAATTATTATATAATTTGTGATACGGGTTCAACCGATAACACTAAGGAAATAATTAAGAAGTTCTTTGATGAAAAGGGAATTCCTGGTGAAATTCTAGATCACGAATGGTCTGATTTCGGAACCAATAGATCAAAGGCACTAGAAGCCTGCATGGGTAAAACCAAGTGGGTTATGATGATCGATGCTGATGATTTTCTTGTTGGAGAATTGCCAGTCGCATCCTTTGATGATGAATTGGATGGTTATGTTGTGCAGATCAAACGAGGTGAGTTTCAGTGGCTTCGTGCACAGGTTTTCAATATTGCAAGAAAGAAGTGGTGGTACGAAGAACCATTGCATGAATATGCAATGTGTGAACAGCCCATGAATGTTAAAAAGCTTGAAGGTAATTATGGATGGGAAGTTCGTACTGAAGGCTGTCGCTCACGTGCAGTTGCCAATGATACTGAAAAGTACACTAAAGATTATCATATTCTTAAGTCTTACCTAGAAAAAGATCCAAATCAGCCTCGTAAGCAATTTTATGCAGCACAGTCAGCATTTGATGCTAGAATGTATGATGTTGCAGAAACGGAATACATGGCACGAATTAAACTTGAATCTTGGCATGAAGAAGTGTTCTTCTCATGGATGCGAGTAGGAATGTGTCGTGAATTCCAAGGAAAGCCGGTTCATGAAATTACAGATGCATTTATGATGGCATTTGAGACTGCTCCAAATCGAGTAGAACCACTATATCACCTTTCCTGCATCTACAGAAAGTACAATAGACCGAGAAATGCATTCTTAGTGGCTTCATTGGGTCTTAGTATTCCTCTTCCAGAAAATGATATTCTGTTTGTTGATAAGGCAAATTACGCATGGGGAATTTTTGATGAGATTGCCACAACGGCATACTACACCGGTAGACCAGAAATTGGTATTGCAACTTGTGAAAAGTTGCTAAAGGAACCACATCTACCACAGGAACACAGAGAAAGAATTGCCAATAATTATAAAATTTATGGGCAAGGTATGCAAAAGATGCAAGAAGCCCTTGCAAATCAAACAAAAGAGTGGTCAGAAAAGGTAATCAAAGCCAGTAATAAAACTACTCTGGTAATGGATCCCAAAGCAGCTACTGTTAAACTCTGATAATCTTCAAAGCTTCTAAATATAGGAGAATCTATAATAGCCTTTAATAGGGCTATTATTCTTTGGAGAATACTAATAATGTCAGATAACTTTAATCCAGTTGTTGTCAAAGGTGATACATTAACTTGGGTAATGAATGTTTCAAGTGCAGCAGGTAATAGCTTTGATTTAGGTGGAGCTACGTTATCTATGCAAGTAAGAAAAAGTTATCATCCAAGTGGTCTTTTGGTATCATATGTACTTGGAATACCAGCAGGATCTTCACCTATTCCAGTTAACGGTGTCGTTGGAGGATTAGCTGCCGATGCTAATGCTGGGTTAATATATGTTACAGTTGGATCCAATTATACTAAAAGTTTTTCAGAATATTCTTCCTCATTCTATGATATGCAGCTTCAATATCCAAATAACGGTGGTGTAATAACCATATTAAGAGGAAGAATTGAAACTCTCCCTGATGTAACTGCGAATTCCTAATATGGCAAACCCAAGCAAAACAGTTCAAGTAACCTTATATCCAACTCCATATGCTGTTGAAGGTGTCCGTGGAAATACAGGAGCAACTGGCCCAGCTGGTCCACAAGGTAATACGGGTCAAGGTTTCTTTTTATTAAACTTTACAGGATCTATTACCGTAAGTTATGGTAATTCGAGTACATTAACTGTTGATTTATCTTCGAACTCTAATGCAATATCTGTTGGACATACAATAAAAGTAAGTTTTTCAGATATTGGAAATTATATTTATGGAACAGTTACAGCATATTCTGGTAATCAAATAACATTTATTCAGGTTAGTGGTACTGCTGTTAACGGTAATACTTCTACTTTTGGTACTATTATTTACGATACGATTCCTGCTGATGGTGGTATTGCCACACAAATGGCTATTACTACAGCAAATTTTGCTAACACCCAACAATATCCTGTATTTGTTAGTAATACTGGTAATCAAGCATTAAAAATTGATACTGGTACATCAAATTACATGTCTTATTTGCCACTTGGTTCAAAATTAACAGTTGGTCAAATTTCTTTAGCACCATGGGATCCCAATACAACACTTGCAATACTACCTCAAGCAATGGAAGCAAGTACATTCTTTTATTTTATTGCAAATTCTGGAATCTTTTTTCAAGATCCTAGTCTTGTTCAATTGGGAGATGTTGAAGGATTAGGATCGTATACTGTTTTAGAAGTTTTGGGACAAACTAGTTCTAACATGGTTAGAATTAGAAACCAAAATGCATCTGATACCAATCTTTTGATTAATAGAAATAGTGTTTTAGCTAGAACACATGCAATAGAAGTTAATAAAAGTGATGGAAAAATTCTTAAACTTATTTATAATGATGTTACTGATGGTGCTTTTACAAATGCTACTGTGGATCTTTCATCTGCTGGAAATTTGATTCTAACACCAAGTGGTAGTTTAGTATACATTAATGGCAATATTGGTGTTAGTGGGAGTTATCAGGGAACCGTTGTACATAGTATAAATGGTATTACTGGATCTATAAATTTTCTTGCTGGTCAAAATGTATCATTGGGAATTAGTGGAAATAATGTAATTATTACTTCTACGGGTGGTATTACTAGTGGAGTCTCATCACTCAATGGTCTTAGTGGTGGACTTAATTTAGTAGCAGGTTCTAATGTTGGTATATCTTTATCCGGTAATAATATTCAAATTTCTTCTATCGGTGGAGTAGGTTCAACTGGTGCAACTGGTCCCCAAGGAAATACTGGTGCTACTGGTATGCAAGGAAATACTGGTGCAACTGGTGCAGGTTCTACTGCCCCGGGCCCAACTGGTCCGCAAGGAAATACAGGCAATCAGGGAAACACTGGTGCCACTGGTGCAGGTTCTACTGCTATTGGTCCAACTGGTCCACAAGGAAATACCGGTAACCAAGGAAATACTGGTGCCACTGGTATTCAGGGCAATACTGGTAACCAAGGTAATACTGGTAACCAAGGTAATACTGGTAACCAAGGTAATACTGGTGCAACTGGTATTCAAGGCAATACTGGCAACCAAGGTAATACTGGTAATCAAGGAACTACTGGTAATCAAGGAAATACTGGTAACCAAGGTAATACCGGTGCTACTGGTGCTGGTTCTACGGCTCCTGGTCCAATTGGGCCTCAAGGAAATACAGGTAATCAAGGAAATACAGGTAATAATGGTCCAACTGGTAGTACAGGTCTGGCTGGTGATATTTACAAGTCCACTGGTACAGCTGGTATTACATTAGCAAGTATTGGTCCTGGTATTGGTGTTACATTAACTGTACCGTCTGGATTAGCATATAGTAAAGTTCAAACTGTTCTAGTTGCAGCAGGTGTATGTCAATCTTTTGTTGCAACAGTTAATAGTTATAGTGGTGTAACATTATCTCTTACGGTTAGTACTGTTACGGGTACAGCTTTTGCTAATGTATGGGAGGTAAATCTTAATGGTGCAGTAGGACAAAAGGGTGATCCAGGAATTCAAGGTCCTACTGGTGCAAGTTCTACTGTTCCCGGTCCTACTGGTTCACAAGGAAATACTGGTAATACAGGAAATACTGGAAATCAAGGAAATACTGGTGCTACTGGTATTCAGGGTAATACTGGTAACCAAGGTAATACTGGTAATCAAGGAAATACTGGTAATCAAGGAAATACTGGTGCTACTGGTATTCAGGGAAATACTGGTAATCAAGGTAATACTGGTAATCAAGGTAATACTGGTGCTACTGGTATTCAGGGCAATACAGGTGCCACTGGTAATGTAACTCTTTCTGGTCTTTGTTTTACACAATCTGGTAGTGGTGCAGTCGCTCGTACAATAGACAGTAAATTGAAAGATGTATTTTCTGTTAAGGACTTTGGTGCAATTGGTGACGGTATTACAGACGATAGAGCTGCTATTCAAACAGCATTAGGTGCTATGTTTGGATTTACCGGTATTTCTTCAGGAACAATATATTTTCCATATGGAACATATAAAATAAACGCAGCACTTGGTTTTGAACCTGTTAGTAAAGATATTAAACTTTTAGGAGATAATGCTACTATAAAATATGGTGGTGCTACTGGTGCTGGGATGTTGACATTAAATGGAGATACCAATTATATTCATCTAGAAAATATAATTTTTGATGCAAATAATACAAATTCTAGAATTTTTCAATCTTATTCTGCTTCTCAATCAACCGCACGAATTTTTATTAATAATTGTCAGTTTCTTAATACTTTTGGTACAGCTTTAACACCAGCTAGTCTTGGATGTTATATTGAGGGTGGATTTAAAAGTGTTACATTAACAAATTCATTATTTAAAAATATATTAAGATCTTCAACTCCAATAGCTAATGGGGGATGTCAAGCCTTTGCTGTAACAAATCGAGGCGCAGAATCCACATATGCAGAATGGGTTAATGTAACAAATAATGTATTTGAAAATATTTTAACAGGAACTTCTGGTGGAGATGTTTCTACAAATTCTGATGCAGATGGAGTAGTATTATTTGGTGGACGAACTTATGGTGCAAATACTATTCCAGCAAGTAGTATTGTAGCAAATAATAAATTTACAAATTGTCAAGGTCGTTCAATAAAAATTCAAGGCGATGAAGCTACAATAACTGGTAATCAAATATATTGCAATGTTAGATCTATTGCTAGAGGTTCACCACACATAAATCCTCAAATTGCTGTTGGTAATGTTAGCAATAATATATTCCACTTTGATGTTACTACTGATGGAAAAAGTCCATTTACAGATGATGGTTTGCCAATAGCAGCTACAAGAAATTTTCCTTATGACAGCTCTAGTGCAATAGCATTCTATACTGATATTAGTATGGGTAGACCAAAATACTATACAGTTAGAGATAATATTATTATTAATAATGTTCCTGCAAATATTGGAGTATATAGAGGAGGTGTTATAGCTGTAGCTGAGAATGATGGCACACAATCTTCCGGACTTGCAGGTGCATCAGCAACTCAACCACTCTTTATAACTGCAGACGGAAATTCTATTATAGGAAAAGGTGAATCTCAAAGATTAGCACAAATTGGTACAAGATCATCAAATACCGATGGTGCTGTTAGTTCTACTCCATCACAGACTGCTGTTTATACAACAATAACAAATAATTATGTTGCCAAGATATCACCTTATACAGGTATAACAAATGGGACTGAGGGTGGAAGTACTGGATGTACTGGTGGATCGTTATTAAGTAGTCATGCATATGGTTCTGGTACTGCTTATAATAAAATATTCCTTAGTAATAATTCTCATGGATCTTCTTATTATGTTCCATTAATTAATAGATTATCACAAAGTGATTATCAAAGATATGAATTGGATTTAGTTTCTATAAACAATAGAAGAGTTAATGATGGCTTCCATGGTATTACTGGAGAATTAAACCAATTTGGTACTATTGGAGTATGTGCTGCCAATTTAACTACTGCCAATCTTACTGCAACAAAAATAACTGTAGGATCTGGTGGCATATCTGGTATTAATATTGTTAATACTGTTACAGGTATAACAGGTAATGTTGGATTTACTGGTTCTACTGGATTAGCAGTTAGTAGCGCAGGAAATACTCTTACATTTACAAATAATGGTGTCTTAAGTATTAATTCTGCTACTGGTGCAATTACAAATGTTGCTAAATTAGATGTTGCTCAGAATTTTACGGCAACTCAGAATTTTACTACTGGCTTTACCATTATACCAACAGGTCTAGGTACACCTGGTGGTTTAACTGCAGATTTTAATAAAAATACAATATATCAACCAACACTTCAGTTTTATGATGAACCCTTTGCAGCAGTTAGTATTGTTGGTACTGATCCTAGTGCTTCTATTACTTTAGATTTATCAGTTGCTCAAGTCTTTACTTTGGCATTAACTCGCACAGTTAACACTGTATCTATAACAAATACACCAACAATTAATAATCGTACTGTTGGATTTACTTTAATAGTACAGATGAATACACCAGCTTCTACAATTAACTGGGGATCTAAAATAAGATGGGCTGGTGGAATTGCTCCCACATTAACTTCAGGATCTCTTGGAGTCCAAAAAGTTGATGTATTCTCATTCGTAACAGTAGATAAGGGAACTTCATTTTTAGGATTTATTGGTGGACAAAATTATGCTTCAGCCTAAATTTAAATAACATGCATTTGATATAAATATATTACCATATGGAAGACATCATTAATGTAATAGTTTACGGAACTCCGTATGGAGTTCCCGGAGCCACTGGAGCACAGGGACCAGTTGGACCCGGTAATACTTTAGTTGGTCCTATTGGACCTACAGGACCACAGGGTCCACAAGGTCCTCAAGGAAATATTGGTGCAAAAGGAAATCCTGGTGAACAGGGAGATCCTGGTCCACAGGGTTTTCAAGGAAATACTGGGGCTACTGGTATTCAAGGAAACAAAGGTGCTACTGGCAATACTGGTGCAACAGGTACTACTGGTATTAGGGGTACTACTGGTGCAGGATATTTATCAGTAAGTTTTGCAGAAGAATCCATAGGTGATTATGTTGTTGGTGATCCTATTGCTTTCTCTGTATTTGCAACACCTGCACCAGCGTATTCTATTGGTCAAACTTTAATTATAGCGGCTGATATTAATAATTATTTTATTGGAACTATTACAAATGTGAATTCGGCTTCTACTAATGTAGCGCTAACTATAACAAAAATTGTTGGATCAGGAAGATTTACATCTTGGACTTTAAATCTTTTTGGTGAACAGGGTGCTCAGGGCAATACTGGTAATGCTGGTGCAACTGGACTTCGTGGATCTACCGGAACTACTGGAACTACTGGAACACCGGGAGACTTATATAGTACAACTTCTGGTACTGAAATTAATCTTTCTCGTACACCCGAAGGTTCTGTTGTATTTTTAAGTGTTCCAACAGGATTGGCATATACCACTGCACAGAGTGTATTAGCCGCTGTAAGTCTTACACAATATTTTAACGGATTTATATCCAGTTATGCTCCACCAGGTATGACAATAAGTGTAAGTGGTGTGTGTGGAAGTGGACGTGGATCTAATTGGAAAATAAATCTTGCAGGTGCTATTGGTCAACAAGGAGAAATTGGTCCACAGGGTTCTGCCGGTCCTCAAGGTCCTACTGGTCCTCAAGGAAATACTGGTGCTACTGGTATTCAAGGAAATACTGGTGCTACTGGTGCAGGGTCAACGGCTCCAGGTCCACAGGGAAATACTGGTCCAACTGGTCCACAGGGAAATACTGGTGCTACTGGTATTCAGGGAAATACTGGTGCTACTGGTATTCAGGGAAATACTGGTGCTACTGGTATTCAGGGAAATACTGGTGCTACTGGTATTCAGGGAAATACTGGTAATGATGGTATCAGCGGTCCATATGTTATGACTTTCAATGGACTTACTGGTGATGTAACCGGAGTTACTACAGGAACTGCAAATAACTTTGTAGTACTACAAACCTTTAGTTCTGGTATTTCGGCTAGTGGTGGTACTTTTAGTAATGATATTATAGTTAAAGGAAATGTTAGAATTGGAAGAGGTGTTGGTGAAATTAGTAGTAATCTTGTATTTGGTGCTAGTGCTCTACCGGGTACAGGAAGTAATAACATAGCGATTGGAGATGCATCCTTACGTGCTAATATAAATGGTTTCAATAATATAGCAATAGGTGATAGCGCATTATCATCTGCTACAGGATCTAATAAAAATATTGGAATTGGAAAAAACACACTATTCAATGTGAGAGGTGGAACTGGTAATATTGCTATTGGAGATACGGCATTACAATTTATTCAAAATGGTAGCAATAATATTGCAATTGGTATCAATACTGCAAAAACAGATAGTAGTGGATCATCTAATCAAACTTCAAAAGAATCTATATTTATTGGAAATAATAGTAAACCAAAATTTCCTATATCTACATCTGTAACTGGCGGTAATGAAATTGTAATTGGTCATAATGCTATAGGATTCGGTGCTAATTCAACAACCATTGGTATAACAACTCAATCACTCGCAACCATTTATGGTTTATTAAATGTACCTAATGGTATATCTGGAATAAATCAATTTGTATTAAATGGTTTCACAGGTTCTGTAACTCTGTCTGCTGGAAATAATATTGGAATTACTTTTCAAAATAATGTTATAACATTCTCAGCTGCAGGGGCATGCGGTTCATCTGGACCAATTATTCTTGATAATACCGTTTATATTAGAGGTGTATGTGCAACCTCAGATATTAGAATTGATCCAAGTTTTGATAATATTGAGATTAGTTCTCCTAAGATTATATCTGTTGGTACAAATAGTCTATATGGCCCCCCAGTAAGAGAAGCATATATTCAAACAGATGGTGTAGCAGGCACATTATTGTTAAATGGTGTATGTGGTATAAGTATTGTTGGAAATGTAACTCAAATTACAGGAAATCTTGTAAATCAATTTAATGGTATTACTGGTAATGTAACGGGTGTTACATCCATTAGCCAAGGATCTGGAATTTTATTAACAGGTTCTGCGACTAGTCCAACTATTACCAATAGTGGTGTAAGACAAGTAGTTGGAACAACTTCACAAATTACAGCATCTTCACTTCCTACTCCGGGAAGTGGAACAGGTATAGTAACTTTAAGTTTACCATCAAGTATTACTGATATTAATAGTATTTCATCACTAGATACTACTAAAAGTATATCTTTATCACATGTTGGTGCTTTTGCTACTAATGCTAGTATAGCTTTAAAAGATACTACATTCAGTATTGGAACTTCTACTCAATCTGTTAATACAATTGCATATGGAAATATTACGGTCACAGGTGGTAGTAATCTTACTGTAAGTGGAAATTATAACGGTACTATTGTAAGAAGTTTTAATGGAAGAACTGGAGCGATCCAAGGTGTGTGTGCTGCTATTGGTGGAGCAGGTATTATAGTTTCTGGTCCTACTGGTAATGTTACTATTACCAATATTGGTGTTGTAACTTTATCTTCCCCATCTGTAGCAGGATTTTCTGGTAATGTTAATTTAGTTGCTGGGTCCAATATTATAATTGGAGCGTGTTCATCTCAGAATGGATTGATGATTAGTGTAACTGGTGGAAGTTCTACTTCTGATGGTTCTGCAATAATTTCTAAATTATATCCAAACCGTCCAGAAAACGGATTGTGTGCGGGTGATATAATTTCCTATAACGGATCTAATAGATGGACTCCAACACCAAGAGAATTCTTAGTTACACCTAGTCTTTGGCAAACAAAACCATCTGCAGATGGAGATTATCCAGCTTCAGTAAATATGGATCCACTACAAAGTAGATATATAGATGGAAGTTGTGGTGGAAAATCTCCAGTAGGAGAATTGATTCAAATATCTTTATCTTCTTTAGATGGTCCTCCTAGTTTTGATTTTAGAGGTGTAACATTAAGTCCAGGAACCTGGTGGATTAATATTACCAAATATCAGAGTAATACAAACCTTTATGCCGGAAATTATAGTGGTTTACGTATATTTAATGTAGATACTACAATCAATACATCAACATATGGTTCAAATATAGATATTGCTGGATTTGCAATGTTAATACGCGGAACTACTTATAATGCATATGATGGTCGTGGTGGTCCATTTGGTGATACAGCGTGTAATGCAGATCCTGATCAACATTCTATGGGTGATGCTACTACATGCGGTGGTAATGGTGTTATTGGTTACCCCATTGTTTGTAATACACGAAATGGTGGTGGATTTACTTACAATGGTGTTTACTTTGCATGTCTTCCAATCTAATGAAATCGGACCCTAAATAATATAAATGTTCTTCGGAAAGAACAAAACATCTTTAAAACTGGCAAAACAGCACTCAGAACTGCTGCAAGGCTGTGAATATCATATTGTTGAATACCTGACAAATCCAAAAGTTATACGAGTTGGATCTGGGTTAACACAATTATATCTAAGAAATTCTGATGGTGAAGAATTTCTAATCGAAGGTAATGCATCTAAGATTAAAGATTTGTTCATTCCAATACAAACCTTTGAAGGACTTCAAGGAACTTCTTTTAAAGTTAAAAGACCTATTGGTTCTTTATTACAAAATCAAGTACTGAAAGAAATTTCTTCTTGTCCGTATGATGAAAAAATGCAACTTGGTCACGGTATCAGTGAGCATTATTTCATTCAACAAAATACAAATAAAGTTATTAAATTTTATGGTAACTCTCATCAGATTAAAAATCTGTTTGAAGAAATTATCGTACCAGTAAAATCACCAGAAGTAAAGCCAGTTGCACCAAAGACCAAGATTGAAATTATAGAGCGAACTATAGTTAAAGAAACAACACCAGTTATGGGTGTTCAAGGTTTTAAGGGTGATGAAGGTATTCAAGGTAAGCAAGGAATTCAAGGTCTTCGCGGAGATCGTGGTATTCAAGGAGAAGTTGGTCCACAAGGTGAAATTGGTCCTCAAGGAGAAGTTGGTCCACAAGGTCCAAAAGGTGATAACGGAGATATTGGTGCACGAGGAGCACAGGGGTTACAAGGTAATCAAGGCATTCAAGGAGATAAGGGTGATAAAGGCGATCAGGGCATTCAGGGATTGGTTGGTAAACAAGGTATTCAAGGCACACAAGGTGAGCAAGGTGGAGTTGGTCCTGAAGGTCCGATTGGACCTCAAGGCCCCGTTGGTTTGCAAGGTATTCGTGGTGAAAAAGGAGAAAAAGGTGATCGAGGACCTGTGGGCATTCAGGGTTCTAATGGTGCAAAGGGCGAACGAGGCAAAGATGGGCTCGTAGGTCCTCAAGGTCCTGCTGGAGAATCTCCAGTAATTGAAGCAGAGTTTCCTCTTGTATTAGAAGATGGAGTATTATCATTTCATTCAGAACATGTTACAAATGTTCTCAATACATTTAAAAATGATGATATTCAAAAAGCCATAGATCGTATTGGTCTACTTGCAACACCAGGTGGCGGTGGTGGTGTTGATGTAAGTTTGAATAGTACTAAGATTATTCGTAATCCAAATACGATTAATTTTATTGGTGATAATGTTACGATCACCCGAAGAAGAAAAAATATTGATATTAGTATTTCTGGTAGTTCTGGTGGTGGAAGTGGTGGTGTTGCTTCAGTTAATGGAATGACTGGTGCAATTAACTTTAAGGCTGGTCCTGGTATTACATATTCTGTATCTGGTAATACGTATTCTTTCCAATCAAATTATATAACCACTGGAGTGACTGGTGTCACATCGGCATTTGATGATGATGTAATTTTACTAGAAAGAGTAAAGGGTATTTCTCAGCCTCTAAGTGGAATGAGAAGAATTCCTTTTAAATATTTTGTTGAATCCATGTATCAACAGGTTCCACCTACCAATACACCTACATTAATTGGTCAAACAATGTTGCTTGGTAGCAACTTACAGATTAATTCAAATACTGCAATTGCTGAAATTTTAAGTGGTGCAGTAACTTCCGTTAATGGTCTTACTGGTGCTGTATTTGTAAATAAGTTCACATATGGTCTAACTGCATCAGCCGGATCCACTCAAGGTGATCGTTGGATGGCTTCCGATACTGGTATTGAATATGTTTATATAAATGATGGTAATAGTCAGCAATGGATTCAACCAACTTCCAATGGTTCTCAAGGTCCTCAAGGAAACACTGGTAACACTGGTGCAACAGGAGCAACAGGTTCTCAAGGTAATACGGGTGCAACAGGTTCTCAAGGTAATACTGGTAATAATGGAAACACTGGTGCTACTGGTGCAGATGGTCAACCAGGACAATCTTCAAACTATTACAGTTATAAAGTCCACACAACAACTCAGACTCCACCTACTGGAAATGGTGAAATAAGGTATAATAATGCAACACAAACTAGTTCAACAACATTATATGTTGACCATTTAAATAGCAATGGGGATGACATTGATATATTTCTTTCATTGCTCAAGCAAAATGATACTTTAATAATTCAAGACGCTAATGATTCAAATAATTACCAAACTTGGAGAATTAATTCAGTTCCAACAGTAATTTTAAATGATTATACGACTATTCCAGTAACTAAAATTACTTCTGCTGGGACAGGAACATCAGGATTTTCAAACAATCATTCAGTTTTGTTTATTGTATTTTCATCTCCAATTGCTACTGCATATGTTGAATCTTTTAATGGATTAACTGGTGCGGTAACTGGTGTATCGACACTCAATGGACTCACAGGTGCAGTTCAATACATCGTAGACTTCAAGAGAGGGTGGTTCTTATCATGAGAAGATGGCGACTCAATTCAGGATACTGTGGCAACACAGATCAACGCCGTACAGCGGCAGGAACTATTCCTATTCTGAAGCATTACATGGAGAGAGATTTGGGAGAGTTTTTAGCGACTACTGTCGCATGGACACCTGCACAAATCACAACAGCACTTTGGCTAGATGCAGCAGATGCATCTACTATAACTCTTAATAGCACCACCGTTTCTCAATGGAACGACAAAAGCGGAAACTCTAGAAACTTCTCTCAGGCAACGACAGGTAATCAACCTGTCTATTCAACAAACGCCTTAAATGGAAAGAATGTAGTAAATTTTGTTTCCTCCGATGCTCTCACAAGAGCAGCAATCCCATTTAATGATTTGGGTAACAACTCACTTTATGTTGTTGGAAATCGAACAGGTAGTAATTCTTTCAATGTAACTGTGATCATTAGTAGAGCAGCAGGTAGAACAAGAAATATGTTGTTTGGAGACGGTAATTACTGGGGTGTATATACAGCATCTTCTCCTGTGGGATTTGTTGGTGCAACATATAAAATCTGTGAAATAATTGCAGACCAAGCCACAAATGCTTTTTTGTATTACCAAGATGGAACATCTCAAGGAAGTGCGGGGAATGTTAATTCAGGTACTGTTTTTGGTGACAATAATTGTTATCTTGGTAATGATCAATATGGTTCATCACTCATAGGAAATATCGCCGAAGTAATTTTCTGTGATGAAAAGAATACAGATTCAGACCGACAGAAAATCGAAGGTTATCTTGCACACAAATGGGGACTACAAGCAAGTCTTCCCAATAATCACCCGTACAAATCCTCCGCACCATAAGCATAAATATCAAAGTAAATACTAATGCCAGACATATACACAAATTACGCAACTTCAGTCGGTGTCACAGCAGCCACTACAATCTATGCAGGAATCACAGGAACTGCAATAGTGAATGCTATTCATATTGCCAACAGCAACACCACACTAGCCAATAGTGTATCTGTTCAGTTGTTCAAGGGAGCAACAGGATACTACATTGTTCGTGCAGCAGCAGTTCCAATTCAAGCAACATACCAAGCACTTGATGCACCAATTCCACTCGTAACAGGAGACACACTCAAAGTTACAGCAGGATTAACTGCGGGACTTGATATCATCGTATCAGTATTGGAGTCAACATAATGGCACTACAACAAATTATTCAACATCCTACAGGAACCTATTCGCAATATTGGAAGATTCGTACTCTGAATCTGAATCATACCGCTAAGACAGGTACAATTATTTTAGATGGATATGTTTCTGAACAAGCGAGACTAGACAATAAGATTCCTCTTGATGAAAGAACCATCAATGTGTTTGATTTTGATGTGTGGTTTGCACCTTCTGTCATTGATGCTGCGGGAATGAATGAGGTAAAATCTGCATATGTCTTTACAAAGTCCATTCCGAATGGTGAGTTTGTTGGATCTACAGACGTTTAAAATCTAACATAAATATTAACATATGGCACTAGATTTCCCTACATCACCAGCACTGAATGAAATTTACTCATATGGTGGTCGTTCATGGCAATGGAATGGCACTGCATGGGATGTTTATAATGCTTCAGGTGGATTAACCCAATATGTAT